>Ga0210024_1002225_pt1 | contig 16748 bp, 18 predicted proteins | sample CryGeymeta201525_FD_183988 | JGI IMG/M metagenome (GOLD analysis project Ga0210024, IMG submission 183988) | Groundwater microbial communities from Crystal Geyser aquifers in Utah, USA - Crystal Geyser metaG 2015-25 (SPAdes) (version 2) | ecosystem: Environmental > Aquatic > Deep subsurface >... | reverse complement strand
CGACCTTGCTTTGGACTTCACCCACCTGGCGCAACGCTGCCCGGCATTCGCGCCGCAACAGCGAGCCCAAGCGCCTTAGGCCAACCGATTCAAAGACCGAGCCCGACCGATTCAAGACCGACCAACCTTCACCAACTTTTTGAAAGACCTTCACCATGATATTGACCGATAACGGGGGCACCACTTACACCCCTTGCCCTGCTGGCAGTTACCTTGCCCGCTGCATCCAACTGATTGACCTTGGCACCCAGACAACCGCCTATGAGGGCGAAACCAAACGCGCCCGCAAAGTGTTTATCGCCTGGGAGGTGCTGGACGATGAGTGCCGCCGTGACGATGGCCAGCCGTTTGTCTTGAGCAAACGATTTACCCAAAGCCTGCACGAAAAGGCCGCGCTGCGCAAAACCCTTGCCGCCTGGCGTGGGCGTGACTTCACACCCGCCGAACTCAAGGGCTTTGACATCAAGGCCGTGCTGGGTCAAAACGCTTTTCTGAGCGTGATTCACGCCGACAAGGATGGCAAGACCTTCGCCAACATTGCCGCCGCCATGAAGCCGCCCAAGGGCATGACCGCGCCGCTGCCGGGCACTGAGCCGCTGCTGCACTGGAGCATGGCCGAACCCGACTGGCAAGTGTTTGCGCAACTGCCCCCGCGCCTGGTTGACCAAATCAGCGCAAGCCCTGAGTTCAAGCTGCTGACACCACCCAAGAGCGTGACGCTACCCGCGCCAACAGCGCCAGCCGCCCCCGCGCAAGCGCCAGCACCGCACGCCGCAAAGCCTGCCCCCGCTGGCAGTGGATTCGACGACATGGACGACGACATACCGTTTTGAGTCACCGCAACCAAAAAGCGCAACGCTGGCTATTTGCTGGCGCTGCACCCCCAACGCATTCGAGAATCAAAATGACACAAATCACACTTGACATTGAAACCTGCCCCAGTCAACAGCCGGGCACTCGTGACCACATCCGCGCCAGCATCAAACCACCTGGCACGCTCAAGAAAGCCGAGAGCATCGCCGCCTGGTGGAAGGATGACAGCGAGGCCGCTATCGAGGAAGCCCACCGAAAGCAAAGCCTTGACGGTGGCCTGTACGGTGAAATCATCAGCATTGCCATTGTGGGCAACGACCTGGACAACGACCCGGGCTGGGTGTACTGCCGTGAGCCGGGCGAGGATGAAAGCCTGGTGCTTTCCCTGTTTGCCGATGCCGTGACCGAGCGCCTGGACATGGCCGCCCGTGGCCTGGTGGACGGGTACAACTTCGCGCAAGACCCCTATTTCATTGCACACAATGCCAGCTTCGACCTGCCGTTTATCTGGCATCGCTGCATCGTCAACGGGGTGCGACTGCCGTTCAAGTTTCCAAGACCAAGCGCCAGAGAGGGTAAAGACTTTGGGTGCACGATGGTGCAGTGGGCTGGCTACGGTGGCAGGGTGAGTCTGGACGCACTGTGCAAAGCCCTGGACGTGCCAAGCCCCAAGGATGGCGGCATCGATGGTGCTGGTGTTTACGATGCGTGGCTGGCTGGTGAGCATGAGCGCATCGCCGCCTACAACTTGCGTGACACCCTGGCAACCCGTGACGTCTGGCAACGCCTTCAAGGGGGTGCAGCATGAAGCGCCTGCCCCCAGCCTATTGCGTGACAGTCACGAAACCCGATGGCAACCGCCGATTTATTGTGCATGGCTTGGCCGCTGCACGCCGGGAACTCAAAGCCCAACAGCGACTAAACCACGACCGCCCGGTCACACTCTCAAAGGTGGCAGCATGAGCGCCCCAGCAAGCCGCCAAATCAAGCCCAAGCTGGGCGCAATGGCCGCACTGGCGCAAGCCCTTGCACCAAGCAAAACGCCGCAACAGCGAGGCCGTGGGAGCCGCTGCAAAGGCCAGTCAGGAGAGCGCGAGGTGGCTGCAATCATCCGGGAACTGACCGGGCATGATGTACGCCGCCGGGTTCGTCAACACGCTGGTGACAGCGACCTGGAGGGCTTGCCGGGCTGGAGCGTGGAGATTAAGCGCCATGCCAGCACACCGCCCGGCAAGCTGGCCGAGTGGTGGGTGCAGTGCGTGGCGCAAGCCCAAGCCGCCCAAGCCGTGCCAGTGCTTTTCTGGCGTAGCGACCGGGCAGGCTGGCGCTGCGCCTGGCCTGCTGCGCTGCACTTGGCTGACCGCCCGGCAACCAGCCCCATATTCAACGACTGCCTAGTGAGTGACCCGCTGACATGGTGGCGCATGACAAGGCACATCAAGACCGGCGTGAGGCTGGCTTGATGGAACCGGGCAAAGTGCTTACCGTTTACCGTTCACCGTTCACCAAAAGTGCTATCAATTCGCTAGCGCATTCTCGCGGTTCAAATTACCCTCGACTGGGATAGCGCTGGAAGTACCTTGACCGGGGCACCCCCACCCCCCGGCATAAGGTACTACCGCACCTTCCCGCACGCGGGTAATGCGAACCCCAATAGCGGGGTACACAGTGCCCCATAAGGTTACTGACACTTTGAGTCAACAACATGGCGCAATCACTGACGCACCAAGCCAGAGCCCTGAGAAAAGCCGCTGTGCGAGCCGACCGCGCCCGTGGGTTTACCTACCGCAAGCTGGCCGCAGGGCATGGCCTATCCGTGGACATGGTGCATTACCTGGCCGCAGACGTTCAAATGGTGCTGCTGCCCCCCTGGCATCGCGCCAGATGCCCCAAGGACGCACCGCTGCCGATGTTGCCGCAGGTTCACCGCCTGCTGACAATGGCCTAAGCGTGCTAAAGTTCTGCCGGGCATCAAGCCCCGTGCTTTATCCTCCCTGAGCACGCCCGAGAGGGATTCACCCAGCCTTACCCGCTGGGTCTTTTTTTGGCCTGGTGCATTTTCGTGACTGTTACGAAACCCGAATCCGTGGCACTTGCTGGCGCTGGCTACACGGTACAAAACCCGGTACTGGTGGCTACACAGTGGCTACACGGAGCACCAAAAGAAAAAGCCCACTATTATTTTAATAGTGGGCTTTCCTTTGTTTACTTGGGGTGGCTGATGGGGCTCGAACCCACGACAACAGGAATCACAATCCTGGACTCTACCAACTGAGCTACAGCCACCGCGATGATGAGATTATAGACCACGCAAGCTTTGGCCCGAATCGCGCTGAACTCCTGCTACTCGCATCGCCTATTTGTTCGTTGTCGGCGCATCAGCAAGCGCCGACGCAGTCACCAGCGTTTGCGCTTTGAAGCGCTCTCTGAGCGTGGCGTAATAGGCTTGCACCTCAGCCGCACCCCATAGTTGGGCGTATTGGTCGCGATCGCGTTGTTGCACCGCCTGCGGGGCCTCGCCCCTCGGCAACACCTTGTTGACCCTAACCACAGCATAACCACCCTGCCCCAGATCCACACCCACCCAGGCTGGCAGGGTTGACGCGTCGGCATGCAACGCGGCCAGCACAACTTGCGACGCCACGCCCTGTGCCTGGTCGCGCGACACCACCAGCGCCGCAGGCAACGCGGCCTTGGCGGCGTCTTGTTTCCACTGCGCCAACTTGTCGGTGCCTTCACGGCGCGCCAGCTCCTGCGTGCCAACGGCCACCAAGCGCTCACGCACCTGCGCGCGCACTTCTGCGAGTGGCTGTGTGCGCACCGGGCTGTAGGCCAGGACGCGGCCAGCAACCAACTGGTTGGGCGCCGTCTCCACCGCCTCGGTGTTGCGTTTATTGGTCACACTGTCGGCGGCAAACAAGGCGGCCAGAAAACGCTGGCTGGCCAGCACGCCCTTGGCACCGGGCTGCGGCTGGCGAGTCACCTGATCAGCCGTCATCATCTGCAGGCCCAGCTTGTCAGCCACCGGTTTGAGACTGTCAGACTGCTCGTACACCGTGTTGGTGAACAGCTCGGCCACCTCGGCAAACTTGCGCTGTGCCTGTTGCGCCTTCAAGTCGGCTTCAATACTGGCGCGCAGTTCCTCAAAGCTACGCTGCACGGGCAGCTTGACGTCGGTCAGACGAACGATGTGGTAGCCAAAATCAGACTCCACCACGTCGCTGATGTCGCCTTTTTTCATGGCGAAGACCGCGTCTTCAAACGGCTTGACCATCGCTCCACGGGAAAAAAACTCCAAGTCGCCGCCCTTGGCAGCAGAACCTGGGTCTTGCGAGTTTTTCTTGGCCAGTTCGGCAAAACTGTCGGGATTGGCGCGCACGGCCTTGAGCAGGCTCTCGGCCTGCACCTTGGCCTTTTGCCGCGCTTCAGGCGCGGCCTCCTTGGGCGCGCTGATCAGAATGTGGCTGGCGCGGCGCTCTTCCTTGCCGCTCAGGCGCGCTGCATTCTGCTCGTAATAGGACTTGGCGTCAGCCTCCGACACGGTGATGGTCTTCTTGACGGCGTCCATGTCAAGCACCACGTATTCCACCTTGGCCTGCTCGAGGGCCTTGAACATCGCCTCGTTGGCCTTGTAAAAAGCCTCCAGCTGGGCGTCCGTCGGGTTTACCTTGGCGACGTAGTCCTTGGCAGCAAAATTGACAAACTGAATCTCGCGCCGCTCAAAATACGCATTCAACGCCACATCGGCTGGCGCCGGCGTCACAAAGCCCGATGCCCGCACGCCTGCTTCGACCTGCTGGCGCGAAATATCGCCCCGCACCGACGCCTCAAACCCCTCGGGTGTCAGACCCTGGCTGGCCGCCAACTGGCGGTAACGATCCATGTCGAGCTTGCCGTCTGCAGTGCGCAGCGACGCGATGGTGGGGTCTTCTTGCAGAAAACGCGCCAGACGCGCGTCACTGGTGAGCAAATGCGCGTCTTGTGCGGCCAACGCCAGCACCTGGTCGCGCACCATGCGCTCCAGCGTGGCCAGGCGCGCCTCGGCCGAATCGAGCAATTTGGCGTCCAGCTCGGGCCGGGCAGCACGCAGACGGTCGACCTCGTTCTTGTGCGCCGCTTCCCACTGTGCTTTGGTGATCTCCTGGCTGCCGATCTTGGCGACCACCTCCTTGGCATCTTGCGAGCGGTTGTAACCATCAACTCCCAACAAAACAAACGAAGGAATCACCAGCAAAAACAGCAAAACCATCATGATCTTGGTGTGCTTACGAAAAACATCAAACATGCGCAAACGCTCCTGGCGGAAAACAAAAAAGGCGAACCACGCGTTCGCCTTTCTCAATGGGGTGGTGGGTGATGACGGGCTCGAACCGCCGACCTACGCCTTGTAAGGGCGCCGCTCTACCAACTGAGCTAATCACCCGACCGAAAAACCGAACATCAATTCAAGGCGTCTTTGAGCGCTTTGCCGGGCCGGAACTTGGGCACCTTGGCCGATTTGATCTTGATCGACGCGCCGGTGCGTGGGTTGCGGCCGATGCGGGCGGCGCGCTTGCCAACAGCGAAGGTACCAAAACCAACCAGCGACACGGAGCCGCCCTTTTTGAGGGTGACCTTGACCGCAGAAATGGTGGCTTCCAGCGCGCGGGCGGCGACTGCCTTGGGGACATCCGCGTTGGCGGCGACGTAGTCAATGAGTTCTGTTTTGTTCACAACTTACCTCTGTGGGAAAAAGGGCTAAAAAATTCTTGTCAGCAGGCACCATGTCACTTCAATTGAAACCCGTTGGCAACCTGGCGACGGCATGCGCGCTAGGGCTGGCCGACCGCGAAGCCGCGATTCTAAGCGGATTTCAGCGCCTCACGGGGCAGGAATTTCACCCAAGCCAGTGCGTAAAGTCAGCAACAGCGACGCGGGGTGTGTGAAAACTGTTGACTGGATCGGTTTCGTCTGCATAACCCAGCGACATACCACAAACCAGCATTTCATCAGGGCCAGCACCAATGTGCGGCATGACGATCTTGTAAAACCCGTTCCAGGCGGCTTGCGGGCAGCTGTGCAAACCGTGGGCGCGGGCAGCGACCATCAGGCTCTGCAAAAACATGCCATAGTCCACCAGCGAGCCGCGGCCCATGACCCGGTCGAGGGTAAACATCAGCCCAACGGGTGCGTCAAAAAAACGGAAGTTACGTTGTTGCTGCTGGTGCATTTTGTCTTTGTCGCCCTTGCCAATACCGAGCAGGCCGTACAGGCTCCAGCCGTTTTCCCGTCGGCGGTCAATATAAGGACTGACCCATTTTTCAGGGTAGTAGTCGTATTCCTCAGTGTATTGCGCGGCCAGGGTGGGGTCGGCGCGCATGGCATCGTGCGCGGCGCAGACCTTGGCCACCAGGCTGTCACGGCTGGCACCTTGCAACACATAGACCTTCCAGGGCTGGGTGTTGGTGCCCGAGGGGGCCCGGCTGGCCACCTGCAGCAGATGTTCAAGCGTCTCGCGCAGCACCGGCTGGTTGGTGAACGCGCGGGCTGACATGCGCGAAGTGATAGCGGCATCAACGGCAGCAGCGGCCGGGTTGCAAGGGGCTTGGGTCATAGCAATTGTTCCAGTACGTATTTGAAATTGGCGGGCAAAGGGGTTGGCCGGCGCGTTTGCCGGTCCACGTAGACGTGAATGAAATGGCCTTTGGCGGCTGTGAGCGGCTCGCCCTGGGCAAACAGGCCGACCTCGTAGCGCACGCTGCTGTTGCCCAGGCGGGCGACGCGGATGCCCGCTTCGATCGTCTGCGGAAACGCCAGCGGCGCGAAGTAGTTGCATTGGGTTTCGATCACCAGGCCGATGGTCTGGCCATGATGAATGTCGAGCACGCCGCGCTCGATCAGGTGGGCATTGACGGCGCTGTCAAACCAGCTGTAGTAGACGACGTTGTTGACGTGGCCGTAAATGTCGTTGTCCATCCAGCGGGTACCGATCGACCGGAATGCACGGTAGTTGGCGCGCGGCTCGGGCTGGTTTTGGCGCTCTGGTGGCTTTGTCATGCACCCGATTTTGCCAGCACTAGATGAAACCAAAACAGTGCTTCAGCTTTTACTTTTGCTGGTGCGCTCACGGATCAGGTCACGCAGGCGCTTGGGCGCGGGCACCAACGGCGTGCGGCTGCGTGTCCAGGCGCCCTGGTCGCTGGGGGATAGCGCCCTGCCCCGGCTCATGAACCACGAAGCGAGCTTGTACAGCCCCGACTTGCTGTACACCTGTGACCACACCCCCCAGACGGTTGACGCGGCCAGGCTACGTGCAGCGCCGCTGCCGCGCAAGGTTGCGTCCTCGGTGTCGGGGCGCGCTTGCGCCTCGTTGCGCAGGCGCACCAGCAGATCGGTGATCGGGATTTTGACCGGGCAGACCTCGGCACAGGCACCGCACAGCGTGGAGGCAAACGCCAGCGGGTAAGTGGTTTCCAGGCCCAGCAAGTGTGGCGAAATGATGGCACCAATGGGACCAGGATAGGTGGTGCCATAGGCGTGCCCACCCACACGCGCGTAAACCGGGCAGTGGTTCATGCAGGCACCGCAGCGGATGCATTTGAGCGTCTCGCGCAGCTCCAGGTCAGCGTAGGCTTGCGTGCGGCCGTTGTCGAGCAGGATCAGGTGCACCTCGCGTGGGCCATCTTTTTCGTCGGGTTGCCGCGGACGGCTGATCATGTTGACGTAGGTTGTAACCGACTGGCCGGTGGCCGAGCGCGTCAGCAGGCTCAGGATCGGCGGCACGTGTTCGAGCTTTTCAACGACTTTTTCAATGCCGGTAATGGCAATGTGAATCTTGGGCACGGTGGTGCACATGCGGCCGTTGCCTTCGTTTTCGACCAGGCACAAGGTGCCGGTTTCGGCTACGGCCACATTCACGCCCGACAGCCCAATGTCGGCCTCTGCAAACTTGTGGCGCAGCACGCGTCGGCCGATCTGGATCAGCGCGTCGACGTCTTCGGTGTAGGTGACGCCGGGCACTTCTTCGGCAAACAGCTTGGCAATGTCTTGTTTGGTTTTGTGGATCGCCGGCATGATGATGTGCGACGGCGCTTCACCGGCGAGCTGCACGATGTATTCACCCATGTCGGATTCGAACGCCTCAATGCCCGCGGCCTCCATGGCATGGTTGAAGCCGATTTCTTCGCTCACCATCGACTTGCCCTTGATGATGCGCTTGGCCTCTACCCGGCGGGCAATCGCCAGCGCAATGGCGTTGGCTTCATCAGGCGTCTGTGCCCAATGCACCTGGATACCGTTGGCGGTGAGCTTGGTCTCAAGCTGTTCGAGCAGACGGGGAAGGTTGGACAAGCTGTAGCGACGGATTTGCGAACCGAGTTCACGCAGGCCTTGCAGTTCGTCTGCATCGGGGAACTGCGCCCGCCGTTTGCCCTGCAAGAAATCCATGGCGCCGCGAAAGTTCCGCCGCTGGCCGGGGTCGTTGAGCACATGACGGGTGCGGTCCTTGAAATCCTGTGTCGGATTGATGGCGATGACCTTGCTCATGCTGGCACTCCCCTGGATAGACGGATCAAGACGACCAGTTCGCGCGGTCCGTGCGCCCCGTAGGCCAGCGTTTGCTGAATGTCGGCGGTTTTCGACGGACCGCAGATCAATAGAGCGTTGGTCGGCATGCCCGTGTGCCAGCCTTCGGCGCTCAGGGCGGAGAACAGGTTGACATGAATTGTGTCGGCGTCCAGCAGCACGAAATGCAGGGAAGGCACCAGCGACATCAGCCGTGGCTCGGCTGGCGTGGGCCAGAGGATCAGGCTGCCGATCTCGGCGATGGCGCCGCGCGCCAGCGTCAAGGCTGCGTCAACGCCATCAAACAGCAGCTCTTGCCAGGTGTCAACGGGTTGCGCGTAACGCAGGATCTGCAGGCCAGCGGGCGCCAGCGCCGCCACCGCTTCACCGTGGGTGGCGTCGGCACCAATCAGCAGCTGGCGCAGGCCTTTGGCTGCTGCAATCTCCAGCAACACCGTGGTCCAGTTGGCGTCGGTGACCTCGTGCACCTCGGTTTTGACCGCCTCAAGTGCCTTGCGAAGGGCGGCAACGCGCTGGGCAGTGTCCAACACCGCCGTGTGCTGGGCATACCAGCCTGAAACGTCGGGGACGACCGATGCTGGGCCAGCCGGTGCCGAGCGCAATTTGTCCAGAATGCGATCGCGCGCGCTCATGATGTGACTCCGGTTTGCGGTTGGGTACGCTGCCAGACAAAGCTGGCGAGGTGTTCACCGCGCAATGACAAGCTGGTGTTGCCCGCGAGTTCGTCCTGCTTGGCCGCCCTGCCAGTGATGTTGAGCAGGCAGCCACAGTCGGCGCTGACGACGCAGTTGACGCCGGTGGCCTTGATGCTGGCAACCTTGTCGGTGACGATGGCCTCGGAGATCTCAGGGTGCAAAAGCGAAAACGTGCCGCCGAAACCGCAGCATTCGTCAATGCGCGCCTGCTCAACAACCTTGACGTGTGCCAGTGTACCCAGCAAGGCCACGCTGGTGTCGTGCACGCCCATTTGGCGGCGGGCATGGCACGATGTGTGCAGCGCCACGGTGCAATCGGGACCGAGATCGTCGCGCTGGAACTTGACCACATGCACTAAAAATTCGGTCAACTCAAAGACCCGCTCAGAGAGTTCAACGGCCCGTGCGTGAAGCACCGGGTCGTCAGCGAACAAATGCGGGTAGTGCGTGCGTATCATGCCGCCGCATGAACCCGAGGGCACCACCACTGGCCACGGCTGGGTAAACAGGTTGAGCTGCTGCAACGCCACGGCGCGCGATTCATCCGGGTAGCCGCTGCTGTGCGCGGGTTGGCCGCAGCAGGTCTGCGCCTCGGGGTAATGCACGCGGATACCTTCGCGTTCGAGCAACAGCAAGGTGTCAAGCCCGGCCTGCGGGCTGAACTGATCGATCAGGCAGGTAGCAAACAGATAAACATCACTGGGTTTGGCAGGGTAGGTTCGAATCGCCGGCAGGCTGGAGCTTTGCAAATGGGTCTCCTGGTTGTCATTTTTTGAGCAGTGCAAATTTTCGAGTGGCGCGGGTACGTCTGCATTGAAGTTTGACATCAGCGCGCTGAATTTATTTCATCGCTACAAATACCCATTCATTGCAGACTGGGAATGGATCCGCTGCCAATGCGACAACGCAGCGCGATAGGTGGAAAGTTGCAACTGCACCGTTTCTTGCACTTCGCTGGCGTAACCGCCGGCCATGACCAGTACCACCGGGCATTGATATGCCCAGCACCAGTCCAGCACCCGTTGGTCGCGCGCGGCCAGGCCAGCCGCACTCAACTTCAAGCGACCAAGCCGATCCTTTTCATATGGGTCAACACCGGCCAGATAGAACACCAGGTTGGGCCGTACACGCTGTTCGAGCGTCTGCAGCGCTGCATCAAGTGCAGCCAGGTAGGCCTGGTCAGCGCAACCGTCGGGCAAGCCAACGTCGAGGTCACTGACCTCCTTGCGAAACGGGAAATTTTTTTCACCGTGCAGCGACAGTGTAAAAACGCTGGGGTCATTCTGAAAAATTCGTGCAGTGCCGTTGCCCTGATGCACATCGAGGTCAACCACCGCGATCTGCAGTTGGCCGCGCCTTGCGGCATGAAACGTGCGCTGCGCCACACGGGCGGCGACCGCGACATCGTTGAAAACACAAAAACCACCGCCCTTGTCTGCGTACGCGTGGTGGGTGCCACCGGCCAGATTGGCGGCCACACCGGTTCGCAAAGCACTGCGCATCGCCGCCACAGTGGCACCGACCGAGCGGCGTGCCCGCTGCGCCAGCAAAGCACTCCATGGGAAACCGATTTCGCGCATGGCGGCCGGAGCAATCGAACCGGCTTCAATCGCATCTACATAGTCCACCGTGTGCACCAGTTGCAACTGCGCAACAGTGGCCAAAGGTGCGGGCAGCAGGTTCACCTGTGGCAGATCACGCGCCAGCGCTTGTCGCAGCAAGGCGTATTTACGCATGGGAAAGCGGTGTCCATCGGGCAAAGGCAAAACAAACTGATCCGAGTAAAAAGCGTCCATGAAGCGGCTGGATTCGAAAAATCACCCGAAAAAATAGTGTCAGTCATCTAATTTGCTGCGATGCAACACAAAAATCTTGCAGACCTCGGGTTTATCCCTATAATTCGACCCATGCTGCACTGCAACATTAGTTCAGTTCAGACGCCACGATGGTAAAGCCATCTTTTAATCACCACTTGGAGAATGCAATTATGTTGACCGTAGAACAAGTTCTGGCCTCGCAAAAGGCTAATGTTGAAACCCTGTTAGGCCTGACCGCCAAAGCCTTCGAAGGCGTGGAAAAGATCGTCGAACTCAATATGAGCGCCTCCAAAGCCGCCCTGGCCGAATCAAGCGAAAACGCCAAAGCCATGCTCAGTGTCAAGGATGCCCAAGAGCTTCTGGCCTTGCAATCGAGCCTGTTGCAACCGCTGGCTGAAAAGACCGCCGCTTACAGCCGTCACTTGTATGAAATCGCCACCGGCACGACCAGCGAATTCACCAAGGCCGTCGAAAGCCAAGCCACTGAAGCCCAACAAAAGTTCGCTGGTATGCTGGAATCGGCTGCCCAAAACGCGCCCGCCGGCTCCGAAGCCGCTGTGGCCGTGATGAAGAGTGCCGTTGCTGCCGCCAACAACGCTCTGGAATCGGTGCAAAAAGCTGTTAAACAAGCCACTGATGTGGCCGAAGCCAACTTCAACGCGGTTGCCACCAGCGCCACTGCGACGGCCAAATCGGCCGCCAAGAAGCGTTAATTTTTAAGTCGCGTCAAAAAGTAATCTTTCGTTAACAATTTAGCGTAGGAACTCTAATTAACAAGGGAAAACCCTGAGATACTCGGTGCTATTGAGAACCGGATATGCTGAGTTTGTGCAAGTTGTCTCCTCGGGTCCTTTCGAAACCATCAGGTTCAGGGATCCCTTAAGGGTTGGTCGCAAGACCAACCCTTTTTTTTTCGGAAAATCTGGTTCAATGCAGGTCATGCCTGAACAGCTTACCGCCCTGGAAACCTTGAACACCACTTTTTTTGCAACACTGTCGCGGCGGCACCTGCTTGGCACGGGGCTGGCAGCAACGCTAGGGCCAAGTTTGGCGTTGACACAAGGCGTTCCTGTAGCGGCACCCTTGCTTGCCAAGCGTGCTTTGCAATTTCCACGTGACCTTGGCAGTCACCCTAATACCGCCATCGAATGGTGGTATGTCACCGGTGCATTGCAGGCACAAGAGCGGCAATATGGCTTTCAGCTGACGTTTTTCAGGTCACGTATACCGTCAACCCAAACGATGCGGTCCGCTTTTGCGGCAAAACAATTGATTTTTGCCCACGCTGCCGTGACCGATGTGGCAAGCAAGCGCCTGCTGCACGACCAGCGTATTGACCGTAATTCTGGCACTACGACCCGGGCCAGCGTCGACCTGGCGCACGCCAGCGAAGCCGATACCGATGTCAGCCTGCGGGACTGGTCGCTGCGGCGCAACAGTCGGTCTTATTTGGCGACAGTCAAAACTTCAGAATTTGCTTTCAATTTGACGTTTACAGAAACACAGCCGCTGCTGCTGCAGGGCGACCTGGGGCTCTCCAGCAAGGGGCCACAGGCCGAGCACGCCAGCTTTTACTACAGCCTGCCGCAGTTGCAGGTGGCGGGCGACTTGGCCTTGGACACCAGGTTCATGCAGGTGACAGGCAGCGCCTGGCTGGACCACGAGTGGAGCCACTCGGTCATGCCGCCGCAGGCCGTCGGCTGGGACTGGATTGGTATGAATTTGACCGACGGCAGCGCCCTCACCGCCTTCAGACTGCGTGATAGCACCGGTACGGCGGTGTGGGCGGGCGGCTCCTGGCGGGCGGCGCCTGGCACCGGGCAGCCCGAAATTTTTGTGCCAGAGCACGTTGTTTTCAAGCCCCTGCGTTACTGGCAGAGCCCGGCCACCGCTGCCCGCTACCCGGTCGAGTGGGAAGTGCTGACAGGGCAGCGCCGCCACACGGTACGCGCGCTCGTCGACAACCAAGAGCTTGACAGCAGCGGCTCAACCGGCGCTGTCTATTGGGAAGGTCTGAGCGAACTACTGGATTCAGAAAGTCAGGTTGTGGGCCACGGTTACCTGGAAATGACGGGCTATGCCAAACCGCTGAAATTGTGAACATGTCATCCCCGTTACATACCATTCAAAACCCCAAGTCACTCTCTGGCTTGCTGCCGTTTTTGCGCCCTTACCGCGCCCGCATTGGCCTGGCGCTGGCGTTTTTGGTACTGGCCGCGATGGCCACGCTGGCGCTCCCGCTGGCGCTGCGCAGCCTGATTGACGGCGGCATGGCGCAAGCAAAGCCAGGCGAGCGGCTGATGGCGCTGCGCGAGCACTTTGTGGCGCTGTTCGGCGTGGCCGTGGCACTGGGCGTGTTTTCAGCGGCGCGCTTTTACCTGGTGAGCTGGCTCGGTGAGCGTGTCAGTGCCGACTTGCGCAACGCCGTCTACGCCCATGTGCTGCGACAAAGCCCCGAGTTTTTCGAGACCACACAAACCGGCGAAGTGCTGTCGCGCCTGTCGGCCGACACCACGCTGGTGCAAACGGTGGTGGGCTCGTCGCTGAGCATGGGGCTGCGCAACCTGGTGATGGGCATCGGTGCGCTGGCCATGCTGGTGTGGACCAACCCGCTGGTGATGGCGCAGGTGCTGCTGATCTTGTTGCTGGTGGTGCTGCCTGCGGCGGCGTTTGGGCGGCGCGTGCGCAAGCTCTCACGCGCCAGCCAGGACCGCGCGGCCGACTCCAACGCGATTGCCGCCGAGGTGCTCAACGCCATTCCCGTAGTGCAGAGCTACACCGCCGAGGCGCGTGAAACCGGCCGCTTCAGCGCTGCCACCGAAGCGGCTTTTGATGTCGCAGCGCGGCGCTCGCGGGCGCGGTCGCTGCTGGTGGCGTTCATCATCATTGCCACGTCGGCGGCGCTGCTGTGGGGCTTGTACCAAGGCACGCAAGCGGTGCTGGCCGGGCGCATCAGCGCCGGGCACCTGGGGCAAACGGTGATTTACGTGATCATTCTGGCCGGGGCGTTTGCCGTGCTGGGCGAGGTCTATGGCGACCTGTTGCGCGCGGCCGGTGCCACCGAGCGACTGATGGAGCTGCTGGCCAGCCAGTCACCCATTGTTTCACCATCAAATCCGGCTCTAGCCCATACAGAACAAGCGGGAAGCGCTATTGAATTTGATAGTGTTACGTTTCGCTATCCGTCGCGCCCCAAGCAGGCCGCGTTGCACGATTTCACACTCAAGGTGGCCGCGGGCCAGACGGTGGCGCTGGTGGGGCCCAGCGGTGCTGGCAAAAGCACGGTGTTTCAACTGCTGCTGCGCTTTTACGACGCGCAGGCCGGGCGCATCGTGATTGACGGTGTGCCCACGCGTGACCTGGACTTGAGTGACCTGCGCCAGCGCATTGGCATCGTGCCGCAAGACGCGGTGGTGTTCTCCAGCAGCGCGCTGGAGAACATCCGCTACGGCCGCCCGGATGCCAGCGATGCGCAAGTCAAAGCTGCCGCCCAGGCCGCGTTTGCCGACGGCTTTATCAACGCCTTGCCGCACAGCTACAACACGTTTCTGGGCGAGCGCGGCGTGCGTCTGTCGGGTGGCCAACGTCAGCGCATTGCGATTGCCCGCGCCATCCTGAAAAACCCGCCACTGTTGCTGCTGGACGAGGCCACCAGCGCGCTCGATGCCGAGAGTGAGCGCATGGTGCAGGCGGCGCTGGAATCGGCCATGCGCGGGCGTACTACGCTGGTGATTGCGCACCGGCTGGCCACCGTGCAAAAGGCCGACCGCATTGTGGTGATTGACCAGGGCAAGCTGGTAGAACAAGGCACGCACGCCGAACTGGTGGCGCTGGGCGGTGTTTATGCCGGACTGGCGGCGCTACAGTTCAACGCCTGAAGCGGCCGTTTGTTACAGTTTGACCGGGTAAGTATTGATGATCCCGTGCAAGGCGCGTAAACTGACAACAGACTGGTAAAGGAGCTTGTGATGGACGTTTCAAAGACCCAGACTGCCGCCGTGCAGTCGACCCAGAAGCCGACAGAATTGCAAAAGACGCAGGCGCAGGAGCGGTCGCAGCGTCCACCAGTGGTTGAAAAGTCGCCCCCGCCGCCGCCCAAACCCGTCGTCAACACGCAAGGCCAGACGACCGGGCGCTTGGTCAACGTCACCGCTTAGCGTTAGCCATCATGGCTACCCTGGCCGCAATCAACAGTGCTACGTCGTCGCTGCAGTCGATGTTGGTTCGCTCGCGGGTCGAACAAGCGCGGCGCGAGGCGGACCAAGCGGAGGCCTATGCGCAAACGCTGCGCCAACAGGCCGATGAACAGGAGCGAGTCGGACAACAGGCGCGGGGTCGGGCCCAAACGCTGGAGCAAACCGCGCGCGTACCAAGAAACGCCTCGCAGACCGGCAACAGCGCCGACGGGACCCTGGCACCAACGTCAACAGCTACCCAAGTCCGGCCCGTCGAGCCAACCTATCTGCATACCTTGAGTGATGTTTTCAGAGCCGCCAAGCCGATCCTGGCGATGGACTTGTCAACGACGCAAAAAAACGCCGTCAAGTCCAGCCTCTTCGACGCCGCCAGCAGCGCGACGGGACGCCTGCTCAACACCGCTGTCTGATCCGACTGGTTTGTGCCACTCAGGCCAGGTGGCGCAATTCGCGCAGCGCCACCGAAATCGGTGCGAGGTCGGCATTTTGTGTGCTGATGCTCTCCAGCAGCTTGCACAAGCGGGTAATCTGTACCGCGTTCTGGCTCGACCAGTCGGCCACACCCTGGTACCGTGTCAGCACGGCCTGCGTGATGTGGCTGGCAATGGCGTACACGTCGTCACGCGCGCTGCCGCGGGCCTGGGTTTGCCACAAGGTGTCGGTCGGCAACCGATTGATCTGCGCTCGCCAGGCCAACAAACCCAGCGCGCTGTCGACCTCAAAATAAGCGCGCGCTGCCGCCTCCAGCGTGGTTTGAACAGTTTCGCTCAGATCAACCAAATCGAGTACCGGGAAAATAAATTCGAGTGCACACAACTTCTGTGCCAGATCGACAGCGACGCCGCCGTCAACCAATTTTTGCGTTGCTTGCTGCCAATTGCCCTGCGCATGCGCGGGCAACCAATCGGCCAGATGCGCACGCAAGTCACGCGCACCCGGCTGGTACCTCGCGATCAAGGTCGGCAAATCAGACTCTTTGCTGCGACGACGCAACATCCAACGCGAAGCGCGTTGGGCAATCGCCATGAGTTTGCTCAGCAAATCGAGTTGCAAGACGCTGGCGACGCTGTGGTCCAGTGTGTCGATTTGATCCCACAAAGGTTCCAGGTCAAAAATCTCACGCGCCAGCGTGTAGGCCCGTACTACGTCGGCCGTCTTGGCAACGGCTTCAGCGGCCAAAAAATTGACAAAGGTCGCACCCATGCGGTTGACCAGCGTGTTGGCCACCACAGTCGCCACGATTTCACGTTTGAGCGGGTGACGGCCAATCGCGGTGGCAAAGTTCTCTGACAACACCTTGGGGAAATACGCACTGAGCGACCGGTTGAAATACGGGTCGTCAGGCAGGTCGCTGGCAACCAGATCGTCAAATACCGAAATTTTGGCGTAAGCCAGTAGTACGGCGTTTTCGGGCGCAGTCAACCCTGTTTTTTGCCCCCGCCTGCGACTCATCTCGTCGTCGGTCGGCAAAAATTCGATTGCGCGGTGCAGTCGCCCTGCCCCTTCAAGCCACTGCATGAGCCGTTGTTGCCCATCAAGAAAGTACAAGGGTCGGTGACAGGCAACGTCGAGCGCTTGCGTCTGGTAGTAGTTGTCGGTCAGCACCAGGTGCCCGACTTCGTCGGTCATCGACGCCAACAGATCATTGCGCTGCTTGAGCGTCA
>Ga0210024_1002221_pt1 | contig 16789 bp, 10 predicted proteins | sample CryGeymeta201525_FD_183988 | JGI IMG/M metagenome (GOLD analysis project Ga0210024, IMG submission 183988) | Groundwater microbial communities from Crystal Geyser aquifers in Utah, USA - Crystal Geyser metaG 2015-25 (SPAdes) (version 2) | ecosystem: Environmental > Aquatic > Deep subsurface >... | reverse complement strand
AACGGCAATGAAGTTGTGAGCAACTCCAACGGTTTACGTATGCGCCATGCCTTCGGCTCCATCGGCGGCTTGCTGGTTGGTCAAACATGGGGAACGTTTATGGAGTTGGCGTCCCTTCCAGAAGTGCTCGACTTCGGTGGGCCAGTGGGTACTATTTTTGTGCGTCAAGCGCAAATCCGTTACACGCAAAAAATTGCTGATGGCCAATGGGCAGTGGCTCTGGAGAACCCGGAATCCAACGTCGCTGGCGTGGGCGTAGCTGGTGACGACCGCTTTCCTGACGTTGTTGGACGAGTTAACCTCAAATTCGGCAAAGTTAGCTACGGCTTCTCGGCTATGGCGCGTCAGATTCGCGTTGATACACCCGCCGTCCAAGATGACAAATGGGGCGGCGCGGTGGGCGTTAGTGGTGTGATTCCGACTTTTGGCAAAGACGCGTTCAGGTTCTACGCCAACTACGGCAACGTACTTGGCCGCTATGTTGTTGGTTTGTACTCGGACGGTGCGATCAACGCCAGCAACAAGCTGGATTTGTCTAACGCCTGGCTCGCCACGGCATCGTATCAACACTGGTGGGACGCTTCCTTGCGCTCCACGATCGCCGTGTCGGGTACACGCACAAGCTTTGGGCAAGGTATCGCCGGCACTGCAACCAAGAGCGCCCAGTCGGTTCACGCCAACCTGATCTGGAGCCCGGTTAAAAATACCGACGTGGGCATTGAGTACATCTACGGCCACCGTGAAACCGAAGCGGGTGCAATTGGTGTGTTGAACCGCATCCAGACCTCGGCACAATACAACTTCTAATCAGCGGCTGACCTTGGGTCGGCACGCCACAGGCTGCTCTCCTTGACGGGAGGCAGCCTGTTTTGTTGTGCGGCAAAATAACCCGAGCCGCCCTGGGTTCGGGCGTTGCGTTGAAACTGGGAAAACACTACTTTTTGAACGGTGCCACGTCGGGGTCGGTGTAGGCCACGCTGGGGATGACGCGGACGTTGAAGGCTACAGCTGCCAATCCCTTGTTGCCTTGCCGTTCACCGGCTATCAACAGCCGCCACATGCGCTTCGTGCACTGGGTATTGACACTCACCGGATTGAAGCGTATCCGCCTACTACGCCCTTGCCGGACAAGACCAGTTGCCAGAGCTGGTTTTTGCTTCTGGCCCTGAAGGCACCGGCACTGGACAGTAAAAAGTATTCCCACATTCTGTAAAAGCGGGTATCGAAACCGCTTTTTATGTCGGGCCAGCTGGCCTTGAAGTTGTCATCCCACGCCATCAAGGTTTTGTCGTAATCGGCACCGATGTTGTGCCAGTCTTCCATCACCATCAGTCCTTCCATCGCCTTGCCGAGTTGCGCAATGGAAGGCAGCATGCCGTTCGGGAAAATGTATTTATGCGTCCACGCATCGGTGGAGCGGGTGGAGCGGACTTCCCCGATGGTGTGGAGCAGGAACAGTCCATCATCCTTCAGACATCTCTTGGCGGTCTCAAAATATTTCCGGTAGTTTTTATAGCCCACATGCTCAATCATTCCGATTGAAACGAGGCGGTCGAATTTTTCATTGACCGCACCGTAATCCTGCAGCCTGAATTCAACCGGCAACCCTTGGCACAATTCTTTTCCGAGCGCAACCTGTTCTTTTGAAACGGTAATGCCGACGACCTTGGCACTGTATTTTTCCGCCGCATATTTGCTGAAAGCGCCCCAGCCGCAGCCGATGTCAAGCACGGTCATGCCGGGTTCCAGGCGCAGCTTTTTGCAAATCAGCTCAAGTTTGTGCTCCTGCGCCTCGTCCAGTGAACGGGCATCTTTCCAGTATCCGCAGCTGTAATTCATTCGCTTGTCGAGCATTCGTCTGAACAGATCATTGCTCAAATCGTAGTGTTTTTGCGCAACCAGGAAAGCCCGTCGCCTGGCCTGCATGTTGATCAGGTAAAAGCCGGCAAGCTGCATGACAACCTTGAGGTTGTGTTTGAGCTTGTTCTGCAGGTCGGCACGGATAACCCGAAAAATCATTTCGTCAAGTTTTTCAACATCCCACCAGCCATCCATATAGGATTCACCGAGGCCCAGCTCCACTTCGGTAATCACCCTTTTGTAAAAACGTTGATCGTGCACCTGGATATCCCAGGGATTGCTGCCGTTGACTTCGATGTTGGCCAGGGCAAAGAGATCTTTCAACAGTGATTCATATTTTGCAGTTGCCATGCTGTCGCCTGTTGTTATGAACTAAAGAACCAAAGGATCAAGACTCGGATTAAATTTGCGCCTTGGAACCTGCATGGAATGGCTCACAAAATCCAGTCTTTTGGTTGCATGGAAATTACGCAATGCGAGCTCCCGGTTCAGTTTATCCTGTTTCCTTTCGTATGCGTATCAAGACAACACGTTCCAGCCGCTTGCTGTCGGGCCGCTAATGAAAATGGTACCGTAGACGATTTCATTCTTCCCGCCAACCCATCTTCGGCCAGGCATTTTGCCCACAGTTTCCACTCGCAGCGCTGTTCAGTTTTGCGGGGCCTCTTCTCCGGTGAGGGTTCAGGCTTTGTGCGGTAGCCTTGGTTGATGGGTTTACTTGCGTGCCGGTGGCACATCCGTGCAACTGCCGTGCGCAATTTCTGCCGCCATGCCGATAGATTCACCCAACGTGGGGTGCGGGTGAATGGTTTTGCCGATGTCGATGGCATCCGCGCCCATCTCGATGGCGAGCGCCACTTCACCGATCATGTCGCCGGCATGCGTGCCGACCATGCCGCCGCCCAGAATCTTGCCGTGGCCGTGCGCTTCGGGGCTGTCGTCAAACAGCAGTTTGGTGACACCTTCGTCGCGGCCATTGGCAATGGCGCGCCCTGACGCGTTCCACGGGAACAGGCCTTTTTTGACCTTGATGCCTTGCGCTTTGGCCTGGTCTTCGGTCAGGCCGACCCAGGCCACTTCGGGGTCGGTGTAGGCCACACTGGGGATGACGCGGGCGTTGAACGCCGCCGCTGCCAATTCCTTGTTGCCTTGCAGCTCACCGGCAATCACTTCGGCGGCCACATGCGCCTCGTGCACCGCCTTGTGCGCCAGCATCGGCTGGCCGACGATGTCGCCGATGGCGAAGATGTGCGGCACGTTGGTGCGCATCTGGATGTCGACGTTGATGAAACCGCGGTCTGTCACGGCCACGCCCGCTTTGTCAGCAGCGATTTTCTTACCATTGGGCGAGCGGCCCACCGCTTGCAGCACCAGGTCGTAGGTTTGTGGCTCGGGCACGCTCACGCCCTCCTCTGCTGGTGCAAAGCTGACCTTGATGCCCTCTGGGGTGGCCTCGGCTGCGACCGTTTTTGTCTTCAACATGATGTTGTCAAAGCGCGGCGCGTTCATTTTTTGCCAGATTTTGACCAGGTCGCGGTCGGCGCCTTGCATCAGGCCGTCGAGCATTTCGACCACGTCCAGGCGTGCGCCCAGGGTGCTGTACACCGTGCCCATTTCCAGGCCGATGATGCCGCCGCCCAGAATCAGCATGCGTTTGGGCACCTGCTTGAGCTGGAGCGCGCCGGTGCTGTCGACCACGCGCGGGTCGTTGGGCATGAACGGCAGGCGCACGGCTTGGCTGCCCGCCGCGATGATGCATTTTTTGAACGCCACGACTTTTTTGCTGCCGGTTTTTTCTTGGCCCGTGCCGCTGGTTTCTTCCACTTCAACATGGTTGGCACCAACAAACGCGCCGTAGCCGCGCACTATTGAGACCTTGCGCATCTTGGCCATGGCGCCCAGGCCGCCAGTGAGTTTGCTAATGACTTTTTCTTTGTGGCCACGCAGCATGTCAATGTTGACCTTGGGTGCGCCAAAGTCCACGCCCAGTGCCGCCATGTGGCTGACTTCGTCGATGACGCTGGCCACGTGCAGCAGGGCTTTGGACGGGATGCAGCCGACGTTCAGGCAAACACCGCCCAGGGTGGTGTAACGCTCGACGATGACGACCTTGAGGCCCAAATCTGCCGCACGAAAAGCCGCTGAGTAGCCGCCGGGGCCACCACCCAGCACCAGCAGGTCGCAGTCCAGATCCGCCGTGCCGCCGAAATTGGCGGCAGTTGAGGGCACAGCCGCAGCCACAGATGCTACGTTTTGTGTAGCTGCTTGCGCTTGCTGTGCAAGGGCTAGAGGCTGATTTTGTTCTACAACTGGAGCTGATGCTGCTAAAGCCGCACCGGCAGCTTCCAGCACCAAGAGCAGCGAGCCCTCGGAAACCTTGTCGCCCAGTTTGATCTTGAGTTCTTTGACCACGCCGGCGTGGCTCGACGGAATTTCCATCGAGGCTTTGTCGCTCTCCACCGTGATCAGGCTTTGGTCAGCGGCAATGGTGTCGCCGGGTTTGACCAGCAGTTCAATCACTGCCACGTCTTTGAAGTCGCCAATGTCGGGGACTTTGATGTCGATAAGTGCCATGTGTCTCTTTCTAGTTCGTTTTCAACGCATTTAATCGGTCGGGGTCGGAGCACGTTCGCTGCGCGAAGTGGTCTGACCCACAAAATTACAGGAGTATCCGGCGGAAATCACCCAGGATTTGCCCGAGGTACACATTGAAGCGCGCCGCAGCGGCGCCGTCAATCACCCGGTGATCCCAGGTCAGGCTGAGCGGCAGCATCAGACGCGGCTGAAACGCTTTGCCGTCCCAAACGGGTTCGATGGTGGAGCGACAGACACCCAAAATGGCCACTTCAGGCGCGTTGATGATGGGCGTGAAATAGCGCCCGCCAATGCCGCCCAGGCTGCTGATGGTGAAGCTGGCACCGGTCATCTCGGCGGGGCCCAGTTTGCCGTCACGGGCTTTTTTGGCCAGCTCGCCCATTTCGGTGCTGATCTGGAAGATGCCTTTTTTGTCGGCATCCTTGATCACCGGCACCATCAGGCCGTTGGGCGTGTCGGCGGCAAAACCGATGTGGTAGTACTGCTTGTAAATCAGCGCATCGCCGTCCAGGCTGCTGTTGAACTCGGGGTACTTCTTGAGCGCGGCCACGCAGGCTTTGATCAAAAAGGCCAGCATCGTGACCTTGACACCGCTCTTTTCGTTCTCTTTGTTGGTCGAAACGCGGAAGGCTTCCAGGTCGGTGATGTCGCAGTCGTCATGGTTGGTGACGGCCGGAATCATGATCGCGTTGCGCAGCAGGTTGGCCCCGCTGATTTTCTTGATGCGGCTGAGCTCTTTGCGTTCCACCGGGCCAAACTTGGCAAAGTCGACTTTCGGCCAGGGGATCAGGCCCAAGCCTGCGCCGTCAGTGCCAGAACTGGCCGGAGCCGATTTGGCGCTGGCCTGAGCAGCTACTGTTTGAATAGCACCACTCATCACCGAGCGGGTGAAGGCTTGCACGTCGTGGTCGGTGATGCGGCCTTTGAGACCGGTGCCTTTGACTTCGGCCAACGGCACCCCCAGCTCGCGGGCAAATTTGCGTACCGACGGGCTGGCGTGCGGCAGGCCTATCGGTGCAACGGTGGGGTTATGTGCCGTTGTAGCCAGTACCCCAGATGCTACCAAAGTTGCAGCAGCTGGCGCTTGTGCTGCGGGCACATTTGTCGCTTGCTCGGCAACGGGTGCCTGGACCGTTGCAACGGCGGCTACTGCAGTGCCTTCCAAAATAGCCAACAAATCACCCATATTGACTTTGTCACCCAGCTTGACCTTGAGTTCTTTGATGACACCAGCTGCGCTGGAGGGGATTTCCATGGAGGCTTTGTCAGACTCCACCGTGATCAGGCTTTGCTCGGCTTTGACGCTGTCGCCCGGTTTGACCATGACCTCAATCACCGCCACATCATGGAAGTCGCCAATGTCTGGAACACGCACTTCCAGCGGGCCTGATGCTACAGGTGTTGTAGCTGCTTGCGCAGGGGCTGCGGGGGCTGCAGGCGGATTTGTTGCAGAAGTTGTCGCTGCACTGGTTACTGCTACAGAAGCAGCAGCGGCTGGTGCAGGTGCTGCCTGCGCTACAGCCTGATGTGATGCAGAAGATTCGGCAGCCACTTCAAGCAGCAGCACCAGTGAGCCTTCGCTTACTTTGTCGCCCAGCGCAACTTTGAGCTCTTTCACCACGCCTGAGTGGCTGGAGGGGATTTCCATGGAGGCTTTGTCGGATTCGACCGTGAGCAGACTTTGCTCGGCCTTGACGGTGTCACCGGGTTTGACCAGCAGTTCGATCACTGCCACGTCGGAAAAGTCGCCGATGTCGGGCACTTTGATTTCAATGATTGCCATGATGTGTCTTTCTAATTCGGTTAGTTTGATCAATGGTGGTCAGAGCACGTTCGCTGCGCGACGAGGACTGACCCGCAACGTTTCAGATCAGGCGTTCAAGGGGTTGACTTTGTCGGTGTTGATGCCGTACTTGGCAATGGCTTCAGCCACCTTGCTCACCGGCACTTGGCCGTCTTCGCTCAAGGCTTTGAGTGCAGCGATGACGATGAAGTGGCGGTTGATCTCAAAGTGTTCGCGCAGCTTGCTGCGGAAGTCACTGCGGCCAAAGCCGTCAGTGCCCAAGACCTTGTAGGTGCGGCCTTTTGGAATGAACGAGCGGATTTGTTCGGCATACGACTTGATGTAGTCGGTCGAAGCCACCACCGGGCCGTCGTGCCCTGCCAGCTGCTGCGCCACAAACGGCACTTTGGCTGGTGCGGTGGGGTGCAGCAGGTTGTCGCGTTCGCAGGCCTGACCGTCACGTGCCAGCTCGTTGAAGCTGGGGCAGCTCCACACATCAGCCGTCACGCCCCAGTCCACCGCCAGCAGTTTTTGCGCCACAAAGCTTTCACGCAGGATGGTGCCTGAGCCGAGCAACTGCACGCGCGGACCGGCTGCACCATCGGCACCCGGTTTGCACAAATACATGCCTTTGATGATTTGCTCTTCGGTGCCAGGCGTCAGTCCGGGCATGGCGTAGTTTTCGTTCAGCAAGGTCAGGTAATAAAAGACGTTGTCCTGCTTTTCCACCATGCGTTTCAGGCCATGGTGCAGGATCACGCCCACTTCATGGGCAAAGGTGGGGTCGTAGCTGATGCAGTTGGGAATGGTACCGGCCAGGATGTGGCTGTGGCCGTCTTCATGCTGCAGGCCTTCGCCGTTGAGCGTGGTGCGGCCACTGGTGCCGCCCAGCAAGAAGCCGCGCGCCTGCATGTCGCCCGCAGCCCAGGCCAAGTCGCCAATGCGCTGAAAGCCAAACATCGAGTAATACACGTAAAACGGCACCATGATGCGGTTGCTGGTTGAATAGCTGGTAGCGGCAGCAATCCAGCTGGCCATGCCACCGGCTTCGTTGATGCCTTCTTGCAGAATCTGGCCTTTTTTGTCTTCCTTGTAGTACATCACCTGGTCTTTGTCGACCGGGGTGTAGTTTTGACCAGCGGGGTTGTAAATGCCGATCTGGCGGAACAAGCCTTCCATACCAAAGGTACGGGCTTCGTCCACCAAAATCGGCACCACGCGCTGACCCAGCGCCTGGTCGCGCAGCAGTTGGGTGATAAAGCGTACATAAGCTTGGGTGGTGGAGATTTCACGCCCCTCAGGGGTGGGTTCCATCACCGACTTGAAGGTCTCGATGGACGGCACCGTGAAGTGTTCGTCGGCCTTGGTGCGACGGTGCGGCAGGTAGCCACCCAGGGCTTTACGGCGCTCGTGCAGGTAGCGCATTTCGGGCGTGTCATCAGCGGGTTTATAGAACGGAATGTCCGCAATCTGGCTGTCGGGCACCGGGATGTTGAAACGGTCACGGAAGGCTTTGATGTCGTCATCGGTGAGCTTTTTGGTCTGGTGCACGTTGTTTTTGCCCTCGCCGCTCTTGCCCATGCCAAAACCCTTGACGGTTTTGATGAGCAACACAGTGGGTTGGCCTTTGTGGTTCACAGCGGCGTGGTAAGCGGCGTAGACCTTTTGTGGGTCGTGGCCACCCCGGCGCAGGTTCCAGATGTCGTCGTCGCTCATCTTGGCGACCATTTCCAGCGTTTTGGGGTCGCGGCCAAAGAAGTTCTTGCGCACAAACGCGCCGTCGTTGGCTTTGAAGGCCTGGTAGTCGCCGTCCAGTGTGTCCATCATGACTTTTTTGAGTGCGCCGTCTTTGTCGCGCGCCAGCAGCGGATCCCAGTTGCTGCCCCACAGCAGTTTGATGACGTTCCAGCCGGCACCGCGGAAGGTGCCTTCCAGTTCCTGAATGATCTTGCCGTTGCCGCGCACCGGGCCGTCCAGACGCTGCAGGTTGCAGTTGATGACAAACACCAGGTTGTCCAGTCCTTCGCGCGCGGCCAGGCCGATGGCGCCCAAGCTTTCCACCTCGTCCATTTCGCCGTCGCCGCAGAACACCCAGACCTTGCGGTTGGCGGTGTCGGCAATGCCACGGGCGTGCAGGTATTTCAAGAAGCGCGCCTGGTAAATGGCCATCAGCGGCCCGAGACCCATCGACACCGTAGGGAACTGCCAGAACTCGGGCATCAGCTTGGGGTGCGGGTAGCTGGACAAGCCCTTGCCGCCGGTTTCCTGGCGGAAGTGCAGCAATTGCTCTTCGGTCAAGCGGCCTTCAAGGTAAGCGCGGGCATAGACACCGGGTGCCACATGGCCCTGGATGTAAATGCAGTCGCCGCCATGGTCAGCGCTTTCAGCGTGCCAAAAGTGGTTGAAACCGGCGCCAAACATGTGCGCCAGTGAGGCAAACGACCCAATGTGGCCACCCAGATCGCCGCCGTCTTCAGGGTGATGGCGGTTGGCCTTGACCACCATGGCCATGGCGTTCCAGCGCATGTAGGCGCGCAGACGCTCTTCAATTTCAATGTTGCCCGGGCAACGCTCTTCTTGATCTGGCTCGATGGTGTTCACATAACCGGTATTGGCCGAGAACGGCATGTCCAGACTGTTTTGGCGCGCATGTTCGAGCAACTGCTCGAGCAAAAAGTGGGCACGCTCGGGGCCTTCGCTTTGAATAACGGCGCTTAAAGCGTCCATCCATTCGCGGGTTTCCTGGGAGTCGACGTCCATAGCTTGGGCGCCGGAACTGAATTCGGAAATTGCTGACATGTTGTCTCCTGTTTAATTGCCGTTGAATGTTAGTGGAAACGGCCGGTGTTGTCGCAGATCAAATTCTAATCACTTATTTCAATAATTTCAAATTATGTATATTGGTTTCGTATTATGAATTAATGAACCCAAGCAATTGCGGTAAACCCTCATACACTTCGAACATGCCGACACCTCTCACCCATGGCAAGGTCCGTACAAAAAGGCTGCCACTCTTTCCCAGCCTGAAACGGTGGTGGAAGGCGCAGTCGCCGCAAATGCAGGACCGCTATGCGATGCTGGCGCCGCTGGCAGCAGTTTTGCTTTTCTTTGCTGCCATTCTTGCGGCGTTCTCTTACCTGCGCTTTGAAGAAATTGCGCGTGAGCGCGAAGCGATCCACCGCGATGTGGAGTACACGCAACAGCGTTTGCGTTTGCGCTTGCTCGAGCAGCAAGAGCAGTTCATGCGCTTTGCGCGGGAGGTGGCGAGTCGGGAAATTCCGTTAAATGATTTCATGGCCCGCGCAGAAGAATTTGTCAACCAATTTCGAGAAGTTCGAAGTGTGGGCTGGATCGACGAAAAGATGCGGTTGCGCTTGCACTACGACCCGAGCGATGACTTCGACCCCAAGGCGCCGCGGGCCATGGTGGTAGCCCCAGAAGAAGTCACACAACACTTCCAGCTGACCCGGGATTTGTTGGCGCCGGTCTATTCCACCCCAGTCAAAAAAGCAAACCTGCCGACACAAGTGCAGTTGTTCATTCCGCTGATTGACAAGGGCAATTTCAAAGGTGTCTTGCGCGTCGATTACTCTATCGACGCCATGTTTCGTTACGGCATACCCAACGAAATCAGCTCCAAATACGCGATCTCGTTTCACGACAGCAGCGGCAAAGTACTGGCTGGCACCACATTGACCGAAAAAAACCTCACCCGCAACGTCTTGCCGTGGGCCAACCCGGTCAATGGCTACGAGTTGCCGGTGTCGCCCGTGGGCAACGGTCTGACTATCCGGGGGCAAGCGTACCGCACCTCGGCCGGGGTGATCGGCAGCGCCCTGTTCTGGCTGGTGCTGGTGCTCAGCGCCGTCACCGCCTGGTTGCTGCTGGCCAATTGGCGTCACACGCGCAGGCGCATTCAAGCGCAGGACGCTCTGGTGCGCGAAACCGCTTTTCGCCGCGCCATGGAAAACTCGATGCTCACTGGCATGCGGGCGCTGGATATGGAAGGCAAGATCACCTATGTCAACGCCGCTTTCTGCAGCATGACCGGTTGGAACGAAAGTGAGTTGATCGGAAAAACGGCGCCTTTCCCGTATTGGCCCGATGAAGACCATGAGGTGTTGAAGGGACGCCTGGCCGAAGAATTGGCAGGCCGTATTGAACCCAGTGGCATCCAGTTCCGCGTTAAACGCAAAGACGGTGGGCTGATCGACGCGCGGCTGTACGTCTCGCCGCTGATTGACGCGTTTGGCGAACAGACAGGCTGGATGACGTCAATGACAGACATCACCGAGCCGAACCGGGTGCGCGAACAGCTTGCTGCCTCGCATGAGCGTTTCACCGCCGTTCTGGAAGCGTTGGATGCTTCTATTTCAGTAGCGCCTTTGGGCAATAACGAGCTTCTTTTTGCCAATCAACTGTACCGAAGGTGGTTTGGTACCGAGGTTCAGGGGCATCTGCAACTGATTGCCGAGGCCGGCGTGCCTGAGCCCGTCTCGTCAGATGAATCGCTCGATACGGTGGATGTTTTTGCCGGCCTTCCCACCGATCAGCTGTCCGAAAAAGAAACCGAAAGCGCAGAAATTTACCTTGGTAGCCTGGGGCGATGGCTGGAGGTGCGCACACGTTACCTGAGCTGGGTCGATGGTCGCCTGGCGCAGATGGTGATCGCTACCGACATCACGGCTCGGCGCGAGGCTGAAGAGCAGGCCAATTTCCAGGCCGAGCGCGCGCAGACGTCGAGTCGCCTGATTACCATGGGCGAGATGGCCTCCAGCGTGGCACATGAACTCAACCAACCCCTGACTGCCATCAACAATTACTGCAACGGCATGGTCTCGCGCATCAAGGCCGACCAGATCAACCGGGAAGAACTGCTCGGCGCACTGGACAAAACAGCACGCCAAGCCAACCGGGCTGGCCAGATCATTCAGCGCATCCGCTCCTTCGTCAAGCGCAGCGAGCCCAACCGGACCTTGTCCAATATTTCGACGATCGTCAACGAGGCGGTCGAGCTGGCAGAAATTGAAATGCGCCGTCGCAACGTCAAGCTGGTGCTCTACGTTGCGCCAAGCTTGCCCAGCGTCATGGTTGACCCGATCCTGATTGAGCAAGTGGTTCTGAACCTGCTCAAAAATGCAGCCGAGTCGATCGACAATGCGCAGCGGCCAACGGCACAACGCCTGGTCAAATTGCGCGTCGCGCCAGCTGTTGTCGAGTCCAAGCCGGTGATCGAGTTCATGGTCCTGGACAATGGCTCGGGGATTGCACCCGAGGTCATGGCTCGACTTTACGAAGCGTTCTATTCCACCAAGCCAGACGGCATGGGCATCGGGTTGAGTTTGTGCCGTTCGATCGTCGAGTCGCACATGGGGCGAATGAAAGCCGAGAACATCTACAATGCCACCGCGGTTACCGGCTGCTGCTTTACCTTCTGGATACCCGGACAAAGCGCCTCGACAGGTTCGCCCAGAACACGTTCTGACCAACAAGGACTTCAGGTTACACCATGAGTTTGATCCCCAAAAAAGGCACGGTTTACGTTGTCGACGATGACGAGGCGGTGCGCGATTCACTGCAGTGGATGCTCGAAGGCAAGGACTACCGGGTCCGCTGCTTTGATTCCGCCGAGTCGTTTTTGAGCCGCTATGACGCACGCGAGGTGGCTTGCCTGATCGTCGATATCCGCATGGCCGGCATGACCGGTCTGGAGTTGCAAGATCGGTTGATGGAAAGCCACTCACCGCTGCCGTTGGCGTTCATCACCGGTCACGGCGATGTGCCGATGGCGGTGGAAACGATGAAAAAAGGCGCCATGGATTTCATCCAGAAGCCATTCAACGAAGAAAAACTGTTGCCGCTGGTGGAGCGCATGCTCGAACAAGCCAGCGACGCGTTTGCCGAATACCAGAATGCGCTCAATCGCGAGGCCCTGATGGCGCGACTGACGCTGCGGGAGTCGCAGGTGCTCGAGCGCATCGTCGCCGGTCGGCTGAACAAACAGATCGCCGACGACTTGGGCATCAGCATCAAAACGGTTGAAGCGCATCGCGCCAACATCATGGAAAAGCTCAGTGCCAACACGGTCGCTGACCTGCTCAAGATTGCCCTTGGGCCAAATGCCACAAAAGCATGAACGCATGAACGCATGGCAGGCCACATCTTCATACCTTTCAACCACGCCCGCCTGGAGAACTCCGGCGGGTTTTTTTCTGAGTAAACACCATGACCACTTCACAGCAAACGGCGCACATCATTGATGGCGTCGCCTTGTCCAGACAATTGCGTGCCGACGTTACCGCCCGGGCCCAAGCCCTGAAAGCCCGTGGTATCACGCCTGGGCTGGCGGTAATTCTGGTCGGTGAGAATCCGGCCTCGCAGGTTTATGTGCGCAACAAGGTCAAGGGCTGCGAGGACTGCGGCTTTCATTCGGTACTGGAAAAATATGACGCTGACCTGACCGAAGCTGCATTGCTGGCACGCATCGATGCGCTCAACAACGACCCGGCCATTCACGGCATTCTGGTGCAACTGCCGGTGCCCAAGCACATCGACGCCAACAAGGTCATCGAGGCCATCTCGCCGCTAAAAGATGTCGATGGCTTCCACGTTGCCAGCGCCGGCGCACTGATGACCGGTATGCCGGGCTTTTGGCCGTGCACGCCGTACGGCTGCATGAAGATGCTCGAATCGATCGGCTTTGACCTGCGTGGCAAACACGCGGTTGTCATTGGCCGCAGCAACATTGTGGGCAAACCCATGGCGTTGATGCTGCTGCAAAAAGACGCTACCGTCACCATTTGCCACTCGCGCACAACCGGCCTCAAGGCACTGACCCTACAGGCCGATTTGATCGTTGCTGCCGTGGGCAAGCGCAATGTGCTGACCCGTGACATGGTCAAACCCGGTGCGGTGGTGCTCGACGTCGGCATGAACCGCACCGACGAAGGCAAGTTGTGCGGCGACGTCGACTTTGAGGGCGTGCGCCAGGTCGCCAGCTACATCACACCGGTGCCCGGTGGTGTTGGCCCCATGACCATCACCATGCTGTTGGTCAACACCCTTGAAGCGGCAGAACGCGCCGCCAACTGACGCTTCCAGCGACTGACCATGACCAATCCCTTGCTCTCTTTTGACGACCTCCCGCTGTTTGACCAGGTCCAGCCCAGCCATGTCGAACCGGCGATCGACACCTTGCTGGCGCAGGCCGATGCGGCCTTGAACAAGGTCACCCAGCCAAAATTTGCGGCCAGTTGGGACGCGATTGCCGGCGTGCTTGACGTGGCCACCGAACGCCTGTCGCGCGCCTGGGGCACCGTCAGTCACCTCAACAGCGTGGCCGACACGCCCGAGCTGCGCGCTGCTTACAACGCGGCACTGCCCAAGATCACCGAGTTTTACACCCGGCTGGGCGCCGACAAGCGACTCTTTGCCGCGTACAAAGCAATCGATGCGAGCACACTGAAGCCCGAGCAACGCCAGGCGCATCAAAACGCCCTGCGCAACTTTGTGCTCGGCGGTGCTGAGTTGCGGGGCACTGACCGCACGCGCTTTGCCGAAATTCAGGATCGCCAGGCTGCGCTGAGCCAAAAGTTCAGTGAAAATGCGCTTGATGCCACCGATGCCTTTGCTTACTACGCGCGGCTTGACGAGCTCGACGGTGTACCCGCCGACATTGTTGCCGCCGCCGCAACAGCGGCGCAAGCGGACGGCCAGGACGGCTACAAACTCACGCTCAAATTGCCCTGCTATTTGCCGGTCATGCAGTTTGCCGGCAGCAGCGCGCTGCGCCAGACGCTTTACCGCGCCTACGTCACCCGAGCCTCCGATCAGGCGGACCCGGCGCAGCCACAGTTTGACAACTCGGCGCTGATCAATGAACTGCTTGCCTTGCGCCTGGAAGAAGCCCAGCTGCTGGGACACGCCAATTTTGGCACGCTGTCGGTGGTGCCCAAGATGGCTGAATCGCCCGCGCAGATCATCAGCTTTTTGCGTGATCTGGCGCAGCGTGCACGCCCGTTTGCCGAAAAAGACCTTGCTGATCTGCGCGCCTTTGCCGCTGAGCAATTGAACCTGCCCGATCCCCAACCGTGGGACTGGCCCTATGTCGGCGAGAAGCTCAAGGAAGCGCGCTACGCGTTCAACGAACAAGAGGTCAAACAATACTTTCCGCTGCCCAAGGTGCTCGATGGTCTGTTTGGCATCGTCGAATCCTTGTTTGAAGTGCAGATTCGCCCCGACCACGCGCCGGTGTGGCACGAAGATGTTCGCTTTTTCCGCATTGAACGCACACAGCCGCAAGGCGAACCCGTCCTGGTGGGCCAGTTCTACCTGGACCCGACTGCGCGCAACGGCAAGCGCGGCGGCGCCTGGATGGACGATGTGCGCGCCCGCTGGCTGCGCCCCGACACGCAAACGTTGCAAACGCCGGTAGCGCACCTGGTGTGCAATTTTGCCGCTGGCGTTGGCGGCAAACCGGCGCTGCTCACGCACGACGATGTCACCACCTTGTTCCACGAATTTGGTCATGGTCTGCACCATCTGCTCACGCAGGTCAACGAGCGCGACGTCTCTGGCATCAGCGGCGTCGAGTGGGACGCGGTCGAGCTGCCCAGCCAGTTCATGGAAAACTTTTGCTGGGAATGGGATGTACTGCAAGGTATGACAGCGCATGTCGACACCGACGCCCCGCTGCCTCGCGCGCTGTTTGACAAGATACTGGCAGCAAAGAACTTCCAGAGTGGCATGCAGACGCTGCGGCAAATCGAGTTCTCGCTGTTTGACATGCTGCTGCACACCACACACGATCCAGCTGCCGCCATCATGCCCTTGCTGCAGCAGGTACGCGACGAGGTTGCCGTGTTGCAACCGCCACAGTGGTCGCGCACTGCGCACACGTTCAGTCACATATTCGCCGGTGGTTACGCCGCGGGCTATTACAGTTACAAGTGGGCCGAGGTATTGAGTTCAGACGCTTACGCCGCGTTCGAAGAAGCCGCCAACAGCGCAGAAGGCGCCCGCGAGACAGGGCGGCGCTACCGAAAAGAGATTCTGGAAGCCGGAGGCAGTCGACCCGCCATCGAGTCCTTCAAGGCGTTTCGTGGCCGCGAGCCCAATCTGGATGCGCTGCTGCGACATCAAGGCATGGTACAAGTCGCTTAAGGAGAAAATCATGATTTCCACCTTTCACGCCACAGCGTCCGGGTTTTCAATGGCACCCAAATACCCGCGCACAAGATTGTTGTTGGCTACCGTGCTGGCGTGTGCTGGCCTGGCCGCGACCTGCGTCTCGGCACAAACCGTGTACCGCAGTGTCGACGCCAATGGCCGGGTCACCTTTTCTGACCTGCCTCCCAACAATGCCAAGCAGGTGACGCCCGTAGGCATGGACCGTGACGGCACCACCCCCAACGTCAGCCTACCGTTTGAACTGCGCTCGGTGGTCGACAAATACCCGGTCACGCTCTACACCTCGGCCGATTGCGCACCCTGTGATGACGGACGCACGCTGCTGCGCACGCGTGGGGTGCCGTTCGCCGAAAAAACCGTCAGCAAACCCGAAGACGTGGAGTCACTCAAGCGCCTGAGCAACGCCACCTCGCTGCCGCTGTTGACCGTTGGCTCGCATCAGCTCAAAGGTTTTTCCAGTGGTGAATGGACGCAATACCTGGGTTTGGCCGGTTACCCCGAAACCAGCCAATTACCTGCGGCTTACCGCAACCCGCCACCCACGCCGCTGGTGGCAGTACAAACCCCGGTCAATCCGGCTGCTTCTGCCAGCGCACCGACGGCCGCCACGCCTGTGACGCCGGTGCCACCTGCACCGCCGAACCCCGCTGGCATCCGGTTCTGACCCATACAAAAAAGCCCCTGAACAGGGGCTTTTTTTCAACCGCTCACCCTGCCTGCGTAGCGGGTTCTGGGGGCACGGCGACCTGGTGGTCAACGCTGTAAAGATAGTCGTTAAAGATGTGCTCGGCGCTGAGCAACTGGTAGCTGCCATCGGCGTTTTTGCGCGTCGTGTCTTTCAAGCGGTAGGTGTAGTGGCCGCAGGTCCACAGCTTGAAGTTGCGCATTTGCGTGCACAGGCAGGTTTTGTCTTGTACCGCGATGTTTTTGCCGTCCGGGTGCAGCGCCAGTTCACGGTTGTAGGCGGTGATGTAGGCGCAGTTGCCGTTGCCGTCAAGCAGGTAGCCATACGATTCACAGTTGGGGCGGATGCCATCGCCAATGGCCGGTGAGGTCTTGAGCATGCGCATCGGGTAGCCGGTGGGCGAAATGGTGTTGACGATGATGTCGTCTTCGTTGGCCCGATAGTAGTCTTGCTTGACATCGGCGGGCAGGCCGCATTCGTGGGATACGGTAAAGCGCGTGGCGACTTGCACCGCTGCAGAACCGGCCTCCAGAAACGACACCGCATCGCTACCGGTAAAGATGCCCCCTGCAGCAATCACCGGAATCTCCAGCTTCTCGTCTTTCACATACTTGATCACTTCGGCAATGATGGAAGCCAGGTCGTATTCAGCCCAGTCCATGCCAAAGCCCAGATGA
>Ga0210024_1002220_pt1 | contig 16790 bp, 14 predicted proteins | sample CryGeymeta201525_FD_183988 | JGI IMG/M metagenome (GOLD analysis project Ga0210024, IMG submission 183988) | Groundwater microbial communities from Crystal Geyser aquifers in Utah, USA - Crystal Geyser metaG 2015-25 (SPAdes) (version 2) | ecosystem: Environmental > Aquatic > Deep subsurface >... | reverse complement strand
TGTCGGCGGACAACGATCTGGTCGCCATGGCGCGCGATTTCGCGCCGCGCATCGGCTTTGCGCACCTGCGCAGCACAAAGGCCGAGGGCGCGTCGTTTCACGAGGCGGCGCATCTGGACGGCGACGTGGACATGATCGGCGTGCTGCGCGCGCTGATCGCGGAGAACCGCCGCCGCGCGCCGGATGCGCGGATCGTCTTTCGCCCCGACCACGGCCACCGTATGCTCGACGACCTGAGCCGCGCCGCCAACCCCGGCTACACCGCCATCGGGCGGCTGAAGGGGCTGGCGGAGCTGCGCGGCGCGATCCGCGCCATCGAGACCATGGCGCGCGATCCGCGCCCCTGAGACCCTGGAGTGCGATCCGCGTCCCTGAAACTCTGGAGAGCCAGCCATGAACGTCGCCGCCCCTGTCGCCCCGCGCGTGCTGCGCCTTCACGCCGAGGACGACGTGCTGATCGCCGTGGACCGGCTGGAGGAGGGCCAGCCGCTGGAGGGCGCCCTGCTCGCCCTGCGCCGCATCCCGCGCGGCCACAAGGCGGCGGCGCACGCCATCGCGGCGGGCGCGCCGGTGCGCAAGTTCGGCCAGGTGATCGGCGTCGCCAGCGCCGACATCGCCGCCGGCGACTGGGTGCACGAGCACAATCTGGCGATGGCCGACTTCGCCCGCGACTACGCCTTCGGCCAGGACGCGCGCCCGGTGGCGGCGGCGGATGTCGTCGAGACCTTCGAGGGCTTTCACCGCGAGAACGGCAAGGTCGGCACGCGCAACTACATCGGGATTCTGACCTCGGTGAACTGCTCGGCCTCGGTCGCGCGGTTCATGGCCGAGGCGGCGAAGCGCGACGGGCTGCTGGAGCGATACCCCAACATCGACGGGATCATTCCGCTGGTGCACGGCGGCGGTTGCGCGCTGGACGTGGGCGGCGAGGGCTATGAGGTGCTCAAGCGCACGCAATGGGGCTACGCCGCCAACCCCAACATGGCCGCCGTGATCATGGTGGGCCTGGGCTGCGAGGGCTTCCAGATCGCGCGGTTCAAGGAGCTGTATGGCATCGAGGAGAACGACCGCTTCCGCTCGATGACGATTCAGGAGGTCGGCGGCACCCGCAAGACGGTGGATCAGGGCCTTGGCGTGTTGCGCGAGATGGCGCCGCTGGCCAACGCCGTCACCCGCGCGCCCGCGCCCGCGTCAAAGCTGGCGCTGGCGCTGCAATGCGGCGGGTCGGACGGCTATTCCGGCATCACCGCCAACCCGGCGCTGGGCGCGGCGGCCGATCTGCTGGCGGCGCAGGGCGGCGCGGCGGTGCTGGGCGAGACGCCGGAGATCTACGGCGCCGAGCACCTGCTGACGCGGCGCGCCGTCAGCCGCGCGGTCGGCGAGAAGCTGATCGAGCGGATCCGCTGGTGGGAGGACTACACCGCCCGCAACAAGATGCAGATGAACAACAACCCCTCTCCCGGCAACAAGCTGGGCGGGCTGACCACGATCCTTGAGAAGTCGCTGGGCGCGGCGGCCAAGGGCGGCACCACGCCGCTGACCGCCGTGTGGGAATACGCCGAGCCGATCACGACCGGCGGCTTCAGCTTCATGGACACGCCCGGCTACGACCCGGTGTCGGTGACCGGCCAGGTGGCGGGCGGCTGCACCGTGATCGCCTTCACCACCGGGCGCGGCTCGGCCTATGGCTGCAAGCCGGTCCCCTCGATCAAGCTGGCCACCAACACGCCGGTCTATGAGAAGATGACCGACGACATGGACATCAACTGCGGCGACGTGCTCGACGGCGTGAGCATCGCCGACAAGGGCCGCGAGATCTTCGACGCGGTGCTGCGGGTGGCGTCGGGGGAGCGGTCGAAGTCGGAGCAGCTCGGCTACGGCGACGCCGAGTTCAACCCGTGGATCATCGGCGCCACGATGTGAGGCGCGGCGGTCTGCTCCGGCGGCTGACGCGGCGCCTGCTGCGCCTGGGGTTCTGGGCGGCGGCGGCGGCGGTGGCTTGGGTGGCGCTCTACGCCGTCGTCCCGCCGCCGACCACCGTGCTGATCGAGATGGAGCGCTGGCGGCTGGGCGGCGTCGCGCGCGACTGGCGCGGGCTGGACGCGATCTCGCCCCATCTGGTGCGCGCGGCGATCGCGGCGGAGGACGCGCGGTTCTGCGACCACTGGGGCTTCGACCTCAAGGCCATCGAGGCGGCGGTGGCGGAGCGCGAGCGCGGGCGGGTGCGCGGCGCCTCGACCATCAGCCAGCAGACCGCCAAGAACGCCTTTCTGTGGCCCGCGCCAAGCTGGACGCGCAAGGGGCTGGAGGCGGGATTCACCGTGCTGATCGAGGGCTTGTGGTCCAAGCGCCGCGTGATGGAGGTCTATCTCAACGTCGCGGAGTTCGGCCCGGGCGTGTTTGGCGCCGAGGCCGCCGCGCGCCACTGGTTCGACCGCAAGGCCGCGGAGCTGACGCTGGCGCAGGCGGCGCGGCTGGCGGCGCTGCTGCCCAGCCCGCGCACCCGCGACGCCGCGCGGCCCAGCGCGTTTGTCGCCGGGCGCGCCCGCGCCATCGCAGGCGGGGCCGAGACGATCCGGGCGGAGGGGCGCGACGCCTGCGTGCTGGGGTAGCGCCGCCGCTCAGCCGTCCGCCCGGATGCGCAGGTTCTGCGGGTCGTGGGGACTGTCGGCGACCACTTCGGCGTCGAACAACGCGCGCTGCATCCGCACCTGAACCCGCGTTCCCGGCGCGGAAAGGTCGGGCGGCAGATAGCCCATGCCGATCTGGCGCCCCGCCGCCGCCGACCAGCCGCCCGAGGTCAGCCGCCCGACCACCGCGCCGCCCGACCACAGCGCCTCGCGCCCCCACGGGTCGGCGTCGGCGGGGCCGTCGATCATCAGCGTGACGCAAGCCGCGCGCAGCGGGCGCGCCAGCATCGCCGCCTTGCCGCGAAACTCCTTGTCCCTGTCGATGAAGCGGTCCAGCCCGCTCTCCAGCGGCGTCGCGTCGCGCCCCAATTCCGCGCCGAAGGCGCGATAGCTTTTCTCCTGCCGCAGCCAGTTCTGCGCCCGCGCGCCGCAAAGCGTGGGCGCGGCGTCGGTCGCCATCAGCGCGTCGAACAGGTGGTTCTGCATCTCGATGGGGTGGTGCAGCTCCCAGCCCAGCTCACCGGTATAGGCCACCCGCACCGCCAGCGTGCGCACCATGCCAAGGTCCAGCCACTGCGCCGAGAGCCACGGGAAACGTTTGTTCGACAGCGCCGAGTTGGGGTCGGCGTCAACGATCAGCGGGCGGATCGCCTCCCGCGCGCGCGGCCCGGCCAGCGCGAACACGCCCCATTGCGTCGAGACGTCCCAGACCTCGATCCAGCCGAACGCGGCGCGCTTCGCGGCGGCGGCCTGCTCCAGATCGTCGCCGTCGTAAGCCGTCTGCGCCCCGGCGGAGACCAGATAGAAATCGTCCTCGGCCAGCCGCACGACGGTGTATTCGCTGCGCACCGTGCCCGCCTCGGTCAGCGCGTAGGTCAGCGCGATGCGGCCGACCTTGGGCAGCTTGTTGCAGGTCAGCCAGTCGAGAAACCGCGCCGCGCCGGGGCCGCGCACGCGGTGCTTGGCGAAGGCGGTGGCGTCGAACATGCCGCACGCCTGCCGCACCGCGCGCGCCTCGGCCTCGGCGAACTTCCACCAGCCGCCGCGCCGGAAGCTGCGCGCGGCAGGGTCGTCAAAGCCCGGCGGGCCGAAGTAGATCGGCCGCTCCCAGCCGTTGACCTGGCCGAACTGGGCGCCGCGCGCCTTGAGGCGCTCGTAGCACGGCGCGGTGCGCAGCGGTCGGCAGGCCGGGCGCTCCTCGTCGGGGTGGTGCAGGATGAAGACGTGGGAATAGGCTTCCTCGTTCTTTTTCGCCGCATACTCGCGGTTCACCCAGCGGCCATAGCGGCGCGGGTCGAGCGCCGCCATGTCGATCTCCGCCTCGCCCTGCGTGATCATCTGCGCGAGATAGTGGCCGGTTCCTCCGGCGGCGGTGATGCCGAAGCTGAAGCCCTCGGCGAAGTAAAAATTCTCCACGCCCGGCGCCGGGCCGACCAGCGGGTTGCCGTCGGGGGTGTAGCAGATCGGGCCGTTGAAATCGTCCTTGAGGCCGCAGGTCTCCGACGACGGGATGCGGTGGTTGAAGCTGGCGTATTCCTCCTCGATCCGGTCGAGATCCAGCGGCAGCAGATCGGCGCGGAAACCCGGCGGCACGCCGAACTTCGCCCAGACCGGCGCGCCCTTTTCATACGGCCCCAGAATCCAGCCGCCACGCTCCTCACGCACATACCAGCGCGCGTCGGCGTCGCGCAGCACGGGGTGTTCGGGGTTGGTCCTGCGCCAATCGACCAGCCGGGGATCGGGCTCGGTCACGATGTATTGATGCTCGACCGGGATGGCGGGCAGAGTGCAGCCGATCATCGCCGCCGTCGCCTGCGCGTGGTTGCCGGTGGCGGTGATGACTACGTCCGCCACGATCTCGAACGGCTCGCCGGGTTCCAGATTGCCGCCGCGCTCACCCATGATCCGCCCGCGCACCCGCCAGTCAGCCCCCCGGCGCTCGAAGCCGTCCACCTGCGCGCGGCGCACGATCTCGACGCCGCGCAGCCGGGCGCCGCGCGCCATCGCCTGCGTCACATCGGCGGGGTTGATGTAGCCGTCGGTGGGGTGAAACAGCGCGCCCACAAGGTCGTCGCTGCGCACCAGCGGCCAGCGTTCACCGATCTCGCGCGCCGTCAGCCATTCGAACGGCACGCCCACGGCCTCGGCGGTGGCGGCGTAGAGCATGTATTCGTCCATGCGCGCTTGCGTCTGCGCCATGCGCAGGTTGCCGACCACGCTGAAGCCGGGGTTCAGCCCGGTCTCGGCCTCCAGCGTCTTGTAGAACTTCACGCTGTAATCGTGGATGTGACCCACCGCGTAGGACATGTTGAACAGCGGCAAAAGGCCCGCCGCGTGCCAGGTGGAGCCTGCGGTCAATTCGTCGCGCTCAAGCAGCACGACGTCGGACCATCCCGCCTTCGCCAGATGATAGGCGATCGAGCAGCCGACCGCGCCGCCGCCCACAACCACCGCCCGCGCATGACTTTTCATCGCTTCAGCCTCCGTCGCCGCCCCGCCCGACCATCGCGCCTTCGGCGGGCGCGCGCAGGCGGGCGAGCGACCTGCCTGCGGAATTTTACGACGCAAACGCGACGATCACGGCCCTTCATACTTTCGTAAGGGTTGTCGCCTTAGCTACATATTCTACTTATGTTAGATAACGATATGAGCGCAAAATGCGCCGCAGCGCCGGGAGACGCCCAGATGCTCGGATTGATCGTGTTCTTGTGGTTTGCGTTGAATTACGCCTTTGCGGCACAGTGTTTTTATGCGGCGGCGCGCCGATTCGGCGCGACGCCGGCCACCGCGCTTAGCGCCGCAGCGCTATGGCCTAGGGCGATGCTGGCTCCGGTCATGTCGCGGATCTGACGCTTCAGGGGGCGGAAGCCGTCCCCGAAGCCATCACCGGCGCCATCTCCGAAAGAATGGCGTCGGGCAGGTGGCAGCGCAGCCGGTGGCCTCCGGCGAGCGCGCGCACGGGGGGCAGGTCGGTTTCGCACCGGTCGCCCGCAACCTGAGCCTTGCGTGGACAGCGGGTCTGGAACGGGCATCCCGGCGGCGGGTGCGTCGCCGACGGAATCTCGCCCTCCAGCACGATCCGGCTCCGCACCACGCTGGTGTCGGCGACCGGCGCGGCGGACAGCAGCGCCTCGGTGTAGGGGTGATAGGGCGGCTGGAACACCTGGTCGGTGGTTCCCTGCTCGACGACATGGCCCAGATACATCACCACCACCCGGTCGCTGAGATAGCGCACGATGGAAAGGTCGTGGCTGATGAACAGCAGGGTGGTGCGGCTTTCGCGCTGGATCGCCATCAGCAGGTCGAGCACGGCGGCCTGAACGCTGACGTCCAGCGCCGACACCGGCTCGTCGGCCACCACCACGCGCGGCGCGCCCGCAAAGGCGCGGGCGATGCCGATGCGCTGTTTCTGCCCGCCCGAGAGCTGTCGCGGCAGGCGGTCGGCGAAGGCGCGCGGCAGTTTCACGGTGTCGAGCAGCCGCAGCATCCGCGCGCGCCGGTCGGCCTGATCGTCGCCGACGCCGAACATCTCCAGCACGCGCAGGATCTGGGCGCCGACGGTCTGGCTGGGGTTCAGCGTATCGAACGGGTTCTGGAACACCATCTGGATCCGGCTGACCGTGGCGGCGCCGCGCGCGCCCACCGCCAGCGCGCCGATCTCGAGATCGCCCAGCTTGACGGAGCCGGCGTCGGCGGTCTCCAGCCCCAGCAGCACCTTGGCCAGCGTGGATTTTCCGCAGCCGGATTCGCCGACGATGGCCACGGTTTCGGCCTCGCGCGCCTCGAAGCTGACCGCTTCAACGGCCTTCACCGTGCGGGTCTCGCGCGCGCCGAACAGGGCGTTGGCGGTGACGGCGTAGCGCTTGCTGAGCCCCTCGACGCGCAGCGCCACGGCGCCGGGAGGCGCGGCGGGGGCGCGGGCCTCGACGGCGGGCGGCGCCGCCCAGTCGATCTCGCCGTGGCGCAGGCAGCGGGCGACATGCCGCGCGCCGGGCGCAGGGGTCATGGCGACGGCGCCGCTGTCGCAGCGCCCGGCCTGGAAGTGGGCGCAGCGCGGGGCGAAGGCGCAGCCCTGCGGGCGCTCCTGCGGCAACGGCGGCTGGCCGGGGATCGCGACCAGCGGGCGGCTGTCGCGGTCGGCGCCGGGCAGCGGGATCGAGCGGAACAGCCCCTGGGTGTAGGGATGGCGCATCCGATCGAACACGTCGGCGATGGTGCCGGTCTCCACCGCCTCGCCGGCATACATCACCGTGACGCGGTCGCAGGTCTCCAGCACCAGCCCGAGGTTGTGCGAGATGAACAGCATCGAGACGCCGAACCGGTCGGCCAGATCCTTGACCAGATCGACGACGCCGGCCTCGACCGTCACATCCAGCGCGGTGGTCGGCTCGTCCATCAGCAGCAGGTCGGGCTTTGACAAGAGCGCCATGGCGATCACCACGCGCTGCTGCTGGCCGCCCGAGATCTGGTGCGGCCAGGCGGTCATCATCCGCTCGGGGTCGGGCAGGCGCACGGCGCGCAGCATCTCCAGCGCGCGCCGGGCCGCCTCGGCGCGGGACAGGCCCTCGTGCAGCATCGGCGCCTCGACCAGTTGCGCGCCGATCCGCATCGCCGGGTTCAGCGACGCCATCGGCTCCTGATACACCATCGCGATCTTGTTCCCGCGCAGCGCGCGCAGGCGCGCCGCATCGGCGGTGACCAGATCCTCGCCGCGAAACCGGATCGACCCGCCGGTGATGCGCCCGCAGCGCCCAAGGTCGCGCATGATCGCCAGCGCCACGGTGGACTTGCCGCAGCCCGATTCGCCCACCAGCCCCATCGCCTCGCCCGGCGCCACCGTGCAGGAGAAATCCGTCACCGCCGCAATCGCGCCCGCGCGGGTGGCGAAGCTGACGCTGAGGTTGTCGATCTGCAGGATCGGTTCGGTCATGCGGCGGGTCTCCTCACGGGCGCGCCCTCACCCCGACCCTCTCCCGCATACGGGAGAGGGGGCGCAAGGGTCGCCGACGGCGCCGCCGCTGCATCCCTGCGCGCTGGCGGCGCCGCTTGCGCTCCCTCTCCCCCCTTGGGGGGAGAGGGTCGGGGTGAGGGGTCTGTCCACCCGCTCAATCCCGCAGCGCCTGTTCGCGCAGGCCGTCGGCCAGCAGGTTCAGCCCCAGCACCAGCGACGCCAGCGCCAGCGTCTGCGGCAGCACGATGAAGGCGCCCAGCCGGATGAAGCCGCGCGTCTGGTTGATCATCGAGCCCCAGTCGGGGCTTTCCGGCGCCAGCCCCAGCCCGAAAAACCCCAGCGTGCCGAGCAGGATGGTGGTGTAGCCGATGCGCAGGCAGCCATCCACGATCAGCGGCCCGCGCGCGTTGGGCAAGATCTCCCACAGCATCACATACCAGGCGCGTTCCCCCCGGGTCTGGGCGGCGGCGATATAGTCACGGGTCCTGATGTCCATGGTCAGCCCGCGCACGATGCGGAACACGCCGGGGCTGGAGGCGAACACCACGGCGGCGAAGATGTTCAGCACGTTGGGCGCCAGCGTCACGAACGGCCCCGGCGGCGCGAACACGAGGCCGACATAGAGCCACCCGCCGACCCCGATCACCGCCGCCATCGCCGGGATCAGCACCGCGCGCCGCCCGGCGTAGCGCAGCCAGATCGCCCCGCCCGCCACCAGCAGCGGAAACAGGAAGAACACGCCCGCCATCGCGTTCGGAATCGCGGTCTCGCGCACGCCCGGCGTCACCAGCAGGTAGAACAGCAAGATCACCGGAAACGCCAGCACCAGATTGGCGAGAAACGACAACGCCGCGTCGATGCGTCCGCCGAAATAGCCGGCCGGCAGGCCTAGCGCCACGCCGATGGCGTAGGCCACCAGCGTCGCCGCCGGCGCGATGATCAGCACGAACTGCGCGCCGTGCGCCACGCGGCTGAACAGATCGCGGCCCAGATTGTCAGCGCCGAACAGGAACGCCGCGCCCGAGACGGGGTCGATCACCCCCGGCCCTTGCCGCTTGACGGCGCCGAACTGCGCCAGCGGATCATGCACCGCCACCACGTCGGCGAAAACTGCGGTCAGCGCCCAGAACAGCACCAGCCCCAGCCCCGCCATGCCCACGCCGCTGTGAAACAGCCGCCCGAACAGCCCCAGACGGCCCCTGAACGCCAGCCCCGCGCCAAAGATCGCGGCGAGGCACAGCCACACCGGCCAGAACTGCGCCAAGGCCTGCGCGACGATCTGCCCTGCGGAGAGAAACTGCATCTCACGACACCCGGATGCGCGGGTTGAGGGCGGCATAGCCGATGTCGGAGATCGCCTGCGTCGTCAGCACCACCGCCACCGACACCAGCGAACAGGCCAGCAGCAGGTCGATGTCGTTGTTGTTGGCGGCCTCGACCAGCGTCCAGCCGAAGCCCTTGTAGTTGAACAGCGTCTCGACGATCACCACGCCGGTCAGCAGCCACGGAAACTGCAGCATGATCACCGTGAACGGCGCGATCAGCGCGTTGCGCAGCGCGTGGCGCAGCACGATGGCGCGAAAGCTGAGGCCCTTCAGCCGCGCGGTGCGGATGTATTGCGCGGTCATCACCTCCGCCATCGCGGCCCGCGTCATCCGGCTGATATAGCCCATGCCGTAGATCGCCATGGTCATCACCGGCAGCGCCAGCGTGTCGAAGGTCGGCGCGCCCGCCCGCGCCACGCCCTTCAGCCAGCCCAGCCCGGAGGCGAAGATCACCGTGAAGATGATGCCCGAGACGTATTCCGGCGTCGCGGAGGTGACGATCGCGAACACCGAGAGACTTCGGTCGGTGGCCGATCCCTCCCGCATCCCCGCCAGCACCCCGATCAGCAGCGCGCCGGGGATCATCGTGACCAGCACCCAGAACGCCAGCACAGCCGTATAGCCCAGCCTTGGCCACAGCACCTCGGCCACCGGCGCGCGAAACCGCGTGGAGCGCCCCATGTCGCCGGTCACGACCCCGCCCAGCCACGCGCCATAGCGCTCCAGCAGCGGCGCGCGATAGCCGTTCTCGGTCAGCCAGCGCTCGACCGCCGCCGCCTCCATCCGGGTGTTGTTCTGCTCCAGCGCCAGCTTCCTGAGGTTGGGCTCAAGATTGACCAGCGCGAACACGATGAAGCTCAGCGCCAGCATGGTGAGCGCCATGGCGCCCGCGCGGCGCAGGATGAACGCCAGCATCGGCGCCTCCGGTCAGGTTCGGCGCGCGCGGCCGCTCAGGCGTCCAGCCACACCTCCTCGAGGTGCATCTCGTGGGTGGGATGCTTGGCGTAGCCGCGCACATGCGGCGCGGAGTGGTTGTAGAGCGCCTGCCAGTAGGACTGGATCAGCACGCCGCTGTCCTGCAATATCTTCTGCAGCTCCGCCATGATCTGCCGACGCTCCTCGGTGCTTGGCGTCGCCAGCGCGCGGCCCAGTTTCTCGTCGAATTCGGGGTCGGAGAAGCCGCTCTCGTTCCACGCCGCGCCGGTGCGATAGGCCAGCGCCAGCACCTGGACGCCCAGCGGGCGCATGTTCCAGTTGGTGGTCGAGAACGGATAGGTGGTCCAGTTGTTCCAGAACGACGAGCCGGGAATGATGGTGCGCTTCACCTTGATGCCTGCGTCGCGCATCTGCGCGGCGATGGCGTCGGTGGTGTTGCGGCGATAATCGTCGTCGATCGAGATCACCTCGAACTCGGTGTCCATGCGCCCCGCCTCGGTCAGCAGGCGGCGCGACTCCGCCGCGTTGCGCTCGAAAGGCGGCAGCTTGGCGTATTCAGGGTGGATCGGCGCGACATGGTGGTTCTCGGCCACCGTGCCCGCGCCGCCAAAGCCCAGTTGCAGCACCACGGCGTTATCGACCGAAAGCTGAATGGCGCGGCGCACGCGACGGTCGTCATAGGGTGGGCTGTTGACGTTCATCCGCGCCACCACGGTCGCCGCCGTCACCACCTCATGGCGCACCAGGTCGAGCGTGTCGAAGATGGCGGCGAAATCCGCCGTGGACCAGTAGTTGGCGTCGATCTCGCCGGCCTCGAACGCGGCCACCTCCGCCGCCGGGTCGGTGCCGTAGTCGGTCCACACGATGCCGTCGAGATGCGCCTCGCCGCCCCACCACGCGCCATTGGCGCGCTTGCGCACCTCGGCGCGGTCGCCGACCGCCACCGAGACGAATTCGAAGGCGCCGGTGGAGATCGGGTTCTCGCTGAAATTGGCGCCGGTCTCGTCGAACGATCGGTGCACGATCAGCGCGGGATATTCCGCCAGCCCGGCGATCAGCGCGATGTCGGCGTCGGCGAGGTTCAGCCGCACGGTGTGGTCGTCCAGCTTCTCGATGGCGCCTGCGCGCGCAAGGCCGGTGTCGGGGTCGATCAGGCCGGAGACGCGGCTGGCCATCGAGTTGCCCGGCGCGTCGCGTTCGCACCAGCGGTTGACGTTGAACACCACGTCGTCGGCGGTGAAGGCGTCGCCGTTGGTCCAGGTGACGCCCTTGCGCAAGCGCAGGGTGTAGGTGCGCACGTCGTCCGACACCTCCCACCCCTCCAGCAGCCAGGGCTGGAAGGTGTAGTCCTGCGTATAGCGCACCAGCGGCTCGATGCACTGGCGCGCGACGTTGGACATTTCCGACCAGTCGAAGATGCGCGGGTCGGCCACCGCCAGCACGTTCATCGACAGCCGCAGCACGCCGCCCTTCTTCACCGCCGCCTGCGCGCGGGCGGGCGCCGCCTCGCCCAGCAGGCCATAGGCGGTCGCCGCGCTGGCGCCGAGCGCGGTGGACAGCGCCAGAAACTCGCGTCTGTCCAGCCGCCCGGCGCGCGCGTCCTGCGCCATGGGCGCGATGGCGGGGTGCTGGCGGCTGGTCATGTGGCGGTTGGTCAGGCGGCGCGTCGTCATGGGAGCCTCTCCCTGCTGGGCGTGTCGTTCATCGACCATGAGATGACGCTAACAGACCAAGCATGGCCCCCCATTGCAACCCTTCATGCGCGCCGCCCGGCGGTCAATCGTCGTCGTAGTTTCCCCGCGCCGCGTCGCGATGGCAGGCGACGCAGTTGGCCTTGGAGCCGACTTTGGGATCAAGAAATTCGGCGGGCGACACCTCGCCGGGGCGGTGCTTGCGCAGCCAGTAGGGCGTCTCGGTGATGCGCAGCGGCGTCGCCGAGGCGTCGAGGTCGCGCATGAACTTGCCGCGCCGCCGGGTGTCCGCCGCGTTGGCGGCCAGGTAGGACGCGATCTGCTGCGTGGCGGCGGGGTCGAGCGCCGCGTTCTCGCCGAAATGGTCCTCCAGCCCCGCCATCACCGCGTTCCACGACCGCGCGGGCAGGAAAGCGGCGGAAAACGCCATGTGGCAGGCGGAACATTCCGTCTGCGCCAGCGCGTCGGACAGCGGCGGGTATTTCTCCTCGGCGTTTACGGTGGCGCAGGCGGCGGTCAGCGCCAGCGCGGCGCCGAGCGCGGCGCGGATCAGGCTTGTTCGGGTCATGGCGTCATCCTTGGAGGGGAGTTGCGGGGCGGGTCAAAGGCTCGCCATGTAGGCGATGAAGTCGGCTTTCTCGCCAGGGGTGCAGGCGCGGCCGAGCACGCTGTCGCAATTGCGCCCGAACCACTTCTCGACGAACTTGAAGTCGGTGTAGCGCGTCGGGCTGACCGAGGCCGCCATCGGCTCGATCGCCTTGCCGGCGCGGGTGCGGCCCTCGGCGCGCGGGTTGGCGGTGTGGCAGGTGCTGCACGACGGCGTGTCGGGCTTGCCGCCGACCTGGGTGGCGGCGAAGAACGCCGCGCCGCGTTCGGCCGACGGCGCGGCGCCCGCCTCGGCGGCGTAGCCCGCCATCAGCGAGGCGGGCGTGTCGGGGCCGGGGGCGTTGGCGGCGGGCGCGGCGGCGGCGATCAGCAGCAGCGGCAGGAAGGCGAAGCGTTTCACAGGGTGGTCTCCTTGGGGATAGAGATGTTGGCGGGATAGAAGCGGCCGGCCGCGCCGTCGCCGTGACAGGCGGCGCACTGGCCCTTGCCGCCCACGGCGCGCGACGCGAACGTGGCGTCGGCGATGGCGCGGTGCTTGCGCGTCCACCAGGGCGACGCGGTGATCTGGAACGGCCTGGCCAGATCGACGTTGCGCAGCCGGTGCGACGCCTTGGTGTCGGCGCTTTCGGCGGCGTGGGCGTCGAGCCACGCCGCGATCTCGGCGGTCGTGTCGGCGTCCAGCGCGGCGTTCTCGCCGAAATGCTCGTCCAGCCCCGCCATCAGCAGCGCCCACGAGGCGCGCGGCAGCAGGCTGGGGTTGTGCGGCAGGTGGCAGGCGCCGCATTCCTCGGCATAGACCGGGTCGAGCGACGCGACGGCGGCGCCGAAGCCGGGGCGCTGCGCCAGCGTCAGCGCCAGCGCGGTTCCTCCGCCCAGGATCATCGCGCCCAGCGCCAGCGCGATCACCGGGCGCGCCGCGACGCGGGCGACCGGCGCGTCGCCGGGGCGCGCCTGCTTGCGACCGTCGATCATCGCGCGCGCCAGGTTTTCGCGGGCGCGGCGGCTTTCAAAGATCACCCCGCCCACATGCAGCGCGATCATCGCCAGCATCGTGATCGCGAGGATGTTGTGGACATCCTTCGCCGTATCGCCGAGCGCGTAGGAGACCGCGAAGCCGAGCGGCCCGGTCTTGAACACGCCGCCCAGCGTGATCGCGCCGGTCAGCGCGATCAGCGCCGTCACCGTCAGCAGCCCCAGCACCATCAGCGCGCCAAGCGGGTTGTGGCCGCGATGGCGCTGGCCGTGGCCGTGGCGCAATTCGCGCAGATGCGCCAGCGCCGCCCGCGGGCCGGTCACGAAATCGGCGAAGCGGGCGTGCGTCGGCCCGGTGAAACCCCAGACGACGCGCGACGCGACCAGCGCCGCAGCCGCCGCGCCGCCCCAGACGTGCCAGGCGATCCACGGGCTGTCGAGCAGGAAGCCGGTCACCGCCGCCACCGCCACCGCCGCCACCAGGCTCCAGTGGAACGCGCGCACGAACAGGTCCCACACCAGCGTCGCGCCCAGCCTGGCGCCCAACGGGGCGCCCTGCGCCGCCGCGCCCGTCTCGTCCTGCGCGCGCCAGTCTTCCTTGCGCCATCGAAGCATCGCGTCCACCCGATCATGCCGTTTCGCCAAAGCGCCCGCGAGTCGTAGCGCCGGCGTGTCGGGCAGACCTTGCGCCGCGATCGCTGACGCGCCCCTGACGCGACGCATCAGGCGCGCGTCAGGCGCGCATCAGCCGTCGGCCTGCGGCGCCGTCGGCAGCGTCAGCGTCGCCTCCAGCCCCGGGCCTGCGTTGCGCAGGCTCAGCGCGCCGCCCGCGTTGTCGGCGATCTCCGCCGCGATCGACAGGCCCAGGCCGTCGCCGGGGCGGGTCTCGTCCAGTCGCGCGCCGCGCGCCGTGGCCTCGTGCAGCCGGTCGCGGGGGATGCCGGGGCCGTCGTCGCGGATGGTCAGCGTCACCGTGTCGCCCGCCGCGCGCACGGTGATCGCCACCGTCGCGCGCGCGTGGCGGGCGGCGTTCTCAAGCAACGCGCCCAGCGCCTCGGTCAGGTCGTCGGCGTTGACGCGTGCGCGCAGCGGCGCCGGGGCGTCCACCCGCCACGCCAGCCGGGCGCCGTCGGGGGTGCGGCGGATCACCGACAGCACCCGCTCGATCACGGTGGCGAGGCGGGCGACGGCGGCGCGGTCGGCGGTCGCCATCCGCGCGCGGGAGAGTTCGCGGTCCACATGGCGGCGCATGGCGGCGGCGATCTGCTCGATCCCCGCCGCAGCGGCCTCGTCGCCCTGCGCGCGCAGCCGCCCGGCCTCGCCGTTGAGCGCCTGAAGCGGGGTCTTGAGCCCGTGCGCCAGATCGGCGGCGCGGGCGCGGGCGCGGGCGACGTCGCGCTCACGCGCCGCGATCAGCGCGTCCACCTCCGCCGCCATCGGGCGCACTTCGTCGGGAAAATCGGCGCCCAGCCGCGTCGCGGCGCCGGAGCGGATCGCGGCGACGCGGGCGCCCACGGCGGCCAGCGGGCGCAAGCCCACCGCCACCTGCGCCCAGCCCGCGCCGACCAGCGCCAGCGCCAGCAGCGCGAGAAACGGCGCCAGATCGCCGAGAAAATCGCGTGAGGCGGCGCGCAGCTCGTCACGGTTCAGCGCCACCGCCACGCGCACCGCCTCGGCGTCCAGCCGCGGCGGCAGCGTGACCCGGCGCTCCACCACCAGCAGCGCGCCGCCGCCGGGGCCTGCGATGCGGTGGCGGTGCGCCGCGCCGTCGGAAAGGGCGTCCTTCGGCAGGCGCAGCGCGCCGTCCCACAGCGAGCGGGAGCGCAGCAGGCCGGAGGCGGTCTCGATCTGCCAGTAGAGGCCCGACAGCGGCCGGCCGAAACGCGGGTCCGACGGAACCTTGCCCAGCGTCAGGCGCCCGTCGGCGTCGCGCTCCAGCCCGGTGACGACCTGCTCCAGATGCAGCTCCAGCTCCGCCGCCGCGCGCCGCTCGACATGGTTCTCGAACAGATTGGCCAGCCCCGCCGCCGACAGCGCCAGCGCCGCGACCACCGCCGCCGCGCCCGCCGCCACCAGCCGCAGCCGCAGCGACGAGGCCCTCGGCCGCCACAGCGTCACCCCTGCGCGCCCTCGATGAAATAGCCGAATCCGCGCCGCGTGCCGATCACGCCCGGCCCCAGCTTGCGGCGCAGCCGCGCGATCAGCGCCTCCAGCGCGTTGACCTCGCGCGCGTCGTCGTCGCCGTAGAGATGCTCCAACAGCTCGGTCGCCGGGGCGACGCGCACGCCCTGATGCGCCAGATAGGCCAGCAGCCGGTATTCCAGCGGCGACACCGCGCAGGGCCGCCCGTTGACGGCGATGGTCATGCGGTTGGCGTCGATGCTGAGCGCGCCGATCTGCGTCACCGCCGCGCCGCGCCCCGCCGCGCGCCGCATCAGCGCGCGGGCGCGCGCCACCAGCTCCTCCATGCGGAACGGTTTGGGCAGATAGTCGTCGGCGCCGGCCTCGATGCCCTCGACCCGCTCGGTCCAGGCGCCGCGCGCGGTCAGCGCCAGCACCGGCATGTCGCGCCCCGCCGCGCGCCAGCGCTTGAGCACCGCCAGCCCGTCCATCGACGGCAGGCCGAGGTCGAGCACGATCAGGTCGAAATCCTCGGTGTCGCCGAGAAACCACGCCTGCTCGCCATCCGCCACGGTCTCGACCAGAAACCCCGCCGCCGTCAGCGCCGCCTGCACGTCGCGCGCGATGCGCGGATCGTCCTCCACCGCCAGCACGCGCATCAGTGCTTGTCTTCCTTCACTTTGACGATCTCGCCGCTGGCGGCGTCCACATAGACCTCGACCAGCCGCCCGCCTTCGGTGATCAGCTTGAATTCATAGACGTGGCGTTCGTCCTTGGTCTCGAACTCCACTTCGATCACATGGCCCTCAAGGTCGCGCCCGACGATGGCGAGGATTTCGCTGAGCGGCAGAACCTCGCCGCGCTCCAGCGCGCGGCGCGCGGCGTCGTGGTCGCTGTCGGCGAAGGCGGCGGGGGTCGCCAGCAGGGCGACGAGGGCGAGGGCGTGTTTCATGGGGAGCCATCCTGCGCCGCAAAGCCTGACGCGGCGCTGACGCCGGTCACGAATCCGCCACGATCTTGCCGGGATTGAACAACCCCTCGGGGTCGAGCGCCTGCTTGATCTGGCGCATCACCGCCCAGCCCTCGCCATGCTCGGCGGCCATGTAGCCCCGCTTGCCGACGCCCACGCCATGCTCGCCGGTGCAGGTGCCGCCCAGCCGGATCGCGCGCTCGGCGATGCGGTGCGCCAGGCGCGCGGCCTCGGCCTCCTCCGCCGGATTTTCCGGGTCGATCAGGATGTTGAGGTGAAAGTTGCCGTCGCCCACATGGCCGACCAGCGGCGCGATCAGCGGGCTTTGGGCGAGGTCGGCGGTGGTCTCGAGGATCGCCTCGGCCAGTTTCGAGATCGGCACGCAGGCGTCGGTGACATAGCCTTTCGAGCCGGGGCGCAGCGCCAGCCCGGCGTAATAGGCCTTGTGCCGCGCGTCCCAAAGCCGGTTGCGCTCCTCCGCCTTCACCGCCTGCTCAAAGCCCAGCGCGCCGTGATCGCGCGCGATCTCGTGAAACAGCGCGGCCTGTTCGGCGACGGCGGCGTTCGTGCCGTGAAACTCCAGAAACA
>Ga0210024_1002208_pt1 | contig 16867 bp, 19 predicted proteins | sample CryGeymeta201525_FD_183988 | JGI IMG/M metagenome (GOLD analysis project Ga0210024, IMG submission 183988) | Groundwater microbial communities from Crystal Geyser aquifers in Utah, USA - Crystal Geyser metaG 2015-25 (SPAdes) (version 2) | ecosystem: Environmental > Aquatic > Deep subsurface >... | reverse complement strand
AAGCCTTTGCTCCATCAAAAAGGTCTGCTTTTAACTCCTCTTTCCCTAATATCTTTCGGGCAAAGTTTTGAAGTTCTCCTTTATAACCGACCATTCCTTCTGCTTTAGAAGTTAAAAACTCGGTAAACTCTGGTTTCCAACTGAAGATTTGAGCCCTGCCATCTGGATTGAATTCCGGCATCGGTTTAGTGTGAGAATAGTAATTTAAGGAAACCATATCCTTCACTTCAAGCCAACACTCAGAGCCAGCAGCAAGAAAATATTCTGACATCTGAAATTCGGGTCCCTGCAAAGCATTAAGGTTCATAACGCCGACCGCCCCATTTTTAAAGGCAACGGTAATCGCATAACCAAAGATACCAGAGCCATTTATTTTCTCTACCTCATTCAACCGGGCATAAACCTCTTCTACCTCGCCGCAGAAGAAACGAATCAGGTCAAAGATATGAATTGCTTGACCGATAAGAAAGGCACGTGCTGGCTCCTCTATTCCCCAGATAGCCGGATATCTTCCATTGGCAAAACGCACCTCAATCTCATTAATTCTACCAAACTCTTTTTTCTCGGTAATGCTCTTTGCCATCCTATATCCTGTGGAACTTCTCTTCATAAAGGCAACCCCGCCAAACAAATTTTTCTTTTCGCTATAATTGGCTAAATCAATCGCCTCCTTATAGGAGATGGCTGATGGCTTCTCCACAAAGATAGGCAAACCTTGATCCAAGCATTGTTTGCCTACCTCACAATGCATCTTTGGCAGACCACAAATAATCGCTCCATCCAGTTCTTCCCCAGAGAACATCTTATCTAAGTCTGTATACCATCTTCTGGCACCAAAGTTTCTGGCATTCCTTTTGGCTAACTCCTCCTTTAAGTCACAGACCGCCACCAGGTCAATCTCGGGAATTAAATGAATACAAGGGTATAATGAACCTGTGGCATGACCCCCACAACCTACAAAACCAATTTTTGCTCTTTTTTCTTCTGGCATCTTTCCTCCTTATCTTCCAATTAGTATTGTCAAAAACTTCCCTTCAATTTTTTGCTAAACCGTTGAATATCCTGCCTGTGCGTGTTCGCACGCAGACAGGCCTGCCTGTCGGCAGACAGGCAAGCAGTTCCGATGATTTTCTCTTCCTCCCCCCTATTCTATACTGTTTTTGAAATATTAAAGTTAAGAAAATCGTCATCATCATATTGTTGATAGTGTGGATAACTGCATGCTATGGTTGTGCATCTTTGTAGTTATCCAAATGATGTGGAAAATGTGGGTAACTCTGAAAGAGTTATCCATATTTTCCATAGAGTGTCACTATCAACAATACCTTGCATATCGTAAGAGTTAAGTTATCCTGAAATACCATATGATTACAGTGATTATAAAGGAGATTACAGTGATTTTTATCTTTAATCACCGTAATCAAGAAGTTTAATCTCTGTAATCAGTAATAGTTTTAGAGAAACTAACCTATTACTGCATATCAACCTGTTAATTTGTAAAATTGGTTTGCTGCCCCACCCACCTTTTATAGTCTGCTTGACGGCAAGCAGGCAGGTGGGGCATTGGAGGCAAACCAATGAATAAAAAAATAGTTCGTTTTGTTATCTGGATCTGCTCTAAGTTTACCCGAAGTGAGATAGAAGAAATCATTAAAGGTCTCTCCGATGTTTTAGCTAACCGCAACCCGGAAGTTAAACCCAAAGATGACTTCAAAGAGAAGCACCCCAATGACCTTATTTTTTGCTTTCATTTGCTGTGAGCAATTCATAGGGAGTTAACCCTCCCGCATATTCTACTAAAGATAGCGTAATTAATGAGTGACGGAATTTGGAGAGGAGGTTGGTCAACTTATATCTATCTTCTTGATTCCCAAAATCTTACACAGACGAATCATCGTAAACAGGGTAATATTTTTCTTCCCTTCTTCAATTCCGGAAATATCCGGCTGCTTCATTCTTACAGCCAAGGCCACTTGTTTTTGACTTAACCCCTTTCCGATTCTTGCTTCTTTAATCACCCTGCCGAATTTGTGGAAAAAAACTGCAGTCTCGCCCTTTGGTTTTTTTTGTTTTTGTTGCTCCTGCTGTAAGACCTGTTCATATATCGTTTCCCACCAGTCCCTAAAATCAGAATGTCGTATACGCTTCACCCAGTATGTTCTAACCTGTGGCCAGACTTCCACAAACTTTTTCTTAGGGATTACTGAGAAAAGTTCCTTCGGTTTATCGCAACGCGACAAAAAAGTAACCATCCGTTGAGAAAATTTGGGATGCTTCGGATTCTTTAGAATTCTTCCCGCTTCTTCCAGTGCCTGTTCTTTTAAATCCCAGAAATATTTGGCAATAATCATTCTTCAAGTAACTCTTTTATGAATTGTTTTATCTCATTCTCCAAATAGACAATCATCTCGGTAGAACTAAACTTTGTATCATAGATATTTAGGTCAATTAACGCCAGTTTAAGGTCCTGCCGGGAAAAAGTTCGGTACCAATGGACCGTTCCCTTTTGCCACGGATCCGGAACACGGCGCAGAAATATATGCAGGGGTTGTATATTTTTTGAAAGCATATACACATCAAAGACATCCCGTGCTTCCCCGCGACCCTCCATAACCTGCCGGCCTATCTCATCTGTTTCAATCTTGGTTCCAGCAATAGCCACAACTTTCTGCAAATATATATTTTCCACACTATATACCCGGACGTTCTCAATTTCCAGAACCGCCGGCTCATCAAAAAGGACGTCCTCAATAAAATCAATTTTTAAAGGTCTCGGCGAGTTCTTAACCGGAATAGTATAAAATCTGACCTTTGCTTTATTTGTTGCAACAAAATCAGATTCCATGTAGATCCTTTCGTCCACATGTTTTTTCAATACAGAAATCAAATGGTCTATCTCCGAGGTATCATACTTTGGAGAGAAAAAGTCCAAATCTGCAGAAAAACGATGATGTAAATAATACAACTCAAGCGCTGTACCGCCGGCAAGTGCAAAATCTCCGGCTTCTTTGGAAAAAATGTTCAGGACAAGTTTCTGCACCTCTCTGATTCTTGAAATTGTTTGTTTCATCTTATAGACTATAAACTATTGTTATATAGATTATACACTATATCCACCACTTGTAAGAGTTTCCAGGGCCGGCAGAGAGAAAAGAAGATTATTTGGGCATGTTTTTAGATAGTTTGTCCAAAAATTGGAAGAACTTTTGTAAGGCAGCTTCAAATTTTTTTAATATCTTGGGAAGCGCTTTTGCCAAAGTAGCAATTCTCTCCCAGCGCAGGCCAAACCCATAGATATTTCGGAAAAGGTGTCGGAAACGCAAATATTCTTCCAATTCTCTCGCCAATTTTTCTCCTATTACTTCTGGCCTTATCTGTGGTAAGGAAATGGCCATTCGTTTCAAGAGGTCAATATGCCAATCTTCCCCCTTAGGAATTTCGCCATCCATCTCGGTGGCAATTCTTTGGAATATTTTTTCAATCCCAGTATAAAAGTCATGGAGAATGCCAGCAGTTGTTCTAATCTTTATAGAAAGTTCAATTGACTTAGGATATACTTTGGCTAACTCGAGCTTTAGGCTCTCTAAACTTGCTAACTCCCTTTTGATATCCGCCTTCAGAATTTTAAAGTGGTTTTTCATAAAGGATTTCTCCTTCGGTAGTAGCACGCTCTTTTATCTCTTCATGGGCATCTTCCCAGGGAATAAGGTCTAATTCTGACCCTTTGGGCAAAAATCTATAGATTTCAGCGAGGGCCCGAAAATAGAGTTCCGGTTTTAATCCCACGATTAGAAGATCAATATCCGAATAATGATGAAATGTGCTCATACCGACAGAAGAACCTATCAAATAAGCCTTCTTTATCCGATACTTTTTTGCCAGATGAAGGGCACACTTTTTTGCTATCTTCTTTGCTCTTTCCCTGGACTCCTTAAGGAGCATCTTTTCTTTTATTGCTTTCATTCGCCAGGAAGAAATAGTTTCTTGATCTGAGACCATAATATTTAGTTTACTTCTCTTTAAGATATTCTGTCAACTGGCAGGGACAAAATCCACTTATTATTTAAAGGGTTGCCAGGGTCCGGGACAGGGAAAAAGATTATCTTTAATTATTAGACACCATATAATGGACCAAAATTGCTACAGGCTCTAAAGTCTGCTCCTTCTGGGTCCATCCCAAAACCATTCCAGGCGCTTGGCCGGAAAATCCTTTCCTCGGGAACGTTGTGCATACATACCGGTATCCGCAGGATGGAGGCAAGGGTGATCAAATCTGCGCCGATATGTCCATAACTGACCGCTCCATGGTTAGCGCCCCAATTGTTCATCACCGAGTAGACATCCTTAAAGGGACCTTTTCCGGTCAATCTTGGTACAAACCAGGTGGTTGGCCAGGTAGGGTCGGTCCGTTCATTCAGGATTCTATGTACACCTTTTGGCAAATCCACCGTTTCTCCTTCCGCAATCTGCAGTACCGGACCGAGTCCTTTAATGATATTTATTCTAGACATTGTCACCGGCATCCCATTGGCATACTTTAGATTTTCGGTCAAAAATTTCGCTGCCGATTTTGCCATATTCATCGTCTGCTTTTCCAGGAATTCCCTTACCCCCTTTCTTCGTCCATCAATTGTCGGGCGAATGCCAATCTTTGGAAGGTCGCCACACAATCTGTTTTGCGGCCGATTTCTCTTCATTCCTTTCAAATTGCTCATTTTTCTCCTCTATTTTAATCATATAGACCAATCCTTTTCAAAGATGTGAATGGAAGAGTAACACTTGTTTTATAAACTGAGTTCTGTCTCCAGTTTCCGTCTGGGTGAAAACACTCCCAGGGAGAACCGTATTCTTTACCTTTGCGATAATCCCCTTCTGTTAATTCATCGATATACTCATTGACCATTTTGCTAAATGATTCTTTATCGGCTTGATAAAGAGCGCAAAAGACCCATCCAGAAGCAGTTCCCCAATAGGCGCCATTCTGGTATCGGTTGATAGGAGACAAGGCTTTCTCCCATGCTGATCTTTCACTATAGTTCGCAGTAGTCAAAATTTGACGCACATTGCCTTGGTAACACATTATCCCGGAGCGGTAAGCATCATTGATGGCAGAAAGTGCCTTTTGGCGGATATTTCCTTCAAGAGCACTGATATAGATTGCATATGCTGTCCCCCACACATCATGCTGTTTACATATACCGGTTGTAGCATTTAGCCAGCCCGATGAAGTGGCGAAAACTTCGGGAATAGATTTTTTAATCTTGTCTGCTTCCTTGTGATACTGTTTTGCTTTATTTATTTCACCCAACCTTTCACAGATAGTTTTCATACAAAGTGTGGCACGGAATCTAAGTAGAGAAGCAAAGAGAAGATAACCGGTCTGATATACACCATCAAAGAATCCAAAATTAACCCCTCTATCTTTTTCTGTAGTTACTACTATTCCCGTTGTTTTATCAGAGGGAGGAACAGAAAATGCTTTATGCAAACGTTCTAAAAGAGAAATTCCCTTCACTTTAATTTGAAAAAGAGATTTATCCTCACTCATCTGTAGATAATGATAGGCCATTTCAATAAAGTAATAGTTATCATCAAATGGAGGCTGATAGCCGAATTGCACTCCACCCTGGTCAGGTCCAGAGGAATAGGTGCCAGGAAAGAAAACCGGTTCTCCATTTAAGAGAATGTGATCCGGGATGGCAAAAGGAGGAACTACTGCTTTCGTATCTAAATGCCAGGGTTCAGCACCTCTTTGAGATTGAGCGGTCAGAAGAAGCATTCCTTTCAGTTCATCTACAGTTATCAGCCCACTCTCCAAATCCATGGCAAGGTCTCTTATCCAGAAGGCAGGGTAACAGGTCCTTCCACCAGGACGAATCAGAGTTATACCAGTTGTATTCTTCCTAACTGGAACCCCAACATCTTCTAATAGTTCCTGTTCTGGGAAAATGCGAGACTCACCAACTACATCCCTGGTTAATTCTTCTAAAAATGAAAGCTTATCTTCATCAATGTTCATTTCTTGCCAATATAATTGGCTTAAAACCAAGTTTAAATGCAGGTGAATTTTTCTCAAGGTTAAAATTATACTTCTTTGGATTTATAAATAATGGGTCTAAAATTAAAGAATTTTTATCCATTCCTTTATTCCTCCATTCTTCCCAACTATAATCTCCAAATTTAATTTCTCCTTGTTCATCTTTCCAGTACAAATTTTTGTTAAACTTAAAATTAAAATCGATATTACCATCCAAAAATCTTCCCGTTCTTCCAATTACGATATTCCTTTCAAATATGAGTCTTAAATGATTTTCTGGTCTTGAAATTTTTAATTGACAGTATCTTCCATAAGCAAAAATATTATTCCTCACAATATTTTCCTTTCCGTAATGCTGATGAAATCCTCCATGGGTTGTGTTATAAACTAGATTATTTTCAGCAACAATATGTGTACTTCCTTCATCAAAATAGATTCCCCATCCACCATATCGGTATCCGGCTAGATCATGAAAGAGATTATGTCTTATTATTGTTCCTGGCTGGATGCCCAGAGTATAAACTCCTCCCATATCACTTAGAATAGGACCTTCTCCATTTAATTTAAGACCAATATGATGTATATGGTTATACTCAACAATGTTATCTCTCGCAAGAGATAGACCATATCCCCATGTCCAGCCAATTGAAATACCTGTATAGAAAAAGCCGTGGATATGATTTCGTGAAATTAAGTTACCCGAACTTTGTCCAACTAATATTCCACAGGCTTGGTGGAAAATATTCCCTCCATTATAAATATGACAGTTTATTACTCTGTTACTTGTGGTATGAGCAAGAGGCTTCTTTTGTAATTTTTTAACATCTTCTTTCCCTATAAATTCTCCTATCCTTATTCCACCGGCTCCCAGGTCAAGAATGTTGCAGTTTGAAATAAGATTGTCTTTACATCCTCTGGCTAACTCAATGCCGTAGTTGCCAAGGTGAGAAAAACTACAACCCTCAAATATACAGTGTTGTGTTCCTTCGGCATAGATTGCTCCTGGTACCGTATTAGCAGCTTGATAATCTCCTGCATCATTTTCAGATAATTCCCAGTTAGTATGCGAAAAGGTTAAATTTCTGAAATTGATATATTTTACAAATTTATCTTCCTCTGGGTTTCCTTCTAACCTCAAAATCTCTGAGAGGACAGGATAAATAATCTCACATTTTCCATTTTTTTCTCTAATAGCCGGAAGATAATAAAAAACTCCATTTTTTCTGTCCAGATACCATTGCCCTGGATATTTTAAAAACTCAAAAGCATTTTCAATATAATATCTTCCGGGGCGGTCTCCATCAAATAAAGCTCTACGACTATATTTTTTAAAGGTAACAATTCCTTTTTCTTCATCAATGCTTTTTACAGGTAAATGAACATCAACCCAATCACGCAAAAATATTGCCTCTACATCTTCAAAATTTCTCCATTTTTCAAATTCTTTCTCTTTAAAGAACATTTTATTTTCACCTTCTTGCGGTAAGGTCTTCTCATCTCGTTTATATAGTAAGTAATCTTGATAAGGATACCTTGTGTCATTGGGCAGGGTATAATGCACCAGTAGTTTGCACCTATAATGCACCAGGCATTTGCACCCATAGTGAGCCACCCATTTGCGGGTATAGTGAGCCACCAATTTGCACCCCTGAGCCACTTGACCCGTTAGAAACTCCACAAAGGATTTTTATTCTTGTATTTCTAATGGGTCTTGTTAGAGAAATTGCCATGGTATATGATACTTTCAGATCCCATATTAAACCCGGGACTGAAAGGAGGAAGATACCATGGCTGGAAGGAGATTGGAAGTGGTAGATGTCCGAGAAGTTCTCAGGCAATTGAGGATAGGGGAAAGTAACAGGCAGATAGCCTCTCGCACAGGCGAGAAGATAGAAGGACGGTTGCAAGATACAGGAAATGGGCATCGGAGAAAGGATTATTGATAAGCACATTACCGGAATTAGAGGCAGTCGATAAGCTCTTGAAGGAAGAAGATCTTATTGTCCCGGCAAAGGTAATGGTATCCAAGGCAGAGCCATATCGAGAATTAATAGAAAAGATGATCAGAGAATATGGCTGTACTGGTCAGGTGATATTTGAGAGGTTAAGGGAAAATCATGATTTTGATGGAAGCTATTGGTCAATAATACGATTCATCAGAAGGTTGGAGGAGAAGGAACCAGAGGCTTTTATAAGGATGGAGACAGCTCCTGGTAAGCAGGCACAGGTAGATTTTGGTTATGCCGGGAAGATGTTCGATCCACTGATAAAGAGACTGCGTCGTGCCTGGGGCTTTATGATGACATTAAGCTGTAGCAGACATCAATTTGGGAAGTTTGTTTTTGACCAGAAGGTGGAGACATGGCTGAACCTTCACCGGGAGGCATTTGAGTTCTTTGGAGGTGTTCCCGGGGAGATAGTTTTAGATAATCTCAAAGCAGCCATTGTAAAAGCGGCTTTATATGAGCCCCATGTGACAAAAGAACATACTTAGAACTTGCAGAGCACTATGGATTTCTCATCTCGCCCTGCAAGGTCCGAACTCCCCGGCATAAAGGGAAGGTAGAAGCTGGAGGGATTAAGTATCTCAAGAATAACTTCCTGCCCGGGAGAAACTTTATTGACATCGACGAAGCAAATGAGAAACTATTGCTTTGGTGCATGGAGAAAGGCAAAAGAATACACGGGACAACAAAGAGAGTTCCCCTTGAGGTATTTGATGAGGTAGAAAAAGAAGCTTTACTTCCTCTACCGGAAGAACCCTTTGAGATTTGCACCTGGAAGGAATGTAAACTTCATCCTGATTGCCATATAGTCTTTGATGGCAGTTACTACTCAGCACCCCACAGGCTTATCGGAGAAAAGTTGTGGGTAAGAGCAACGGCAAAAGAGGTAAGGCTCTTTTTTGAGCACAAACAGGTGGCAATGCATCTGAGGGCAGAAAGGAAGGGAGAAAGGGTTACACTTCAGGATCACTTACCACCAGAGAAAGTAGCCTACATCATGCAGGCGCCATCCTGGTGCAGGGAGAGGGCAAAGCAGATTGGGGAAAATACAGGTTCATTCATCGAAACTTTACTCTCGGATAAACCATTGAACCGGTTAAGGACAGCACAAGGAGTATTAAGGCTTGCTCATAAGTATGGACCAAGAAGACTTGAGAATGCCTGCGAGAAAGCTCTTTTCTACAATGAACTTCGCTATGGCGCGGTGAAAACAATCCTGGAGAAAGGACTTGATAAAGAGAACCTACCGGAGAGGGCAGTATCAATCCCATCTTCTCCGGGAAGGTTTGTAAGGTCATGGATAGGAGGGGCAGGGTGATGCATCAATTAATTCCATTACTTAAAGGTTTAAGGTTAAGCGGGATAATGGAGACCCTTGAGTTAAGGAATAAAGAGGCTATTGAGCGAAAGGTCTCCTACATAGAGTTTCTTACACTTCTCATCCAGGATGAGATAGAGAGAAGAAATCAGGCAAGACTTGCAGCAAGATTAAGAAGAGCATCCTTCGATCCAACAAAGACCCTTGAGATCTTTGATTTCTCCTTTAATCCAACGATCAATAAGAAAGAGATCTATGATCTGGCAACATGCCATTTCATAGAGAAGAAGGAAAATATCTGGTTTTTGGGACAATCGGGCGTTGGAAAAACGCACCTGGCTCATGCTCTCTCAAATGAGGCGTGCAGGAGAGAAATTGATACTACATTTACCACAGTTGCCAAGATGCTGGGAGATATCAATGGCGGAAGGGCTGATGGGACAATTTCCAGAAGAATAAGGAAATATACCCAGCCTCCATTACTTGTCCTTGATGAGTTTGCACTAAAGCCATTCAATGGATCTGGACCTGAAGACTTCTATGATGTGATAAATGAAAGGTGTGAGAAGAGTTCAACAATAATTACCAGTAATCGCTCAGAAGAGGAATGGCCTCAAGTCTTCAGTGATGCTCTACTTGCAAGCTCAACACTAGATAGATTATCATTCAGAGTCCATAGAATAGAGATAACAGGACCCAGTTATAGAACTAAGGATAGCCAAAGGAGAAAGAGGAGGTAATGTTTGTTGTGGATACTGACGTAATTGACGCTCATATGGAAAACCTGATGGAGAGTGGACACTCCCCACAGGTTTTCCACAATCGCTTGAATAAGTCTACCGACTTATTCACAATTACTTGGATAACTCTTTCAGAGTTACCCACAAGTATCCACAACACTATGAATAATATTTTTATATCCTTTAGAAAACTGACATCAAAAGAAAGGATTTTTAAGGGGTCTATCAAAACTATTTCAGGAGTGCTATCAAAGATAAAAGTGGTGCCCTATCAGGTGCAAATGGGTGGTGCAGTTAGGGTGCTAATTGACAATTATATCACATGCTGCCAAAACTGTCAATTTTTTCAGTTCTGAAATTCTGACCTAAGAATAACATATCCAATTCTGGCTGTCAATTTTTCAGCTTCAATTGAAGTGAAACTCTAACCTCCGATAGCCCAACCACGGTATCCTTTCATCAATTCCCTTCTCTATAAGTCGCTGGTTTAAGTTACTGAAAAGGGGACGAAGAATATCCTCATGGCGGTGACCGTAGAAGGTAACATGCACCGTTCTTCCCTCTGCTTTTACAAATGCTTGCTCTCTCAAGAATTCCTTCAGGATTCCCCTGAGTTCTCTTGAAGCATATTTCCTGCCTATGTCTCTGCGCAGAGAACTTAAGATGTTGCAGGCTACAAGCTTTGTCCCCAGGGACATGGTGGCCTGGTTCAACTCTGTAGAGGGAATCTTGCCAAATCCAAGGAACTCCAGTTCCTTAAAGAGACATTCAATCCGCCACCTGTGATCGTACTCCTCTATGATTGTTTCTTCGGTTGATGTAGTGTCATTTGTCAGGTAGCCATAATATTTCTCTTCCTCATCTTCTTCAAAACGAATGACGATGAGTTTCGGCTTCCCTCTATAGTTTCGCAGATCAGTATTCTTGAAGGCAACCTGTCTGCCATCGGCCATTGTCCGAAACTCAAGAACCGGAATCTCCTTCATTTCCTCTATTCTGTTCTGGTGCAGTCTCAAGATGGTTACGTATTTCAGATTCAGGTGTTTGTCCAGATAATCAAGGAGCGCTCCCACAGAGAACCATCGATCCCAGATAACCTTCTCCAGGTGCCACTCTCCTACAATCTCTATTGTCCTCTCAAGAAGAGGGATCCCCACATCTATAGCCTTCAATCCAGGATATTTTACCCTTAAGAATATCGGGTTTCTGCTCTCCTGGTCCTGCACTACAAAAACATTTAACCCGGGCAGGACAATATTTCTTGTCGGATGTTTTGTCTTGCCTATTTTCTTCTTCCCAAAGTACCCAAGAAACTTCCCATCAAGATTTATCACCCTTCCTATGTTCAAGCCGGTCTCCACAAACTTCTTGCTACAGTCAATGATGAATCTCTCAGCGCCCGTTGTCTTTACTCCCTGCAAGAACCGATAGAAGAAGCTTGGGTCCGGGAGCTTTCCAAGACCACAGAGAGCAGGGAAACCTTTATCCTTGAGTCCATCAATATTAGAGATGTTTCCCTCTTCAAAGATAGAAATGTTGATAAGTCCGAGGATGGAGCTTATGGTCGGTATGCCCTCTTCCTTCTCCAACCCAAGTATTCCCACTCGTTCGCTTAATCCTATCTGCAGATAATAAGGAATCAAGAGGAACCCTCCACCATAATTTGTTGAGAAGCCATCTCTTAAGAGTTTCTCTCTTGAACTCTCTATTCTTGCGAGATCACCATTACAGAGAGAACCTTTTTCTTTCTCATTCCCTTTTCCCCTATCCCCAGTAAGCAGTACCGGCCCTAACTCTGCGAGAGCGCTTTTTTCGTTTTTTTTAAAGTGACACCATGCTCACTTAAGATACGGGCAACACTTCTTGCACTTATTACTTTTCCCTCTTTTTCTAAAAGATCTCTAATGTCGTACATATCAAGCTCTGGCTGCTTGAACCTCAGTGAAAGAACCCTCTCCTCAACATCCTCTGTCCTCACGTAATTGTGCTGCGGACCTCTTGGTTTATCCTTTAGCCCTTCCCATCTATCCTCTTCCCAGGCCTTCTGGTAGATATGACCCGAGGCTCTGGTATATCTATAGCTCTCACAAATTTTCTCCTTAGGTTTACTACTTAGATTTAGCTCCCTGACCATCTCATAGCGTGTCTGGAGTGAGTCTCGTAGGTCAATCACAAATTTACCCCTTTTTCCTTTAACAATCTTCTCCCATTTTTGCATCGCACACCTCCCTGGCATGAATTATACCAGGGAGATGGCTATTTGTCAAATACAATCTGGCACTATTTTAGTCTTGTCGTCCCGCAAAAGTACTCCTTTTGCCTATTTTACCTCAATAAATGCTGCTTTGACCTATTTTTATAAAGCATTTACTGATATTTTCTGCCATAATGTCATTAACTATTTCTAATTGCCTGCGCACCTAATATCATCACTGCTCTTGATTTTCTTTCTCCACTACAATCACCTAATGTCAAATTTACTGGGGGTTCAGAATCCCTGTTCTTAGATATTCGGGGAAATATATGCAACCGCGTTAAGAATCTTTCCTTCCAACTCTTCCCGGAATTGGAGAGTTGTTTTTCCAAGCTCTTCATTAAGACCACTAAGGATTTAATGAAGAAAGAGTTGGTTAACCCAGAGATTCTCTCCACAACCAGAGTAGATAAGTTAGCTAATGTCCTAAGGAGAGCCAGCAAGGGGAGATTCAGCCTATCTAAAGCTGACGAACTGAAGAAGAAGGCAATCTCTTCCTTCGGAATGAAGAAAGGGGCAGATGGTTTCTCCTATGGACTTTCCCTTCTTATCTCTCTGGTTAATTTCATCGATAGCCTGCGGGTGCCTTTGAAGGAGAGAATAGCCTCTCTTCTGGCAGTTGTTCCTCAGAGATTAACTACCTTCCCTGGATTAGATACCATTGGAGCAGCAACCTTCATCAGTGAATTAGGGGATCCGGCTGACTTCTCTAACAAAAATCAGGTAATTGCCTGGTTTGGGTTAGATGTTGTCTGGAGAATCTCTGCTGCTAGAGGAAGAGGTTGGCATATCTCCAAAGCAGGAACTCCTTATGGGAGAAGATGGTTATATCTTACTGCTGGAGAGTTCGTCCGGTTCTTTCCACCAGCAAAAGCAAAGTACTTAAGGCTAAGGAAGACCTGCACCCATAAGAAGGCTCTCTCAGCGATTGCTGCTGATTGCGCGGAGATCCTCTTTGCGATGTACAGAGATAACACTTGTTTTAACCCAGGTTTGTATCATTAACTATAATCTTTAGAGGAAGATAGGGTGATAGTTACTAAAAGTTTTCAAAGAGCAAAAATATCTTTCTTTTAACTAACCACCTTTATGGCGGTATAGGGGGATTATTTTGTCTTTTTGGATTTTTAGAAACTGGTCCTTGACTTTTCATTGGAAATCTCCTAATCTATTTATTCCCCGGGCGTCCAGGGCCCAAAAAGCTTCAATTATTCCATCACTATAGGGTTTGGAGCCGATTGCTCCACCATACTTTTTCACCTGCTGTTTTACCTCTTCTTCGGCATTAGACGGGCAGATAAGATAGCGAGCAATGTCTGGCTTCATCATAGATAAATCAACCTTCTCATCAGCGGCAACGACCGTCTCTTCGGCACCGATATTGACTAAATGCTGAACCTCAATCAGGATATCTCCCTTGGAGAGAAAGGCAGGAATACAGGTTAATACATTTCCTTTAAGGTCAAGACGAACATTATTTAGGCCTCCAAATTCCTTTTCCACAAATTCTGCTAACTTTAAAGAATCCTTCTTCTTCACCGAGAATTCAAAAAGGTGCCCGTAAAAGAGAAGCCTCTCCGGAGTGAAGTTTATAACCAATTTCTGCAGTACCTCATCCATACAATTTTTGCGGCATTTCTTTAGTTTCTCTCTCATTTTTAAGTTATATTTCTCAATCGACAGTGATCCTTTCTCACTCCAGGTTGCCAACGAGAAACCCATCTCTCCCATAAAGAAGAGAGGTCGGCTCTCAACCGGACTATTCATTACTAACTGCCACTGTCCATTAACATCCCAGGTGGTATTGATCGCCCATTTACATCCAGCAGCAGTAAGTTCATCAAGGAAAAGACCATAATCCTTTGTGAACCTCGCATAAGGAATATAACCGCCAAGACTTGTGTTGTCAAGGTCAATCACCAAAAGTTTAACCTTTCCCAGGAGATGATGCATTTAAAACTCCTTGATTTTCATCTCTCTACTGCTACCTCCTCCAATTCTGAGAGGCACTGTCCTGGCTTCAAGATGTGGTTACAAACTGACGCTCCAGAATCTCCTCTTTTTCATCCTCTATTTTAACAGAATCGTACGCAAAAGTCAAATTCTTTTCCACCACCCCCTTTTCGCCTCTGATTGATTCTGATATTTGTAAATATTCAGTCAACCACGTCTAAATAGTTTACTGCATTCCAATCTCCTTGTCAAAATCTTTCTTTCGTAGATAAGTATATCGCTCCCAATTCTATCAATATTTGACCAAAATTTGACTTGCTTTTATTTTTTTGTTATAATTACTAATAACTCAATTTATTAGAAAGAAGGAAAATGAATAAACTGAGAGCATTGAAGGAAAAGCGTCAACAAATAATAAACAAATCCCCTTCATTAAAGAAGATACTCAGGAGCACCATCAGTAAATATTACCTAACCTGTGGGTATAAGAAATGCTGGTGCCATCAAGGAAAGAAAAAACACGGCCCCTATATTTATCTCTCGGCTAAAGAGAAGGGAAAGCTAAAGATGTCCTTCGTTCCCAAAGAGCTGATAAAAGAGGTAAAAAGGGGAGTAAAAAATTACAATAAGTTATGGGATGATCTCTGTGAGATTGCCCGTCTAAACCGGGAAATCTTATGGTTAGAAAAGAAGAAAAGATAAGATGCCAGTTATAGAAGAGGCGGTTTTGATTAAAGAAGACGAGTGTCTTGAAGAGTACTGTCCTAAAAAAGAGAACTGCAAAATCGTCCAGCAACTCTTAAGGGAAATAGAGTACCTTAAAACAGAGAATGAAAATCTAAGGAGAGTTTTTGCAATAGCAAGAGTTGAGTTTACCAAAAAGAATCGTCGAATTGAAAGACTGGAAACAGAACTGGCAAGGGTTTGGGGTATAGTGGCTGAGCAAGATGAGAAAAATGAATCCTTAGAGAAGCGATTACAAGAGGCAGAGGCAAAGAACAACTTACTCAACAAAATAGCCTTTGGCAGAAAGAGTGAGAAGGAAGAGAGTGAGGAGCCTCATAGGCCAGGAGGCAAGAAACGAGGAGCGGTTAATGGACATACTGGACATGGAAGAAAGATTCCAGAGAATCTTCCAGAAAGAGTCCAAATAATAGATATACCAGAGGAAGAGAAATTCTGTCCCTGTTGTGGAAAGCCTTACGAGGAAATAGGGTTGGAGGAGGTCTCATCTGAAGTAAGTGTTGAGAAAATATATTACCTTAAGAAGATTAAGAGAAAGCCTTATAAGAAAACCTGCAACTGTCCTAATCCTATCGTCACTACACCAGTTCCCTCAAAGCTTATTCCTAAGGGAAAGTTCTCAACAGAGTTCTGGGTTGATGTACTTATCAATAAGTTTAAGAATCATCTTCCCATAGAAAGACAGATCTCTGAGATGAAGGAATATGGATTGGATATATCGGCTGGAACTATATTCGGTGGGTTTAAGAAGATATATTTGCTTTACCTAAAACCATTATATTCTGCAATGGGAAGAAGTTTAAAAGAGGCTAATCACTGGCATGCCGATGAATCAGGATGGCATCTATTTGTCAGGATCGATGATAAAGGGAATTACAACTGGTTCATTTGGGTGTATGCCTCAGAAAATATAGTGCTTTTTGTTCTTCATCCTACTCGTTCGGCAAAAGTTCCCTTAAAGACCTTATTTGAGATAGAGCCTGAAGAAATTGAGATATTACAGAAAGCTATCGCTAATGGACAAGAGAAAAAGATAATGAGTGTAGATAAGTTCTCATCCTATAAGATGTTGGAAAGATTGGGGCTTGTGAAGCTTGCCTTCTGCTGGGCACACCAGAGGAGAGAATTTCTAAAAGAGCAGGCATTAAATATCCTGAACTTACCTCTTGGGTAAAGGAGTGGGTTAAAAGAATTGGTAAACTCTACCACATCAATAACGAAAGGATAAAATACAGCCCAGAAGATCCTCTCTTCAAAGAATACGATGAGAAACTAAGGGAAAAGATAGATGAAATTCACTCTCTCATCAATATGGAATACACTCATCCTGAACGGGCTGCCATCATGAAAAGCATGAGGGAGCACTGGAAGGGACTGACACTATTTGTAGACAGTCCTGAGTTACCCATGGATAACAACCGTGCTGAGCAGATGCTTCGGCATGTGGTCCTGGGGAGAAAAAATTACTGGGGAAATCACGCTACCTGGGCTGGTGAATTGACAGTAGCAATGTTCTCGATTGTGCAGACTTGTTCTATTCACGGAATCTCTCCAAGGGCATATCTTACACATTACCTCACAGAATGTGCAAAAAGAGGCGGCCCTCCATCTGAAGACGAAATAGAAGCATTCCTTCCACATAAACTTAATGAGGATATAAGAGAAAGACTAAAAATAAATAAACCGGAGGGACCCGCCCCAAGCTCCTAGGCCTGTCTGCCCTTACCCGGGACAGGCAGGCTTAATGACAAGGGGACAAAAACTGCTAAATTCTGGAGAGTTTTTCTAACAGAAAGAGAGGGGAGTGTTGTCTCT
>Ga0210024_1002206_pt1 | contig 16877 bp, 18 predicted proteins | sample CryGeymeta201525_FD_183988 | JGI IMG/M metagenome (GOLD analysis project Ga0210024, IMG submission 183988) | Groundwater microbial communities from Crystal Geyser aquifers in Utah, USA - Crystal Geyser metaG 2015-25 (SPAdes) (version 2) | ecosystem: Environmental > Aquatic > Deep subsurface >... | reverse complement strand
GGAAGAGCCTCGAAGCAATCTTGGATTAAAAAACGCTCCTCCGGAAAGCTCCCCCGCCCGAAAGCTCGGAATCCGAGAAGCTTCAAATCCCGCCTCGCACCAAAGTCCGACAGACTGCTAGAAGCCAACGCAAAAAACAGGACCAGCCATGAAACTCCCAGTCATCATCACCCTGCTCGCCCTCATCGCCGCCCAGCTAGTCCGGGCCGAGAAGCCGAACATCCTCTTTATTCTCGCCGATGACCAATGCTGGGAAACCATCGGCGCGGTCGGAGGCGAGGTCATCACGCCGAACCTCGACAAACTCGTCGCGGAGGGGGCTCGCTTCGACCACGCCTACAACATGGGCTCATGGAGCGGCGCGGTCTGCGTCGCGAGCCGACACATGTTCAACACCGGACGCACCGTTTGGAATGCCCACCGGGCCATCAAGGAATCGTCAAAATGGAAGAAGGATCACAAGAACAAGCCCCATCCAAATGCGATCAAATCATGGAGCCAGCTCATGAGCGAGGCCGGCTACGAAACTTACTTCTCCGGCAAGTGGCATGTGGAGCTCTTCGAACCCAACGAGGTCTTCGATCACGTCGGCACTGTCCGCCCCGGCATGCCGGGAGCCACGCCCGAAGGTTACCACCGCCCGAAAGACGAAAACGACAAGACCTGGCTTCCATGGGACAAGTCAAAGGGCGGCTTCTGGCAAGGCGGCACCCACTGGAGCGAAGTGCTTCGCGACGAAGCCGTCGGCTTTCTCAATGAGGCCGCCAAGAAGGATGACCCCTTCTTTATGTACATCGCCTTCAATGCCCCCCACGATCCACGCCAGGCACCAAAGAAGTTTGTCGATATGTATCCACTCGATAAAGTTAAGGTTCCGGAAAACTTCCTCGATCTCTATCCCTACGCCGATCAGATCGGCTGCGGCAAAGGCCTTCGCGACGAAAAACTCCTTCCCTTTCCCCGCACTGAGTATGCCGTGAAAGTCAACCGCCAGGAATACTACGCCCTGATCACTCACATGGACGAGCAGATCGGTAAGATCCTCGACGCGCTCAAAGCCAGTGGCAAAGCCGACAACACCTACATCATCTACACCGCCGACCACGGACTCGCCGTCGGCCACCACGGACTCGTCGGCAAGCAGAACATGTATGAGCACAGCCTCTGCCCGCCACTCATCGTCAATGGCCCGGGCATCGAGGCGGGCAAGCGCATCAACACCCGTGTTTACATTCAAGACATCGTGCCGACCACTTTGGAGCTCGCCGGTGCAAGGACCAAACAAACGATCGATTTCGAAAGCCTTCTGCCCCTCGTCAAAGGTGTGACGGATCAAGGCCGCGACACCATTTACGGTGCCTACCTCAGTCTCCAACGCTGCGTCATCAAAGACGGATGGAAGCTCATCTATTACCCAAAAGCCGAGGTCTACAGGCTCTACCATCTTGATAAGGATAGCAACGAGATGAACGACCTCGCTTTAAATCCCGAATACGCCGGACGTCTCGCCGCGATGAAGAAAGCCCTCACTGAGGAGATGAAGGCGCAAAGCGATCCCGACCTTGTTTCCAGAGCACAGTGAGGAGCCGCAAAAAGCGCTACCTCACCATATTCTTCAAATCCGAAGACATCGTCGGATAAGCCCAAGGGAAATCGGCCAAGTCATCGGCCTTGATCCTGTGCTTCATCGCGAGGGCAAAAATATTGATCACCTCTGCGGCATCGTGACGCGCAATGTGTGCACCAAGGATGCTGCCGTCGCGCTCATCCACCAGCACCTTGTAACCCGCGTGCTTCTCTCCTATTCGTTTCGAAGATGCCCATGTGATCGACAAGTTTCGATGCACCTTGAACTTCAAGCCTTTCTCCCTCGCCTCCTCCTCCGAAAGGCCCACGGAAGCAATCGAGGGAATCGTAAAGGCCGCACTCGGGATCACCTCAAGCCGAGGTCGCTGCAACTCGCCCAGCAAGAGGCTCTTTGCCACCGTCTTTCCATGTTCATCTCACACCGGAGCAAGCGCCGGTCCGGAGGCCGCACAGTCACCAATTGCGAAAACTCGCGGGTTTGAAACGCTTTGCAGAAACTCGTTCACCTCAACTCCCTTTCGACTGTGCGCGACATTCCCCTTGTCCCCTTCGAGCACACTCAGATTCGGCAGGCGGCCAATGGCCTCAATCGCCAGGTCCGCTTCGATCATCGAATCCTTCTTCGTGGTAATCTTAAGACCCCCTCTCTCCTTGTCCACGCGGGCAATCTCTTCGCCCATCCGAACATCGATCCCCAACTCACGAGCTGCTTCCAACACAATCCCCACCATCTCCTGCTCGAAGCCCTTTAAAACATGATCGGAACGCTGAAGAATCGTGACTTTCGCACCGGCATAGGCGGCCACAAAGGCAAACTCGAAAGAGATATACCCACCACCGACAAATACGATCCGCTCAGGCAACTCGGGCAGGTCAAGAAAGTCATCGCTGATCCCGATGAACTCTTTCCCGGGAACATCCATCTTCGTCGGAGATCCGCCGGTGGCCAAAACGATCCGATCCGCCGTCAAGCGCTGACCACCCACCTCCACCGCATCCTCCGCGACCAGACGCGCCCTTGCGAGAATCGCCGTGGCACCAGCCTCACGCCAATCCTCGAAGTCCTCCTCCGAGCGGCCTTCCAGAAACTGGTTCTTAAGCGCCTGCAATGCCTTCCAATCAGTCTTCGGTGCTTCAACAATGCCCTTCCCCACCAAATGCCGCGCCATCGCGACCGCATCGGCATTCGCCACCAGATACTTCTTCGGTTGGCATCCTCTCAGTGCGCAGGTTCCGCCAAAGGGTCGCTCATCAATCATCGCGACCTTCTTGCCCGCTTCAATCAGCGGCGTCGCGCAGTAGTAAGCCGAAGTGCCGGAGCCAATGATGATGACGTCGAAATGGGAATCTGTTGGAGACCTCATGATGGACTTCAATAGTAGCACTTAATCGAGGATTTTTTCCAAGCGATCCGCCAGCGTGGCAAAAGCATCATCACCCAGCGGGAAGCGGCAGCCCTCCTGCCAATGCTCGGGTGGCTCAGGAATCTTCACCCAACTACGGCAACCCCCGTATTTCGGCCCATAGGGAAACTCAAACGGCTGAGCCAGCGCCCGCACACGAATCAACGCAGCGTGAATACTCCCCGAGCTCATCCCTTTTCCCTCCCAATCGAATCGCTGACGCACCGTCTCCTCGGTCCAAATGTGGTAGGGCTCGAGCGCCGCGACCTGATCCCAGTCGGTCAATGTCTTCGCCCAAAGCGCTTCGCAATGGTGCGCAATCTTGACCGGCTCGCCCTCCTGCCACTCGGGCTGAGGATCGACATCCCCCTCGCGCACAAACTGGTCCTGATTGTGAAACCGAGTCGGGAAGAGGAAAAACGACTCCTCCGCGAACGCAAAACCCTCCCGGCCCTCGTGAATCCCACCTTTGCGCAAAATCAGCGACTGTCGACCACTCGCCAGCGCGTCGCACACTACCTGCCACTCCTTAAATCCATTCGCCATGCCCGGAGCTATCCCGATCCCGAGGCCAAAATCCAAGTCCCAAGTTCAGATAGACCCAAATACCGCCGTTCAATCCGGCCCTCCCCCCAAGCACAGGCAAGAAGAGGAGACGAAACCGGAGCCTCAGGGCATCCGCTTTCCCGGAGTGACAAGTAAATCCAACCGGGTATAACCGACGGGTCGACTCTTTCATCACTTGCCCACTCTTGAATCACTACCCGCTCCCATTGGAGTCGCCATGGCGATCTATGTCGCAGCTTGGCTGCTCGTCCGACTCGCGGTGCGAAGGGTCAAAAAGCCTCCGCAGATCACACTTCACCTTTTCGCCCTCTCGCTTGGGGCATGGGCTGCGGGCCGGATCTTCTTCTCACAAGAAGAATGGGGCGGCCACCTGGGCGCCGCCCTGATCTTCTGTTCAGCCCTGTTCCTCTGGGTTCTCTTCGATCGGATCATCTGCGGCTCGTGGCTGGAGCAGCGGCGCGACGTCCAGCTCCCGATTATTCTCCGCCAGCTCGGCGGCGTGATGGTCGTGATGGTCGCTGCCGCCTGCATCCTGAAATTCGGCTACCGTTTCGAACTCACCGGTCTGCTCGCCACCTCGGGCATCGCCGCCGTGATCCTCGGCTTTGCCATGCAGGACCTGCTGGCGAATGTCATCGCCGGCTTCAGCATCCACATGACCGGAGCCTATCGCGTGGGCGACTGGCTGCTGCTTGGCGACGCCGGTGATCGCGCCGCCGTCACCGAGATCAACTGGCGCTCCACACGCTTCATCAACAACGACCAAGTCTCCTTCGAACTCCCTAACAGCGAGCTAATCAAGCGCCGCATCGTCAACCTCAACTACCCGACCCCGGAGCATGCCATCCGCCTGTGTATCGGACTCGACTACGATGTCCCTCCGGCACTGGCACAGGAGGCTATTCTCGCGGCCTGCAAGAACGCTCAGGGCATCTTGGAATCTCCGGCACCGAATGTCTTCCTCATCTCATTCGACGACAGCAGCATCACCTACGAACTGCGCATTTGGATGCGCCAAGCGCGCCTCTACAATGTGACCTGCGACGAAATCCGCACCTCCCTTTGGTATGAACTGAAACGCCGCGACATCCGCATCCCCTTTCCCATTCGCACCCTCGATGTCCGCACTCCGAACGAACCGAAGTCTTTTTCGAGCGCCCGCGAAAAGGCCGCGGAGATCCTGCGATCGAGCAGCCCTCTCTCATGCCTTTCCCCAGAGGAGGCCGCCGCCTTGGTCAAGAAAAGCAAGCTCGCCCTATTTGGAGCACGAGAGGCACTCATCACCCGAGGCCAAGAAGGTCATTCAATGTTCATCTTGCTCGAAGGCGGAGTCGAAATCGTCGGGCGCACAGATAAGGGAGCCCGGGTCACTCTCAGCAGAATGGGACCCGGCGAATGCTTCGGAGAACGTTCGCTCCTCACCGGTGAGCCACGCAATGCAACCGTTCGAGCTGAAGAGGACACGCTTGTCGTTGAAATCTGCAAACAAGACCTTTCACCCCTAATCGAAAGCAATCCCGATCTGGCGGAGCGACTTGGGGAACTGCTCGCAGAGCGAGAGCGCAAGCGCGCCGAGGCGCTCTCTCCTGAGGCCTTCAAAGAATCTGAATCAAGCTCCACGCATGCTCAAAGCCCACGCTCCTTCGCCGCCCGTATCCGCTCTTTCTTCAAGGCGTGAAACCCTGCCCAACCAGCTGTCGGTTGACCACGCACTCATCGTCATGATCACTCCATTTTGCCCGGCCTGGATCCTTCTCGCTGTGGTGGCATTCAGCCTTCCATTTTCACTTGTAAGCTCCATTATCTCTGCCACTCAGACCCTTGAAAATCACTATGACCCGCAATACAATCCTGATTGCCGCCATCGCCGTCCTGCTTGCTGGTGTGGCCGCTTTCGCTTTCCTTCGCCCAGGCGGCACCGATAAAGCTGGGAAGGATGATTCAAAACCAGTAGCCCGCCAGAGTGGCAGCTCAAGCGATTCCCCATCCGCTGACCTGAAACCAACACGCGAAATCGTCCGCAAGTCCAAAGAAGACGAAGCCGCAGCCTTGATCGAGCAGTATGGCGATTCCCGTACCGCGCTCTCCCGCCAGGTCGTCGACAACGTCACCTCCCTTTTGGATGATGTTCTCGAGATGGGGGACATGATCACCAGCGGTCAAGGTGGGCAGTTTGGAGGAGGAGACTGGGCACTGCGCGGAGTCATCCGAAGCACTGGCATAGAGCTCGACGAGACTCAGCGGGAAGCTGCGGCCGAACTTTTCCGGGACTTCCAGAAGCGTGAACTCGAAAAGACCCGAGCCGCCGTGCAAGATCTAAAGGACCAACCCGTCACCTTGATGAGCCTGATGCTCGCCAGTGACGCCCGCTCCCGCGATGAAATCAGCGAGGAAGAATACAAGGCTCTCCAGGAAGCAAGTAGTGAGGATCTCAAAGGCATTCTCAACCCGCTAGACCGCGACAATTTCCGCGGTGGTCAACCGATGGAAGACCCCGTATTCCGCAGTGGCTTCGAAGCCTTGCTAACCGAAGATCAGGCTGCGAATTTCGACAGTTCCATGAGCGAGCGCGAGGCATCGGGCAACGAAACGAGACAGCAGACCAGCATCACCGAGATGCCCGTGATGGACCTCGAATCACTCGACAAGTCCATCTCTTCCGCCAAGCAGATGACCACCGGTTTCAAGAGCATCATGCAGGGCATGGGCAATCTCCAGCAGCTCGAGCAACAGCGCAGCGGCGAAGGCGAGTGATCAGCCTTAGAACTCCCCCCGAAACGAACAGCGCGCCGTCGGTGTCTCGTAAATCACGATTTCCGCAAGCCCCGGGAGCTGCGATTCGAGCTTCCTCCAGAACCACGCGGCCATCCTCTCGATGGTTGGACTCTCAAGCCCTTCGATATCATTCAGGTAACCGTGATCCATCAACTCGATCAGAGGGTTCATCGCTTCGGAGATCCGCTTGTGGTCATAAACCCAGCCGATCGTCTCATCGACCTCCCCTTCCACCGAGATCTCGACCCTGAAACTATGACCATGCATCCGTCGGCACTTATGGTCATCAGGTAAACTCGGCAGAGTATGGGCAGCTTCAAATCGGAAATCCTTGGTCAATCGGGCACGCATGGCGGCTTTCAGCCTGACAGGCCTTGCCCCAGCATGCAAGCCGGGCAAAGCGCTCGGCACTTGTCCCCCTCTCATCCGCCCCCTACAAATCGGCGCGCCGATGCCAGACTTTCGCCCGACCATTCTCATCCCCAGCTACAATACCGGGCCAATTCTCAGGGAAACGGTACAGGCCGCCATCGCGACTGGCTACCCCGTGAGGGTCGTGGTCGATGGATCGACCGACAATTCCGACTCCGCGCTCACGATATTCAAAGATACTGACGGCTTCACCCTTCATCGGCTCCCGGTCAATCAGGGAAAAGGCTCTGCCATTCTGTGCGGTATTCGAGCCGCGCAGATCGACGGCTTCACTCACGCACTGGCCATGGACGCCGACGGCCAGCACCCGGCTGACCGCATTGCCGACTATCTCAAGATCGGCCAGCAACACCCGGAAGCCGGCGTCTTCGGAACACCGGTGTTCGACTCAAGCGCACCGGCCCTGCGCGTTGGCGGGCGCAAAATCTCGAACTTCTGGGCAAACCTCGAAACCATGGGTTGGGGAATCGACGACTCCCTCTTCGGCATGCGCCTCTATCCCATCCACCAACTGATCGACGTCCTCGAAAACACCCGCTTCGCACGTCGATTCGACTTCGATCCCGAGGTCGCCGTCCGACTTTCCTGGAAGGGTGTCCCGATCATCAACATGCCGACTGCCGTCCGCTATCCCAGCGAGGAAGAAGGTGGCATCTCGCAGTTCCGCTATGTGCGTGACAACACCCTGCTCACCTGGATGCACATTCGTCTGATGGTCGGCTTCTTCATCCGTGCCCCATGGCTTGCCATTCGCGGCGATAACCCACTTCTTCACCTCAGCCCATCCATCCGGTGACCAAGGACCAGATCAACAAGATTGCAGGCTACTTTCCGAGCCGCTGGTATCGCTCCTATCTCAGGAGCAAACTCAAATCGGACCCCCTCTACGACGCCGTCTTTCATGAATTGAAGGACTCCGAGCTCCCGCTTCTCGATCTCGGCTGCGGACTCGGCGTGCTTGCCTTTTACCTCCGGGAACGTGCCATCACCTTCCCCATTCAAGGCCTCGACTACGACAAGCACAAAACCGAAAGCGCCAACTACGTCGCCAACAAAATCGGCGACATCCATAGCAGCTTCTCCGAGCACGATGCCCGCAACGGGATTCCCGACCATCTCGGCAACGTCACCATTCTCGACATCCTCCAGTTCTTTACCCCGGACGAGTTCGACAAACTCCTCACCGCCGCCGCCGAGCGTGTGGCGCCAGGAGGAAAGCTCGTCATCCGCTCGGGGCTAAAGGATAACTCCACCCGCTTCAAAATCACCGTCGCCGGCGACTTCTTCGCCAAGGCTACCTTCTGGATGAAAGCGGCACCCATCCACTACCCTACGGCCGACGACTTCGAACGGATCCTTTCGCCTCACGGCAGCGTCTGCATCAGCCCACTCTGGGGCCCCACTCCCTTCAACAATCACCTGATTGTCATGAAGCGGAGCTAACGAACTTCTTCCAGCACCCGCTTCACCACTTGCTGCGCAAGCTTGGTCGATTCGTGAAGCAATAGAATCTCACCAGACCCCAGATCGTTCGTGAGTTCTTTCACGATCACCTCGACCTCACGGTCGAGCGTATCAAATCCACGTCGGCTCCAAGCCACGACCTCCATCCCCAACTCCGCTGTGATCGGGTGGGTAAAGTAATTCCGATGTCCCACCGGTGCGCGGAACCAACGCGGCCGCTGGCCAGTCACCTCTTCAATGACTCGGCTGCATTCCGCAATCTCTCGCCGCATCCTAACAGGACCCGCGCTCCACATGCTGTGTTGCGGGTGAGTCATCGTGTGATTCCCAAGCTCGTGCCCTCGCGCCACGATCTCTTTCGCCAACTCCGGGAAACGCCGCACTTTCTCCCCGATCACGAAAAACACCGCCTTCACTCCCTGCTCATCGAGCTGATCAAGAATCACCGGCGTATCATCGGGATCAGGTCCATCATCGATGGTTAGAAGCGGCTCTCTTCCATGCACTCGGATCGGCATTGGTCCGAAAATCTCATTCGTCGGATCAAAAGTTCCCAGCGCCCAAACAGCTACCATTCCGACGAATGATGCCAGCCCCCAAGCCAATCCAAACTGCCACCAAATCAGCGCGATCACGAGATGGACCAGCACCGCCAAAACAATCCGGAGCGCAATCCCCCTCAACCCCGACACCAACATCATCCGTCTCCAAAACAGACCGAGCATCCCCACGATTTGCAGCGCCACAAAACCCAACCAAACCCACGCGACCCAAGCCACAGGCGTTCCTTCTCCCCACTTCAATAATACCCCCGCCCAAACCGCCAGCGCCCCCGTCCAGATCAAGACCGTCCCACGCGGGGACCATGCCCCCAACAAGAACCCCAAGGCATGCAAGCCGACGAAAGTCACCGGAACCACCCCCAAACTCGCCGCCCATAATCCGCCAAGCCGCCAAAGTCCGTCGAAAATTGCGAATCCCACCACCAAGGGAATCAAGGCCGCAAGCAAGAGCCACTCGAAGCGATGATTGCCCACGGAAGCGCCCATGACGACCGCATCCGCATCGGGAACCTTCAGCCTTCCTCCGAACACTCGAAAAAATGGCGAGGCCGCCCGATTGTCACCACTCTTGATCGTCTCGCGCCTCATTCCCGACCTCCCTCCACCCGACGGAATACCTTCTCAAAAACAAACCACTGATCCCAATGCGGCATCACGCCTTGAAGCAGCGCCTCACTCCACGCGCCAAGCCCCGGATCCTCACCCGGCCCCCGCTTGCGTAGCGGCAAAATCACCGGGGGAAACACCTTCACCCGATAGCGGCGCCAGCCATCACGAATGATAAACAAGGGAAAGCACTCGGCCTTGGTGATTCGTGTTAGAAACAGCGGACCCTTGGGAAGTTTCATCATCAGCCCTGGTCTCACCTCCACCTCCACTGGCGACACATCGAAGACCACCCGGTCCCCCTGGACCGCCACCACATTCCCCTCGTTGAGAAGACGCGCCAACTCGACGCCAAGCATCTCACCACCATCATTGTAGAGCGTTTTGAAAAACGGATTAAGCCGTTCCTTTTCGCGAAGCTCCGCCTCCTTGATCGCCTGCATCTCCGCCTCGCGTTCCTTCGCCCGCACCGCATAAACCGTCTTCCCGAACTTCGAGGAAAACAGTGGTGCCGCCATATCATAGTTCCCCATGTGCGCTGTTAGAATCAGGCAGCCCCCCTCATGCGACGCCAGTTGATTGAAATACTCCAAGCCCTCGATCACCCAATCCACCTCACCCGTCCCCGTTTCACTGCGCATCGCATCGACATAAGTCCCCGCGAAATTCCAGAACACCCGATAGGCTCCAAACAAAGACCGCAGCCCGCTCCAATCCGGAAACATCGCCCGTAAATTCGACGCCACCGCCCTCCGCTGCTCACCCGCGACCCCGAAAAATACCAGCGTCCAAACCGCCACCAACAAAGGTTCCAGAAACCAAGGAATCACCCGCAGTCCACGCATCAGCAAGCGCGTCGGCAAATCCCCGAACACGCCAAACCTCCGACTCCACGATGTCTTCTCTTCTGCCTCCACGTCCTCCCGAAATCAATGCCCACACGGCACCCCATTGGCAAGCGTGTTGCCAAGCCCCCACTTATCACGGCTTGGACCCAGAGTCGTCATCTGAACGCGGTAGGGATGAATCATGCCGGGCCGGGGAAGATGCATTCTCACAAGTCTCTGCATCCTCTCCCATGTCGCTGCCTCATTCCGGCTCGGCGTCCGGGGCGGGGCGGTCTGCACCGCGTTCCTCTCGACTGGGTCCCGCTCCTCCATGATGCTCCCTTCCCCTTGTCAGTACAAGGTCGGCACACGGGCTGCTTGATTTCGGAGCTCAATGGCTGGCCTGCGTCTCCACTTACCGATGCTACACCCGGAGCGTCACCGGTCCCAGCGTAGGGCTTGTGGCCAGAGTTACTGGCTAAGTTTTCTCGGTAAGACTCTTTCATTCTCTATTCCAAGCCGGTTTATCCCGGCGCTTTCACTGACCCCTTTTTGACCCCATTTCCGCTCTTTCTAATGGTTTTGCGCCTAAAAAACGAAGCCGGGAGACCCCGCAAAACCAAAGCTCACTGCGAGCCCGCAGGGCCGTGATTCGTCTCAACAAACGCCCGTAAAATCAGGACTTCTGGACACCGATGACGAGTGACATAGGCGAAGCTGAGTTCCGCCGCAGCCACCGAGGTCAGATCGATGCGCGGCAACTTCAGGCAGCTATCGGTGGTGGGAGCGATGGAGCTGCCCGGGTTGCCTATGTCGGTGCCCCAGCACTCGCCGCTCCACCGTTGCCGGTGGTCACGCTCAGTTCGCCTCAACCAACACATCATCGATGTAGAAACCGGCGAAGAGATCGGTGTCGGCATCGCTTGAGAAGAGGAACTCGATCTTGACCTCGAGCCCGCTGGCGGCCTCTGGGAGCGGCAGGGATTGGGCGGCCCACTCTTCGGTGACGCCCTCCAGATTCGTGGTCGTCACGCCGCCTCCCACCAGCACCGAATCGTCCGAGGCGTTGAGCAGGCGGATCGAACCGACATCGCCGGAGGGCGAAATCTCGGTGTCGATGTAGAGGTTGAAGTTCAGCGTGGCACCGCCGGCCGGCACGGTGAAGGCGGGGCTGACGAGCGATGCCGTCGCCGACGCGGTGTAGGGTGCCGTGATATTGGTGCCGGCGCACTGCGTGCCATTGGCTGCGGCGGTCGGCTCGGTGTCCGGGAAGATGCCGTTGCCATCTGGAGTTCCCGCCTGCCATGCGGTCCCGGCCCCGTTGTCCGAGGTGGCCCAAGTTCCGGGTAGTCCGCTTTCGAAGTCCTCGCTGAGGAGCGGAGGTGCGTCCTTTTCCAGAACCGCGAAAAAGCGGCGAACGTCGCCTCCTCCGGCGATGTTGCCGAGAGTGTTGGTCGGTGGGCTGGCAGCAAGATCCGCCTGCCCGTTCCACACCGACCAGGTTTCCGGAGCGGTCGAAAGGTCGGTAGAACTCACCAGATCGTAGACCTTGCCCGCCTGGCTGTCCCACTGGAAATCATACTGTCCGGGAGTGGCGTTGGGAGTGATGACGAGGTCGAAGGGGGGCGCGGCCGGGGCTGGGGCAATTTCCATTCCGTTGAATCCAAACCAGCCTCCCGTGTTGCCACCCGAGGTAGGCGTTTCCTGAGTCATCCGCACAACGATATTGTCAGTGCCATTTGACACCACATCGAAGGTAATGACGTTGGGATTAAAGGACACTCCATTAACCCCGGTGCCCTGGGTGAAAGTGCCGACGGATTGTCCGAAGCTGGGGCTGTCCGCATCCTGCACATCGAGGATGAAGGTGCCGGGACCGGGGGTGCGGATCAAATGGTGGGTGGTGATCTGAAACTTGCCGGCCTTGAGACCTGAGATGGTGATATTGACAGTGCTCGCGTTGTCGTTCCGGAACAACATGTCGGCATACATCGCGTCCAGATCGGTTTCCGGGAAATCAGTGCCCGCCCCAGTACCGTTGTCATATCCGCGGTTGAATTCGAGTCCTGTGAGACTCACGGTTACGTCACCAGCAGACAAGTCCGTATATCCCGAAAAAGCCCCGCTCTTGCTGGTGCCATCGGCCGTTCCGCCAAGCCCTTCCCAGCCGGATTGGGTTCCCGCATCTGCGGAAAAATCCAGTTGTAATACCGTGGCGGCCATTGCCGCGCCCGAGAAAATCGCGAACGCCTGAAGGATAAGGATGAGCTTGAATTTCATGTCTGTGCGCGAGTTACCTTGGTATTCGTTTGTTTGTGTGGAATGGATCCGAAGCAGAGTTACCTGAACAAGTCCCGAGCCATTCAGGCGGTGAACTCAAGAAGTAGAGCCTGCTCCAAATCCATGGAGCAGACCGGTAAGACAGTGAGCCAAATTCACCTGCGGCGGCGGAGCAGGGCGAGCAGGCCCAGTGCTCCGAGCAGTGCAATGGATGGCTCGGGAACCGGTGCAATTTCCATCCCGTTGTAACCGAACCAGCCGCCTGTGTTCCCGCCCGAGGAAGGCGTTCCCTGGGTCATCCGCACAACGACATTGTCAGTGCCGTTTGACACCACATCGAAGGTAATGACGTTGGGATCGAAGGACACAGCACTAACCCCGGTGCCCTGAGTGAAAGTGCCGACGGATTGTCCGAAGCTGGGGCTGTCCGCATCCTGCACATCGAGGATGAAGGTGCCGGGACCGGGGGTGCGGATCAAATGATGGGTCGTGACCTGAAACGTGCCGGCCTTGAGACCGGAGATGGTGACATTGATCGCGCTGCCATTGTCGTTCCGGAACAAAAGATCGGAATACAGCGCGTCCAGAAGGGTCCCCGGAAAATCAGTACCCGCCCCGGTACCGTTGTCATATCCGCGGTTGAACTCGAGGCCCGTGAGACTCACGGTTACGTCACCAGCAGACAAGTCCGTATATCCCGCAAAAGTCCCGCTCTGGCTGGTGCCATCGGCCGTTCCGCCAAGCCCTTCCCAGCCGGATTGGGTTCCCGCATCTGCGGAAAAATCGATTTGTAAAACCGTGGCGGCCATTGCGGTGCCCGAGAAAACCGAGAGAGCGGAGAGAAGAATTTTGTTCACGTTTTTTGAGGTAAGTTGGAGCTGAGTCCCCCCGGATGATTCATCGCGAGGGCAATTTCGATTGAATGGTTTCGTTGTTCTTAAACCCCTTAGACCCAGAATCCGCAAGAAAAATCTCCGACAGAAAAATCATCCTGCACCCCCTGACCTATTTCCCGGTTAGCGATCCGGCATGCCAGCCGTCCGTATTCTCAGTTCCGCCGAGCAGGTGGCGGGCAGCGGGCCGGACAAGGCCCCGGCCTATGAGGAAGTGATTGCGGGTGCCGCAGGACGTCTCGCTGGTATGCGACGACCCGGATCCGGCCTTCGCGTGGCAGGTGCCGACAGTGGCCCACATCCGCTGGCAGGCGGAGCCGTGCGTGCGCCGCCTGGTGCGCTGGGCGGAAAACACCGCCGCAGGAAGGGCCGACCAGCGGAAGTCGCTGGCCAAGGCCGAGTTCGTGGGCGGCGGAACCATCGGACCGGCACCGCCGACCGCGCGCGGCGCGAAGTAGGACGACTGTCGGCAACTCGATTCGCCGTCAAACCGACAGCGCCGCACGAAAAAAGGGGTCGGACCAGAATGGCACGGTTTTAAGCAGCCTATCGGGAAGGATTTCCCCAAGAAATCAAGGAATTGTGATATGCTCGGCACCCTCAATCCGGCACCCTCAATCGCTACAGCCACAGGGATGTTACGGAATCAGGACCGCTCGGCTCCGATCAATTGATCCCTCTTAAAGCACCGAGATCCCGCTTAAAACCGCGCCATTCGGGTCGGACCATTAATCTTGTCATAACCTGATCCGGTGGAATGGGGTAGTGGTGATGGCGGCGTGGCCGGGCGGATTCAGGTGCGGGATGAGGGAGGGAGCCGTCCTTCTAATCCACAACATCGTTGGGCCCGCAGACCTCAACAATCCGATGCCGCCCCCCTATCGGAGCGGCATATTCTCCTGAACCTTCGTTATTTTCGGTTCCTTCTGGTTCCCCCGACAAGGTCGGGAGGAGAATCCCCGAACTGCTCCCGCAGCGATTGAGGAAGCCGTCGGAGTCAGAGGTGTAGGGACTCACCTGCTTCGCGTCTCAGAGATCCATCGAACGGCATCGGCTCACTCCTCCACCATCGACTCAATTCGCCCGGCTCTCAAGAGACGACGTGCCCAGATCTTGGCCGGACCACGGAGCGCTCTCACTCCACCCGGCTTCATGCGACAGATCGTGCGGATCATCTTGGCAGGACTTGCGTGGCGAGCCTTAAAGAGCTTCCGCTTCTTCTTTTTCCGCTTCCGCTTTTTCCCAGCGCCTTCCTTCGTCGCGGCAGGTGCGGCTTGGGCACGGCGCTTCGGCAAAACCAGCGTGTCGTCCGAGAACAACAACAAATGCCCCTGCGTCAGCAGCCAGAACATATCGACCAGCCACTCCTTCGGTGCCTCCTCACTGCCTTCCGGAAGGAGCGCTTTCCAAAGGTCACCAAGTTTTGGTTTCTCCTGAGCATCCACCCACTCCACGATCTTCGTCGGGCGCTCGGCGAGCTTGGTATCTTCCGGCAGCGGATGCGGACGCGATGGACCACTGAAAAGTTTCCCCTGCCGCTTGAAGACCGCGAGATGCTCGGCTTCGAGAATGCGGCAGATCGTCGGAATCAGCATCGCCGGATGACGACGCGTATTTGAACCCGCGATCCGAATCGATGCCAGCAGGCCAATCGAAAGATTGGCCGGAGGCACATCACCGGGCAGCTCGGTCTCGCGAACTTCCTTGAAGGCTTCGCCAAAATGCTTCGTCGCAAAGTCACGCTCGACGACGCTCCGGTCAAAGGTCCAGTCTTCATCGGAGCTACCCTTCACCCGCCAACGACGGCGGACCTTCATTGTCTCAAGCCAGGCATTGACCGCTTCTTCACCGCGCTCGGTTTTCACCCGCGAAGCGTAGCGATCAAAGTCCATGTTTGAGAATTTCTCGCGATGCAGTCGGCGCAGCGTCGTCTGATACGCATGAAAATTCGGTGGGCCAAGCCACTCACCCGAAAGCCCGCACTTCGCCACCACCTGGAAATTCCCAGCCGGTGGATCGGTCTCAGTGTCCTCAACTTCGTAAAGCTCTTCCACCGCAGTCGACTGCCAGAAGTGCGCAACGGCCTCCTCTTTCGTCACAAAAAGCGAGTTGTCCTTCAGCCCGCGGAACAGCACCGGACCACGCTTTTCATCGGAGACGATGCTCAGCGTGCAGCGATCGCGCTTATCGAGCAAAATCTGAGCGATATCAAAAAGGGAGTAAACACGAGCGACCTGATGGATTTCCTTCACCACCAAGCGCACCGCTTCGACCGCTGGCCCAATCGTCACCTTCACCCCATGCGCCGGCGCTGGAAGTTCGCGTCCACCATCGCGCTGCTGACGATCATCTCGTCCGCGTGGGGCACCTCCTCGCGGCCCTCCGCCACCACGCGGGGCACCGCCACCACGCTGCCCTCCACGGTCATCACGACGTTCAAAACTTCCACGACCACCACCTGATCGACCGCCACCGCGCTTGTCGTCACGGGTGTCGCCTTTGTGGTTTTCGTATTTCTTTGCCGGTGCGTCGTCACGAGCCCATGCGGGTCCGAGATCGAATGCGGAAAGCAGACTCTGCTTGTCTAGAGGGTCACTCACAGGCGCGACCCTAGCGGGCGATTTTGAAATGACAAACAACTCGTTGCGCATTCATTCGTCATCCAAAAGATCCAAAATCCGGCCCGTGGCGCCCCGATGGCCCTCCAAAACCGCTTTCGCCGCCGCCGTTTCCTCGATAAATCCGGCAGGATTGCCGATCAGATCCCTCAGCACCGCAAGCAACTCTGCCTCATCCGCCACCCGCTTGGCCCCGCCGCATCCCACCAATCGCGTCGCCAAAGGCTCGAAGTTTTCCATGTGCGGGCCAAAGATCAGTGACTTCCCCGCAAGGATCGCCTCCGCCGGATTCTGCCCACCGATCCCAAGAAAACTCTTTCCGATCACCACCACATCCGCCGACGCCGTCCAATCGCGCAGCTCGCCGGTGCTATCGACCACCAGCGCCGCACTTTCCGGAGAAACCGGCGGATGAAATTCCGAACGCAGCACGACTTCAAAACCCGCAGACTCAAGAGCCTCCCTCACCTCTGCACGGCGTTCCGCATGACGTGGCACGCAGAGATAAAAACCACCCGCCTCGCGTACCGCCCGACCGATCAACTCCTCTTCGCCATCGTGGGTGCTCGCCGCCAAAACCACCGGTCGCCCCGCCGCGCACGCATCAAGCATCGCCACAAATTCCGCACGCGGCGCAGGTGGAGCCCCCGCACCCGGATCAAACTTCAGGCTTCCCGTCACTTTCACCTGGCGGACCCCGAGTTCCGACCAGATCTCTGCATCATCCGGCTCTTGCACCGCCACCCAGTCCAGTTTCGAAAAAATCGGCCGCACCCACGCCGCAAGCTTGCGATAACGCCGCTTTGACCGCGGCGACATCCGCGCATTCACCAAACGAATCGGCACCCCCCTCCGCGCGCAC
>Ga0210024_1002203_pt1 | contig 16887 bp, 16 predicted proteins | sample CryGeymeta201525_FD_183988 | JGI IMG/M metagenome (GOLD analysis project Ga0210024, IMG submission 183988) | Groundwater microbial communities from Crystal Geyser aquifers in Utah, USA - Crystal Geyser metaG 2015-25 (SPAdes) (version 2) | ecosystem: Environmental > Aquatic > Deep subsurface >... | reverse complement strand
TGCACCAAAATTGAAAAGTTGTCGTTGTCCAACGCAATGTTTACAACTGAAGGAGGTAATATTACCTTATCAACTACATGAATTACACCATTTTTAGCTGCAATATCTGCCGTTGTAACTTTTGTGTTTTTATTGATTGAAACACCACCCTCAACACTGATATACATCGAAATACTATTGCCTGCTGATTTTGAAAGCGTTGGGAAGTAACCCGATTTCAGGTCGGTTGACATGGCTTTGCTGCCAATAACATGATATAGCAGAATATTTGAAAGCTGGGCCACAGGAATATCATTCAGCGAAGTTGCACCCAAATCGGCCAACAACGTTTTGAAGGCAGCATCTGTGGGAGCAAATACTGTAATTCCGTCGGTGTTGCTTAAATATTCAGCCAAACCTGCTTTTTGAGCAGCTTCAATCAGAATTGTAAACTGTCCTGCACTTGCAGCAACTTCCACCACATTTTTTTCACCCATGTCTTCCGTGTCATCATCGTTGTTACATGACGTAAAGAATAATACACCCACCATTAATAAAGCAGGAATCAAATTGAACTTTGTTTTCATTGTTTTTAATTTTTTAATTGTTTTCATGATTTCTAAAATTGATTTGTTTAATTTTTAATTGTTTCTCTAATTTTCTGTTTCTGAAATTGTAATTACTTTCTTTTTTGTTTAATGTAAATATAGACAACTTTAAACAATATTTGTTCATGCTATGTAATTATACATTAAACATAAATTGAATAAATATATTTAAAGCCATATAAACAGGCTGTTTTATATGGTTGTTAATTAATGTTAATTAAGCTAAGGCCACAAACTCAGATTAATGAAAACATCTTTTTGGTTGTTATTTCAATCAGATTTCCCGTTTTAAAATGGTATGATTTGTTTCCTAAACATGATTTTTGTTTATGTAGAGTCAATATCCTTTGATATTCTGTTTGTCAATGTTTTAAATCAACTAATTTTGCACCTCGATTTTCAAAATAATTTTCAACATGACAGATAAAGAGCAAAAGCTTTTCACCGATTTTGCACCCGTTACCACCGAAGAATGGGAAGCAAAAATAAATGCCGACTTAAAAGGCAAAGATTACGAAAGGGCGCTGGTATGGAGAACTTATGAAGGTTTTAACGTTCGGCCCTATTACCGGAAGGAAAACCTGGACAGTTTAAACTACCTCGATACTTTACCGGGAGAATTTCCGTTTGTACGCGGAAATAAAAAAACCGGAAACGACTGGCTAATCCGTCAGAACATTTTTGTTTCCGATTTTGAAACCGCCAATAAAAAGGCGCTCGAAATACTTGGGAAAGGAGCTACTTCCCTCGGGTTTTACTTCAACAGTTGCGAGAACATTACCAAAGAAAGTTTGGGTGTTTTGCTAAAGGACATCTGCCTGGAAGCTGCTGAAATAAACCTGGTTTGCCCTGATGACTCCGGTAATTGTGCAGAAATTTTTGCAGAATATGTTTCTGAAGGAAAATGGGCCAACGAAAATGTAGTTGCTTCTGCCTCAATCGACCCAATCGGAACTTTCGTTTTGAAAGGAAAATTGTCAAAAGATGCCATCTCAGGTTTGAAACCGGTTATTGAAAAGGCCAAAGTGTTACCAAAATTCCGGGTTATTGGCGTTCACGGAAAAATATTCGCCAATAGCGGTTCATCCATCGTTCAGGAACTCGCGTTTTCGCTGGCGCAGGGAGCTGAATACTTAACACAGCTTATCAAACATGGAATGAACATCGATGATTTGGCAAAAACCATCAAATTCAACTTTGGCATTGGCAACAACTATTTTATGGAAATTGCCAAGTTGCGCGCTGCACGTTTGCTTTGGGCACAAATTGTAAAAGCTTACAATCCGGAAAGCGATTGCGCCGCAAAACTGATTGCCCACAGTGAAACCAACCGTTACAATAAAACCATTTACGATCCGCATGTAAACATGCTCCGTACCCAAACCGAAGCCATGTCGGCTGCATTGGGCGGCGCTCATTCAATTACAGTTTTGCCGTTCAACGCCATTTACGAAGAACCATCGAATTTGTCGGAACGCGTGGCACGTAACCAGCAAATTCTGTTAAAAGAGGAGTCTTATTTAGATAAAGTTTCCGATCCTTCAGCAGGTTCATATTATATTGAAAACCTTACCGCTTCGCTTGTTGAAAATGCCTGGAATCTGTTTTTAACGGTTCAGGAAAAAGGTGGATTTGTTGCTGCTTTCCGCGAAGGTTTTATTCAGAATGAAATAAAGGAAATGGCTGCCAAACGCGATTTAAACATTGCATTGCGCCGCGAAAACCTGCTCGGAACAAACCAGTTTCCCAATTTCAACGAAAAAATTTCTGCCGAATTCGACGGTTCTCTTTTCGAACACATTGATTTAACCGAAGAAGGTGCCGAAGTGGAAACATTGAAACCATACCGCGCTGCCCAGGCTTTTGAAGCGCTTCGATATACAACTGATGTTTATTCGAAAAACAATAAACGCCCGGTGGTATTTATGCTTACCATTGGCAACCTTGCCATGCGGAAAGCACGTTCACAATTTAGCTGTAACTTTTTTGCCGTTGCCGGATTTACTGTAATCGATAACAATGGTTTCGATACTGTTGAAGATGGTGTTGCCGCTGCAAAAGCCGCAGTTGCTGACATTGTGGTGTTGTGCAGTTCTGATGAAGAATATGCTGAATTAGCGCCAAAAGCAGCAGAACAACTGACTGATGAAATTCTGGTTGTTGCCGGTGCTCCTGCTTGTCAGACTGAATTGGAAACTAAAGGCATCACTAATTTCATCAGCATGAAGAGCAATATTTTAGAAGAGTTGGAAGCATATCAAAATAAGTTGGGAATATAGTATCAAGAGAAAAAGACACAAGTAGCAAGACAAGAAATATTTATTTTGATCAAATTATTTGAGTTCTGCAATATAATTATCCTGTTCTTAAGTCTTGATTCTAATAGTCCTGATACTTGATACAAATCTTAAAATAAAACATAAAAAAACTAACATCATGCACAATTTTAAAGAGTTGAAAGTCTGGCAAAAGGGAAGATTTTTTGTAAAAGACATTTATTTGTTGACTCATGATTTTCCCAAAGAAGAGTTGTTTGTAATGACCTCGCAAATGAGAAGAGCAGCGATTTCAATCCCTTCAAATATTGCTGAAGGTTCCGGAAGAGGTACTGATAAAGATTTTTCCAGATTTTTAGATATTGCGACAGGATCTGCTTTTGAACTTGAGTCATTAATATATACGGGGTACGATTTGAATTATTATTCGGAACAAACATTGAATTCTTATCTTGAAAAGGTTCAGGAAATTCAAAAAATGCTTTTCCATTTCAAAAATCATTTAAATCAGTAATCCTGTTTTTTTAATCTTGATACTTTTTAATCTTGATACTTGATACTAAAAAAGAGAAAAATGAAACCAGATTTCAAAAATATAAACATCAAATCAGTTGGTGCAAAAGAAAATACCGCTGATTGGGTTGCCAAAAACAAAATAGAGAAAAACTGGAAAACGCCGGAGCAGATTCCGGTGAAACCAGTTTACACCAAAGAAGATTTGGAAGGCATGGAACACCTGAATTACGCCGCCGGTGTGGCTCCTTTCCTTCGCGGACCATATTCTTCGATGTACGTGATGCAGCCCTGGACTGTCCGCCAGTATGCTGGTTTTTCAACGGCTGAAGAATCAAATGCATTTTACCGCCGTAACCTGGCTGCCGGACAAAAAGGATTGTCGGTTGCATTCGATTTGGCCACTCACCGTGGATACGATTCCGACCATCCGCGTGTAATCGGCGATGTTGGAAAAGCCGGTGTTGCCATCGATTCAATCCTTGACATGAAAATACTGTTCGACCAGATTCCTTTAGATAAAATGTCTGTTTCGATGACCATGAATGGCGCAGTTTTGCCGGTTCTGGCATTTTACATAGTCACCGGACTGGAGCAGGGCGCTACTTTGGAGCAACTTTCAGGAACCATCCAAAACGATATTCTGAAGGAATTCATGGTGCGTAACACGTACATTTATCCGCCCGGATTCTCAATGAAAATCATTGCCGATATTTTCGAATACACTTCGCAGAAAATGCCGAGGTTCAATTCAATCTCCATTTCGGGTTACCACATGCAGGAAGCCGGCGCCACTGCCGACATTGAAATGGCTTACACACTGGCCGACGGGCTTGAATACCTGCGTGCCGGAATAAACGCCGGAATGGATATTGACGCTTTTGCACCACGTTTGTCGTTTTTCTGGGCAATCGGAATGAACCATTTTATGGAAATTGCCAAAATGCGTGCAGCACGCATGATTTGGGCAAAACTGGTAAAACAGTTCAACCCGAAAAACCCGAAATCGATGGCGCTGCGTACCCACTCGCAAACTTCGGGCTGGTCGTTAACCGAGCAGGATCCGTTTAACAACGTGGGCAGAACCGCAATTGAAGCGATGGCAGCAGCGCTGGGCCACACGCAGAGTTTGCACACCAACGCGCTCGACGAAGCAATTGCATTGCCAACCGATTTCTCGGCTCGTATTGCACGCAACACCCAAATTTATCTTCAGCAGGAAACTGAAATCTGTCGCTCGGTTGATCCGTGGGCAGGTTCGTATTATGTTGAAACGCTCACACACGAGCTGGCACAAAAAGCCTGGGCTTTAATCGAAGAGGTTGAAAAACTGGGTGGAATGGCAAAAGCCATCGAAACAGGCGTTCCAAAAATGCGAATTGAAGAGGCTGCAGCCCGTGCACAGGGAAAAATCGACAGCGGAACACAAACCATTGTTGGTATCAATAAATACCGTTTGGAAAAGGAAGACCCCATTGATATTTTAGACATCGACAATACAGCGGTTCGCCTGTCGCAGATTGAACGTTTAAAAACCTTGCGTGCCAACCGCAATGAAGCAGAAGTTCAGGCTTCGCTGGAAGCAATTACAAAATGTGCTGAAACCGGCAAGGGAAATTTGCTGGAACTGGCGATTGATGCAGCACAAAAACGTGCATCTTTGGGAGAAATTTCGGATGCCTGCGAAAAAGTGGCAGGCCGTTATAAAGCAGTAATCAGAACAATTGAAGGCGTGTATAAATCGGAAGCACAAGGAAAAGGAGAGTTTGAAGAAGCTCAGGCGCTGGCAAAACAGTTTGCAGAAATGGAAGGTCGCCAGCCACGTATCATGATTGCCAAAATGGGTCAGGACGGACACGACCGCGGCGCTAAAGTAGTTGCCACAGGTTATGCCGACATTGGTTTCGATGTGGACATGGGACCGCTGTTCCAGACACCGGAAGAAGCAGCCAAACAAGCCGTTGAAAACGATGTGCATGTTTTGGGTGTTTCATCGCTGGCAGCAGGACACAAAACGTTGGTGCCTGCCGTTATCGAAGAGTTGAAGAAACTGGGCCGCGACGATATTATGGTTATCTGCGGCGGAGTGATTCCGGCGCAGGACTACCAGTATTTGTACGATGCAGGCGCAGTAGCCATTTTTGGCCCCGGAACCAGCGTTGCCGCAGCCGGAAAGAAAATTCTGGAGATTTTGATTGAGGCGTTTAAATAATAGTACAGCATATTCAGTACAAAGTATTGAGTATAAAAATATCAGATACAAAGCCGGTTCCGGGAGGGGCTGGCTTTTTTTGGGTGACGCGGTTTTCGAACCGCGATAAATTTGGCGAATCGGAATTCGCCACACCCAACTGGTTGACACAGATGAAAATTGGATTACAGTTTTCCCAATGCTTTAAAAATTTCTTCATTGGTTGCCCTGCCACCGTGATTTGTACTAACCTTTGAAAACACAATTTCACCCTTTTTATTGATAACAAATGTCGATGGATAAGCAGTTTCTTTGGGTGCTTCCCAGCGCAGCCCGTATTTTGCAATCATCGAATAATCGGGGTCGAGCGTAAAATAAAAGTTCTCCGGAAATTTATAATCTTCAGAAAACTCCCTGGCGTGTTGCTGTAACTGTTCAGAAGGACCGGGATAAACCATGATAACAACAGCTCCCTTTACCGCAAATTTATCGGCATCAGCAACCAAACTTCCAACCTGTTTGGTGCAAATTGGGCACTGATAACCCGGCCAGCCGCGCAACACAACCAATAAAACCGGGTGATCAGCATTGATTTTACTTAAATGAACTTCGCCTCCCGTGATGGATTTTAACTTAAAATCTGTTGCAATCCTACCTGGTTTCAGATTTTCAAAATTCTGTGCAACTATCTGACCTGAAATCAATATTAAAACAAGTATAAAAGTTTTTCTCATGATTTTTTTTTTAATTCTGACCTTTTAAACAGCACGATTCAGGAAATGTTTTTTTAACTCAGTTCTTATTTTCAGGTAATTATCAGATTTAAGATAGAAATAAAACTTCGCGCAAGATTGGCTTTTTGTTTCTCCTTAGTCATAACAATTTAGTCATAGCATGACTGGGAGTCATACTATGACCAAAATACGATGACTAAAATTTTATTTTCTGATAATATCGATCCGTCCGCCAACGCCCAGTTTTATGATACTCGATGGTTGGGCCGGAGTTGTGTCGTTTTGCCGGTATTCAACAATATAATCGACCTGATTTTTTATTTCTTCAGAGATTTCGTCAAAAGAAGCAGGTGATTTTTCACCGCTGATGTTTGCCGAAGTTGAAACCAGTGGCCGGCGAAAACGCTGTAAAAGCTGCATTGTAAATGTTTCTTTTGTAAACCTGATTCCAATACTGCCGTCTTCGGCCAGAAGGTTTTTGGCCAGGTTTTTAGCGCCCGGATAAATTACTGTGAGCGGTGTCGTGGCAACTTCAGCCAAATCCCACGCAATTTCGGGCACTTCAATAACATATCGTTCCAGTAAAGCGGGATTTTCCAACAATACCAACATGCTTTTACTGTCTTCCCGTTTTTTAATTTGATAAATTCTTGACACCGATTTTTCGTTGGTGGCATCGCAGCCGATTCCCCAAATCGTGTCGGTAGGATATAAAATAATACCCCCGTTTTTTAAAACTTCAAGCGCTTTTTTTATGTCGTCGTGCATTGTTTTTCAGGATAAAATTCCGGTGTACAAAGAAATCATTTTTTCAGAAAAATATTTTGGGTGAAACAGTTTGGCCCTTTCATTTCCTTTTCGAATCAAATCGTTCCTAAGATTATCGTTTTCGAGAAGTATATTAATTTGTGACACTAATTTGTTAAAGTCGTTAGGATTGCACAAAATGGCTGCTCCACCCGCAGTTTCGGGTAAACACGAAACGTTGGAAGTAATCACCGGGCAACCGCTGGCCATCGATTCTATAACCGGCAAACCAAATCCTTCGAAATGTGAAATGTAAACCGATAAACACGCCTGCTGATAAAGTCCGGCCAAATCATTTTCAGGGATGTTATTCAGAAACTTTACCTGGCTGGATAAATTATTTGTATTAATGAAATCATCCAGATTTTTTACATAAGAAGTTGGTTTACCAACAAAAACAATCTGACTGTCAATTTTTCCTGAATGAAGTGCCTTCAAAATTGCCATTTGGTTTTTTCTTGGTTCGAGTGTTCCTACTGATAAAATGAAATTCTTCGAAATATTATATTTTGCACACAGATTTTCTATCTCGGTGCGTTCAAAAAACACAGGCGAAACCGACTGGTAAACAACCTCTATTTTGCCTGGATCGACCTTTAAAAACCGGATAATATCTTCTTTGGTTTGTTCGCTGATTGCGATTATTTTTTTTGCTGATGAACACGCATATTTTACTTTGTTGTGGTAGATTTTTCGGTCGATTGTTTTATAAAATTCGGGAAACCGCATAAAAATAAGATCGTGAATGGTAACAACTGATGGTATTTTGGTTTTGTGGATTCCATAAGGCAATTCATTACTCAAACCGTGAAAAATATCAATTTGATGTTTTTTTAAAAGTTTTGTTGATTTACTTCGCCAAACTGATTTGAATATTTTTGCAACCGGACTTTCAGGAGTATGCACTTCAAACTGTATATAGTTTTCGAAAAGCCCGTCTTTGATTTCTGGTGTATATAAAACGTAATGATTGTTCTCTGAATAACGATGTAAAGCATTAATGGTATTCCGGCTGTAATTTCCAAGTCCGGAAGCATTTAAAAAAGCGCGTTTTGCATCAAATCCGATTCTCATCTTTTATCATGCATAGATTCCATAAGCAAGTGCATCGGTTATTAATGGATGTTTTCCCCAGAATTTCGTTTCTATTTCAGGGAGCGAGATAATTTTTGAATCGATTAAAATATCAAATTCGAGTGAAACTTCGTAACAAAGATCGCGAATAATACCTCGTTCCTGCCATGAAAACTGGTCGCTGGTAACGATTAAAATGTCGAAATCGGAATACTTATTTGCTGTGTTTTTAGCCTGTGAACCAAATAAAACAACATTTAATATCCGGTTGCTAAAAGTCGATTTTAAAAGCGTTTTTACGGATTGTAATATCTTGTTTTTCTTAGTCATTACACAAAAATACAAAAAAGGCCGGGTTTCAATCCGGCCTTACTCTTGTTTTTTAGTCATCCGATGAATTGTTTAATAAAGTCTGCCCCATTTAAATAAAACATCATTCTGTAAATGTATTCATCGGATGACTTTTCAAAAATTATTATTTAAAGTCATTCAACCCATTAAAATCAAGGGTGGCAAAATAATCATCAACCTTTTCTGCACGTCGTATTTCAACCACTTCGCCATTTTCACGCAACAGCAATTCTGCCGATTTAAGTTTTCCGTTATAGTTAAAACCCATAGAATGTCCGTGTGCCCCGGCATCGTGAATAACCACAATATCGTTAGGCTCAAGTTCCGGCAACATCCGGTCGATGGCAAACTTATCGTTGTTTTCACATAACGAACCGGTAACATCGTATTTTACATTTGCATCATGGTTTTCTTTCCCAACCACTGTAATATGGTGGTAAGCGCCGTACATGGCTGGTCGCATTAAATTCACCATGCAGGCGTCGAGCCCGGCAAATTTTTTAAATGTGTTTTTAATGTGGCGCACTTTGGTGACCAAATATCCGTAAGGCCCGGTAATAGCCCGGCCCGATTCAAAAAATATTTTCAACGGCGCCAACCCATTGGCAACAATCATTTCATCGTACAATTTTTTAATTCCAGCGCTAACCTGATCCAAATCAACCGCTTTTTGTTCTGGTTTGTAAGGTATTCCAATTCCTCCGCCTAAATTGGCAAACTCAATTCTGACACCGGTTTTCTCTTTAACTTCAACAATCAGTTTAAAAAGTAATTCGGCAGTTTCCACAAAATAATCAGGGTCTAACTCATTGGAAGCAACCATGGTATGTATCCCAAAATGTTTAATGCCCTTTTCTTTCAGAGTTTGATAACCTTTGATAATTTGATCGTGGGTGAAACCATATTTTGCTTCTTCGGGGTGGCCAATAATCAGGTTTCCCTTTTTCAAATCGCCCGGATTGTAGCGCATGCATATAGTTTCGGGAAGGCCGACGTGCTTTTCGAGGTATTCAATGTATGAAATATCATCAAGGTTGATGATTGCGCCCAAATCTTTTGCCAACTGAAATTCGCTGGCAGGTGTATCATTCGAAGTGAGCATAATTTCATCGCCACTCATTCCCAAACGTTTTGCCAAATCCAGTTCGGCAGTTGAGCTGCAGTCAATGCCAAAACCTTCCTCTCTTAAAATTTTCATCAGGTATGGATTTGGCGCGGCTTTTATGGCATAGTATTCCTTAAATCCCTCGTTCCACGAAAAGGCGTTTTTAAAATAGCGGGCATTTTCGCGCATCGCTTTTTCATCGTAAATATGAAATGGAGTTGGGTTATTTTCAATTATTTTTTCAATTTGTTCTTTCGAGAACGGAAGATTTTTTGTTGCCATAAAATTTTGTTGTTTTTAAAGAGATGCAAATGTACAATTAAACGCCGAAATTGTGGAATTGTTCTAAATAATGGAAATCGGAACCGGAAGAATTAACGGCTACTTTACAATTTTATTTATCGGTTCTTCCGGTTGACACGAATTCTATTTTGCGTTAAAAAAAATGGTGATTTGGAAAGCACTGCATCTGCATTGAAAAGTACCATTCAACTGCTCACAATCAGACCCATTGCCGCCTTAATCCCATCCGCAGCACTCGAAATAATTCCACCTGCAAAACCGCTGCGTTCGCCATAATTTACAGGCAGGCATTTTCAAGATTGTGGCTTATTGATCGAATTGCTTTATTAATTTTTACCTTCTGTTTATCGCTGGCGAACGCTATTCCTTGGGTATATTGCCGTAAAAGGCTCGGATTTATACCGGCAAGCTGGGCAAAAGCTGATTTATTGATGAATTTAAAAGCTTCGAACAGGGTTTGCAGATCGTATTTAATTTGCAATTCAAATGTTTTTCCGAAAGAATAGCAACCTGGAAGTTTTTCTATAGAAGCCCAGTAGCCATCCTCAGATTTTTCCAGTATTACAAGGGCTTTCTCTGGTATTGATTCCTGTTTTGTTTTCATAGTGTTTTAAGCAATCGGTAATTCAGCAGGTTGGTGGAAACATACTTACTTATCGGAATAGTGGCCGCGCATTGGAATAACGTGGAGGTTATTTTCAGAAATCTCGTAAATCAGTCGAATTTTTCGCGACCATAAACCGGAAAGTTCATATTTTAATTGTTCGGGATTTCCTAACCCTGATTGAGGGTGAAGCTGTATATCTCCGATGAGTTTTGTTATACGCGATTGTATATTTTTTTGACCGCTTTTTTTCCAGAACTTAATATCTTCGAGAGCTTTATCTTTATAAACTACTTCCATAAATCTTCGGTTTTTATAACCTTGCCTTTGCTTGCACGCGATTTTTGTATTTGTTTGACAAATTCGGGATTGTATGGGCTCTCGTTAAATTTAATGAAGTCGAGTGTTTTTATAAATTCAACAAATTTTTTACCCTTTGCTGTTTTTTCGTTAACAGTAATAGTTATTGTTGTCATTTCTCAGATTTTTAATTATTGTGCAAAGTTACAAATTTGCGCTATTGAATTTAATCAATCTTTTTCGGATCAAAACAATAAAAGCAACTTTAAACATCCCCTCCAGGAAACAAAGATTGAAACAAAAAAACTTATCCTGAACACGAAACTATTTTAAAACCAGACCCATCGCCGCCTTTATTCCATCTGCTGCACTCGAAATAATCCCGCCTGCATAACCGCTGCCTTCACCAATGATGTAAAGGTTTTTAAACCCTTCAACAAGTCCGCCGGGTTCGCGAACAACCTGTACGGGTGATGAAGTTTTGCTTTCGAGCCCAATTAAATTACCGGTTTCAAAGCCTCTCATTTTCCGTATGAAATCTATTAACCCTGCCTGCAACGATTGTACAATCTGAGCGGGTAGCAACTCCCAAAGCGGGGCCGAAGTTAATCCGAGTGGAAAACTGCTTTTCATCTTTTCGTCGCAGTTTTTCTGTTTCAGAAAATTCGTAATACGGCAGGCAGGCGCTTTGTAGCCACCTGAATATTGAAAAAACTTTTCTTCCAGTTGTTTCAGGTTTTCCAGCGCTTCTATCGGAGAAACAGTTTTTCCGGCCAGTTCGTCGGGGTGAATTCCGGCCACACAGGCAGCATTCGCAAATTTACCGTTCCGGTTGTAATAACTCATGCCGTTTACAATATTGGTATTTTCGTAAGCCGCCGCCGGTACCACCATTCCACCCGGGCACATGCAAAACGAAAAAACCTGGTGTTTCCCGTCAGCCGGCGAAGTGAGCCTGTATTCGGCAGCTTTTACACCCGGAAGATTTACGTGTCCCCATTGTGCCATGTTTATAATTTCCTGTGGGTGTTCCATGCGGCTGCCAATCGCAAAATTCTTTGTGCGGAAAGGTACTCCGTGCCTGATAAGCATCCGGTAAGTTTCGGTTGCCGAATGACCGGAAGCAATAAACAACGCATCCACTGATAAAATTCCCTGCGAGGTGATCACTTCGGTGACTTTCGAATTTTTTATAACCACATCTTCCAGCATCGTTTCAAAAAGAATCCTTCCACCAAGTTTTTCAAATGCTAAGCGCAGATTTCTGACTATTTTTTTCAGGTTATCCGTTCCCAGATGCGGGTGTGCCATGTACGCAATTTCATCGGGCGCCCCGGCTTCGATGTAACTGGTAAGGATAAACTTTTTCTCCAGCGAAATGTGTTTTGAGCGCGAAGTCAGTTTTCCATCAGAGAAAGTTCCTGCGCCGCCTTCGCCAAACGCATAGTTATTTTGGGTGTCAAAAATTCCGGTTTTTTCAAAGGTTTGAATCGATTTGCCGCGCTTGGTAACTTCCGATCCGCGTTCGATTAAAGTGACATTGAAACCGGCTTTCTGAATCACAAAGGCTGCAAAAAATCCGGCTGGCCCGCTGCCAACAACCACAATCTGCTCTTTTTGTTTTTTGTATGGAATTTCCAAAGTTTCGGTGTTAACTTCTTCGCCACCTTTAATTTCTGCTGATTTTACAACTACCTGCACCAGCCAGAAAATGTTCGATTTATTGCGGGCATCGAGGCTTTTATTTTCAATCTGAAAAGTAAAATCACTGATGCGCAACTCTTTCGAAATTTTAATTCGAAGTTGTTCCAAGGTGAAATCGGTGGGTAATTTTAGCGAAATTGTTTTAAATCCCATGAGATCTAATTACATTGAGATTCATGCTTGTTTTTCTTTGAAAACTGCTTCTTTGGAGCGATGTTTTTTTAGATCATAATCTCCTTTGTAGATGTTTAAGGGATTAAGGTCGAATTCATTATCACCCCAGCAAAGTGTACCATCTTCAATCCTGAATTGTTTAAACAAGTCTAAATTCAGGTATTTATTTATGAGATGGTTTTTACTCTGATTTAAAAAATTATACAGGCTGATTATTCGGTTGGTTCCATCGGTAAACCAAACCTTAAGTTGGTAACCTGTGATATATTCGGCTTTTTTTATATACATAATCTTACAGTTTTTTTGTTATACGGACAAAGTTAACCTTAGTTTTCCAAATAAAATAGGCATCCCATGCCTTTACAATATCATCTTTGTAAACACTGATAAATTCTTTTAGTTCATTCATTTTAGCCACCGGAAATTTTCCGAAAACCACTGAATACATTACCCGGTAGGTTTTTCCATCACGCAGGAAGAAGGAAACTTTCACAATATTTTCATTATATGTTGCGTGTACATGAATAGGTTTATGTTCATCGGAATAAAAGCGAATAATTATTCCTAAATATTCAAAGATTTTTGGCATTTCAGTTAATTTAAGATTGACAAATCTAATCACTTTTCAAATCCTTTGCTTCAGCCTGTAACTTATTTTGTGGTTTAGCGTCCGATGGGTATTAAAAATGTTCAACTGATTTGATGCAAAATGGATTCGGAGTGCGATTTTTTCCTTTCGTACCTGAAAATCCCGCGTTTGTCGAAAAAAATGAGCGTTTTTAAAAAGAATGACAGAAATTTATCACAGAAAACAGAATAGAAAACAGCCATAATAATTAAGCAGTATGATTAACATTAGCAACATTCACAAGTCGTATGTAATGGGCAGCAACTCGTTACATGTTTTAAAAGGGATTGACCTTGAAATTAAGCAGGGCGAATTTGTTTCCATCATGGGTTCATCGGGTTCAGGTAAATCAACTTTACTGAATATTCTCGGTATTTTGGACAATTACGATGAGGGAGCCTATTATCTGAACGGAAAACTAATTAAAAACATTTCGGAAAAACAGGCAGCCAGGTTGCGCAACGAACTGGTGGGTTTTGTTTTTCAGTCGTTTAACCTCATTTCGTTTAAAAATGCCATGGAAAATGTGGCGCTTCCGCTCTATTACCAGGGAGTGGGCCGCAAAAAACGCAACATCATTGCCATGGAATACCTCGATAAAATGGGACTTCGTCCGTGGGCAGAACACATGCCCAACGAACTTTCAGGCGGTCAGAAACAACGTGTGGCAATTGCACGTTCCCTGATTTCAAAACCCAAAATCATTTTTGCCGACGAACCTACCGGTGCGCTCGATTCACAAACTTCTTATGAAGTAATGGAAATTCTGAAAGAAATTAATGCAGAGGGTATCACAGTGATTTTAGTTACACATGAACATGATATTGCCGCCATGACACAAAAAATCATCAGGCTCAAAGATGGACGTGTTGCCGAAGTAATTAAAAACGGCGATTTGATGGAATGGAAACACCAGTACATGAAGGAACTGGAAACTGCATGAGGAATCGGGATTCATAGGGGTAAAGACAAGGCATGCCTTGTCTCTAAAGAAACAATAAGTATCAACAAAACAGAAAATAAAAACCATCATGTTCGATATCGATAAATGGCAGGAAATCCTGGCCACCGTCAAAAAAAATAAAATGAGAACTTTTCTTACCGGGTTCAGCGTAGCCTGGGGGATATTTATGCTCATGATTTTACTGGGTTCAGGAAATGGCCTCAGCAACGGTGTTTCAGAGAATTTCACCCGCGATGCAGTAAATGCCATGTGGTTGTGGAGCGGTAAAACAAGTATCCCGTACCAGGGAATGAAGGAAGGCCGGGAGATAAAGCTGACTAACGACGATTACGGTTTGATTAAAGATATTCCGGGAATCGATAAAACTTCGGGCCGCTATTTCATCAGGGGGAACATGTTTTCTTATGGCAATGAATATGGCAGTTACACCGCAATAACTTGTCATCCTGATTTGCTGGAGGTGGAATCCATCGAAATTGTTGAAGGCCGTTTTGTGAATGAAATTGATATCAGGCAGGCACGAAAATCAGTGGTTCTGGGCAAGGATATTTACGATGCACTTTTTAAAGGGGGAAATGCCATTGGCGAATATGTGAGGGTGAATAACATCCCGTTTAAAGTGGTGGGAATTTGCAGGGAAGGCGGCGGCACACGCCACCGCAACGCCTATATTCCGGTCACCACTGGTCAACGGGTTTTTAACGGTTCAAACCGTTTGCACAATTTTGCGCTCACTGTAGATGCAAAAAGCATTGAAGAAAGCCAGGCAATTGAAACTGCGGTGCGTGAGGCAATGGCCCAAAAACACAAATTCGACGCAAAAGACGAATCGGCGCTTGGTTCGTACAACAAACTGGAAGATGTGCTGCAAACCATGAAAATTTTCCAGGCCATAAAAATCTTTATCTGGATTATTGGAATCGGGACTTTAATTGCAGGTGTTGTGGGTGTAAGTAACATTATGCTGATTGTGGTAAAAGAGCGTACCAAGGAAATTGGTATCCGCAAAGCCATTGGCGCCAGTCCATCTTCGGTAATTGGGTTGATTTTGCTCGAATCGATTTTGATAACCACAATTGCGGGTTACATTGGGCTGGTGCTGGGAACCGGACTAATGGAAGGACTCAATTTTATTGTTGAACAGCAATATGCAGCTTCGGCAGCCACCAACGGAGGAAACGGAGAAACCATTTTCCGCAATCCAACGGTTGACCTGAATGTGGCCGCAATGGCAACTGCATTATTGATTGTCGCTGGGGCCATTGCCGGGTATATTCCTGCAAAACGGGCTGCACGGATAAAACCGATTGAGGCGTTGAGGGATGAGTAAAAAAGCCCCTCCCCAACTCTCCCCGAAAGGGGAGGGAGTCAGAGGAGAGGATGAAAGGAAAACAAGGAAAACAATGAAAACAGGAAATAACAAAACAATAAATCACCCCTCCTTCGGAGGGGCAGGGAGGAGGCTTCGCAATGTTTGATTTAGACCTTTGGAAAGAAATTTTAAACGCCCTGAAAAAAAACCGGATGCGCAGTTTTATGACCGCTTTTGGTGTATTCTGGGGGATATTTATGCTCATCGTAATGTCAGGCGCCGGTCGGGCGCTTGAAAACGGAATTATGGACGGAATAAAAGCATTTGCCACCAATTCAGCTTTTTTCTGGACTGAGTCTACCAGTAAACCGTACAAGGGATTTCAGCGCGGAAGAAGGTGGAACTATAAAAACAAGGATATCGAATACATCCGTGAAAATGTAAATGAGATACAGTACTTATCGCCAAAACTTTTCGGGCCAAATACCAACAGCGGCGATAATACCATCAGAGGAAAAAATTCAGGGGCGTTCAATATCACCGGCGATTACCCCGATTTCTACAAAATCGACCCGTGGACTCCAATAAAGGGCCGGTTGATAAATGAAATCGACATTTTGCACAAACGAAAGGTTTGCATCATTGGTGAGCGTGTTGCCGAAGTGATGTTCGAGAAAGACGAGGAGCCGATTGGCGAATATCTGAAAATCAATGGTGTTTATTTTCAGGTGGTTGGAGTTGTACATCCTGAAACCCGCATGAACTTTAACGGCAATCGTAAAACCGAGTCGATAATGATTCCGTTTTCAACCATGCAACAAACCTACAATATGGGCGATGTAGTTCATTTTTTTGCGGTTACGTCAGTTCCGGGAGTGAAGGTTAGTCGGGTAGAAGCCCGTTTAAAAGAACTTTTAAAAGAGCGCCACCACGTTGCTCCCGACGATGTTCAAGCCATTGGATCTTTTAACATCGAAGTGGAATGGGTAAAATACATGGGACTGTTTAGCGGAATTCAGATTCTGACCTGGATTGTTGGGATTGGAACTTTGCTGGCCGGGGTGATTGGAGTTAGCAACATCATGTTGGTGATTATCAAGGAGCGTACACAGGAAATCGGGATTCAACGCGCCATTGGAGCCACTCCCGGAAACGTCATTATGCACATTGTTGCCGAAAGTGTTTTCCTCACTGTAATTGCCGGTTACATTGGATTGTCGCTGGGAATCGGACTGCTCGAACTGGCAAGAATGGCGTTGG
>Ga0210024_1002201_pt1 | contig 16897 bp, 17 predicted proteins | sample CryGeymeta201525_FD_183988 | JGI IMG/M metagenome (GOLD analysis project Ga0210024, IMG submission 183988) | Groundwater microbial communities from Crystal Geyser aquifers in Utah, USA - Crystal Geyser metaG 2015-25 (SPAdes) (version 2) | ecosystem: Environmental > Aquatic > Deep subsurface >... | reverse complement strand
AGAGGGCAGGCATGCGGAACTGGGAACTGGCCATGCTGTTTTCTGCCCTTCCTGTCTGGAAATGTCCAGCATTTCCTCCCTAGGCTCTGGTTGTAACTGGGTTGCGCGTTTGCAAAAATCCGCCGTGCAAGGTGTGAACTGACAGGATTTTTTCATTCCGATATTGCTTTGGATTTGTTAAAGAAACCTCTGAAGTGTCGAAGTCCCGCAAGAAAGCCTGTTCTAAAGTCACCCGTCTGCAGGCGCAGACCCGGGTGATTCGGTTTTTTAACGGGGTGATTTTGTGCCTTTTCGGCCTGTCTCTTGGCCTGGTGGCGGTGGCCACCGCATTGCCTCAGAAGCGCAAGCTTAAGGAAAAAGAGATGGAGTATGCGAACATCATTGCTCGTGAGAGTGAGGTGGTTGCGCTCAAACAGGACAAGCAGGCGGCCTACGAGGCGCTGCGTGAAGATCCCGAGTATTTGGAAATCCTCGCTCGGGATCGTCTTCCTTTGTATCGGGATGGCGAGACAATCTACCGCATGGAAAGAAACCGCTGATGGAAGCCGATGTCGAGCAAGTGCTGATCGCGGAAGCGGTGATCGATAAGCGACTCGATGCGATGGCGTTGGAGATTCGTCACGACTTTCCGGGTGAGGTGATGGTGGTGATCGTGCTTTTGAAGGGAGCCTTTGTTTTCGCAGCCGATCTCCTGCGGCGCATTCCCCGGATGCTTGAGATCGAGTGTCTCAATGTGGCGAGTTATCACGGCGGCACCGAGAGCAGTGGCAAGGTGGACTTCTTGGATCATAAGCTTCCGGATATCAAGGGACGGAAAGTCCTCGTGCTGGATGATATTCTGGACACAGGTCGGACTTTACGGGCGGTGGTGGATCGCTTGCTTGAAGAGGGAGCATGCGAGGTGAAGACCGGGGTCCTCTTGAGAAAGGACAAGGAACTCGCCGAGAAGGTCGATGCCGATTACGTCGGCTTCACGATCGGAGACGAGTTTGTGATCGGATATGGCTTGGATTACAAAGGCCGCTACCGAAACCTACCATACCTCGGCACGCTGAAAAAGGAGGTGATTTAGATCCCACGAAGCGGCCTGAACGCGTGGCGAAGGCCGCAGTGAAGTGGGCACCGTGAAGTGGGCGGAATGGGCGCTTTGTTGGTGTCCGTGTTGTGTTGGCTGGATGGGGTGTGGGTTGGAAAGCGGCATCTGAAACGCGGGTGAGCTTGGTAATCAGGATCAAGCTGCCGCTTTTTTAGAATTCAATGATCCGATCCGAGTTTATGCTTGATTAAATTCGGTATTTAGCTAAATAAATACCCATGGATTTGCAGCAGCGGGCGATGGTATTCAAGGCCTTGGGGCATCCGGCGCGTTTGGCGATGGTGGAGCGCTTGGGTGGTGGGGAGTGCTGTGTGTGTATTCTAATGGAAATGGCGGAGTTGCGGAAACTCAGTGGGCCTACGATTTCGCAGCATCTACTGGTCTTAAAAAATGCCGGCATCGTCGCCGCTGAGAAGCGGGGGCAACGCGTCTACTACCGCCTGCTGATGCCCTGCGTTGCGAATATCTCGCTGTGTGTGAAGGAACTCGCCAACGCCTAGGAATCGTGAAAACACCAGCTGCCAAAGAGTCGAGTCCGTGTTGTTCAAGCGGATCGTCCAAGGCCTGCGGACCGACACCTGAGTCCGCGAAAGGCGGTGCTCCTAGAGGTGAACGAGAGGGGCGGGGGAGCCTGATGTGGTGGCTCATCGCCGTAGGTCTGGTGGCGTGGTGGCTGGTGTATCGTCATCTTGAGTCCGCTGCGGCGTGGTTCACGCACAGCTTGTGCGGATTGCCGCTCGAGTCCCATCTCGGGGCTGCCGTGGGGTTTTTCGTTTTCGAAACCCCGAAGGTTCTGATGCTGCTGACGCTGATCGTATTCGGAGTGGGTATTGTGCGTTCGTTTTTCTCACCGGAGCGCACTCGTCGCATTCTCTCTGGAAAAGGCGAATCCGCAGGTAACGTCTTGGCCGCATTGTTGGGGATCGTCACTCCCTTCTGCTCGTGCTCAGCGGTGCCCTTATTCATTGGGTTTGTGACTGCCGGTATTCCACTCGGTGTGACTTTCTCGTTTCTGATCGCGGCGCCGATGGTCAACGAGGTGGCGCTCGTTTTGTTGTTCGGCCTGTTCGGTTGGAAGGTCGCGGCGATCTATCTGGGCACTGGATTGGGCATTGCCATTCTCTGCGGTTGGATCATTGGCCGATTGAAGATGGAGAAACACGTCGAAGACTGGGTCTATCAGATCAAAGCAGGTGACGTCGGCCCGGACGAGGCTGTCGATGCCGCCGCGCGTGTCCGCTTGGGTCTGGAATCGGTGAAGGAGATTGTGGGAAAAGTCTGGATTTACGTGGTTCTGGGAATTGCGGTGGGCGCAGGCATCCACGGCTACGTGCCGGAGAACTTCATGGCATCCATCATGGGCAAGGGGGCGTGGTGGTCGGTGCCCCTGGCGGTCATCATTGGCGTTCCGATGTATTCGAACGCAGCGGGTATCATCCCGATCGTGCAGGCGCTGTTGGGCAAAGGCGCGGCGCTGGGAACGGTGCTGGCATTCATGATGTCGGTCATTGCTCTTTCTCTGCCGGAGGCCGTGATCCTCCGGAAGGTGCTCAAGCCGCGCCTGATTGCCGTGTTTTTCGGGGTCGTGGCCACCGGCATCATCCTCATCGGCTGCCTGTTCAATCTCATCATGTAACACTCGAACCTCAACCTAATCTCACACCCTATGAAAATTCAGATCCTCGGCACCGGATGTGCCAAATGCAACCAGCTCGCTACCGCCACTCAATCTGCCGCCGACCGACTTGGGCTCGACTACGAAATGGAGAAAGTCACCGACTTTATCCGTTTCGCAGAAATGGGCGTCATGGTCACCCCGGCGCTGGTCGTGGATGGAAAACTCAAAGTCGCGGGTAGAATTCCCTCAGACTCTGATCTTGAGGCGATGCTCCAATCCTAACAATCCAGCACCTCCATGATCGCGAAACAAATCATCCGCAGTGTCCTGCTCATCGTTGCTCTGGGCAGTCTCGCCATCTGGGCGAACCGCGAGTATCAAAAGACGGTGGCCGAGGAGGTCCCAGCGGCAGCTGAGAATCTGCCGACCTACAAGGGTAGTCAGGTCGTCATGACTTATTTCATCTCCGGCACGCGCTGCGAGTCTTGCCAGAAGATCGAAGCGCTGACCAAGGAGACTGCGGAGAAGGATTTTGGCGCTGAACTTGCCAGCGGTCAGCTTGTTTTCCGGGTGATCGATACGGGTGAGCCCGGTTACCGACATTATACGGACGACTATCAACTCACCTCGAAGACGGTGATTCTGAGCCATCGGGTAGACGGTCAGGAGATCGAGTGGGCGGACATGGCGAAGGTGTGGGACCTACTTGATAACGCACCGGGATTTCACAACTATCTCGGCACGCAGGTCCGTGCCTACCTCGGCTCGTGACCTCTAGCCTCATCCTTGGATCCGGGCTCTGGCTCGGCCTGCTCACCTCCGTGAGCCCGTGCCCGTTGGCGACGAATCTAGCGGCCACCGCTTATCTTTCGCGGCGCGTGGACTCACGGAAACGAGCGATTGCTGGGACGCTGGCCTACACGCTTGGGCGGGTCGCCGCCTATGTGGCAATCGCGGGATTGTTGGCCGCCGGCCTGGCCTCCGCGCCGGGTATTTCGCAGGGCTTGCAACGCTGGATGACTCCGCTACTCGGGCCGCTATTGATCCTCACTGCGATGGTGTTGTTAGGGTTGATTGAGTTGCCATTTCAATCTTCGTTCACCACTCAGGCCAACGCGGAAAAATGGGCGTCGCGTGGGTTGTTTGGCGAGTTAGTGCTCGGGTTCCTGTTCGCGCTTTCGTTCTGCCCTGTCTCGGCAGCCTTGTTTTTTGGAAGCCTGATGCCACTTGCGCTCGGCAGTGGTCAGATCGTGCTGCCGGTCACGCTTTATGGGGTCGGCACGGCGGCACCTGTGGCTGGCTTCGCGTTGGTCATGATCTTCAGCACGCGGGCGGCTTCACGGCTTGCGGGAGGCGTTTCCAAGGCACAGCCATGGATTCTTAAAAGCACGGGTGTTCTACTGCTTGGCACCGGGCTGTATCTCACCGCAAGGGACACCCTCGGGTTGCTTGGCGGCTGAAGTCGCCGCACCTTGGGGGGCTTAGTCGAGTCTTGGTGCGGTGTGTTCGCCGGCGCGGATCGCTTTCAGGCGGGCTTGGAGTTGCGTGACTTTTTCGGGGTTTTTGGCGGCGAGATTGTGGCGTTGGCCGATGTCTTCCTTGAGGTTGTAGAGGCCAACAGGTTGATCGTCGACGGGCGTTTCATGCTTTTTTAGCCAAGGTTTCGGGATGCTTTTCTGAGAGCCGGATTTGGCATCGATCAGCACCCAGTCACCCTGCCTTAAGGCGTAGATGTTTTTGAAGGTGTTGTGGACCATGGTGGTCCGCGGTGGCGCGGGTGATGGATCTTTTAGGTAGGGGAGGAAGTCGAAGGAGTCAGCGGCCGAATTACTAGGGAGTTCGTAGTTCACCTCGGAGGCGAGGGTGGCCATGATGTCGGTCTGGGAGATGAGGGCGTTGGAAACGCTTCCGGGTTTGATGAGGCTGGGCCATTTGATGATGAAGGGAACATGGTGGCCGCCTTCGTAGATGTCGCGTTTGGATCCGCGAAAAGGTTTCGAGGACCAGTGATCGTATTTTTCATCCCGTGGGTAGGCGTAGTGCTCGGGGCCGTTGTCGGCAGAGAAGATGACGATGGTGTTGTTGGATTTCCCGGCTTTATCCAACGCTTCGAGGATACGACCGCAGATGTGATCGGTCTGGTAGACGAAGTCGCCGTAGGCTCCGGCTTGGGATTTGCCGTCGAATTCATCGTTCGGGATGATCGGCGCGTGAGGTGAGGGGAAAGGGAAGTAGAGGAAGAAGGGCTGCTCGGAGTTCTTACGGGATTCGATCCAGGCGACGCCCTTATCGGCGAGGGTGGGAAGGACTTGATAGAAATCCCAGTCGGAAAGGGCGGGGCCGGGTCGGGCTTCCCAACTGCCTTCCTTGGTGGTGGCTTGGTGCTGCCCAGGAAGAAAGGTGGCATTGGGAGCGCGTGTAACCTTGTCGTCTTCGATCCAGCAGTAGGGCGGGAAGTTGATGACGGTGTCACCGAAATAGTGATCGAAGCCGCGGTCGAGCGGACCGCCGGGGATGGGCTTGGACCAATCGAAATCCTCGTGGCCCCAAATCTGGGTTTTCCTCCCCCATGGTTCGCCAGTGGAGGTCTTGGCATGGGGAAGTTTGATGGCGTTCCAGTCCCAGCCGAGGTGCCACTTGCCGATACAAGCGGTGGTATAACCCTTTTCTTTTAGCATGGCGGACAGGGTGAGTTGGCCGGGTTTGAAGACGGTGCTGCCCATGGCGTTGACGATGCCATGAAAGTCGCGCCAATGATGGCGGCCAGTTAGGAGGGCGTAGCGGGAAGGGGTGCAGATACCGGATGATGAGTGGCCATCGGTGAAGCGCATGCCTTCTGCAGCGAGTCGATCGAGGTTTGGGGTCGGGATCTTGGAGTCGGGGTTGTTCGCTCCGAGGTCTCCGTAGCCCATGTCGTCGGCGTAAAGGATGACGATGTTTGGCTGGGCGGCGTGGAGCAGGGGGGCGGCGAGAAGAGCAAGAAAGAGTGTGCGCATGGGAGAGGTTTCTACTGTTGGGAGTCGCTGGAGTTTAAAGGATGATTGCATCGATGACAGGTTCCTCGGGTGTTTTGAGGTGAGGAGGCACTTTTATGGAGGAGGAAAGCCATGGATTGACCGCTGCTGCTCTGGATCCCGAGCGGACTGGCTTTTTCTGCTTCATGATGGTTCTCCCTCTTCTCTGGGTGCAGTTCATGGTGCCGGAGACCAAGGGGCGCACACTTGAGGAACTGGAGAAAACGATGATGAAATGGACGGTGCTAGATCAGGTGAGCGCCGCGTGATGGACGTGAGGCGAAGATGTCGGGTTTGATGCCGGTGGCGGCTTCGTAATCGGCGGCGAGGGTCGCGGCGATCGCTCCGGCTTTGCCGGATTCGCAAAGGGTGACCGTGGATCCGCCGAAACCACCACCTGTCATGCGGGCACCGATGACGCCGCCTGGGCGACCAATCTTGTGGGTGATTTCCACCATGATATCGAGTTCCTTGCAAGACACCTCGAAGTCGTGGTGGAGAGATGCGTGGCTTGCGGCCATCAATGGGCCGAGTGCTTCGAAGTCGTTCGATGAAAGTGCTTTCGCGGCAGAGATGGTGCGTGCGATTTCACCGACGACGTGGCGGGCGCGGCGGTTGACGGGGTCACCAAGTTCATCCCAGACGGCTTCGACGTCGGTCATCGTGACATCACGCCAAGACTTTTTGCCAATGATGGCAAGGCCATCTTCGGTGTTCTTGCGGCGGGCGGCGTAGCCTCCATCGGAGAGCTCGTGGCTGACCTTGGTGTTGGAAACGAGAATCGTGAGATCCGGGTTTTCAAAAGGAACGAGGTCGGGTTCGCCGGTCTGGCAATCGATCAGGACAAGGCGGTTTGCTTGACCGAAGGCGGAAGCGAATTGGTCCATGATGCCGCAGGGCACGTTGGCGAAATCGTGCTCGGCTTTTTGACAGAGGAGACCCTTTTCTCGGGTTTCGAGAACGGTGTCGAGAAGGCCTTCAAGCAGGGTCGCCATCGCGCACTCAAGAGCAGCCGATGAAGAAAGGCCGGCACCGACGGGAACGGAGGAGACAATGAAGGCATCGAAGCCGGGAATTTGGTGACCGCGGTCCTGGAAGCCGCGGATGACGCCACGGATGTAGTTCGCCCACTTTGGTAGACCGGGCTCCTTGCGCTTGTTCAGATCGAGTGTGACGGGTTCGTCAAAGGTGGTGCCGATGCGTCCTTCGCGTGTGTCATTACTCGCTGCCGCGATGACGACGTAACGGTCGATCGCGAAGGGTAGGACAAAGCCGTCGCAGTAGTCGATGTGTTCACCGATCAAGTTGACCCGTCCAGGTGCGGCTGCGGTCACTGTGGCTTTCGACTGGAAGGTTTCTCTGAGCAGGGTGGCGGCGTCTGTCGCGAGGTCGGCGAGTGGTGTATTCAGTTGCAACGACATGTTGTTATGGGGCTGGTGGACGAAAAATCAATTCGATGGGGAAGGAGAAGGCGGAGCATCAGCCTCGGGACGCCGAGGGACCTGTCTGGGAATCTGTCTGGGAATCTGTCTGGGAATCTGTCTGGGAATCTGTCTTGGAATCGGACTCGAAGGACGGGCAGGAGGTTTTGCGGCGATTTCGCTGCTGAGCAGGAAGGACCACTGGTAGCGGCCTTTTGGTTTGATCCGGTAAATCTCAAGTGGCTTCTGGCCCCATGAGTTGGTTCCGCCGAGACCCATGTTTTGGTGGTCGATTCTCAGCGTGATTTCAGCCTGATCGACGAGATCAATGCCGTGTCGGGCGAGTTCGAGATCGAGTGGCTTGCAAGGAATGGCCGCGATGTCGAGAAGCGAGTCTCCGGTGGCATCGATGCGGAGGCCTGCTCCTCCCATCGGTGAGGTGAAAGTCGCCCAGCGAACTTCCGTTCGGATGCCGGCTTCTTGAGGATCGAGATATCGATTGAAGAGTGAGGGGACGAAGCCTGAATGAACAGCGGTCCAGGCACCACTACGGCGGTCATCGTAGTTCTCGTGGGGGCCCTTTCCGAACCACTTCCAGATGAGGTTTCCTGAGCGGATGCCGCAACGCATGCCGATGCGGGGAATAATCGGGAGGTTATCGCCCTTTGGTTCAAAGGTGGATTCAACGGCGATCTGCCCGGAGGGGTGAAAGGTCCATTTGACCGAACCGGTGCTCGAGCCTGCCGGGAAGCGGAGTGAGGAGGTAACATCGATGGTTGCGCCATTCTTGGTGGCGCGAACCGAAGTCGCTTTGGCGTTGGCACCGGCGGTTCGCCAGATCTTCAAAGCCCGTTGGAAACCGGCACCTTCGTCGTTGTTGGTCATTGGTCTCCAGAAGTCGAATTGCATCGGAGAGACAATCAGTGGCTCTGCTCCAGAATTCCAAGTGCTAAGCATTCCGGTGGCTTTATCGACGGTGGCGTTGAAGGTTTTGTGTTCCAGTTTGATGCGGTCGTTGGTCTCCGTAACAGCGATCTCTCCTTCGCCAGCCTTTGCTGACGGTGGGGTGCGTTTGCCCCAGGGAAGTTCGATCTCATCCCAGGCCACGGGGTATCGGGCAGGATGCCACTCGGTCTTGTCCTTTTGATCAAAGCGCACACGCATAAGGTAGGCCGAGCCTGAATCCGGGTTCACTTTAGTTGGGATCGTGACGGTTTGCCTCTGCTGGGGCGCAATGGCTGGCATGTTGAGATCGCCCTGCGCGACCTCCTCGTCGTCCTTGAGCAGTTTCCATGATCCCTTGAAATCATTCAGAGGTTTAAAAAAGCGCTCATTGAAGATACTGAGTTTGAGATCGGGTCCGGTGAGATCGACGGCAGAAACATGGATGTCCTGATAGACCTTTTTCACTTCGTCGAACTGTGGGCCCGGAAGGAGGCTCGGCAGTACGATGCCGTTCAGGCAGAAGGAGCTCTGGTTCGGGCGGTCGTTGAAGTCGCCGCCATAGGCGAAGTAGGGACGTTCCTTTGGTTTCTGGGCATTCTTGGTGAAGTCGAGTTCCAGGACAGGAGCAGGGTGGGCGGCGGTCTCAGCGGTGGCATTGAATGCCGCGGCGTACACGGCGATCTGGCGGATTGATCCATCAAAGCGGCGGGTGGGTTCGTCGGTGTTGAGTCCTACGGCAAAAGCGTGTTCATTGTGATGGATCTTTCCGCTTGCTGGTTTGGATGCGGCCTTCTTGCCGTTGATATAGATGACGATTTCCTCGCCATCGTAACTTCCGGCGACGTGGTGAAATTCCGAGCGCCAGTTGTCAGGCAGCGAGGCGCTTACGGTTTGCCAAGTGTCGGTGTAGATCAAGAACTCGAGGCGCGTGCCTGAGGCGTCGATCTTGAGTGAGTAGGCCGTGTTGCCCTTGGTGAGAATCGGGTAGCCGTCTGAGGCGTTGCGGTTGTTGTCGCCACCGCCTGTGTTCTTGCTGCCGCCGAAGTTTCCACGTAGGATGGCGCTCAGTGTCAGGGGGCCGTCAAGTTGGAGCTTTTCGCTGGTTTCAACAACCAGTCCGCCACCGAAAAGACCCTCCTCTGGGGAAAGGGAGCCCATCAGGGTGGTGGTGAGTTTATTGGATGACTGATCCTCAACCGTATTGGAGGCATGTTTGGTGGTGAAGATGCCTTGGTCCTTCCAGTCCCAGATGAAGCCGCCTTGCAGAAGCTTTTCGGAACGGAACAACTCCCAGTAGTCGGCGAGGTTTCCAGACGAGTTGCCCATGGCGTGACTGTATTCGCACTGGATCATGGGGCGCTGCTGATCGGCTGGCTTCTTCTCTTCCTGTCTTGCGTAATTGCGTGATTTATCGATCGGCGAATACATCGGCACGAAGAGATCGACGTGCGGTCGTTTGCCAGCTTGTTCGTAATGAACGGGGCGGGATGGGTCTCGTTCGCGAAGATACTTCGACAGCTCGCGGAAGTTGATGCCGTCGCCGGATTCATTGCCCATCGACCACATGATGACGCAGGGGTGGTTCTTGTCGCGTTCGACGCAGTTCTTCATCCGGTCCATATGCGCAGGGCCCCAGGCGGGATCCTTGGCGATGGAATTGGCATCCGCTCCCAAGCCCATGCCGTGGGATTCGATGTTGGCTTCATCGACGACGTAGAACCCGAGTTCGTCACAGAGTTCGAGGAAACGGGGATCGTTCGGGTAGTGCGAGCAGCGCACGGCGTTGATGTTGCCGCGCTTCATTTGGAGCAGGTCGTCGAGCATATCCTTCTCGGTGACATAGTGGCCGGTCGCCGGGTGGTGATCGTGACGATTGACGCCCTTGATGAGGATGGGCTTTCCGTTGTGAAGGAAGTTGCCGTGCTTGATTTCATTGCGCCGGAAGCCGGTCTTGCCTGAATGGACGGCGATCGTTCTTCCGGTGCTGTCGCTCAGGGTCAAGACGTAGGTGTAAAGGGTCGGGATTTCAGCAGACCAAGCGGACACTCCCGGTAGATCGGGGAGGGAGAGGGTCAGTGCTGGGCTTGAGATATCAGTCGAGCCTTGACTGACTTTCTTTCCGGATGAGTCGAGGAGTTCAAAGCTGAGTCGACCTGCGGCATCTTTTCCGGACAAGTCGCGGAGATGAGCTTCGATTTCTAAAGTGCCGGTCGTGTAATCATCGGCGAGCCCGGCTTTGATCCAGAAATCGCGAAGTTGAAGAGGGGCTGAGGACCACAAATAGACGTCTCGGAAAATGCCGCTGAGGCGCCACATGTCCTGGTCTTCAAGGTAGGAGCCGTCGGAGTGCTGATAGACTTCTAGCGCCATCAAGTTTTCGCCGTCCTTAAGGTATTTGGTAATCTCGAACTCTGCCTGCGTGCGGGAGTCCTGCGAGTAGCCGACTTTCTGACCATTGACCCAGAGGTAGAACGCGGAATCGACGCCGCCGAAGTTAATGAAGGTATGGCGGTCCTTCCAATCGGATGGGATGGTGAAGATGCGTCGGTAGCTGCCGATGGGATTACGATCGGCTTCCGGGAAATTCGTGAAGTGGCCCGGAGGTGTACCCATCACCATCGGTGGGTTTTTTTTGAAAGGATACTCCGAGTTGGTGTAAATCGGGACTCCATAGCCGTGGATCTGCCAATTGGAAGGGACAGGGATACTTTCCCATCCGGAGGCATCGAAGTCGGGTTTGTAGAAATCGACCGGTCGAACTGAAGGATTGCCACTGTAGTGGAATTTCCAAGGGCCGTCGTAGTCAGCGGTCCCGGCCGGAACTCGGACCATGAGCGGGCCTTCCGGACGGTGATTGAGCGACTGGAACCACGGGGACTCGGACCGTTTCTTTGAAATGGCGGATTCGCGGTCGGGGAAGGGGACGCTGGTTACGCGTGGGGCCTCCTTGTTGATCCGGAAAACAGCAGGATTTTGCCAATCGAGGGATTCACCACAGGCGAGGCCGCAGAGTAGCAGGGCGATAGCAGGAAAAGTCGGTGGAGTCATGAGTTCGTCTGATCGCGCTCAAACTGAAGGGTTGAGTAGGCTTGGGAAAGGGAAAATCGGCTCGGCATGAGTAGATTCGTGAGCTTGAAGGGTGTGTCCGACAGGCCGCTCCTGGCATCTGGATGTCAAATCGAACTTGATCGTTGGTGGGGATCAGAAAAGCTGCGCGCGTGGACGGCGCTCTGGATGGCATGAGATACGAGGAACTGTGCGAGATGCTCGCAGCAGACGGGGTGAACCGTAATCACGCCTTGCCGCTTTTCCGCTGGCTCCAGCGGGATATCGAGAAAGACATGCGGCCGCCGCTGCGGCGCTGGATTGATGCATGGGACGGCGAGCTTCGGACGGTGGTCGAGCGGGTGGCAGAGACGCCGAGTGGTGATGGCTGGACGAACAAGTTTCTTCTACGTCTGTCCGATGGGGCGGAAGTCGAAGCGGTGCTGATGGGTTTTCCGGGGCGCTTTACTGCGTGCCTGAGCACGCAGGTCGGTTGCGCGATGGGCTGTGTGTTTTGTGCAACGGGACAGATGGGCTTTTCCCGCCACCTGACGGCTGGTGAAATCGTGGCTCAGGCTCGACACGTCGCGGCGGAGGTGGAAGCCAAGCACGGCGAGAAGATCCGTAACCTGGTGATGATGGGGATGGGCGAGCCGCTGCATAACTTTGACGAAACCATGCGTGCGCTTGATATTCTAACCGACACGCGCGGGTTGGGAATAGGTGCCACCAAGGTGACCGTCAGCACGGTGGGGCATATTCCGGGGATTCTGAAACTGGCGCATCACCCGCAGAAGTACTCGCTCGCAGTGAGTCTTCACGGCGCGACCGACGAGGAACGGGGGAAGCTCATTCCTGTGAACAGGCGTTGGCCGCTCGCCGATTTGATGGCGGCTTGCCGCGAATACACCGAGATTAAAGGGCTGGAGGTATTCATTGCGTGGACACTGATTGGCGGGGTGAATGACAGTTTGGAACAGGCGCGGAAGTTGGCGGATCTTTTGAAAGGAATGACCGTGCACGTAAACCTGATTCCCCTGAATCCCACCGACGGCTACGGCGGAGCGGCACCGGAGTGGGACAAGGTGGAGGCTTTCCAAAAAGTGCTGCTCGATTCAGGATTGCCGGTCACGGTGAGACAGCGGCGCGGGATTGATGTGGGTGCGGGCTGTGGGCAGTTGAGCACGGCGAAGAAGCGTCAGGCTTCGGAAGTGTAGGTTTGAATCTATTCACCGGCAAGACGTCGAGGCGGCGGGTTTCTATCGCTTTCAGTGATGAAAAGAGTCGCAACAGAGATATTTGCTGGATTGGTGAACAAACCTGCTACGTTGGCAGAAGGTGATCGCTTGAACTCGCGCCGAAGATGCGCGATCAATTGCCTGTGGAAACGGTGCGAATCGACAAGTGGCTTTGGGCGGTGCGTTTGTTCAAAACGCGATCGCTTGCTGGGCAGGCGTGTGAGAGTGGTCGGATCAAATCGAATGGTCGAATCCTGAAACCAGCGAGCCCGATCCGGGGTGGGGAGTTGATTGAACTACCTTTTCAAGAAGGTCCGGGCACGCGGGTGGTGCGGGTTTTGGGTTTGATTGATCGGCGCGTCGGCGCGGCGGATGCGCGTGAGAATTGTGAAGAGCTAACGCCGGATGATGTGATTGAAGTTCGCCGCTTGTGGGCGCTGGATCGATCCCGGCGGAAAGAAGGTTCGCAAGGACGTCCGACGAAGAAGGATCGGCGCGATATCGAGCGTCATCGCTTTTTCGAATGAGCTCTGCCGAGCTACAGAAAGGCGGATTTAGCCCATAAGACTATCCACCAGCGCGTGCCATTCGTCTTCCAGTGAGGCGTCGGCTGCAGGCGCGGGCTTGCCTGCCCGCGAATACCAGTAACAAGCATTGCCATAGTCGCCTTCTTGTCGATGAAGCCAGGCATGGATCCATGAACCGGCAGAGCCGGGAATTTCCTGACAAAGATCGTGAGCCTCATGCCACTGACCTTTTCGGGCGAGCCACATGGCCTTGAGTTCTGGTGAGATTCCGGAGGGGGCCTTGGTATCGTTATCGGCCGACTGGGCGAGTTTTTCCGCGTTCATGGGCTAAAACCACTGGCAAAGATCCGGCTTCGCGTCTTGATTAGAACACGTCATGAAAAAATCCATCGTAATCCTTCTGCTGTCTTTCGCTTCCGTCTTTGCTGGAGAGCTTCCCGAACTGCTCGAAAAGCCATGGACGGCATGGTACACCGGATATGAAGGGAAAAGGTTCCATTTTGGTGTCGATCCGGATGGAAATGCCTCTCTGATCCCATTGGATGGAAAGAGCAAAAGTCGTGTTTCTCAGCACTGCTGGATTTCCATCAAGCCGGTGATTTTAGAAACAACCCCCGACGGCAGGGACGTCGTCAAGAAGCCGCTTGAGGACGGCTGGGAGGCTTTAACCCCTGAGTCGAATGATGCAGCGAAGGTTTCATTCCGTGGCACGGTGACGGGTGGAGCCAAGTTTGAGGCACATTTTGAAGTCGACGGCGACGAGCTCTACTGCAGTGGCTACCTAATCGATAAAGGCGAGCTGACAAAGAATCCGATTCGCTTTGCGGTTCAGGTGACCGTGCCGAATGCCTACCGACACACGAAAGATGAAGAGGATTTGCAGGAGAAGACCAAGGGAGATCGCTTTGATTTTGTCATGTCCAACAAGAAGAAGGCCAAATTCAAGGGGGACGAACCAGAGAATGTCGTGGCCAAGGAATGCGAGGCGATCCGGTGGGTGAAGGCAGACATCAGTTATTACAAGGGTGCCAAGATGGAGTTCGATGCTGGCGACATCGGTTTGTTCGAGATTGCCGCTCCCAAAAGCGACCCTATTGCTCAGGGGTTCACACTCGTCTGGACACCAGATCCGGCAAAGAATGCGAACGGTCAGGCGAAGATGATGGTGGAGTATAAGTGACTTCTTCTGGCTCGATGGTTTTAGGCTTTTGAAAAATATCTTCAATTCACTAAAAAAACATTGCTTGAGTTTATCTGGTAGTCGTAACAGCTTGGGGCATGGCCAGTAAGAAAAGCAAAAAAGGCAAGCGCTACACCGATGAAGAGAAGCAAGAGATCGTTAACTTCGTTAACGATTACAATGCGGCTAACGGACGTGGTGGCGCAGCCAACGCATCGAAGAAGTTTGGAGTAAGCCAATTGACCGTCGGGGCATGGCTCAAGGGCAAGGGTGCTGCCAAGAGCAGCGCTCCCAATGCCACTGCGGCTCCCATGGCAACTAAGGGTGCCCGCCGTGGTCGTCCTCCAGGTAGCAAGGGTGTTGCCAAGGCAGCAGCTGTTACTGTCGACGGTGATCGCTCGAGTGTGCTTGCAGCACTGTCGCAAGCAGACAAGGAGATCGCCGCGAAGCGTAAGGAGCTTGTTGCTCTGGAAGCCCAGTTCGAGATGCTCAAGGCAAGCCTCTAATCATTATTTCAATCGCCGCTGCGGGACCTATCGTCCTGCGGCGGCTTTTTTGTGCCCTGATGGCATGTGCGCGGGGTTGCAAGCGGCGAGTGGATCGATAGGGTCCGCCCCCACATGAAGATTACCCAAATACTCACCCATCCGGGTGGTGCGCATAAGGACGAGTTTCTTGCCTGCTGTGTGCTGGCGGCGGTTCACGGATGCGAGATTCTACGCAGGGAACCGGAGCCGTCCGATTTAGATGATGTCTCCGTGGCGGTCGTGGATGTGGGAGGAAAGCATGATCCGTCACGCTCGAATTTTGATCATCATCAATTCCCAAGGGACCATGAGCCGATCTGTGCGCTGAGTTTGGTGCTGATGGATCTTGGCATTTACGAAGACGCGAAGAGTTTCTGCGAGTGGCTGGAAACGGTTGAGCGCTTTGATGTCACAGGGCCGATTTCGACGGCGAAGTGGTTGGGAGTGGAGCGTGCGACGCTTTCTCGCCTGATTTCTCCGATCGATATCACAGTGCTTCGGCGATTTGCGAAATCATCAAGTCTTCAGGCCGGCGAGCCACTCTATGAAGTGATGCGATGGGTGGGAGAGGACTTGTTGGATTTCGTAAGGGCGCTGCGTGAGAGGCTGGAATGCGTGGCGGAGAATGCCTCGATTTGGGAAGTTGATGGTCTTAAAGTCTTGTTCATGCCTCGAACTGATCCGATGCCGGAGGAAGCTTCGGCAGGACTCGGGCGTTATCTGGAGTCGATCGGCATGAGTGAGGAAGTCGCGGGAATGGTCTATCCGGATCGTCGTGGGACGGGTTATGGACTCTCTCGCCACAATGACGACCCACGCTTTGACTTCACTCGAATCGAATCCCAGGATGATGTGCATTTTGCCCATGCTCGAGGATTTGTGGCCAAGACATCGTCCAGCGATGAAGCGCGATTGCGCGAGTTGCTTGCTCTGGCGCAGGTTTGATCAGTGATCAATCGACTTTGGTTAGCTGGAGAATCTTCTTGGGGTCCCAGAGCAATTGCTCCTGCAGCTCGCCATCGTCTGTTAGCGCAGCCAGAGTGGCAAGCACGAGTGAGGCGCAGCCCTTCGGTGTGGGGTGAAGTCGGTCGGCTTGTAATAACTCACGGGTCGCTCCAATAATTGCTGCCGCATCATTCTGATGAAACAACGCCGCGAGAAACGACGACTGGAAGAATTGAAGAAGGTGGCCTGACTTCGGACACCTGACACCGCAATAGAAATAATAGACCTGCCCGTCACGCTGCGCAGGCTAGGTCGGAAGTGATGGCGGTGCTGCTGGCCGGAAAGATCGGGAGTTGGATCTGCGGCACGCCGTCAGTGTGAGCCTGTTTGGCGAAAGTGCCAGCACTGGATCATCCCGTTTCCTCGCTATTGCACGGAACTTCGCATGATCGGGGGGGGCTCAGGATGTCTGTGGCTCAATTGATTAGACGGCACTTTGAAGAACTCGACGGCTTTCGCGAAATCGTCGCAGGGCGACCGGTGGCAATCCGGATCGGAGCGGCTGCAAGCATTCTGGAGTGGATGCTCATCCCCAAGCTTGCGGCGTGCCGGGAAGCGTTGGGTGAAGGTGATTCCAATCGATCAACTAGCTGAACGCCCCATGGCTGTAGGACCACGCCACCGCTCTGCCCGCAAACAAAAACGTCCGGGCACACGCGCTGCTGAAGTCGTAGCTCTTTCCTCCAAGCTTCAAGAGTTCGGGCGATTTGGAGATTCTTGGCATGATCATGCTTCTTGGAGAAACGCGCAAAAGGCTCTCCGTGTCGAATCCGCTAGTTCTAGCACGCTTGTCAACACCCCCCTCTCACAGTTTTTAAAAACTAGAATATCATGAGTGCGCTTGACAGCTATGAAAGAGTGCACGCTGCACCTATGACTACCGTTCCGAATCATTAACCTATGCCTAAAATCGCCATACTATCCGACATCCACGCGAATCTCCCCGCCTTCAAGGCCGTCCTCAAGGAAGTCCTTGCGAGTGGCGCGGAACAAATCGCCGTCCTCGGCGACATCGTCGGATACGGAGCCTCGCCCGCCGAATGCGTCGAGCTCTGCCGCAAACTCCAAGCCACCGCCGTCATGGGAAACCACGATGTCGATATGCAACAATACCTCAAAGGCCGCCGCCCTACGGAACCCAACTGGAAAAAATCCGACTTCACCGCCGGCCTCGTCCACTCCGCCGCATCCCTCAAGGCCGAGCAAACCGCATGGCTCGCCATACTTCCCTACGCTAAGCTTATCGAAGGTGCCGCCATCGCCCACGCCAACCTCGATGAT
>Ga0210024_1002197_pt1 | contig 16928 bp, 18 predicted proteins | sample CryGeymeta201525_FD_183988 | JGI IMG/M metagenome (GOLD analysis project Ga0210024, IMG submission 183988) | Groundwater microbial communities from Crystal Geyser aquifers in Utah, USA - Crystal Geyser metaG 2015-25 (SPAdes) (version 2) | ecosystem: Environmental > Aquatic > Deep subsurface >... | reverse complement strand
TTGACTATTTCCGGCTTGCCAACCGATAAATTCCTCTTTTTAGGCTTTTTACCGAAAAAAGAAGGCAAAAGAAAAAAGATTCTTGAAACTCTCCCTATAAAGACAACGATTATCTTTTTTGAATCCCCTTTTCGCTTGTTAAAAACTCTAAATGAGCTTAAAAATCTTTTGGGCGATATTGATATTGTTATTTGTCGTGAACTAACTAAGGTTTTTGAGGAAATAAGAAGAGAAAAAATAAGTAACTCAATAAAGCATTTTGAGCAAACAAAACCCAAGGGCGAATTTACTCTTTGTTTTAATATTCTTCCAAAGTAGAAGTGTCACCAATTGGTAAGCCTAATTCTTTAGCCTTAAGAAGCCTTCTCATAATCTTGCCTGAACGGGTTTTTGGTAGCTTGTCAATGAATTCAATCTCTCTTGGGTAGGCATGGCCGGCCAGGTGAGTTTTAACATATATCTGCAGCTTCGATTTTAAGGCCTTGGAAGGCCTCAAAAAGGGCTTTAAGACCACAAAAGCCTTGATTATCTCACCCCGAAGCGGGTCTGGTTTGCCAATCACTCCAGCTTCAACTACGCCTGGATATTCTAAAAGGCTAGATTCCACTTCAAAAGGCCCAACGCGCTCACCTGAAGTCTTAATGACGTCATCAGCTCTGCCGACAAACCAAAAATAGCCCTCTTTATCTTTATAGGCTAAATCTCCGGTGAGATACCATTCGACTCGTCGTTTTACTCCTCGCTCATGGTAAACCAACCCTCTAATAAAGTAACTTTTGTACTTTAGGGGTCGGCGCCAAATGGTTTTCATCATTGACGGCCAAGGTGGTTTAATGGCTAAATTGCCGATTTTCCCTGTTGATAAAACTTTTCCCTGATCACTAATAATGGTTGCTTTAATACCGGGAATTGGTTTGCCCATAGAACCGGGCTTGATATTCATGGAAGGATAATTGGCGATTAAGATACCGCCGGTTTCCGTTTGCCACCAGTTGTCATGGAAAGGCAAACCAAAGGTTTTTAAACCCCAGTAAACGGCTTCCGGGTTTAAAGGTTCACCAACAGAAGCTAAATGTCTTAATGAGGAAAAGTCGAATTTTTTGACTAAGTCTGAATTTTTAGCCGCCAACATTCGGATGGCGGTGGGTGCGGTATACCAAACATTGACTTGATAATCTTCAATTAACTGATACCATTTGGCCGGATCGAAGCGTCCTTCATAGACTAATGTTGAAGCGCCATGACTCCAATTGCCTAAAATGCCATAGCCGATGCCGGTTACCCAGCCCGGATCAGCCGTTGACCAATAGACATCATTTTCTTTCAAATCTAGGACCCATTTGGCGGTCATGTGTTCCAGTAAAATCGCCTGATGAGTGTGGACAACACCCTTGGGTTTGCCGGTTGTACCTGAAGTATAAAGGATAAAGGCTGGTTCTTGAGGAACCATGGGTAAAGATTTTCTTTTAACGGAAAATTTGCTTAAGACTTGCGCTAAGTTTTCTACTAAAACCACTTTTTTAAGCCCTGGCAAGTCTTTTTCGATTTTTTCTACCCGTTGGTAAAGTTTTTTGGTGGTGACCAGAACTTTCGCTCCAGAATTACCTAAGCGGTCCTTTAAGGCCTGAGGTCCGAAAGCGGAAAAAAGCGTGCCGGCCACCGCGCCTATTTTTAAGGTTCCTAAAAAACCGTAGTAAAGTTCAGGCAAACGGGGCAAGAAGAAAAAAACCCGTTCGCCTTTTTTAACTCCCAGACTTTTGAGAAAATTGGCAAATTGGCTGCTTAAGAAAGAGAGCTCTAAAAAAGTATATTTTTTCCTTTCTCCATTTTCTCCTTCCCAATACAAGGCGATTTTATTTTTCCATTGGCCTTCAGCGTGACGGTCAATGGCGTTATAAGCGGCATTTAATTTGCCTTTGGCAAACCAGGTAATTTCCTTTTTCGCCTCTGGCCAGCTAAAACTTCGTGATTCTTTTTCATAATCTAAAAGATTGGGAGTAAATTTCAGTTTTTTACTGATGATTTTTTCTTTCATATTATTGACTTATTGACGATATTAAACTGCGTCCGGTCATGAGGTCCGGTTTGCTGAGATCCATAATACTTAGAATGGTGGGAGCGACATCAGCCAGAATACCTTCTCTTAAAAACCGTCCAGAAGAGCCGAAATGGCGGGAAACAACTAAAAAGGGCACCGGATTGACGGAATGTTCCGTGTCCACCCCACCGGTTAAAGGATCAATCATTTCTTCCACGTTGCCGTGGTCAGCGGTGATCAGACAAACTCCGCCGGAGTTAAAAACGTAGTTAACGACCTTGTCTAAGCATTCATCAACCGCTTCGCAGGCCTTAATACCGGCGGAGATTATCCCGGTATGACCAACCATGTCAGGATTGGCATAATTGATGACCGTTAAATGATAATCCAAGTCGGGTAACCTTTTTAAAACTTCCTGGGTGATTTCAAGGGCTGACATTTCCGGTTTCAGGTCGTAAGTGGCGACTTTTGGGGAAGGAATTTCTACCCAGTCTTCATTGGCAAAAGGTTTTTCCCTCTGGCCGTCAAAATAATAGGTGACAAAGCGCTCTTTTTCGGTTTCGGAAATATGGAGTTGGCGTAAGTTATTCTCAGAGATAATTCTTGCCAAGGGAAGTTTGACTATTTCCGGAGGAAAAGCAATTCTGGTTGGCAGCCCCTTTTCGTATTCGGTCATTGTGACAAAGAAGAGGTTTTTGAGAATCTTTTTTCTGGGAAAGGTGATTGTTCCTTCCGGAGCCTGATAGAGTTTCAAGCCATATCTTTCGGCGTAGGGGTCAAAAGCGGCTTTAGGTATTTTTAATTTCTCGAAATCAGGCAAAACAAAAGCCTTGGTCAACTGTCGCGGTCGGTCGATGCGGAAATTAAAAAAGATGAGGCCGTCGTTGTCTTTAATTAAACCCTGGTCATTCACCAATAAAGGCTCTAAAAATTCATCAGTTTGGTCACGGCTGTAGGATTGTTTAATCGCCTCTTTAAGAGATTCTACTTTTTCTCCTTTGCCCTCAACCAAAAGTTCGTAAGCTTTTTGAGTTCGTTCCCAGCGTAAATCGCGGTCCATGGCATAATAACGGCCAATTAAGGTGGCTATCTGGCCGACACCGGTTTTCTCGATGGCCATCTGAATTTGATTTAAAAAAACAAAAGCCGAAGTCGGCGGTGAATCACGGCCGTCAGTAAAAAGATGCAGCCAAACTTTCTTTAAACCTTCCTGGGCAGCTAGGTGTAAAAGGGCAAAAAGATGCTCTAAATTGGAATGAACACCACCAGAGCCAACTAAACCCAGAAGGTGAAGGGAGGAATTGTTTTGACGAACATGCTCCGTCACCTGTTTAAAAGCGGAAATTTGGTAGAAAGAGCCTTCGGCGATGGCCATATTAATCCGTGGCAAATCCTGAAAAACAATCTGTCCGGCGCCTAAATTTAAATGGCCGGTTTCTGAATTACCGGGTTCATTATGGGGCAGACCAACCGCTTCCCCGGAAGCAATTAACTGAGTATGGGGGAAAGCCGCCCAGAATTTATTAAAATTAGGGGTTTTGGCTAAGCTGACAGCATTGCCTGGGCCCGGAGGGGCGATGCCCCAACCGTCAAGGATGATGAGAACAACCGGTTTTAACATTTATTGTCTCTCCCCTTTTAAACTCTCCTGAATAGCTAACAAGCGATTATATTTCGCCACTCTTTCACCCCTGGCTGGAGCGCCGAATTTAACATAATCGGCGTTGACGCCAACAGCGAAATCAGCGATAAAATCATCCTCGGTTTCGCCGCTGCGGTGGGAGACAACAATTTTAAAGCCGGCTTGGCGGGCGATTTTGATAACTTCAATCGTTTCCGCGATGGTGCCAATTTGGTTAGGTTTAACCAGGATAGCGGTGCAAGCCTTCTTTTTAATCGCTTCTTCCAGTCTTTTTTTGTTGGTGGCCAGCAAATCATCGCCGACAATAATCAGATTAGTTAAAGTTTTCGTCAATCTCTGCCAACCATCCCAATCATCTTCATCCAAGGGATCTTCCAAAGCAATTAAGGGGTATTGTTGAAGCAGTTCTTTATAAAACTCAATCAATTCATTGGTTTCCATCGGCATGCTGCGGTCACGAATTCGATAGCGGCCGTCTTTGTAAAAAAATCCGGCCGCCACATCTAAACTTAAAAAGACATCTTTGTTAAGCTCATAACCAGCTTCTTTGACTCCTTGGGTTAAAACCTCCAGGGCATCTAAATTGGTGAAAAGATTAGGGGCGAATCCCCCTTCATCACCGACCGAATGAATCGCTCCGTTGCGAATAAGAACTTTCTTCACTCCTTGGTAAATTTCCTCGCCGACTTTAAGAGCTTCATCATAAGGTTTTTGTTCATGGGGAACTAAATGAAACTCCTGAAAATCAAGATTGCCAGCCCCATGTTCACCGCCGTTGATTAAATTAAAAAGCGGCGTGGGAATTTTAAACGCTTCTTTTTTTAAGCCGTAAAGATGAGCGACATGTTCAAAATTATTAACTTTTTCTGCGGCGGCGGCGGCTTCACAGACACCTTGGGAAACAGCTAAGGTGGCATTAGCCCCCAGTTTACTTTTATTCGGCGTGCCGTCCAAAGCCAATAAAGTCCGGTCAACCTCCAATTGATTGTGAGCTTCTATTCCAATCAGCTTTGGGGCAATAATCTGATTAATATTATTGACTGCCTTTAAAACCCCCAAACCATTGTAGCGGTGAGGGTCATTATCTCTTAATTCCAAGGCTTCATATTTGCCGATGGAAGCACCGGAGGGAACAGAGGCCACGCCAATTGCTCCACCTTCCAATTCAACCCTGGCTTCAAGAGTCGGATTACCGCGTGAATCTAAAATTTCCCTGGCTTTGATTGATTTAATTTTAGCCATCTGCTTATTTTGAGCTTGCGAAAAACAAGCTCTGCTTATCTGACTTTCTTTTTCTCCGCTTCCGCAATTAATTCTCTGGTTCTTTCAATGGCATCCGGGTTAACGGAAATACTAGTAATCCCCCATTCAACCAATTTTTCCACCAAATCAGGATAGATGGACGGGGCCTGACCGCAGATAGAAGAAGTAATCTTGTATTTCTGACAGGTTTTAATGGTTTTCTCTATCGCCCAAAAAACAGCCGGATTGTTCTCATTAAAAATTTGAGCCAGTTCGGCGTTGTCGCGGTCAACGCCTAAAGTTAACATCGTTAAATCATTGGAGCCAAGAGAGACGCCATCAATGCCTATTTCTAAAAAATCTTCAAGTAAAATAACGTTGGCGGGAATTTCCACCATCAGCCATAATTTAAAACTTGAGCTGCGAATAAGACCATTGGCGACGATGATTTTTTTGATTTCCTGAAACTCCTGTGGCGTTCTCACAAAAGGCACCATCAAACCAAGATTGTTAAATTTACTTCTAACTTTTTTAATCGCCTTTAACTCCATTTCAAAAACATCAGGGTCGCGCAAATAACGAAAAGCCCCGCGGAAACCAATAAAAGGATTTTCTTCCTCAGGCTCAAAAGCTTGGCCACCGATAAGATGACGATATTCATTGGTTTTAAAATCACTGGTGCGGTAAACCACCGGTCTTGGATAAAAACATTTACAAAAAAGACCGATGTTGGTTGCCAATTCATTAATAAAGGTTTTCTGTTTTCTGTCTTTAATAATTTTTCTGGGATGAACGCCAATTTCGGACATCATAAATTCAGCCCGCAACAAACCAACACCGTCAATATTTCTCTGGGCGACTTCAGCGGCCAATTGCGGTTCAGCCAGATTAACATAGAGTTTGGTGGCGGTTTGTCTGATGACCACCCGGGCTATTTGAGAAATTTGATTAGGCAAGGCTTCTTTTTCCAAAGCAGAACTGGGCATTTTTAAACTACCGGCATAAATTTCGCCTAAGGAACCGTCAACAGTTACCATCTGATTGTTTTTTAAATCCTTGGTGGCAGTTTTTGCGCCAACCACACAGGGCAGGCCTAATTCACGGCTGACGATGGCCGCGTGAGAAGTCTGTCCGCCCTTATCGGTAATAATCGCCACCACTTTTTTCATGGCCGGAACGAAATCCGGAGAAGTCATCGGCGCCACTAAAACATCACCCTTTTGGATTTTATTAATTTCTTTGGCACTTGAAATTTTCTGCACTGGACCAGAAGCAAGACCAGGCGAAGCTGCTTGTCCTTTTAAAATTGGTTTTTCTTTAATTTTTGACTGGTCTTCTTTCTCGCCATCCGCCTCTTTAAGGGTGGTCACTGGCCTTGACTGAACAATGTAAAATTTCTTTTTATAAAAGACCCATTCAATATCCTGCGGATAAAAATAATGTTTGTGAATTTTCTTGCCCAATTTGGCTAATTCGACAATTTGAGGGTCAGTCAGTTTTCTTTTTAACTGTCTTCGTCTTGGGACTTTGGCTTTCTTGGTTAAACTCCCTACTTTAATCAATTGAATTTCCTGCTTTTCTACCTTTTTGGAAAGGATATCCAAACTGTTTTTATCAATAAGATAAGTATCCGGAGTAACTTCTCCTTGAACAATAAATTCTCCCAAACCCCAGACAGCCTCGATAATCAGTTGGCTTTTTTGATGAGTGACAGGATTAATGGTAAACATTACCCCGGAAATTTCTGCCGGTACCATTTCCTGAACCGGGACCGCTAAACCGACTTTAAGATGGTCAAAACCTTTTTCTTCACGATAAAAAATAGCTCTCGCTTCAAACAGGGAAGCCCAACATTCTTGTATCTTCTTTAAAACATTGGCTTCACCGCGAATATTGAGAAAAGTTACCTGCTGACCGGCAAAAGAGGCGGTTGGTAAATCTTCGGCCGTGGCTGAAGAACGAATGGCCACTAAAGCCTGAGTGATGAGACTGCCTAATTTTAGATAGTTAAAAATAATTTCTTTGGCTAAGGTAGAAGAGATTTGTCCACTCAAGATAAGTTTCTTAACCTTTTCCGAAGCTTCATTAATTGTTTGGGGATCATCAGCATTAATTTTCTTTAGTTCCTGAAAGACTTTGCTTTTTAATTTGTTTTCTTCAAGAAAATCAAAATAGGCCTTGCTGGTGACGATAAAGCCCCGCGGCACCGGAAAACCAGCTTTGGCCATTTCGCCTAAGTTAGCGCCTTTACCACCAACTAAAGAAACGTCATCTTTATCAACTTCTTGAAACCAGAGAATGTTTTTTTCTTTTTTAGTCATTGGGCAGTTTAAAAATTCAACCAGTCCAACCTCGATGAGGCTGTTTTCTTAATTCGTCGGTTTCATCTGGTCTTTGATAATCATCTTGTAATCTAACAGTGGTTCCTTCTTCTTTAGTTGAGGCTTCGAGAAGATCACAGTCAGTGATAGCTTGACAGCGATGTTTAACTATTGGCTTGATAAAATAACCTTTTTGCGGCTCCATTTCTATTTCTTCGTCATTTAAAATAATTTTAGCTCGACCATTAAGCAAACAAAGAGTCTCCGTTTTCTTTTCGTGGTATTGATAACTAAATCTGGCTCCTTGGTTAAGATGAAGTATCTTGCCGGTGACCGGGGAATCAGGTGGAGTAAAAATGATTTCATAACCCCAAGGTTTATTGATTTTAACAGAATAGGCTTTTTCCATACTTAATTCCATTCTAAAAGGAAGCCAGGAAAAGGTCAAGTTGGGAAACCAGACTAAAAGGAGTTTGGCTAGTTTTTTGTTGCCAATCAATTTTCAAAAGTTCTTTATAAATCTTAATTAATTTTGTCAGGCCAAATTTTTTAGCCTGGCGGATGAGTTTTCCTTTTTGCCAGTCCTGCATCTGACTTAAACCTTTTTCGCCTAAATCAGTTGCCAGAATCAAAAGACGGATTTGCCTGTTTAAAAGATGGAAAATCAGTTCCGGCGGGTCCTGCTCTAAAGACTGATGGAAGAAGTTTATAGACTGAGTGGCGTTGCCCGGAGCTAAAGAGTCTAAGAAACGGAAGATAATCAAAGGCAAATCAAATCTTAAAACCTGGGCCTTAAAGGGTAGTAAAATCCGCCCGTCAATTTTTTTCCCTTCCCAGATAATTAAATTTATTGGGTTTGAGTTTTTAAGATAAGTCATCATTTTTTCTTTTTCCTTGCTCTGGCGACCGGAAAAAAGATTCTCAATGACCACCATTTGGCTCTTTTCAATTAAAGAAAGCGACTCAAGGGCTTGTTGAAGATTTATTAAATTTAAATTATTTCCTTCAAACCTTAGAACCTCGCCTTTCCTTTTTAATTTAAAGGCTTCGGTCTCCTCTTTTAATCTTTGGCGGCTTAAAACCGTGTTTTCACCATGAAGAATTATCACAATTTTTTCATCCTTCCGTGTGGTAGTAAACTCCCTGAAAAATTTTTCGGGATGTGGGCCAGCTCGTGAACCAAAATTTTTCTTTGATCTGTCGGTCTTAGTTTATCAAACCTTTCGGAAATAACTTCTAAACAATAATGGGGTTTTACTTTTAAGGCTTGCTGCCAAATCCGCGGTAGACTCCAAATTCTGGCTCTGGCTCTGGCTTTGGAACCATAACTACGGAAAACAACAATCCTTTTTGTTTCAATATAGGAAAGTTTGAGGGTAGACACCAATTGGCCTACCTTTCGCTGAAGGTCAGGAGCTAATTCCCAAATCATTTTTAAGCAACTTTATAAACTTCGTCGCCGTCTTTGACTGGCTGGTCGACCTTCATACCTACATCATCACCTTTTTTCGCTTGGTCAATATTCTTGTGTTCAACTTGCATTGAAGCTATCTCCTGTTCGAATTCTTTATCGTGACCTGAGATCTTGATTCGGTCGCCAACTTTAATTGGGGTTAAAACTTTAACAACGGCCACCCCAATTTTATCGTAATAGTGAACGATTACACCAACTTTGGTATCGGTCATAAACTTTTACTCCTCACCTCCCTTCTTTCTTTTTCTTATTATAAAACTTACCTCTTGTTCATTTCAAGCCAATGGCAGATAGCTACCGCCAGAGCGTCAGCTGCATGGGTTGGACGGGGGATTTTTCGCAAGTGCAAAGCCTTTCTTACTTTAGATTGAACCTCTGATTTTTCCGCCCGACCGTTGCCAACTAATTCCATTTTAATTTTCGAAGGGGGATATTCAAAAACTTTTATCTTTCCCCTAGCAGCCGCCAGTTTAATCACACCGATCGCCTGGCCAACAGCTGAAGCTGATTTGGCGTTGGTATTAAAAAACAAACTTTCAATGGCGAGAATTTCCGGCTGGTGATTTTTCATTAAACCCACAACTTCTTCGTAAATTAAATTTAAGCGATAGGATGAATCATGATGGTTTGAAGTTTTAATACTCCCCTTTTCTAAAAGTTTCATCTCCCCTTTTAAACATTGAATTAAGCCAAAACCGGTCATGGCTGTGCCCGGATCAATCCCTAAAATAATCATAAATTGAGTATATCACAACTTTATGTTAAAATTTTAACATTGGGCCCGTAGCTCAGCGGTAGAGCAGTTGCCTTTTAAGCAATTGGTCGAAGGTTCGATTCCTTCCGGGCTCACTAAGGCCTCGTCGTCTAGCGGCCTAGGACATCGGGTTTTCATCCCGAAAATCGAGGGTTCAAATCCCTCCGAGGTCACCATTCTAACTTAATAGTTTTTTCTTTCTCTATAAAAGTTATACTTTTAAAGTGATCAAAAAATCCACGTCTTCCTAAAAGAGGAGTTTCTTGATATCCATTTTTCCTTGCCTTTCGTGATGTCAATTTTAACTGCCTTTCCCCATGCAGCAGGAAACAAATTTGTATCTGACCCTGAATCTAATAAACAATCAATCTTAGTCTTGAAAAATTGGTGTTTATAGCAAAGCCATATGGGTATATAAGGTCGGCCATCGGAGTTCTTATAATTATAGATGGCTGATTTATTCATTACGGAGAATAAGTTATACCGAAAGGTAAGACTTTAGTAATTACCGCCTGGTCTTTTTTTAAACCAGATGCCTTTTTTATTATACCTCGAATTGTTTTATCTGAATTTATAACCTTTTTCCTATCTTTAGTTAGTATAACCCACTTATTTTGATACGAAGTTAATATCTTTTCCTTTTCTTCTTTTTTTATATTCATTTTTATACTCATATGAATAATTATATCATACATAAAAAAATAAAATATGCAAATAAAAGTTTCAATACCATATGTTTCCCAAAAAAACTACTTTTTTCAAAAATAAAATTCTCCACAATTTTTTGGGCTTCTTCAGAAGTATTTACCTTACCCCTCTCAAAATGATTTTTGCTCATCCCATCTCCTTCTTTTAAATTTTTTAAAATTTATAAAGCTTTATTTAAAAACTCTTGCTTTTTAAAAAGTCAATAAGAGCTAATAGACAGAATGTAACATAAAAATATTTTAAATTCAACTCTATGGGATATTTAATCCTGTCACATTGTTTTCGTGTTAAAATAGGAGTCAGTGAAACATAAACTTCTGGTTGTTTTTTTAATTTTATTTTCTCTCTTGTTTTTATGGCCGGTTAAGGCTGAAGCAACTGATTTATCTTATCCCAACAATAAATTCGGCATTCATTTAGCCATCCCAAGTTATGAAGACTTAGAAAAAGCCGCAGCTTTGGTCAATGCTCATGGTGATTGGGGTTACATTACTTTAGTCATGCAGGAAGATGATTTAAACAAGGAAAAGTGGCAAAGGGTTTTTGACCAGGCCAGAAGACTTCATTTAATTCCGATTATTCGTTTGGCCACTTCTCTTGAAAACGGCCATTGGCGAGCGCCAAAGGCGAATGAGGCGCAAAAATGGGCTGATTTTTTGAATTCTCTGAATTGGGTGGTTAAAAATCGTTTTGTTGTTCTTTTTAATGAGCCCAACCGGGCTGATGAATGGGGAGGAAAAGTTAATCCGCAGGATTTTGCCGAAGTTGTTCTTTCTTTTAACCAAGCTTTAAAGTCAGTTAATCCTGACTTTTTGGTGATGATGGCCGGTTTTGATAGTGCTGCCCCTTCTGCGCTGCCTCGATATGAAGATGAAGTAATTTTTCTAAGAAAAGCTTTGGCTTCTCAAAAGAATCTTTTCGATTATCTTGAGGGTTGGACTTCACATTCTTATCCTAAAAGTAGTCTTGTTTACGGCCGGAATTCCGTTTTCAATTATCAGTGGGAGTTAAATCTTCTGCGAAACCTGGGAATCAATAAAAATCTACCTGTTTTTATCACCGAAACCGGTTGGTGCCATCAGGAAGGCAAAACCAATGATTTTAATTTCTATCCGGCTGAAAAGGTAGCCCGATTAATTAAAAATTATTTAAGCGAATTATTAAAAGATCCCAAGGTTATTGCCGTCACCCCCTTTATCCTGAATTATCAGGAGGAACCTTTTGATCATTATTCTTGGCAGAAAAATGATGATGAATTCTATCCGCAATATGAAACAGTTCAGCAAATGGCTAAAGTTAAAGGGCAACCAATCCAGGAAGAAAAGATAACTCTTTTAACTTCCTTACCAGAAAAACTGATTAAAGATTCAACTTATCAGCTAGGTTTAATCATTAAAAACGAAGGTCAGGGTTTTTGGGACCAACAAGATGGTTACCAGTTAAGTCTTGAAGGTTTGCCTTCAGATTACCAATATTTTTTCTCAGATTTTGATACTCTAGCTCCTTTTGAGAAAAAAACTGTCTGGCTTCATTTAAAAACAGGGGGGAAAACAGCATCTTTCCCTTTAAAAATCAATTTAATTAAGAATGAGAAAGTCATTGGTAACGAAATTAATTGGCCTTTGGAAATTGTTCAGGAAACAACCATTAAGGTTATTAACCGACTTCTTTTCAGAAGAAAAGCTGAAGGTGATGATTTTAAATTCCTGGTTTATAATCAGCGGGAGGAAGTTGTTTATGGCGTTGAGCGTTTTACGATTAAAAATGGCGAAGGTGAAATTAAAGGTATTAAAAATTTGATTATTGGTGACAAATACCGTCTGGTTTTAATCAAACCTTTTTATCTCCCTCGCCAAACATTTTTAAAAATTAATGAAAATGACAACCAGGCTGTCTTTAAGGCTCTTTTGCCTTTTGACTTTAATCGTGATGGACAATTATCTTTTGGGGATTTACTGACTCTGTTAAGAAAACCCAAACTACTTAGGCTTTGGTGATTAAATTGAAATTTTTCTTTTCTTTACCGATAGTTGTTTCTTCTCCGTGGCCCGGATAAACAATCGTCTCATTCGGTAATTTAAAGAGTTTATTTTTAATGGAATTGATTAAATCAGTTTGGGAACAGTAGGAGAAATCGGTTCGACCAACACCTTGTTTGAACAAAGTATCGCCGCTGAAGACAACTCCCCTGCTAAAAAAAGCTACTCCGCCAGGGGAGTGGCCTGGAGTTTCGATAACCTTTAATTGAGAATTTTGACCAAAAGAAATCTTTTCGCTTTCTTTGAGAAAGCCATCAGCTGAAGGAACAAAGCCATCTTTTATTCCCGCAAACCAATCAGCTGTCTTATCAGCTCGTTTTAAAAGAAAAAGGTCATGGTGATGGATTAAAAAAGGGATTTTAAAAGCCAGTTTAAGTTCAAAAACGGCCAAAACATGATCAAAATGCCCATGAGTGGCTAAAATCATCTGTGGTTTTATTTCCAGATCTTTTATCCGGCTGATGATGTATTCGGCGTCATCGCCGGGGTCAATAATAATCCCCTCTCTGGTTTTTTTATCCCAGACTAAATAACAATTGGTTTGTAATTGACCGACAATTAATTTTTCAATTTCCATCAAGATTTTGGTTATTGACAAATAATCCCCTTTATTTTAGAATAATTTTTGGGAATAGAGTTATTCTATTCGCAAAAAAGGCCGTAAGGCCTTGTTTTGTCTTTAAGGGATAATGTCAATTCCCTTATTAACTAATTTTCTTCTTAAAATTTTTTCATAAGAGATAAAATGGTCGTTCCTGATATTATGAATAGGGACAGCACCGTCGTATGTAGGATATAAAACTAAATCTGCCAATTGAGTTCCAATATAATTTTGTGATTTAGGAACAATAAATAAATCCAAAATTATTTTTCGCAATTCAGTTGGCGTAATTTTGGAAATACCGTAACAATGAATTTTATGAAAAGCCTCTCTTAATTCCGTATCTTCACGTTCACCACGAGCTTCAGCAATAACAATTCCTCTAGCTCTAAGGTTTCTGTTAGTAATAAATTTAAAAAAATATTCAAGTGTCTTTTTAAGGCATAAAAGATAAAGATTATAGTTAAGAATCTGGCTTTTGGGAAAAAGATTAGAGCCAATTTTTTTAATTTTTATTAATTTGTCGGCTTTATCAAAAATGCCATATTTTTTAACTAGTTCGTGTTTATCAATAAAAACACAGGAATATTTAAAATCACTATTTTTAATAAAGCCAGATAAACTCTCAGTAAAGGCCTTTTTCTTTTTTTGGTCTAAATTTAAATCAGAAAAGCAATCTCTATTGTTTAAAATATCAATATAATGAAAAATTAAAGATTTTCGTTTAGGATAATATTTATTTTTAATTCTCCTTGATTTAAAATTTAAATCAGATAGGTAAGAAGCAGGAATAATAACTCCAGAAATGCCAAAATGAAGATGATTTTTTCTTTCGAAAATTTCCTTTTCTGAAAATTTTAGGAATTCATTAAGATTTGGGCTATAGATTTCATCCAAAAACAAAAAATAAAAATTGTCAACCATTTCGCGACCTTGTCTATATCCGGTTGCCTTTTTATGATTATAACACATTATCAAATTGTTTAAAAAGATATGCTAAACTGAAAAGATGAAGCGTTTTTTTTGCCTTTTCTGGCTGTGGCCACTCTTTTTCTGGCGATCAGTAATATTCATCTTTCAGAAGAACTGGAAAAAACAACGGCTCAAAACAAGGTTATTAAAGTTCTTGATGGTGATACTTTTCTTTTAAATTCTGCTCAAAGAGTTCGTCTTTTAGCAGCCTCTGCTCCTGAAATGGAAAATTGTGGCGGAGAAGAAGCTAAAAAAAGATTAGAAGAATTAGTTTTGAATAAAAACGTTAACCTTAGTGAACCGTTTATTGACCAATATAGTCGTGTAGTTGCTTTAGTTTATGTAGATGAGGTTATGGTTAATGAGGCTCTTTTGAGAGAGGGTTGGGCTCGTTATGATGGTTCCGGGAAAAGCCAAAAAGAAGCTTTGAAACAAGCCTATGAAGAGGCTTGTTCCAAGAAGAGAGGTATTTTTAGCTCTTTATGCCGAGCCGAGCAGCCCAATAAGCCAAACTGCTTAATAAAAGGGAATATTGACAAAGCCACTGGAACCAAAACTTATCATTTTCCCGGCTGTCGTGAATTTAACATAACTGTGGTGGAAAAGGATTTAGGTGAAGACTGGTTTTGTTCGGAAAAAGAAGCCGAGGCCGCTGGTTTTGTCAAATCACAAAACTGCTTTGGCAAGAAATTTTAATTAATAAAAGTATGTTGTGGTTGTTTTGTTTTTTATCGATTTTTCTCTTAGGACTTATTGTTTCTCTTATCTTTTTCCAATTTTATATTCGGGTTTTACATCCAGGAGCGATTTATTTTCCAACGACAAATAAAGTTGTTGGGCAAATGTTAAAACTTGGTCAAATCAGTCCCAAGGATACTCTTCTTGACATTGGTTCTGGTGACGGCCGGATTCTGATAGCGGCGGCCCGCTTGGGTGCCAAGGCAGTTGGCTATGAAATCAATCCCTTTTTAGTCTGTAAATCCCGTCGTCTTATTCATCAGGCTCAATTGGATAAACTGGCTAAGGTTTACTGGAAAAGTTTTTGGCAGGCAGATTTCAGTCAGGTCACGGTTGTCACTGTTTATCTTTTTCCTAATTTAATGAACCGGCTCCAAAAACTGCTTGAAAAAAAAGCTAATCATCCTTTGCGCGTTGTTGTTAATAATTATCCTTTTCCCCGACTGAAGTTTTTCAAAAAGGATAACCAAATTTACCTATATAAAATTTAGGGGGTTATTTCTGGAACTTAAGCTTCGTGACCTTTTTTCTGAGGTAGTTGAGCTTGGCTCTTCGGACTTTGCCTTTTCTGGCTGTTGCTATCCTAATATAAGGCGAGGTTTTCTCCTAGTTTTCCTAGATTCTTACTTTTCATATAAAGAGTGACTCATACGATAAAAAAATGGATGCCAAGGTATGGCCTTAATAACTCTTTCGTCTATTTGGATACCAGATTTATAGAATTCTTTCATCATTAAATTTTCTTCCAAAACGTACCACTCTGCAAATTTATCCCTTGCTTTATTTTTATAAAAATTTTCCATAAATATAAGTAAATTAGCATTTCCAGTATTTTTATCCTTTTTGTAATCTCTTAAATCATCAGTGAATTGAGTTAACGATCCAAGATAATAAAGTGCTCTTTTTATATAAAGGCATCTTTTATTATCAAAAAATTTATTAATCATAAGAGCATCCGCTATAAAACTTGTAGCCTCGCCAGAAACTTTTCTTTGTTTTATCTTAAGTATTTCCTCTGGCTTCATATTTTTATTTTTTTCCAAAGCGAAATATTTTAATTGTTTTACCAGGCTATTAATAAAGGTGTTTATAACTTTATTTATGTTTTTTTGCCCCTCCCTTTTTAAAATAAAAGAAATTGACAAAATAGCATTCATAATAAAGGACAACCCGGTGGCTTCAATTTTATTTGAATATAATATTTTTTTTGGGTAAGTAAATAATGATTGGAATTTTTGCCGATCTTCTATTAAATCATCTAATAAGTGGACGCACAAATAATATATGGAAAATAAAATTAGACCAGAATAACGCTTTTTAGAATTGATACCTAGCTCTTCAGCAACTACAATCCCATCGAGGGCATATAAATTGTCAAATTTTTTAAGAGTAAATGGTGTTTTTGTTAAATCCTCAATTTTTGAAAGTAATTTCATTGAGGAAAACCATATCTTTTTTGCTTCTGGAACATAAGATATAATTTTTTGTTTACTATCAAAATCTATATAATTACCAATTTCCATTCCTTTCTCAGTAAAAAATAAGTCTATAAATTGACGATATTTAATCTTTTCTTTCATAATTTTTATTAAATAGTAAATCAATTGTACAAAATTTGAAGATTTTTGACAATTTAATTCATTACTTTTAAAATATCCATATGTTATGGATTATTCCTATGGCGGGTAAGGGAACTAGGACCCAAGCACTGGGTGAATTTAAACCTTTTATAGAAATAAACGGGTGTAAAATTTTTAGTTGGTTTATTTCCTCAATTAAACATAACATAAAAATTAAAGACGAATTTCTTCTCATTACTCTTGATTATTTTGCCCAAAAATATAGTTTTGATATAGAGGTTAAAAAAATATTCAATCAATATAAATTAAATAATAAAATCAAAATTATTAAAATTAAAAAAACTCCCAATGGAACTTCATCAACAATCTATTTAGCTAAACCGTTATTAAAAAGAGATACACCATCAGTTATCGCCAATCCCGATCAATATATTAATTTTGAATTACCAAAACATATAGAAAGAAATTCATGTTATGTTCCAGTTTATGCAAATTTAGGTAATAAAGCCGGTTATGTCGTTATTAAAAATGGGCTCATTTTTAAAATCGTCGAAAAAAAGAATATTTCTAACTTAGCTAGCGCTGGGATATATATAATTTCTTCTAGTAAAGATTTAATATACGCTGTCGAAAGGCAATTTAATGAACAACTTGCCAAAGATGGAGAATTTTATCTTTCAGAGGCCCTTAATTATTTAAAAGAAAAAGATTATAAAATATTTCCTTTAGAAGTGAGAGCTAAATACAATCTCGGTACTCCCGCTGAAATTTCTTATTTTCAAAAAGTAATGAAGTAATGACTTTTAAATCAACATCATT
>Ga0210024_1002193_pt1 | contig 16970 bp, 16 predicted proteins | sample CryGeymeta201525_FD_183988 | JGI IMG/M metagenome (GOLD analysis project Ga0210024, IMG submission 183988) | Groundwater microbial communities from Crystal Geyser aquifers in Utah, USA - Crystal Geyser metaG 2015-25 (SPAdes) (version 2) | ecosystem: Environmental > Aquatic > Deep subsurface >... | reverse complement strand
AAGAGAGAGATTTTTTGATGAAGGTGTTCAACTGTTTATGGGTGTCTTACACGATGCACGCTTCAGAGAACTTTTGCTGACCTTGGATGGATACGATCTCGGTATTTGCGGAAAGATGGTCTTCCCGCAGGAAAGCTCGAAAGAAAAGTGATGAGTTGTATTTTACCGGTTAATGAACATCATATAACAGGCTGTTGAAAAGATTGACGGCTTCGTGGAAAGTCGACAAATAGCATGTTACGTCATTCCGGCGAAAGCCGGAATCCAGTATCTTCGGTCAGTTATGAAATCTCTGGACCCCGTTTTTCAACGGGGTGACGACTTTTTACGAAGCCGTCAAGATTTGATGATGGAATATGCGGAGAAGGATGATGGATAATCAGCAAGAGGATTCAGGCCAAAGGCCGGATAGGGGAGAGGCCGGAGAGCGGATCATAAGGAGGGGGGCCCAGTCGGGAGTCGCTTTGAAGGCCGCTATAGTGGGCGGAGGAAGTGCCTGTGAGAATCTGATCATGCTTCTGGGCGGAGAAAGAAAGAGCAGGCTGAACCTTGACATATTGGGTGTGGCGGATCCAAGCGACGATGCTCCGGGGATGGTTTTGGCACGAAAAATGGGCATCTTCACCACAAAGGATTTTATAGAACTTTACAAGCTTCCCGGGCTTAACCTCCTTATAGAATTGACCGACTCCATGGCTGTAAGGGAGAAGATGATCCGTACCAAACCCCTTGAGGTGAGTTCTATTGATCATAGAGGGGCCAGACTTCTCTGGGATCTTATCCAGATAGAGGAGGAAAAACGAGAGCTTCAACTGGAGGCAGAGAGATCTATCACCAAGGAGCGGGACTGGTGCCAGAAGGTTATTGATTCCCTTCCGGATAGAATAATGGTCTTGAACCAGGATTATACGATACACTCCGTCAACAGGACGTTTGTCAAGGAAACTGGCCTTGAGGAAAATGAGGTTGTTGGGAGGCGTTGCTTTGAGATATCTCACGGGATCGGCGGCCCGTGCCTGGGAGAGGGAGGCGATTGTCCGCTCAGGAAGGTCTTTGATGAGGGCGCAACCTGCACTGTCATACACAGCCATAAGGGGAAAGACGGCAACGCCTCCTTTGAGGAAATAATGGCCACCCCCATCTTTGGCCAGGATGGGAAGGTGATCCAGATAATTGAAGGCATCAGGGATGTAACCCGCAGGGTGCTTCTTGAAAGGGAACTGAGGGAATCGGAGGAAAAACTCAGACAGTTCCTTGAATCGGCCCACGACATAATCTGCATCAAGGATTTGGAGGGAAGATATCTCTATATCAATCCTGAGGCCGCTTCCTCAATGGGGGTAATGCGTGAGTCCGCGGTAGGTAAGACGGAGTTTGAGCTATTTCCCGAAAAGCTTGCTCGTCAGATGGAGGCCCATGACAGGGAGGTACTAAGGAGCAGCAAGACGGTCTCTTTCACTGAAAGACTCAGGGAAGGGCCTGGGAAAATGAGGCACTTCCACACAGTGCGGTTCCCGATACTTGACGATCAGGGACAGATGGTTTCGCTTGCAGTAATAGCCAGAGATACGACCGAACAGGTAAGGCTCCAGGAGGAAGTGAGCTGGAACGGTTCATCAGCGCCAGGCCGGATGCATTTCTAGAAAAACCTGTTGAACCTGAACTGCTTATGAATGTTGTGAGAAAGCTTCTTATTACAGCAGATGAGGTAAGAGCTAGAAGGATTGACGAGATAGATGCACTTTGTGGTGAACGCCTTTCAGGCAAGGTGGTTTTTAAGGGAGCGAGTTTTGATATAGACGATAAAAACAGACTGAACATCATGTCCGCTGTGTTGAGTGCAATGGTACCGGGCGGAGTTCTTCCGCAGGGATTTACCATGCAATCATCCGATAAAAAGGAAATTGCTCTCAGTTCAGAGGAATTGTTTTTTCTCCAAACGGCCCTTACTGGCTGGATATATCTAACTAGTGTCCATCCGGAAATGAGATAGTTTCGTCGAGTTCAAGGCGGGCGATAATTTTAACCACAGGAATACATAGACGTATTTCGAGGATTAAAATTTGAGCCCAACGCCGAAATCGGTGAAAATAGCCATTTCCGGATGGACACTAACTAACAGGGCCGCAGAGAAGCATAAGGCGGCACTTGCTTCAATCAATTCAATAGAAGAGCTTGAGAAATACGATATCGGATCAGGGTGGCCCGTTAACGTGCTGGACAAATAACCCCCAGGCCCGCGGGGAGGAAACGAAGTGTGAAAATGCCGCATGTCAAAAGCCGACTCGATCCGGAATCCAGGTAGTCATCCCGGCGAAGGCCGGAACCAGAACCGGATAGTGGCGGCAGGATCGAGTTCCGGGACAGCCTGCGCAGCTATGAGTATCTATTTTCATAAAAAAGCTGCAACAGTATATCTGCCTTTCTTATAAGACGGCTCGCAAGTACAATAATTTATTTGCCCCGGGTAGATTTCCCGGGGTTTTTATTCCAGGGGGGATAAATGCTATGAAAGGGAACAAGAGGGCGCTAACCGTTACATTCAGGCCTTTAGAGCCAATAAAGACAAAGGCGATGCAGGAATTGTTCAGGGGAAGTTACCCGGTATTTCTGAATATGGATACGGTTCAGTTCAAGTGCTGGTGGTGCGACGAGGAGAAGGGCGAGTGGGGGGCTTTTTATATTTTTGAGACCGAAGATGCGCTCAGGACTTATGTAGAGTCTGAGAGGTGGACAAGGGTGATACCGGAAAAATACGGCTGTGTTCCTGAGTGGAGGGCAGTTGAGCCTGGCCCGATCCTCTCGAAGATGATTGTGACCGACCCTCTTGGCAAAGTGAGTGAATCCGCAAAATCAAGATCCGTTAAGAAGGTGGAGACATCAGGAGCCCCCCGAGCCATAGGCCCTTATTCTCAGGCGGTATCCGCAGGGGATTTCCTGTTTGTGTCTGGGCAGATAGCCCTTGATCCAGGGACGGGCGAGCTAATTAAGGGCGCAATAAGGGAGCAGACCGAAAGGGTGCTCGCAAACATATCCGCCATACTCGAGGCAGCAGGACTTGGATTCAATGATGTAGTAAAATCAGAAGTTTTTCTAAAAAACATGGGTGACTTTAACGGCATGAATGAGGTCTATGAAGCCCGTTTCAGTGGCCCGGCTAAACCGGCTCGTTATGCCGTTGAGGTAGCCTCACTCCCCAGGGGAGCGCTTGTGGAGATATCCTGTACCGCATTTGCCGGCAACGCCTGACAGCTTTATATGAAAATGCCCCTTCCTTTAATCCCTCCCCCTCGACGGGGGAGGGAGGGGTGGGGGTGATTTTGGCATAAGGAATCTGACACTCCCTTAAGTGAAAGGACATTTCGGTTTCAAGGGCAATGGTTGCGGCCTGTGCCAAACTAAAGTTACGTGCGAATCGGGGATACCCATACCCGGGGACATCAAGGACAATAAATAGACTATGTCTGAGGGACGAAGACAATCCCGGCTTGACTTGATCAGAGTTGCAATCGAGAAAGCCCGGAGACTGGAAATTGAATTCGGAGCAGAATTAAGGAAAGACGCAGCCATTTCATCTTTCATCGAGGACTACCGTGCGGCCTTAGTCGTATCCAGGGAGGTCATGGAGCGATCGGCAATGATAGAGCTTTGCTCCGCCTGCGCGGCAAAGACGCCTGGAGGATGCTGTTTCATGGAGGTTGAACAGTGGTATGACCCGGTACTCCTGCTTGTAAATATTCTTCTCGGCTGCTCGCTTCCCGGGATACGAGAACTGCCGGGAAACTGCATCTTTCTCGGCGAACGCGGTTGCAGGATTTCCGGCAGGTATCATTTCTGCGTTAACTATCTTTGCGACACCCTCAAAAGAGAGATAGGAGGCGAGATGATGGAAAAGGTGATGAGTGCCTCCGGTCTCGAAATACTTAAAGGCGCACAACTCGAATATTACCTTAGGCGATGGTTTTCCCTGAGAGGCATTGACCCCGATTAGGGCCTTATCTGTCAAAAAGCATCAGCTCAAAAATTCGGGGTAGATGCGGCTTCAGCCGCATGGGAACCGTTCGCCCTGCGCCTAAAGGCGCACCTACAGAAGCTGATTTCCGGTCAGCATGTCCTGATCTGCGAAAAGCCATCCCCCAAATATTGAGCTGGCCGGGATCGCAATCGGGAAGGTCGGGATATGACTATTGTCAAAATCCGATTCCGATAGCGATGCCGACTCTGGTGAATACTACCCCTTAATAATCCTTGGTGTCATCATGTGATTATGAGGGCAGATGGATGTGGGATTCTGATAGGCACAACCTGCGAAGGCGGCTATGTAGCGCCTGAGATCAGGCATGCGCACTATCTCATCAACAAATCCCCTCTTTGCGCAGTAAACAGGCCTGGATTTTTCGTAATACTGCTTAGCCAGCTCATTCATCTTTTCGATGACCGGCTCTAGCGGCTTTCCCGCATCCTTTTCCTTTACCAGCCTTCTTGCAAAGGATGCAACAGAGGCCGTCTCACCATGCATGACGTAGATTTCCGTGGTGGGCGTTCCAAGGGTGAAGGCGTTATGGTTATTGGCGGTGGGCCCTCCCATGATGTAATGGGCAGCCGCGGTTCCTTTTCTCAGTATCACGCACATCATTGGCACGTCGGTCTGTTCAATGGAATATATAAGGGATTGGCCGAGTCCCAGAAGTTCAGCCTTTTCGGCTATGTCGCCTACGTCTATTCCGGTCGTATCCTGGAACCAGACGATCGGGACCCTGTCTCTGCCGCAGAGGGTCACGAATTCATTCATCTTTATTAGACCCTGTCTGTAAAGCTTTCCGCCGATTCCGGGATAATTAGCGTACTCAGGGTATTTGGTGCCCAGAAAACCCTGGCGGTTTCCAATGAATGCCGTGAGGAGGCCGTTTATCTTTGCAAGCCCGGTATAGACTTCCGGGCCGTATCCGGGTCTGAACTCCATGTGTTCGCTGTTGTCGAAAATCCTTGCCAGCAGGTCTTCAAAGCTGTAGCCCCTTTTCTGGTTGAAGGCCACTATGTGGTTGAGATCGCTCACAGGATAAAGAGGCTCCTTGGGGCTATCCACCCTGAAAAAGCTAGGATCATAGGCCGGCACCATGTCCATGTATTTCTTGAGGGCGTTTAGTACTTCAGTTTCAGTGTCATAGACCTCCTTAAAAAAGCCAGTGTGATTGTAATGGATAGAAACGCTGCCGGGTGGCATCGCCTTGTAGTGCCTTGTAGCCTCTATTATCTGTTCAGCTCCCTCAAGGTCGAAAGATCCCCTCGGGCTCATGCCGCTCACTATCCCTCCGCCTCCAACGGCTATATTGGCATCCTTATGGGCTATGAGGATGGTGGGACTTATTCCCTGGTAGCCTCCTCCCGCGGGGTTGGTACCATAAATGCCTGCGATGATCGGCACGCCTAGTTTTTCGAGTTCTGCGTGTCTGTAAAAGGTCGTGCCGTTTCCGCGTCTGTTGGCGTAAACCTCTTCCTGTTCCGTCAGCTTTACTCCGCTGCAGTTGACAAGCCAGACCAATGGTACGTGGAGCCTTTTTGCTATATCCGTAACCCTGAGCTGGTTATCAGCCTGTCCGGCGATCCATGCTCCTGCCATGACCTTGTTGTCGAAGCCTATGACGACGGCCCATTTACCACGGATATTGGCAAGCCCGTCCACTACTCCGGTTGTGCCCTCCTCATTGAAAAGGGGATTATAGAGGGTGTGGAGAGGGCACCAGGTGCCTGGATCAATAAGATAATCAATCCTCTCCCAAACCGTCATCTGACCCCTCTTTCTTATAACCTCGGCCGGCAGCCCCGCGCCCTTGACTGCCGCGACAGCCTCCTCTAACTCCTTTTCCACCTTTGCAATCTCGTTTGCATTCTCCATGGATGACTCCTTCTGAGAGGCAGTCAGTGCCCTTCCTATCGGGGTCATCTTTTCAAAATACGGTCGCATCTCCTCCTCCTTTACAGTGCTGTCCAAAAATATCAATAAATTCGCAAGGCAAAAGTGCGGGTAGAACATGCCCCCACCCGCTTCAGTCTTTTGCCTTGACGTTGGTTTTTTCGGCTGGCCCTACTTGTTGGCTTTCCTGATGTCCAGTTGATCCAGGGCGATGATCCACTTGCAGATGTTGGTCGAGCCTTCGACGATCTGGTAGGTCGGGGCATCTCTGTAGTAGCGGGCGACAGGGTATTCGGTAGAATAACCATAAGCACCAAGGATCTTCATGGCCACATGAGATGCCTTGACGGCTACCTCTCCGGCCAGGTATTTCGCATGGGCCACCTCCAAGGTGTTGTTGAGGTTCCCGCTGTCTTTCTGCCATGCCGCCTTATAAACCATAAGGCGAGCGGCTTCGATCTCCGCCGCTATCTGAGCTATCAAATCCTGATTCATCTGAAACTCGCCTATGGGTTTTCCGAACTGCTGTCTTTCTTTGCAGTAGGCGGTGGCTGCGTCAAGGCAAGCCTGAGCTAAGCCTACGCCTCCGGCAGCGGCGGACAAACGAGTCTGGTTCAGAGAACCGAAGACTATCTTTGCCCCGTCTCCCGGCTTACCCAGGATGTTTTCCTTCGGGACCTTCGTATCTTCAAGGTAGAGCTCCCCTGTGGGCGATGATCTTGAGCCCAGTTTGTCAAGGTTTGTCGTGGAGATCCCATTGAAGTTCCTAGGTTCTATAACGAAGGCTGAGAGGCCTCTACCTCGGGCCTCTTTGTCGGTATAGGCGTAAAAAATAAGCACGTCCGCCACATTAGCGTTGGATATCCATGTCTTGGAGCCGTTAAGGAGCCAGTGATCCCCTTTATCCTCTGCGGTTGATTTCAGGGCCATTACGTCTGATCCTGCATTGGGTTCAGTAATGCCGAAACCACCGAGATATTCAGCACTGACGAGTTTAGGAATATATCTTTTCTTGATCTCTTCTGATCCGTAACGAAAGATAGTGAAGGCGCACCCCAGGGTCTGCATATTGATCTGTACCCTGAGCGAGCTTGATGCCCTGGCAATTTCTTCCGTCAGAATTATGGCGGCAAGCCATCCCATGTTGTTTCCGCCGTATTCCTCAGGGATGACCGTGCCGAAGAAACCCAGTTCGCCCATCGGTTTCATGGCCTCTTCATATGGAAAATAATGTTCCTCATCCCATTTGTCCGCGTTGGGGGCTATCTTTTCAGCGGCAAAATCCCTTGCCATATCCCTCAACATCTGCAGCTCTTCATTTAGTCCAAAATCCATCGAAAACCCTCCTTAAATAGGTTGTAGAGGCGGGAGCAAAGACCCTCTCATGCTTCATGGGCTGTTATATAGACGAAACAGACTGCTATGGCAATATGTTTATCCGGATCTTTTGAGATTCTACTGTGTTTATGGTTTGACTTTGCTCTTTAAACGGGATAAAAGAAAACGCCAAAAGAGAGTATTTTGAGTTTCATTAACACACAGAGGAGGTTATTGAATGGAGCCCATAACAATAAATAGAAAGGAGAGCAGGCTAAGGGTTGCGCCAGAATGGGCCGATGTCTGCTTTACCTGCGGAACCTGCGCCGGCGGGTGTCCAGTTACGGGGGTTGACGGAATGGACCCCAGGAAGGCGGTACGGATGGCGGCCCTTGGACTGGACCAGGAGCTTATTGACTCCCGCTTTCCGTGGGTTTGCACTCTGTGCGGCCGTTGCGAATATGCTTGCCCTCAGGGAGTTGAGATCCTGAAGATGATGAGAAGGGCAAGGGGCCTGCGTGCAAGAGACAAGGTCCCGGGCCCCATCCACAAGGGAGTGGTCATGGATCTTCAGCGGGGGAACAACCTCGGCATTCCCAAGACGGATTTCCTTTTTCTCCTTGCAGACCTTTCAAAGGAGGTTGAGGAAGAAGGACTCCCCGGATTTTATGCGCCTGTTGACAAGAAGGGGGCAAATATCTTTGTGACAATCAACTCCAAGGAACCCTTTGGCGAGCCTGATGATATGAAGTTCTGGTGGCGGATATTCTATGCCGCCAAGGAAGACTGGACAACCGCATCTGAAAAATGGGAAGGCGTCAATTGGGGGCTTTTCTCAGGAGATGATGAGTCCATGAAGACCCTTGTCGGGAGGATAGTGGATCACATGGAGCGTCTAGAGTGTAAGACGCTCCTCTTGCCCGAGTGAGGCCACGCATATTTTGCGACCAGGCTTGGTCTGCAAATGTGGTATCCCGAAGTTTTCAAGAAGTACAAAGTAGTATCCGTGCATCAGCTCCTCAAGGAATATATTGAGACCGGAAGGATTAAACTGGATAAATCCATCCATGAGGAACTTACAACTATCCATGATCCCTGCAATTACGGCCGCAAGAGCATGAAGGCCTTCGGTGAGGCATTTTTTGAAGAGCCCCGGTGGGTCACCCAGCAGTGCTGCGAGCACTTCGTTGAAATGCATCCCAACAGGATGAACAACTTCTGCTGCGGAGCCGGAGGCGGCGCATGGGCAATGCCTTACAATAATGAGAGGATCTATTATGGAAGGGTTAAGGCTCAGCAGATAAAAGACACGGGCGCAAAGATGGTCATAGCACCCTGCCACAACTGCCGAGACCAGATCATGAAATCCCTTACCAAAGAATATGATCTCGGCATAGAGACCAAATACCTGTGGGAACTTGTGGCCGATTCCTTGATTGTGGAGCCATGGAACGAGGAAGAGATCGAAAGGGGACATGCCCTGCGTGACGCCCAGTACGAGCGTGATGAAATAGTGCTGGATGAAGAGGAGGAAGCAGAGGAGTAGCCATATACTCCTTTGGTTCTCATCCATCCCTTGAAGGCACGGGGAGCCGCTGTAAAAAGCCTTCCGTGCCTTTTTCTTTTCCCTTAAGTCAGACAAAAAATAAGCGGAGGAATGCCTGAGAGGTCCAGCGGAAGATGTCCTGAAATATCCAGCCTCTTTGCAAGGGCTCCGATAGACCAATTGCACTTTGGTTTGACGAATAAGCGCCTCCACGGAAACAGGCTTCTTGTCTGATTCATGCATGGAGCCCTTTTCACGGAGTCAGTTCCCTGTGGATTTGATGCCGTCTTTGCCGCTTTCCTTTATCTCGAACATGAAACGGTCTGCCAGGGCAAGGATGCCCTTAACGTCTCCCGCATCCTCAGGAAAGGATGCAACACCAAGGCTGACGGTTATGTTTATGTTATGACCCTCTTCTTTCAGGTAACTGGATGAAACTATTTTCTCCCTTATCAGACTTGCGGCCTCCATAGCCTCCCCTTTTCCGGCATCAGGCAGCACTACCACGAACTCATCTCCTCCGTATGCTACTCCAAACCCCCTGTCCTGAATCGCTTCCCTGATGGTTTTGGCAAGCTCCTGGAGGGTCTTGCTCCCGTTTAGATGCCCAAAACCGTCAACTACCTTCTTGAAATTATCAACGTCCATGAAGAGGAGTGAAAAGCGAGTTTGCCTTTCGACTGCGGTGCTGCCGGTCATCTCCTCCAGCCTCTTGTAAAGATATCTGGTGTTAAAAAGCCCTGTAAGGTTATCTCTTACAGCCAGATCTTCAATGCGTTTATATCTGCGCATATTTTCAACCGCTATGGCGGCATACTCGGCTATGATGGTCAAAAGCGGCAGGGTTCTTTTCTCGAGCCTTTTTATATTTACAAGTTCTATCACGCCGACTGATTTGCCGGCAAATATGAGCGGGATTGCGATGACGGATTCTGTCTTCTTGCCGGTTAACTGATCAACTTTTTTGCAGAAAAAACCGCAGGTTCCGGTCTCATCCACGATTAGGGGCTGCTGTTGCAGAGCCGCCTGTCCCGCTATCCCTTCTCCCATTTGAAGTCTCACATCCTTGAGGCTACTTAAATCGAGTTCCATCGCAACCTCGAAATAGAGTTGGTTTGTCTTTTCGTCCACCAGAAGGAGGGACCATTTCTCAGCCGGGAGGAGTTCAGACATTTTCTGGATGATCCTCCCGAAGAGTTCTCTGGGCTCAAGCTCCGAGGCGAGTGCCTTTCCCAGTTCGACGCAGGAGAGGAGGTCCTTCTTCGTAAGAATCCCTTTTCGAATGCCCGCTGCTATTGCCTGGGCCTTGGATAGCCAAGAAGTCAATGCGCTAACCTCCATACTTTCTCATTATAAATGGATGCCGTGATTCAATCTCGTTTATTGCCTCATATTCGTCCAGGAGGCCTCCATAGAAGGCCTTTGTAGAGTAAGGTCATATACCATGACTACCTGCCATGGCCTATTGAGTCACAACGAAACATGAAAATCACCCCCCACCCCTCCGTCGAGGGGGAGGGGTAAAGGCAAGGGGCATTCTCATATAAACCGGCATGATTTGTTGAGGCACAACAAAGCATTAAAATGCCGGATGTCAAAAGCCAATTCGATCCGCAATCCAGGTCGTCATTTTGGCGAAGGCCAAATCAAGGAATGGATAGCGGCTTCATATCCTCAAAACCCCGTGGAAACTCTGTCCGAACTCCCTGTTCAGGGCCACTGACAAGGCAATCCCCAGGACCTTCCTTGTATCCTTGGGATCAATCACCCCGTCGTCCCATATCTCTGATGTCGAATACCAGGCGCTGCTCTTTTCAAGGTAATCGTTTGTGATCCCTTCATAAATCTTTTGGGTTTCTTCCTCGGAAAGGTTTTTTCCCTCCCTTGCAAGGGCCTTGAGCCTTATCTCGGCAAGGGTCCTGCCTGCCTGCTCCATGCCCATCACGGATATCTGGGAGTTGGGCCATGAGAATAGAAACCTGGGATCATAGGCCCTTCCGCACATGGCGTAGTTTCCGGCACCAAATGAGCCGTTTGTCATTATGGTGAGCTTGGGCACATCCATGTTGGCCTGCACCATGAGCATCTTGGCCCCGTCCTTGGTTATGCCCCCATGCTCGTATTCTCTTCCCACCATGAAGCCTGTGATGTTCTGAAAGAAGATTACGGGGATCCTGTCCCTGTTGCAGATCTGGAGGAACTGGGTGAGCTTCTTTGCGCTGTCTGAAAATAGAACCCCGTTGTTTCCGAGCACTCCCACCTTCCATCCGTAAAGGTAGGCGAATCCGCAGACAGCGGTTGTGCCGTAGTCGGGTTTGAATTCATGGAAGAGGCTCGCGTCAAATACCCTGGCGAAGACCTCCCTCATGTCGAACTGTTTCTTTATGTCATCCGGTATTATGCCGTATAGCTCCTCAGGGTCGTAGTAAGGCTCCTCGCTCTCCCGCCTGTCCACCTCAGCCTTTTTCTGCCTTGGGGAGGTGCCTACTATCTCCCTCGCAAGGGCTATTCCCTCCTGCTCTGTGTCAACCGCGTAATCAGCCGTTCCGCTTACGGAGCTATGGACATCCGCTCCGCCGAGTTCATTTGCTGACACATCCTCTCCCGTTGCGGCTTTGACAAGGGGAGGTCCCCCCAGAAACACCCCTCCAGTGCCCCTCACCATGATGGAATAATCGCAAAGGGTCGGCACATAGGCGCCTCCCGCGGTACTGTGTCCCAGCACCAGGGCTACCTGTCTGACCCCGAGGGCGCTCAGGACGCACTGGTTGCGGAAGATCCTGCCTCCCATATAGCGATCCGGAAAGATATCCGATTGCAGCGGCAGAAAGGCTCCTGCCGCATCCACAAGGTGTATTACGGGTATGCGGTTTTCGATTGCTATATCAAGGCTCCTTACCATCTTCTTGACAGTCAGGGGATACCAGGCACCGCCCTTTATGGAGCTGTCGCTTGCCATGACAAGGACCTCACGACCCATAACTATGCCTATACCTGAGACAAAGGCCGCTCCTGGCACGATCCCGTCGTAGGCCATGCATGCGGCCAGGGTGGAAAGCTCGAGGAAGGGCGTTCCGGGATCAAGAAGAAGCTCGATTCTCTCCCTTACAAGGAGCTTTTTCTGGGAGCGGAGGCGTTCTATATCCCTGGCAGGCCTTTCAAAACGCGCTGCATGCTCCCTTGCGTGAAGTTCTTCTGCAAGGGCCATGTTGTGCCTCCGGTAGACACGGAATTCACGCGACATGGTATCAGCAGCAGATCTTATCCTTCTCACAGCGGTCTTTCCCTTCCTTCGCCCAGGGTTACAAGGATCGCATTTTTTTCAAAGGCTTGGCCCTTTTCAACATGCACCTTTGTAACATGGCCGTCCCTCGGAGCCTTTATCACAGTAAGTATCTTCATGCTCTCAATGGTCATAAGAGGTGTTCCTCTAGTAACAATATCCCCCGGCCTTACGGCGGTCTCAACTACCACACCTGGCATGGGCGCCCTCGCCGTGTCTCCCTTTGAGCCTGCCTCCTGTGCCGCCTGTTCCACCGGATCAAGGATTTTTAATCGAAAATTTCTTCCGAAGGCTTGAATGAATACCTCCTCACCAGCCCTTGCAATTTCCATGGGGAGATTATCTTCCCCCAGGGCCAGGATGAAAGAACTGTTCCCCTGAATTGTGATGGACGCCGCTTCTGGATGTCTGTCCTTGATCCCTATGATCCATTTTCCGGTCGGACCGTTCAGGCTTACCTCGTATCTATGGCCCAGGAGTTCTATGCATCTTCTCATTTCAGTTTATCCAGTCTCCTATTGCTGCGTAAGGCTCAGAAACGGCAAACTCCTGATCCGTGAACTGCCTGCTCACCAGGGCCGCCGCTGCAAGGAGCATTTCCCTCTGGTGGTCCTCAAGTTGCGGTGCCTTGAGATTGTTTGATGCGATGAATCCAGTGTGGATATCACCGGCCCTCATGGTCGGGTGGCCAACAATCCTTTCAAGAAATTCCCTGTTGGTCGTAACACCCAGGATGACGGTCTTTCCCAGCGCGCTTCCAAGAAGATCAAGGGCGGTTTGGCGGTCTTGACCGTGGGCGATTATCTTTGCAAGCATTGGGTCAAAAGCGTGGGTTACATTCATACCCTTTTCGAGGGCGTGATCAACTCTTATGCCGGACCCCTCGGGGAGCCTTAAGATCAGAATCCTCCCGGTTGAGGGCTGAAAATCTGATTCCGGGTCCTCCGCATATAGCCTTGCCTCAACAGCGTGACCCTTTATGATTATATCCTTCTGCGTGAAAAAAAGTGGTTCTCCTGCCGCGATTTTTATCTGCTGCTCCACGAGATCAAGACCCGTTACCATCTCTGTTACAGGATGCTCCACCTGGATGCGGGTGTTCATCTCAAGAAAGTAAAAGCGGCCCTGGCCATCCAGTAGAAACTCAACGGTTCCGGCGCTCTCATATCCTGCCTCTTTTGCGATCTTGACGGCAGATGATAGAAGCTCCTGCCTTAATTCCGGCTCAAGTCCCGGTGCAGGGCTTTCCTCTATTATCTTCTGAAAGCGGCGCTGAATGGAGCAGTCCCTCTCTCCCAAATGGACGACACTCCCGTATCGGTCCGCCAGTATCTGAACCTCCACATGCCTTGGATCTCGGAGGAGTTTTTCCCCGTAAACTGAGCCTTCTCCGAAGTACCTCAGGGCCTCCTCCTTGGCGAGCTTTATAGTCTCCTTCAGTCGTGCTTCCTCCATGACTTCGTGCATGGCCTTTCCGCCGCCCCCTGCCGCCGCCTTGAGGAGAATGGGAAAACCAAGGGCCTTGAGGCGACTAATGAAGCCTCGGCCCTCCTGCTCTGCGGGGACTACCGGAATCCCGAGGGATATGCAGAACTCCCTTGCCTTTAGCTTGTTTCCCATTAGTTCTATGGATTCCGGTTTGGGGCCTATAAAGGATATGCCATCGCTCTTTAGCCTTTCGGCAAAGGATGAGTTCTCGGCAAGGAATCCGAATCCGGGATGAACCGCGTCTGCTCCTGTGGTTTTGCAGGCCTTTATGATCTCTTCCACATCCAGGTAGGCGGAAACGGGTGGATCACCGTCTATCTCAACCACTTCAGGGGCAAGGCGGGCGGCAGGGCCTTGGATCTCGCATGGATGGCAGATAAGAACCGAAGGGATACCCAACCTGTCGAGGGTTCGCATGATACGGCATGCTATCTCTCCCCTGTTTGCGATGAGGACCTTTCTTATCTCCTTCATTTCCCGACCTTCTCCGGCTTTCCAAAGTCAACCACCCTTGCGCCCGGGGGAGGGGGCTCCTGCGGAACGCCCGCAAATGCCTGGGCAATAGTAAGCCATCTTTTGGCATCAGCCCCGTGTGTTTCCAGTTTCGTGTCAAGAACGTTGCGCCTCTGGGTCACAACCAGGCAGAAGTCAGTAGCGTTACCCTTGACAAGCCCCACTGCATCTTCCGGCCCCCAGGCCCAAAGTTCCCCATTCGTGCCTGTGAGTTCCACACGGGGCGGAGTCTCGGGCGGGGTTAGGCCCCTCACAAAAAAGCTCCATCCGAATGTGGTGACACCGATATGGGTTACGTGGCGGAGCCTGGAGGTTAGAGGTCTCCTCTTCCGGAGAGTGTCGAATACATCCTGGCTGTGGGCCCAGACCTCCATGAGCCGCGCGGTTGCAAATGACCTGGCGCTCATATCCGGCCCGTACCACGGAAGCCTGTCCTGTGGGGAAAGGGATTCAAGCCTTGATAGGAGACGGCCTCTCAAATCCCGCCACAGGGAAAGAAGCCCCTGGTGCGTATCTACTCCAAGCCTTGGATTTGTTCCCCCGGGCCACGAATCGGAGGTCGCAAGGAGCGTGACTATCTCATCTGCCTGCTCTTTGAAAGCCCCGGGGTCTTCTGCGGCAAGCAGGGCCTGCTGATCAAAAAAGGCGACGTGAGCCACCTCGTCGAATACACTCCAGGAAAAGAAAGGAGTCTTAAGAGACCATTGATCTTCGGTTAAGTCCTTTACCAGTCCATCAAGCTCGTCGTATTGATCCTTAAGATCTGAACATATTGCCTTCATTTCGGTATCGCTCCCCCTGAAATCATGCCTCATTACAGACAGAAGTCATGCTTTGTCCCCTGACTTAGCGCAATGCGCATTTATATTGCGCTATTATCCTTAGAATGGCTGAAGCAGAGGATCAGCAGGATCGCCATTTGCTTTAACTGTATAATTGAGTTTCATGCCCTGGTCAATTACCGGCTTGAGTGTTGTATTCGAAAGACTTCAATGAAGCCCTCTTTATTGGTTACAGATCATTCCCTGTCCAGGATAAGCGCTATTGACCTCGGAGTAGAGTTTGTCGGTTTCATCTTTGCTATTGAAATGACCGTCTCGTTCGCAGGGAAGATAGAATTCAATCCCGCAAGTAATCCCAGTTAGGCCTAAGGCTGATCCGTCTCCTCCAACCCTAAAGCCCCTGGGATTTGGTTTGAAATGTTATTGTTCCACAAAGCATCTTATAAAATTGACTTTAATGAAATCATTCTTAGTAAAGTCCCTGCTCAACTACAAGCAATATCAGCCTAAACTTAATTGCATCGAACAACCCAATAAACACAGACCCGGCTACAAGACAGCCGGGCTGGTCATTGGATATTCTCAATGCACTAGAGAAAGTCTGGTCTGGGCCGAAGATACGCCCTTGAGCCAAATAAATTTACCCGACACAACTTAAAAGGGGTGTGGAATGTGGGTTCGGACTACAAGCGGAAGATCAATCTCCAGATTGGAACGGCCAAGAAACATAAGAAAATTTCCGAAATGCCCAAAGCTAGGGACCTGATCGCGACTAGGCGGAAAATAGGTTACACCGTCAAAGTAACCCGCAGGGATGTCTTTGTAATCGTCTGAAATACAGTGAGCACAGGATCGAACAAATGGTTTGCAATCAGGCACGTTTGATGACAGCATGGTATTTAAAGTAATCCTGTTTCGAAACTAGCTGCGAGGGGCGTGGAGGACAGCATGAAAATTCATGAGTTGGTCATCGAGATGAAATTACTGGAGCGTCGGCTGACACTTTACGAAGAAAAATATGGCGTTCTCAGCGAGGATTTCTATCGTGCCCTCATGTCCGGTGAATTGGCGCATTACGACGAGTACGACGAAACCCGGGCCGATTTTAGCCGGTGGAAGGGTATTTATGAGACTTGGCAACGCCGAAAAAGCGCCTACCGTGAACAGATCGCTGAGTGCGATTTCCTGAAGGCCCTGCGCTTTCAGCCGGCCTACTAACGATGGCGCCCCATGATGCCCTCCGGTCGCTGGCCGCATATGCCAGCTATGTCGCGGCAATAGGCGCCCGTCCAACTGTGCAACGTTCGACTCTCGTGGTCTTGAAAAAATAACTGGTTAAGTGCTGAACCGTGCATCCAACCCCGCTGGAGATCGTGCTTAACATACCACCACTGACTCGCTCATCATATCGAGGTCTTGCTTTCAAAGATCAATGAGATACGGAGCGGAAAGCGTGTCATCAGCCCTGACATGGCCATGATAAACAAGTCTTTTCCCTCTGACGGCAACAAACGATCCTTCGCCGCAGCCGCGTTTCACGGATGCCCTTTTTTCAATATTTGAGGTGGGCTCGAAGAGAGTCTGAACAAAAGACAACTCCACGAAACCCGCTTCCCTTAAACACCGATTTTCGCGTAACGATTTAACATAACATTTCCGTCGGCTCTTTATGAGGCCAGCTCAAAATAATGCAATAAAGAAAGAAGGTTAGACCCTCTCTTGGTTTCAACGGTCCCTGAAAATGTTATATCGAATGACGGTTTATTAAGAGATCTGCCACCGTCAGAATTTGAAAATATCCAAGGTATCTTCACGGTCATTTGCCGCCCATGAATGCTAAAGTAGCTATAAATACAAGGCAATATTTTCAGTTATCCAGTTTGGCCGCGATCGATGCCTTCGTGGCCCTGGTGTATTTTAACAAAATATTTCTTGACATCTTAACCGTCATTTTATATAACATTTTCATGCGCGACGCCACCTACTTCACAAAACCGATTTATGAATGGCAGAAACGGTACGAAGCCCTCCGTACCTCTTTCGTTGACCGGTTGCCGGCAGAAGCTGTGGCGGAACGTTTCGGATACACCGCTGGATATGTTCGCCTGTTGAGACATCAGTTCACCA
>Ga0210024_1002191_pt1 | contig 16973 bp, 17 predicted proteins | sample CryGeymeta201525_FD_183988 | JGI IMG/M metagenome (GOLD analysis project Ga0210024, IMG submission 183988) | Groundwater microbial communities from Crystal Geyser aquifers in Utah, USA - Crystal Geyser metaG 2015-25 (SPAdes) (version 2) | ecosystem: Environmental > Aquatic > Deep subsurface >... | reverse complement strand
TGACGATGGTGATGCGCGAGCGGTGGCCGGTGTGGTCGGTCTCGGCCACGGTCAGGTTCTCGATGTTGTAGCCCCGGCCCGAGAACAGCCCCACCACGCGCGCCAGCACGCCGGGTTCGTTGTCCACCAGAACCGCCAGCGTGCGGCGCTCGACGCGCTCGTCGAAACTGGCGCGCAGGTCATAGGCGCTGTGGCCGGAAGCGCCTTTCTTGATGTTGAGGGCGGTCATGGCGTCTCCTCCAGAGCGGAACGGACATCGGTTGCGGCGAAATCGTCGCCGACGAAAAGCAGCGGGGCGGCGGCGGATGTCGCCGCGTCGTAGGCGAACATGTCGCCGAAGTTCAGCCGCGCGGGGCCGCCGCCCCAGCGGGCGTAAGCCGTGTCAATGCGCAGGGCGGCGGCTTCATCGACAGCGACGATCTGTGGCGCCAGCCGGTCAAGCAATGCGCGCATCGGCGCCTCAACGCCACGCCGCCGCGCCACCACCGCGCATTCGACGCGGGTTCCGGCGGACATGATCAGGGCGCCTGCGCGATTCAGCGCCTGGGCGATGTCGGCGCGCGTCGACTCGCCAAGCACGATCGCCATCAGCGCGGATGTATCGAGAACCAGCATCGCCGCGCCTTCAGTCATCCCACGAGAAATTCCTCGGCAGGCCGTCCTCATCATACAGGAAGTCCTGGCTTCGCGCGGCGCAGGGGCCAGGGCGCGCCATCGCCGCGCCCTGCTTGCTGATGCGCTCCAGAAACGCCAGCAGATCGCCCTTGTCGCGTTTTTCCGGCGCCGTCGCGGTCAGCCGCGCCACCGGCACGCCGCGCCGGGTCAGCACGATCTCCTCGCCCGCCTCGGCGCGGCGCACCAGTTCGGTGAGCTGCGCCTTGGCGTTGGTCACGGATATGTTCATTCCGAACCCTCCAGTTGGACCATTGATATGGTCCAGAAGCGGCGGCCGCGCAATCAGACCAGCACCGCGCCCGCGCCGCCGATCACGCCTTCCGTGGAGGCGTCGCCCAGCAGCATCTCGTTGTGCGCCTTGCCCGAGGGGATCATCGGGAAGCAGTTCTCGTGCTTCTCCACCATGCAGTCGAAGATCACCGGGCCGTCGTAGGCCAGCATCTCGGCGATGGCGTCGTCGAGGTCGGCGGGGTTTGCGCAGCGGACGCCCTTCGCCCCGAACGCCTCCGCCAGCTTGACAAAATCGGGCAGGGCCTCGGAATAGCTGTGCGAATAGCGCTCGCCGTGCAGCAACTGCTGCCACTGGCGCACCATGCCCAGCCGCTCATTGTTGAGGATGAACTGCTTGACCGGCAGGCGATATTGAATCGCGGTGCTCATCTCCTGCATGTTCATCATCCACGACGCCTCGCCCGCGACATTGATCACCAGCGCGTCGCGGTGCGCCATCTGCACGCCGATCGAGGCGGGGAAGCCGTAGCCCATGGTGCCGAGGCCGCCGGAGGTCATCCAGCGGTTGGGATCCTCGAAGCCCATGTATTGCGCCGCCCACATCTGGTGCTGGCCGACCTCGGTGCAGATATAGCGGTCGCGGTGCTTGGTCAGCGCCTCAAGCCGTTGCAGCGCGTATTGCGGCTTGATGGTGGTCGCGCTGGGCGCATAGCGCAGGCAGTCCACCGCGCGCCACTCGGCGATCTGGCGCCACCATTTCGCCACCGCCTCCGAGCGCGTCTTGCTCCCGCGCGCGCGCCACAGCGCGATCATCGCCGACAGCGTCTCGGCCACGTCGCCGATGATCGGCACATTGACGGGGACGTTCTTGTTGATCGACGACGGGTCCACGTCGATCTGGATCCTTTTCGAATGCGGCGAGAAGGCGTTGAGCCGCCCGGTGATGCGGTCGTCGAAGCGCGCGCCGATGGCCAGCATCACGTCGCAGTCGTGCATCGCCCAGTTGGCTTCATAGGTGCCGTGCATCCCCAGCATCCCCAGCCACGCCTCGCCCGAGGCGGGATAGGCGCCAAGGCCCATCAGCGTCGAGGTGATCGGAAAGCCGCTCTCCGCCACGAACGCGCGCAGCAGGCGCGAGGCTTCGGGGCCGGAGTTGATCACGCCGCCGCCGGTGTAGAACACCGGGCGCTCGGCCTGCTCCAGCAGCTTGACGGCGGCCTCGATGGCGCCCGCGTCGGGCGTGCGGTGCGGTTGATAGGTGGATTTGCGCGCCTCCTTGGGCGCCTTGTAGGCGCCGGTGGCGAACTGCACGTCCTTGGGGATGTCCACCAGCACCGGCCCGGGGCGGCCCGAGGTCGCCACATGGAACGCTTCGTGGATGGTGTCGGCCAGCTTTTCGGTGTCGCGCACCAGCCAGTTGTGCTTGGTGCAGGGGCGGGTGATGCCGACCGTGTCGGCCTCCTGAAAGGCGTCGTTGCCGATCATGAAGGTCGGCACCTGGCCGGTCAGCACCACCAGCGGAATCGAGTCCATCAGCGCGTCGGTCATGCCGGTGACCGCGTTGGTGGCGCCGGGGCCGGAGGTGACCAGCACCACGCCGGGCTTGCCGGTGGAGCGGGCGTAGCCCTCCGCCGCATGGGCCGCGCCCTGTTCGTGGCGCACCAGCACATGGGTCATGTCGTTCTGCTTGAAGATCTCGTCATAGATCGGCAGCACCGCGCCGCCGGGATAGCCGAACACGACCTCCACGCCCTGATCGCGCAGCGCCTTCACCACAATCTCCGCCCCGGTCATCTTGCGCGGCATGGTCAGTCTCCGTTGTTGGGTCGTATCCGGCTTCAGCGACAAAAAAGGCCCCGGAAGGGGCCAAAGCGCGCGTCTCGCAGCGAGCGGGTCTCAGCCCCTTCGCCGCGCCGCGCGCCCGTCAACATCTACGAGGATATGTTTCATCGCATCAGTTCCTTGTTGCGGGCGGAGCGATGCCACAGCCGCGCGGGGCGGTCAAGGCGTCTCGCTCAAATATTCTGTCGCCAGATGCAAAAATTCGCAAGATTGTTGCGCGTGAAGGCTTCTCCACGCAATCATGCGGTTTCTGAACCATGTCATCTGCCGCTTGGCGTAGGTGCGGGTGGCCGTTTTGGCCGCCGCCGCCGCCGCCTCCGGCGTCATCGCGCCGCGCAGTTGCGCCATCAGTTCGCGCGCGCCCAGCGCCTTCAGCGCCGGCGTCTGAGGCGGCAGCCCCAGCGCCGCCACCGCCCGCGCCTCCTCCAGCGCGCCCGCCGCCAGCATCGCGTCGAACCGCGCGTCGCAGGCGGCGCGGAGCTGGGCGCGGTCGGGCGCCAGCACCATCGCCTTCGCGCGGCTCAGCGGGATCAGCGGCGGGGCTGTGCGCGCGCGCCATGCCGCCAACCCTTCGCCGGTGCCCTCCAGCACCTCCCACGCGCGCAGCAGGCGGGCGGGGTTGGCGGCGTCGAGCGCGGCGAAGGTGGCGGGGTCTCGCGCCGCGATCGCCGCCGCCAGCCCCGCGACGCCAAGGCGCGCCAGCTTCGCGGCGGCGGCGGCGCGGATCTCGGGCGAGGGAGGCGGGATCTCGGCCAGCCCGCAGGTCAGCGCGCTCAGATAAAGTCCGGTTCCGCCGACGATGATCGGGCGCAGCCCCTCAGCCGCGCAGGCGTTCAGCGTCGCCGCCGCGTCGCGCAGCCATGCGCCCACAGAATAGGGTCGGGCGGCGGAGACATGGCCATAAAGCCGGTGCGGCGCGCGCGCCTCGTCCTGCGGCGAGGGCCGCGCGGTCAGCACCCGCCATTCGGCATAGACCTGCGACGCGTCGGCGTTGATCACGCAGCCGCCCAGCCGCCGCGCCAGCGTCAGCGCCAGCGCCGACTTGCCCGAGGCGGTCGGCCCGGCGATCAGGATCGGCGGCTCAGGAACGCTCATGCTCCAGCGCGCGCATCGCGTCGGCCACGCGGCGGGCGTCGGCGTCGCCCGCGCGCATCCCTTCGATCACGCCAAGCCGGTTGGCCTCGGCGTGATGCTGGTTGAGTTTCCATACCCCCTCCAGCCGCGTCACCCTCAGCCGCAGGCCGACGATCCCGCGCTTCAGCCCGGCGATATAGCCGTCGGGCGCGTCGCCAACCGCCCACGGGCTGGGTTGATCCGCCTCCTGCTCCGCCGTGATCGCGTCGAGGTGGCGGGCGAGCCAATCGCCGTCATGCACCGCCGCCAGCCGCCCGTGGGCGTGGACGGCGATGTAGGTCCAGGTCGGCACGACGCGGCCATCCTCGGCCTTGGAGGGATACCAGCCGGGGTGCACATAGGCGTGCGGTCCCTGAAACACCGCCAGCGCGGCCGCCCCATCCCCCGCAGCGCGCCACAGCGGATTGCCGCGCGCCACATGGGCGTCGAGGATCAGGCCGTCTTGCGTCTCGGTCGCCACCACCGGCAGATGCGCCGCCGTCAGCGCGCCGTCGCGGGTGACGACGAAAGCGCCAAGACGCAAGGCCCGGATCGCGGCCAGCAGCCGCTTGGGGTCGGTCTCCAGCGATTGCGCGCGCGCATACATGGCGCTTTCTCCCGTCGCGAGGCGCGCCTGTGCTAGCGCCGCTTACGGTCCCGCGTCCAGCGCGAAATAGACGTATCCCCACGCATCGCAGGTCGCCTCGAACAGCGCCATCTCCGCGCGCGCCTCCGCGATGGCGGCGGTCAGCGCGGGGTCGGCGGTCGCCTCGACGGCGGCGATATGCGTGGCGAGCGGGTCATAATAGCTCTCCCACCACGCCGCAGGCGACAGCCGCTCGGCGGCGACCAGACGCCAGCCCGCCGCCTCGGCGCGCGCCAGCGCGTCGGCGACCGCGCCCATCGCGGGATAGGCCTGCGCCCAGTGCGCCGCCGCCGCCGCCGGTCGGGCGGCGCCGAACCAGACGCATTCCGACACCACCAGCCCGCCGCCCGGCCGCACCAGCGGGCGCCACAGCCGCAGCGCCTGCGCGAAACCGATGGCGTAAGCGGCGCCTTCGCTCACGATCACGTCGAGCGACCCCGCCGCCGCCGGCGGCGCCGCCATGTCGCCCAGCACCGGCGTCACCGCGCCGCGCCGGGGCGGATGCGCCGCCAGCCGCGCGCCCAGCCGGTCGATGAACGGCGCGGCGGCGTCCAGCGCCAGCACGTCCCAGCCGCGCGTCAGCGCCAGCCGCAGCGCGGTGGCGCCCGAGCCGCAGCCCAGATCGGCGGCCCGCGCGCCGTCGGCCATCCGCAGCCGGTCGATCATCCGGTCGAGCGTGGCGCCTTCGCCCGGCCCCTGCCGGGGCGCGTCGCCGTGCAGCCGGATCAGCGCGTCGAGGCTGGCGGCGCTCACCGCAGCGGCGCCGTCAAAAGCGCGATGGCGATCTCCGCCGCCAGCCGCGCGTTGCTCTCGATCAGCGCCACGTTGGCGGTCAGGCTGCGCCCCTCGGTCGCCTGCAGCATCCGCCCCAGCAGGAACGGCGTGACCGCCTTGCCGCTGATCCCCCGCGCCGCCGCCTCGGCCACGGCGGCGTCGATCAGCGGCGCGATCTGCGCCATCGGGATCTCGGCCTCGGGCGGGATCGGGTTGGCGACAAGCTGTCCGCCCGCCAGCCCCAGCGCCGCGCGCATCCGGTGGGCGCGGGCGATCTGGGCGGCGGTCTCCATGCGCAGCGGCGCGGGCAGGCCGCTGTCGCGCGACCAGAATGCGGGAAAGGCGTCGGCGCGATACACGATCACCGGCACGCCGCGCGTCTCCAGCGCCTCCAGCGTCTTGGGAATGTCGAGGATCGCCTTGGCGCCGGCGCAGACCACGGTGACGGCGGTCTTCGCCAGTTCGTCGAGGTCGGCGGAGATGTCCATCGTGGTCTCGACGCCGCGATGCACGCCGCCGATGCCGCCGGTGGCGAACACCGCGATCCCGGCCAGCCGCGCGCAGATCATCGTCGCGGCGACGGTGGTCGAGCCGTCGGCCATCAGCGCCAGCCGAACCGCCAGATCGGCGCGCGACAGCTTGGCGACGTCGGTGGCGCGCGCCAGCGCCTCAAGCTGCGCGTCCTCCATGCCGACATGCACCCGCCCGCCCAGCACGGCGATGGTGGCCGGGGTCGCGCCCGCCGCGCGCACCGCCGCCTCGACGCGGCGCGCGGTCTCGAGGTTCTGCGGCGAGGGCAGGCCGTGGGTGACGATGGTGCTCTCCAGCGCCACCACGGGGGCGCCTGCGGCCTGCGCCGCCGTCACTTCGGCGTTGCGCGCAAGCGGGATCACGCCGCGCGCCTGCGCGCCGCCGCCAGCCCGGCGGCCAGCGCCTCGGCGGGGCGCGCGCCGGTCAGCGTCGCGGCGAGGTGCGCGGCGATCAGCGCGTCGCCCAGCCCGGTCGCCGAGCGCACCGCGCCCTTGTCGGGCGCCAGCGTGACATGGCCATGCGGCCCGACGTCGGCCGCAGGCAGCGGCCCGTTGGTGACCACGGCGCGGCGCACGCCGCGCGCCGCCAGCGCCTCCGCCGCCGCGCGCGCGGCGTTCAGCCCGGCGGCGCAGATCGCCTCCGCCTCCGCCCGGTTGCAATACAGCCGGTCGAGCCGCGTCAGCACCGGGCGCAGCTTCGCGGCCTTGGCCTCCGACACTGCGTCGGCCATCAGCGGCGGACGGTCGCCGCGCATCGCCAGCGCGCGGATCACGGTTGCGGGCAGGTTGGCGTCGATCAGCCAGGCGTCGGCTTCGGGCAGCGTGTCGAGCGGCAGATGCGCGGGCGTCATGGCGTCGAGCGCGGCGAGGTCCGCCACGGCGGCGATCAGTTCGCCATCCGCGCGTTCGATGGCGACATAGCGCCCTGTGTCGGCGCCGCGATAGGGGATCAGCCCCGCCGCGCTGACGCCCGCCGCCTCCAGCAGCTCGCCCAGCGCGCGCCCCTCGGCGTCGTCGCCCACCGCCGCGACCAGCGTCACCGCCACGCCCGCCGCCGCCAGCCCCAGCGCCACGTTCAGCGCCACGCCGCCGGGGCCGGTCACCACCAGCCCCGGCGCGTCGGCGCCGCGCGCGCCGGGGTTGGCGCGGGCGATCACGTCCCAATGGGCCGCGCCGAAGCAGACGACATGCGGTTTGGCGTTCATGGCCGAAGGGTGGCGCCGGATCGCCCCGACCGCAAGCCGATTTGCGCCAAAGACTTGCGCAAAAACGTTCACACAGGCGCATCGCGCGCCCGCCACATGACGCCGCGCGCGCGCAAGCGACGCTTTCGCCCGCGGCGCCGCCGTGCTAAGCGCCCGGCGCGCTGTCCCTTGCAGGGCGGCGCCCGTTTTCACGCCGCGCCGCAGGGCGCCGCCAGATCAGCAAGGACGACCCCGATGGCCGCCACCCGCACGTTCTCGATCATCAAGCCCGACGCCACCCGCCGCAACCTCACCGGCGCCATCAACGCGAGGCTGGAGGCCGCCGGCCTGCGCATCGTCGCGCAAAAGCGCATCCACATGACCCGCGCGCAGGCGGGCAAGTTCTACGAGGTTCACGCCGCGCGCCCGTTCTACGACGAGCTGTGCGACTTCATGTCCTCCGAGCCGGTGGTGGTGCAGGTGCTGGAGGGCGAGGACGCGGTGGCGAAGAACCGTGAGGTCATGGGCGCCACCAACCCCGCCGACGCCGCCGAGGGCACCATTCGCAAGGATTTCGCGCTGTCGATCGGCGAGAACTCGGTGCATGGCTCCGACAGCGGCGAGAACGCCGCCATCGAGATCGCGTTCTTCTTCGCCGGCATGGAGATCGTCGGCTGAGGCGGCGCTTTGCGCCCGCTCCACACCGGGGCGGGCGACCGCTTCACAGCATCGAGGGCAGCACCTGATCGGGCGGGCGGTGGCCGTCGGCGTAGGTCTTGACGTTCAGGATCACCTTCTCGCCCATGTCGAGGCGGCCTTCCTCGGTGGCCGACGCCATGTGCGGCAGCAGCGCGACGGTGGGCAGCGCCAAGAGGCGGGGGTTTACCGCAGGCTCCTTCTCGAACACGTCGAGGCCCGCGCCCGCCAGTTCGCCCTTCATCAGCATCCGGGTCAGCGCGTTCTCGTCGATGATCTCGCCGCGCGCGGTGTTGATGACGATGGCGCTGGGTTTGAGCAGCTTGAGCCTGCGCGCCGACAGCAGGTGAAAGGTCGCGGGCGTGTGGGGGACGTGGACCGTCAGCACATCCACGCGCGCCAGCATCTGGTCGAGGCTCTCCCACCATGTCGCGTCCAGCGCGTCCTCGGCGTCGGGGCGCAGGCGCTGGCGGTCGTGGTAATGGACCTGAAGCCCGAAGCCGCCCGCCCGCCGCGCCACCGCCTGGCCGACATGACCCATGCCGACGACGCCCAGCCGCTTGCCGCCGATCCGCCGCCCCACCATGCCGGTCGGCGACCAGCCCTCCCACTTGCCAGACTGCATCTGCGCCAGCCCCTCGGGGATGCGCCGCGCCACGGCTAGGATCAGCGCCATGGTCATGTCGGCGGTGTCCTCGGCCAGCACGCCGGGGGTGTTGGTCACCACCATGCCGCACTCGCGCGCCGTGGCGACGTCGATATGGTCGAAGCCCGCGCCGTAGTTGGCGATCAGCTTCAGCCCGCCCTCGCGCCCGCGCGCGATCACCTTCTGGTCGATGCGGTCGGTCACAGTGGGCACCAGCACCTCGGCGCGCGCGGCGGCGGCGCCCAGTTCCTCCGCCGTCATCGGCTTGTCGTCGTGGTTCAGCTCCACGTCGAACAATTCGCGCATCCGGGTCTCGATCGGTTCGGGCAGGCGGCGCGTGACGACGACCCTGAGCTTGTGATGCGGCATGACGTTCCCTCTTTCGTTACGCTTGTGATAGAATCTTACGCGAGGCGCGAACAGAGAGAACAGGCGGAAACATGATCACCCCGGCCCGCATCGCCATCGCCGCGCTGGCGACGATGTTCCTCGCCGCGGCGGCGCAGAGCGCGCCGCGCCTCGGCCCCGAGACGCACCAGCCGCTGCCGCGCTTCGTCAGCCTGAAGGTGGACAAGGCCAACGTCCGGCGCGGCCCCGGCGTCTCGCATCGCATCGACTGGGTTTTCCTGCGCCGGGGCGCGCCGCTGGAGGTGGTGGCCGAGCATGGCCAATGGCGCAAGGTGCGCGACATGGACGACGCCGAAGGCTGGATCCACCACGCCATGCTGCGCGCGACGCGCACCGCCGTCGTCACCGCCGCGCCCGACGCGGTCATCCGCCGCGACCCCGCGCCCGACGCCGCCCCGGTGGCGCGGCTGGAGACCGGGGTGACCGGGCGGCTGCGCGCCTGCGGGCCGCTGTGGTGCCAGATCGACGCAGGCGGCTATCGCGGCTGGGCGCAGAAGGCCGACCTGTGGGGCGTGCGCCGCCACGAGGCGTTCGAGTAGCGGCGCCGCAGAAGGGTCGCGTCGCGCCTGTGCGGCTTCGCGCCCTGCGCCGCGCCGGCGCGGCGCGCATGGTCGAAGCGCCCGCGCGCTAAAGCCCCAGCCCCGCCTCGGTCCGCTCCAGGATCAGCGGCGCCACCAGATCCTCCTCGTCGTCGAGATGGCGCATGAGCCGGGTCAGCAGCCGGTCGGCGTCTGCGGCGCAGGCGTCCGCCGCGCGGCGCGCGGGGTCCGCGCCGCGCGCCAGCGCGTCGATCAGCGCGCGGCCGCTTTGCGCGATCGCAAGCAGGTCGGCGTGGATGGTCTCGTGATCGCGCTCAAGCACCGCGAACCCCCGGCCCAGGCGCGGCTCGGCGCGCAGGAACAGCGGAAAGTAATGCGCGTCCTCGATCTGGTGGTGGCCTTCGAGCTCGCCGAGAAAGAACCGCAGGCGCGGGGCGAACCAGCGGCGAAAGACCTCCGGCGGCGCAGCGTCGTCGCGCCGCCCGCGCGCCGCGCCGGTCAGCGACGCGCCCAGCTCACGAAACATCGCGTGGCGGCGCAGCCAGAACGTCGCCGTGGCCCCGAGGTTGGGATGATCGGCCCATGTCTCGCGCGGATGACGGCGCAGCAGGTCGAGCAAGTCGTCCGGCAACTGCGTGCGGTGGTCGAGATCGAGCGGATCGCGCATCGGGCTCGTCTCAGCCCCGCCAATCGGCGGCGCGGGTCGCGGCGATGGGGAATGGTGGGCGGTACTGGATTCGAACCAGTGACCCCAGCGATGTGAACACTGTGCTCTACCAACTGAGCTAACCGCCCGTGAGCCGCGTGATTACGGGCGCCGCGCGAGCGCGTCAAGAGGCGCGCGCGACAAGGCGCGTCGCGCAGGCGGGAACCTCGTTCAGCGCGTCGATCAGCGCCGCCGCCGCCAGTTCGTGATGCGGCTGGGCGGCGTAGCCGAAGCGGCACAGGATGCAGGGCAGGGCGGCGCGCCGGGCGGTCTCGACATCGGTGACGGTGTCGCCGACCAACACGGCGCGCGCGGGCGCGGCGCCCAGCCGGGCGATGGTCTCCAGCAGCGGGCGGGGGTCGGGCTTGCGCACCGGCAGGGTGTCGGCGCCCAGCACCGCGCCGAAGCGCCCCGCCACGCCCAGCGCGTCGAGCAGCGTCCGGGCGAGGCCCTCGGGCTTGTTGGTGCAGACGCCCAGGCGCCAGCCGCCCGCCGCCAGCGCGTCGAGGCAGGCGAGGGCGCCGGGAAACAGGCGGCTCTCATCGGCGATGCGCGCGGCGTAGGCGTCGAGAAACGGCTCGAACAGCGCGTCCACCCGCGTCTCGTCCGCCGCCAGCCCGGCGCCCGCCATGCCGCGCCTGAGCAGCGCGCGCCCGCCCGCGCCCGCCGTGATGCGGTCGGCGACCGGGTCGAGCGCGGGCCAGCCCTCGCGCGCCGCGATGGCGTTCAGCGCGCCGATCAGGTCGGGCGCGGTGTCGGCCAGCGTGCCGTCGAGGTCGAAGATCACGGCTTTCATGCAGTCTCCGGCGAGGCCTGTCCCGGCGCTCGCAATGGGGCGCAATTCGGCGTATCATGCAATCTTGATAAGTCGGGCGCAACGTCGTCCCGACACAGGTTCGCACAAGAAACAAAAAGCGAGGCGCAGTGAAAAAAATCATGATTCTCGCCGCTGCGGGGCTGCTCGCCGCCTGCGGCGCACCGAAACAGAAGGTCGCCAAGGTCGATCCCTACGCCGTGACCCGCGACGACAGCTGCTACACTGTCGATCTTTTCACCAAGGTCGAAATCGCCCATCCGGGCGAGACGGTGCCCAAGGACTGGCGCGCGTTCTCCGGGCGCTGGGGCGGCGGCAAGTGGGCGGGCGAGTGGTGCCACGACCTCTATGTGCTCGACATCGCGCCGGACGGCCAGGTGCATCTCGTCGAGACCTACGCGCCCTATGCGCCGTGGGGCAAGCGCGCCACCGCGTTCCGCCGCGTGGCGCAGATCGGCGAGGACGGGCGGCTGCGGCTGAACTATGGCCGCGTCAAGCTGGTCTATTGGGTCGAGAACGGCGTGATGTATGGCGCCCGCGACGAGGGGCTGGGCGCGCAGCCGATCGCCATGGTGCGGCGCGACGCCTGAGCGGGGTCGCGCGCGCAATCCCAGCCCAGGCGCTTGAGGAGCGGCGGCCGGGGGATCTGGCGTATGGCGCCGGCCCGTTCACGTGCGGCGGCGCTAGACGCGCTTCAGTTCGCGCCGCATGATCTTGCCGGTGGCGGTGGTCGGCAGGCTGTCGGCGAACACCACCTTGCGCGGCGCGACATGCGGGCTCAGCCGCGCGCGCACATGGGCGATCAGCGCCTGCGCGGTGGCGTCGTCCGGCGCGGCGCCGGCGCGCAGCACCACATGCGCCACGACGATCTCGGTGCGCAGCGGGTCGGCCTCGCCCACCACCGCCGCCAGCGCCACGGCCGGGTGGCCGCTGAGACAGTCCTCGATCTCGGTCGGCCCGATGCGATAGCCGCTGGAGGTGATCACGTCGTCGGCGCGCGAGGCGAAGAACAGATAGCCTTCGTCGTCGATGCGGCCCTCGTCGCCGGTGCGCATCCAGTCGCCCGCGAATTTCTCCGCCGTCTTGTCCGGGCGGCCCCAGTAGCGCAGGAACATCGAGGGCGCGCCGCGCCGGATCGCGATCTCGCCGGTCTCGCCCGGCGGCGACGCGCGCCCGGCGCTGTCGATCACGGCCACGTCGAAGCCGGGCACGGCGCGGCCCATCGAGCCGGGCTTGACCGGCATGATCTTCGCATTGTTGGCGACCGCCTTGTTGCATTCGGTCTGGCCGTAGAACTCGTTGATGGTCAGCCCCAGCGCGTCGCGGCCCCAGTCGAGCAGCTCCGCCCCCAGCGCCTCGCCGCCGCAGCCCAGCGTGCGCAGCCGCGCGCCGAAGCGCGCCAGGTCGGCAACCTGCCGCATCAGCTTGAGCGCAGTCGGCGGCGCAAAGACGCAGGTGACGTCATGCGCGGCGATCAGGGCGAAGGCGCGCTCGGGGTCGAACTTCTCGAAGCGGTGCGACAGAAGCGGCACGCCCCAATAGAGCGCGGGCATCATGATGTTGCACAGGCCCCCCATCCACGCCCAGTCGGCGGGGGTCCACATCGCGTCGCCCGGTTGCGGCGGGAAATCATGCACCAGCAAAGCGCCGGGCAGATGGCCCGCCAGCACCCGGTGACCATGCAGCGCGCCCTTGGGCGGGCCGGTGGTGCCGGAGGTGTAGGACAGCAGCGCCGGGTCGTCGGGGCCGGTCTCAACCATCGCGTGCGCGTCGCGGGCGCGATCCAGCGTCGCGGCGAAATCCTCCGCGCCGCCGCCGCCCACGGTCAGGATGCAGGTCAGATCGGGCAAGCCGGCGCGGATCGCCTCGATCTTGCCCCGGTTGGCGGCGTCGGTGACCAGCGCCTTGGCGCCGCTGTCGCGCAGGCGGAACGCCAGCCCCTCCTCGCCGAACAGGGTGAACAGCGGCGCGGCGATCGCGCCGAGGCGATAGGCGGCGAGGTGGGTCAGCAGCGTCTCGGGCGACTGCGGCAGCAGCACCGCCACCCGGTCGCCGCGCGCCACCCCCGCCGCCGCCAGCGCGTTGGCCAGCCGACAGGCGGCGCGCTCCAGCCGCCCATAGGTCCAGACGTCGAGCGTCCCGTCGGCGCGCAGATGGCGCAGTGCGGCGCGGTCCGGGCGCGCGCGCGCCCAGCGCCCGCACAGCGCCTCGGCCATGTTGAAGCGCGCGGGCGGACGCCAGCGGAAACCGGCGCGCATCGCGTCCCACGAGCGGCCCGGCGCAAGGGCGGAGAGGTCGATCATCGCGGCGTCGCGACCGCGCGGTGCGAGAGGTGGTGTGGGAGATGGATCATGCGCGCGCTCCGCTGGTGCGCGCGCATAGAACGCTTTGGGCGCGGCGTTGTCAAAGCGGCCTGCGGCGGCGTCTCGGCCGTGACGCCGCTTCAGGCGCGGTCATGCGCTCAGGCTGGCGAGGCGTCCCGCACGGCGAGCGCGCGCGCGCCGCGCGCCATCGCCGCCGCCAGCGCGGGGCGGGCGCGCAGCCTGGCGAGGTAGGCGCCGACCGGACCGCCGGGCAGCGCGAACTTCGCCGCCTCCGCCCATGCGGCGCAGTGGCCGAGCAGCAGGTCGGGCACGGTGAAGGCGTCGCCCATGACGAAAGGATTGTCGCCGAGCCGCGCCGCCAGCGTCTGCATGGCGCGGGCGAACTCGGCGCGGCAGGTCTCCTTGACCTGCGGCACGCGCAACGCTTCGGGCAGGACGAAACTGTGCTTGCCCGCCGTCCACAGCGCGCCTTCGACCTCATCGACGCAGAACTGGGTGAAGCCGTCCTGCCGCGCGCGGGCCAGCGTGCCGGCGGGATGGGTGAAACGGCTGTGGCTGTCGGCGAGAAACTGCACGAGGGCGACCGAATCGGTCAGCGGCTGGTCGCCGACGAACAGCACCGGCACCTTTCCCGCCGGATTGGCGGCGCGGGCGGCGGCGGATTGCGGCGGAGCGGCGTCGTAGTCGTAGGGCGCGCCCAACTCCTCAAGCATCCACATAACGCGCATGGCGCGGGAGCGGGGGTGGCCCACAAGGCGAAGCCTCATCGGCGCGGCGCGCAGATAATCACGCTTTCAAGTCCGGGGGATGCGCCTCAGCGGCGCGGCTCATGACGAACCCGCACGGGGATCGGTCTCGGCTGCGGCGCCGGCGCCAGATCGTCGAGAAGATCGGCGAGGGCCTGAAGTATCTTTTTCACTGCGACTCTCCCTGCCTTGGCGGCGACTGCGGCGACCCACCGCGCCACGCGCCTCGTAAGACAAATCGGCGTTCCCGGGTCGATTTCAAGCTCACGCCCGAAACATTACGAATTAGTTTAGACGCCTTGGCCCCGCTGTCAAACGGCGTCGCTCTCACAGCCGCGCCGCCGCCCGCCCGTCGTCGCGGAACAGGTGGCACTGGGCGCCGTCGAGCGTGACCGCGATCCGCTCGCCCGCGCGCACATCGGCGTCGCCTGAGGCGCGCGCCACAAGCCGCTGGCCGTCGGGCAGGTCGAGGTGAATGAAGTGGCTCTCGCCCAGTTGCTCGACCACGTCGATGCGGCCCTCCAGCGGCTGGCCGCCTGCCGCGGCGAAATGCTCCGGGCGGATCCCCAGCGTGACGGTCTCGCCCGCGATTACGCCCGCGCCGGAGACCCGCGCCAGAATGTCGCCCCCGCCGGGCAGGGCGCAGCGCACGCCGCCTTCCTCGACGCCGGTCACCGTCGTCTTGATGAAGTTCATCTGTGGCGAGCCGATGAACCCGGCGACGAACAGGTTCTGCGGGCGGTGGTAGAGCTCCAGCGGCGCGCCGACCTGCTCGACGTAACCATCGCGCAACACCACGATCTTGTCGGCCAGCGTCATCGCCTCGACCTGATCGTGGGTGACGTAGATCATCGTCGCCGCCATTTCCTGATGCAGCTTGGCGATCTCAAGCCTTGTCTGCACCCGCAGCGCGGCGTCGAGGTTGCTGAGCGGCTCGTCGAACAGGAACACCTTGGGGTCGCGCACGATGGCGCGGCCGATGGCGACGCGCTGACGCTGGCCGCCCGACATCTCCTTGGGCAGCCGGTCGAGCAGCGGGGTCAGCTCCAGGATCTCCGCAGCCTTGCGCACCGCCGCGTCGATGGCGTCCTTGCCCTGATTGGCCAGTTGCAGGCCGAAGGCCATGTTCTCATAGGTCGTCATGTGCGGATAAAGCGCGTAACTCTGGAACACCATGGCGATGCCGCGCTTGGCGGGCGGCAGGGCGTTGACGCGCTGGCCGTCGATGGTGAGATCGCCGCTGGTGATGTCCTCCAGCCCCGCGATCAGCCGCAGCAGGGTGGATTTGCCGCAGCCGGAGGGACCGACGAACACCACGAACTCGCGATCCCTGATGTCGAGGCTGACGCCGTGGATGGTCTCGACCTTGCCGAAGGACTTGCGGATGTCGCGCAACTGCACGTCGGCCATGGTTTTCCCCTCAGTAGGTCGCGAAAAAGGCGTCGAACGGCTCCAGCGCCACGCCCGCGCCCGCCAGCGCGCCGTTGAAGCCGTGACCGCCGAGCGGGCTGATGGGGCCAAAGCCGCCGGTGTCGAAGCTGGCGGGCGCCGCGCCGAGGTTGAACACGCACAGCAGGCGCGCGCCGTCGTGCGTTCTGGTGAAGGCGACCACCGGCTCGGGCGCGTCGTGGAAGGCGATCTCGCCCTTCAGCAGCGCCGGATGGTCGCGCCGCCAGTGCAGGAACGCGCGGGTGCGGTTCAGCGGCGACAGCGGCGCGGCGTCCTGCACCGAGACCGCGCGCTCCACATGGTCGGGCGGCATCGGCAGCCAGGGCGTCCCGTCGGTGAAGCCGCCGTGCGCGGCGGCGGCGTTCCACGGGATCGGCGTGCGACAGCCGTCGCGGCCCTTGAAGTCGGGCCAGAAACGGATGCCGTAAGGGTCGCGCAACAGCTCATAGGGCACCACCGCCTCGGTCAGCCCCAGCTCCTCACCCTGATAGAGACAGGGCGAGCCGCGCAGGCTGGTCAGCAGCGCCGACAGCATCGGCGCGGCGCGCTCGGCGTGCTGCGACAGGCCCCAGCGCGAGACGACCCGCTCGACATCGTGATTGGAGAACGCCCAGCTTGGCCAGCTGTATTCCTGCGCCGCCATCCGCTCCGACACGCGGCGGATATGCGCGGCGGAGAAGGTCGCCGACATGTAGTCGAAGCTGTAGGCCATGTGCAGGCGCGTCGAGCCGGAGGTGTAGTCGGCCAGCACGCCATACATGTCGGTGACGCAGCCGATCTCGCCCACGGTGGTCGTGGCGGGGTAGGCGTCCATCACGCCGCGCAGCCGCTCCATGAACTTCAGGTTCTCGGGGCGGGTGATGTTGTAGATCGGGTTCTGCATCGAATACGGGTTCTGCTCCGGCATCCCGTTGACCACGTCGCCCGGGCCGATGGGCGGGTTGTCGCGCAGTTCGGCGTCGTGGAAATACATGTTCACGGTGTCGAGGCGAAAGCCGTCCACGCCCCGGTCGAGCCAGAACCGCGCCACGTCGAGCAGCGCATCCTGCACGGCGGGGTTGTGGAAGTTGAGGTCGGGCTGGCTGGTGAGGAAGTTGTGCAGGTAATACTGGCGGCGGCGGCTGTCCCACTCCCACGCCGAGCCGCCGAAAATCGACAGCCAGTTGGTCGGCGGCGTGCCGTCGGGCTTGGGGTCGGCCCACACATACCAGTCGTGGCGCGGGTTGTGGCGGTCGAAGCGGCTTTCCTGAAACCACGGATGCTTGTCGGAGGTGTGCGACAGCACCAGGTCGAGCATCACCCGCACCTCGCGCTTGTGCGCGCCCTCCAGCAGGGTGTCGAAATCCTCCAGCTTGCCGAACATCGGATCGACATCACGATAGTTCGACACGTCATAGCCGAAATCCAGCATCGGCGAGGTGAAGAACGGCGAGATCCAGATCGCATCGACGCCGAGGCCCGCGATATAATCGAGCCGCGCCGAGATGCCGGACAGATCGCCGATTCCGTCGCCGTTCATGTCCAGAAAGCTGCGCGGGTAGATCTGATAGATCACGCCGCCGCGCCACCAGTCGGCGTCGCCGCCAAGCTGGCGCGGCGTTTCGGTCTCGCCAGGCGCCGGAACGAAGAACATGCGGTTATCCCTTGACT
>Ga0210024_1002187_pt1 | contig 16994 bp, 16 predicted proteins | sample CryGeymeta201525_FD_183988 | JGI IMG/M metagenome (GOLD analysis project Ga0210024, IMG submission 183988) | Groundwater microbial communities from Crystal Geyser aquifers in Utah, USA - Crystal Geyser metaG 2015-25 (SPAdes) (version 2) | ecosystem: Environmental > Aquatic > Deep subsurface >... | reverse complement strand
TGATTTTAAAATTTTTACGGTTAAATAAAAATAGATAAGCTTGCCTGAATAGAAAAACCGTAACCACGGCTAGGCTTAATAAATCAATAAAGGGAATTTCTAAATTATAATAAGAAAAGTTCCAATCTATTATCGGCAAGAAAAAAGCCATGGCGTACAGGCCAATTTCCGGATTTATAGCTAACAATACTATTAAAATTAGGGCCATTAATTCCATAGTTATCTATATTTATAGCAAATAAAAATAACATAAAAAATAAAAAAGGTCAAGAAAGACTACTGCTCTTGACCTTGGAACACACTACGCTCACTTGTAGATAATCTGGCCCTTTCTTTGTTCTGGCCAGACCATCACCTCTCCTTTTCTGAACTTGCGGCCGAACTTCTCGTCGGCCTTGGACAATGCCGGGCCCAAATCTTGGTATTCATCATACCAGTTATTGTCATTCTGGCCGCAGATGAAATAGCCGTCGCCCAATAAAGCGCTGGCCAAACCGAAAAGCCGGCCGTTAGGCTTGACCTGGATAATTGAATAAGGTCCGGTTTGGCCATAATTTTTCATGCTCTGGTGCCAGCCGCCGGCTGTTTTGTCTCCCAGATAATCATTGGGAAACTCCTCAAACATTTTCCCGTTGAATAAATCCAGGAATTCCGCGCTGCCCTTGTTGCCGACCAGGATGAACCCGCTGCCTTTGGCTTGGCGGATAGTGGTCAAAAATTTCCTGATGCCACCAGACCAGGCCTGGTCTAAGTCTTCCACGTTGTCTTGGCGATGGTCGTTATTGGCGTCAATGTTTCCATTGTCAATCCAACTTACATTGCCGCCGCTATTGTCCATGAAGTATCCGTCCCATAACGGATCCGCCAAAACATTGGCGAGCAGGAAACTGGCATGGTAAGCCGGCCAATCCAATCCATTAATTACCGGGCAATAGGAACTTAAATTCATCATTCTCATTCCCTTCCAGAACATCACCGGATTTCCCTCCGCGCTTTTTAGAAACCAAGCCACGTAATTCTCAAGCACATCGTCCAACATTCGCTTCTGTAGCGGCCGATTAGCAACCATGGGAACAAAAAACTCCATTGGGTTGCTGTAGGCCAAAAGCTTAATTCTCGGATTAAGCTTTTTCAGAAGCCGCAGGCTCCCGGGGTTATTCACCAGATTTTCCATGTCCGCAATTACCAAATGGAACCGCGCCAGTTTAATTGCTTCTTCCTGGCTCATGGTCGGCGATGTCCAATAAGCTCCAACTTTTGGGTTTTCCGCCAACATCATCGTTTGTGGTTGAAATGACGGTTTAACGGCCGCACAACCAAACACAAACCACAGAGAAATAAAAAGAACTAGACATTTCATCAGACCATCACCTCCTATTATTTTTTATTTTTGTTGGACTACCCAAATTAACATAAAAAAACAAGGGTGTCAAACTTAGAACTTGCGTTCCAGCCTAACACCCTTTTATTCATTCTCCTTGATTTCCTCCTACTTCGGAGCCACGCGGAAATTGAACCCGCCGACTCCGTTGTCCGATACGTCGGCTGCCTTGACGCGCGCGTCATTAATGACGGCGTGGGGAATGTACTGATTGTTCCCGATGTCAAAGCAGAAATCGGTTTTGGCGCGAACCGACTTGCCGGATTTGTAGACGTAATAATTTCCGTCAAGGACCATAGCCTCACGCTTGAAGCTAGGCGCCACCATGGCCTTGGGCGCGCTACCGTTGGCTGCTTTGACCAGGTCGGCGCTTACGAAATATGTGCCATCTGCAGTGACCCCATAAAGTGCTCCGCCCGGAGCATCGAACGCCTGGACTGCCGTTGCCATCACCATGATGGCCATACAAAGAACGATTGCCTTTTTCATCTTTGTTCCTCCTTCTTTTCGTTTATGGATTTGACATAGGCGCTGATCATGGAAAACAATTTCTCCAAATCAATATCAGCGCCTGCACCAATCATATGTCCGTTGTTGTTCTCGTAGGCGGAATTGAACTGATACCGCCAACCCGCTCCGACCTTGATCATGTCGTCTTGGCGTGCCAGGAAAGGTCCTGCTTCTATGCCGACCCCGTGGTCGCCGAAAGCATAGGTGCCTTTACCGACCAGCCCGCCTTTCAATCCGTCGGTTTGCCAGAAGTAGAGTCTACTACCGACAGCCAGTCCGGTTTTGTCTTCGGCCGGGTCATTGTCTTGCGGAATTTTCCAGCCTTGCCACGAGCTTTCCTTCTCGTGGCCGATGTCAATGTTTAAGTCGCCCCAGGATTCTACCTTGTTGAACGGTCCGACCTGGTACAAATCATTGGACAGACCGACTAACAGTATATCCGTGTCTTGGCGTGCCGAATAGCCTAAGCTATCGTTGCCAAAATCACGCTGCTTGCCTACTTGTACAGTGACTACTGTTCTCGTGCCACTCTTGCCGGTTAAATCAGCTACCGGCCCAATACTGAAACGATCCCCCCGAAACATGAAATCGTCGTTTATGCCCCGCCAGGCGTTGGCGGTTAATCCTAACCCCTCCCGATAAACTCCATTAGCCGTTGTTTGGCGTGCAAAAAACGAATTATGTTTGCCGCCCACGTAAGCCGACTTGCCATCACCTTCTAACGCCAGATAAAACCCGTACCAGCCGAATGTTTCATGTTCGTAATACGGCTCATAGGACTTGTACTCGGGCGCGGGAATTTCTGCAATTACCGCGGCTTCCTCTACCATGGGCAGAGGAATCAACAACGTAAGCAGCTGTTTTTTCTTCTCCGGTTCCGGAGGAGGCGAAGGCGGTGGCGAAGGTCGCGGTACATTAGTCATCACAACTGTCTCCAAGGGCGCTTCCGGCTTCTTCACTTCCGACCACCAAGCCCAGTTGCGGCAAATTGACGATTCAGCTAAATAGAAAATTTTATTATCATATTCAACTGACCACTTTTTCGCCGCAAAAAGCTTGCCGGCATCCCATTTCGCTCGCACATCGTTAACCATCTTGTAGCGACCGAAAACCATTTGTTCAAAATGATCACCGGAAGCTATCTGGTGCCATTCGAACTGCCCCGACTTTACCTTTTCAATCATCGCTGCCCTCACTTCTTCAAGAAGATTGAACATGTTGATTACTTTGGCGAAGTCATGGCCAACAAACTTGTTAACCCCGGGCTTTTCCCATGAGAAAGGTTTTGACGCGGCCTTGGCTTTGCCAGACACCTTCTCCGGAATCTGCAATTTCTGCCCGGGGTAAATCAAATCCGGATTCCTAACCTGCCCTTTGTTCGCCCGATAAACAGCGTGCCATTTCTGGCCGTACTGTTTGGCGATCACGGACAGGCACTCGCCTTTCTTGACCACGTGTTCGCGCGCTTGGGCAAACCCAGTCGCGCAAAACAGGATCAAGAAGGAAATAACGAATACTAATCGTTTCATTATCCTTCTCCTTTCCGGTTTTGTTTGGGTTTGCCATGACAGACAATCGCGTCTTCAGATCTTAATCATTATCTTTTCTCGGCGCTGAATCCAGCGGCTAAACAGCCAATCGGCTATTAGCGAATCTTCAATCGAAGATTTTTTGTCGGTTGGAATCCCAACCTCCGCAAGATAATCATAATCTCTTAAACGCAACTCTCTAAGTCAAGCTAGGCGCAAACTCACCTATTTCTTGGCGTTTTCTTCCAACACCCGCTTGTTGTATTCCAACGCACAGGCATTGTAGCCGTCATAAGTTTCCGCGTCAGCACAAGGCGTGCCTTTAATGGCAGCCTTGATGGAATCCGGCAATTTCGCCGAGGCAGAATCAGTGATTTTTGCCGCTGATTTACCGCCGTATTCCTTAACGTATTCCTTAAGCCCGCGCAACACCATTTTTGCCGTGCCTTCCGCGTCCGGCTTGTATTCCATATAACCCGGACGGTCAATGCGGTCGCCCCAGATGCTGGGTAAGGTAAATACCTTGGCGATGCCGGCGATTAAGGCGGTGCTCGCGATGTCCATAAACGGATACATCACGAACAGCTTCCAGTCGCGGCCCAGCCAATCGGCGAACCCGCGCACAATGGAATCTTCCTTGGCAAGATTGTCCAGCTGTTCTGCAGCCAGAGTCGTGCCGTAGCGCGCATAAATGTACTTTCGGGCGATTTTTGCGTCTTCAACACGGAAATGTTTGTACAGCGCGAGCAGATCCCTATCTTCCCTAGAACCGATAGCCACCTCCTTAATGAAGGGAGCGGCCTGGGTGATCTCCGGCAGAAAATCTTTGTATTTTTCAACATCGATCTTCCGCCAGAGGCTTTCCAGTTCGCGATACTCGCCACTCTGGTTGTTGTAGATTCGCTTACCGCCATGGTCAAGCACTGCCAGACGGCTGCCTGCCAGCTCGGATAAGGTCTTGGGAATCATGACGATCATCACCTTGTCCCCGGTGAACTGCGTTAAGCTCAAGGCCAGCAGTTTTGTTTCCTGCCCGGCCTTGTCCCACATCAACGCGGTCCAGGCGAACCTGCCGTCGCCGCCTTCCGCCAAATCCAGAATCGGATTCAAAGCGAAAGTGGCGACCGTGTAGGTCTGCGCTTTCTCTTCCGGCATGGGCGCCAGGTACATATCCGGCCGGTCCATGACGTACTTGCGGCCACAACCGGTGGCCGACACGACAACCGCGACCGCCAACAGGACGGCCAAAAGTATTCTGTGTCTTTTCATCTTCATCCTCCTTCTAGGCCGCAGCCTGTTTTTTAGTTTTTTCTCTGATAATCCCTTTACTGATCAATTTTTGAATCTGATCGCCATACTCCGCCGTATTTTGCCAACACTTCCGCGCCGACCTGCGGGCCTCCCCTTCGGTTTTGCCCCACATCCGGTCGCCGCCGCTTAAATGCCGAAATGGCGTCAGCCATCGTCCGGTCGCCGGATCAAACTCAAGGTCGGTCACATAAAGACCGTTGTCTCCGAGGGCAATCGTAACGACCGTTGTTTTCTTAGCAGTTTCATTCGAAGTTTTCCGCTTGCTCCTTCTTAATGAAAAAGCGATTAAAACTGTCACGATGATTACCACTACAGCGATAAGCACGCTAATCCAGATAAGCTGTAGCGCCTGTCCCTTTTTCGAATTTTTCGGAATACTGGCCGGAGCCTTTGCCTGTATTTGAGACATAGTGGCCTCAACCACTTTCTTGATCTCTTGTTCAGACAACTTCATTTTGGCCTCGGAACGGTCGGGTAAATAATAGACAATCTCCTGCCCGATCTTAACCTGCGTCCCTAGCCCCGGATTCCAGGTAAACAGTTTTTCCACTTCAACGCTCTGGACTTTCCAGGTGAACATAAGTTCGCCCAAGGTATCACCCTTCTTCACGGTATAGACGACTCTGTCCGCCGCCGTGGCGTAAAAAGCCAAAAGCAACAACAGAACCACAATAACGGCCGCTATAACCAACATCTTAATCCAAAAATTCTTTTTCTTCATTTCAATCCTCCTTTTCTCCCAATCGGGATTATGTAGGGCAATCGCCCATTGTTAAATTGCAATCTTTGGCCTAAATTTGCCGGCCGCAATTCGCTAAAACCGCAACCTCCGACAATCGCCGGAAAACAACTTTAGACCCCCTTTACATTATTTACAATGTAAAAAGCAAAAATTAATAACTCATTAATTCCTGCTTTCTACATTTTAATCATTAAAATCATGACGGCCGAAAATATTTTTCATATTACCTTGCCGCGCGATTTCTTCATGTATATCCAAATCGTCATTGTCGTATTCAATCTCTTTTTCCTGAACATCCGATTCTGCCGCCTCAAAATCCGGCGCCGGCATGGCAAATTGCCTAATGGGCTCCACCGGCTTTTTTGTGGATTTAGGTATCAATCTAAAACTATATTTTTCTTCGGGCAATAAATAAATATAAACTAAAGAGAACAATAAACCTAATACTAAAGCTAAACCGAGATTCAAAATCAAATTCGGCTTAACCGGGTAATTGCTGGTTATGGGCTCGTCAATAATTTTTATAGATACATTGCTGCCATTTCCATGATACAAACCATGCTTAGTCTGTAGAGTGTAAATAATCGCCTGAGCAATCGACTCGGCTTGTGCGCGGTCGGTATGATAAACGGCCAATGAGATAATACCGGAATCGTTAATGGCTTTGGCGCTCACGGTTTTAGACCAGGCTTTCATCTGGTCTTTAACAGTTTTGCCGAAATAATTCTTATCTACAAAATACCCTGAACTTAAGACATTTTCAAAAAAAGAATTGGAATAGACTACTTTGGCCAAAATATTGCTTAAATATTCAGTAGATTTGGAGGCTTGATAAGGGTCAGCATTTGCAAAATTTTGAATTACTAAAACTTGGGCGCTGGAGCCATATTTAATTGGCTGTATTATAGTTAGAATTGAGGCTAAAATTAGAAAAATAAAAACTAAGGAAGCAATCGTTCCCCGTTTCTTTTTTATTAGAGATAAAAAATCAGTCATTTCCATAAATTTTTTACATTTTAACCTAAAAACTTATCATAATTCATTATTTTTGTCAACATAGTGTACTAGACGGGTAGATAGGTAACACATTGTGATATTTAAAGGTAAAATTGATTGGCGGCATATAATCCAGGGTTTGGTGCGGCCGCTGGAAGTTGTAGTGGATTAGCCATTTGGTTAATCTCTGGTTAAACAGTTTGACGTCGTCGGTCATGTTGCCCATCTAAATAAACTCCTCCTTGAGAGTGCGGTTGAAGCGTTCATTGTCCGGATTGTCTTTCAGGGTTTTAACGCGGGAATGGTAGTGGAGTAATTTCAGTTTAGCGCAACCCCGGTCAAAGTGTTTTTTAAACTCCGAGCCGTTGTCAGTCTGGATATTATCGATCTTGCCGTCCAGCAGGAAATGCAGCCGGTAAAGAAAATCTCTGGTGTTGTAGGAGCTGTGGCTGGTATACATCCGGGCAAAAGCCACTTTAGTCCATTTGTCGATGGCGGTAACAATATATCTTTTTCTGCCCATCCAGTAAAGAGTAACTGTGTCCAGGCATAACAGAAACCCTTTAATCTTTTTCATTTTCAAATCGGTAATCTTCTTGCGCTTCTGCGATAGGACCCGTTTGCGGTTGATTCTGGCCTGTTTTTGCGGGTGATAGTAGATGTTAGCTCTTTGGATAATACATTGGATTTTCCAGGAAGTGATGTTTAAATCATCCGGAAATCTAGCCTGATATAGTTTCAGCAGTTTCATTTTGCCGTAGCGGATATACTGTTTGCGCAATTCCACCACTCTCAGATATTGTAAATTAGTGTATTCTTTTTGGCGAGTACTCCTGGGCACCCTGGATTTGTCTTCCAGACTGCCTAAATTGGTTTCGTCAAACCGGTCAAACCATTTGTAAAATGTCTTGGGCGGAATGCCAAAATGGCGGCAGGTCAGCCGGGCGTTCCGCCCGGCCAAAGCATGATAATATATCATCCATTTCAGGCGCTTGCGCGCCTCCTGGGACAAGCCTTTGGCTTTGGCCACCTTGCGCCAGAGGTCGCACTTGTTAATTTGTTTGCTTGGCTTAAAAGGAAAAAAACGGCCAACGGTTAAAACCGTAATAATAGGGTTGACGAGGCATATGAAATACATTAGATAATTAACCCCTGATTTTACCCAAAATCTTTAGTTTGGGCAATTTAGAGGTGTTACCTATGTATCTCATCTTATTCACCAGAGGTATAATAATAATTTCAATGAATCTTTTGAGAATCTGATGTTCTATAATTGGGCAAACAGCGCTATGCAGACCAACGGCCAGGCCAGCATCAAAAATTCTTTATTCTGGCAGGCTCCGATGGTCAACGGTGATGGCAGTAATGTCACCGGAGATCCGCAGTTCCTTTCGAAGTACAGCTCGGGACTTCAGCCGTCAACCGAATCGCCGGCCATTCAACAAATCATAAAACAGTCAGGGAATTACCCTGGCGCCCTGTCACCGCAAAATCCCAATTAATTTCATCTCATTAGCTCGTTCAATACAAAAACCCCGCTGGTTTTAACCAACAGCGAGGTTCTTTTTAATGTTTGGAATAATCCACCTATCCCCTTTTATCAAGAGGGTTTTTCACTTTTACTATCTGGCCGATTTTTAGGTTTTTCAGCTTTCTCCCTCTAACCTCCAGGTTAAAATAATATTCGGTTTTGCCAATTATCTTATCGGACTTGATTTGCTCCACCGCGATTTCCAGAGTTTTGCCCCTAAACTTATTTTTATAATCAGCCGCCAATTTTACGCCCAGCTTTCTCAACTCTCGGGCGCGCCTTAGTCTTATATTTTCTTTCACCTGTCCGGGCAGTTTCGCGGCCGGCAGTTTGGCATGCGGGGAAAACGGAAACACGTGCAAGCGGCTGAATTTTATTTTTCTGATAAAATTTTCGGTTTCTTTAAATTCCTCTTCCCCTTCTCCGGGAAAACCGGTTATTACGTCCGTGCTAATGCCAATACCAGGCACTTGTTTTCTGATCTGCCTAATTCTGGCGGCAAAATATTTACTGCCATAAGGCCGGTTCATTAACTTTAAAATTTTATCACTGCCGGATTGCAAAGGAATATGCAAATGCCTGCAAATTTTTCCCGACTTCATCATCAATTTAATCAATTCATCCGTTACCTCGGTAATTTCAATTGAGCTTAACCTGATCCGGCCTAAATTTTTAATTTTAATGAGTTTTTTTAATAAAATAACTAGATTGTCATTGCGAGGAGCGCCAGCGACGAAGCAATCTCTGGTTAGTCGCGAAGAACCTGAGATTGCTTCGCTCCTTTCAGTCGCTCGCAATGACAGACTTTTGCCTTCGCCATACAACCCCAAATGAATTCCGGACAATACAATTTCCCCATAACCGGCCTTAACAGCTTGTTTTATTTCGGCAGTCACTTCAGCCTCCGGCCGGCTTTTAAGTTTGCCGCGGACATACGGGATAATGCAATAACTGCAAAATTGCTCGCAACCGTCCTGAATTTTGATGAAATAACGGCTCCGGCCCGTCATCGCCAGCCCGGCTTGAGTAGGCTGATCTATAATTTTTTTAATCTTTTCTCCTTTAAGCTTGGCCCAACAGCCAATCAACCTAATTTCTGCTTTAGGGTTTTCTTTTCTGGCTTTATTAATCATGCGCCGGCTTTTATTAATCGCAGTTTGGGTAACCGCGCAACTATTAATAATGGCGATGTCAGCATTCTCCGCAGCCGCAACCAAGCCGGCTCGCTCCAATTCCGCGGCCAATTTCCCCGAATCATATTGGTTGACTTTACAGCCTGAAGTGTAAATTTTATATGTCTTTATCTTCATACTAAAAAACCCCATTCAGGGGAATTTGAGCCGAGGAGAGGGATTGAACCTCCAACCTACGGTTTACAAAACCGTTGCTCTACCATTGAGCTACCTCGGCAATTTTGACTTTTGAGTTTTGACTTTTGAGTTAGAGCGAAACGACATGTACGCCGTACAGGATTTGAACCTGTGACCTTCTCCTTAAAAGGGAGCTGCTCTACCAACTGAGCTAACGGCGCGTAATTAAAAAACCCGTGCTTGCGGATGTAATAATTAATAATAAAATAACATATATTTTTAAAAAAAGCAAGTGGAAAATCAGTGGACAAAATGCCAAATTTTCACCCTTGATAAATCAGCCGCCCCAGTGTAGGATAAAAATATGGCCGACAACCAAACTGCCATCGCCAAACTGCCGCCGCAGAGTTTAGAAACCGAAGCTTCGCTTTTGGGCTGCCTTTTGATTGATAAAGACGCTATTTTTAAAATCGCCGACATTCTCCGGCCGGAAGATTTTTACAAAGACAGCCACGGCCTGATTTATTCGGCCATGTGCGAACTATACATTCATCACGAGCCGATTGATATTTTAACCTTAACCACCAAACTGGAAGAAAAAAACCAGCTGGAAGCCGTGGGCGGACGAACTTATATCGCCGAACTGGGCAATACCGTGGCCACTTCGGCCCATGTCGTCCACTATGCCAACACAGTCCAGCGCAAAGCCACTTTGCGGCGGCTCTTAACCGCTTCGGCGGAAATCGCCGAGCTGGGCTACCAGGAAGACGAAGAAATTGAAAAAATCCTGGACCAAGCCGAGCAAAAATTATTCGGCGTGTCGCAAAAATATTTAAAAAACATTTTTCTGCCCATAGACAATCTCTTAACCGAAGCCTTTGACCGGATTGACGAACTGCATAAGCAGAGCGGCAAACTGCGCGGCCTGCCAACCGGCTTCGGCGACCTGGATAATCTCCTGGCCGGCCTGCAAAAATCAGATTTGGTGATTTTAGCGGCGCGCCCCAGCGTGGGCAAAACTTCCCTGGCCTTGGATATTGCCCGCCAAGCCGCCATTAAAACCAAAACTCCGATCGGCATTTTCTCTTTGGAAATGAGCAAAGAGCAATTGGTTGACCGCCTGCTCTGCGCCCAGGCCGGCGTCTCGCTCTGGCGCATGCGCACCGGCAAATTGTCCGACAAAGAAGAAGACAACGACTTCTCGCGCATCGGCGACGCCATGGGGCGATTATCCGAAGCGCCGATTTTTATTGACGACTCGGCCAGTTCTTCCATTATGGAAATCCGGACCAAAGCCCGCCGCCTGCAAATGGAAAAAGGCCTGGGGCTTTTAATCGTGGATTATTTGCAGCTGATGGAAGGCCGGGGCAGATACGGCGATAACCGCGTGCAGGAAGTGGCGGAAATCACCCGCGGCCTTAAAGCCATCGCCCGCGAACTTGACATTCCGGTTTTGGCCCTGTCCCAGCTGTCGCGCGCCGTGGAAATGACCCACCCGGCCATACCGAGATTGGCGCATCTAAGAGAATCCGGCTCAATTGAGCAGGACGCGGACGTGGTTATGTTTATTTACCGCAAAGCCGTTGACAGGAGCTATAACTACGACGAACTGTCGGAATCGGAAAAGCATCGAGCCGAAGTGCATATCGCCAAACATCGCAACGGCCCGACCGGAAAAGTTGAATTATTCTTTGACGAAAACACGGTGAGCTTTAAGAGCGCGGCCAAAGCTGACTTGGAAGCTCCGCCGGAATTTTAAACCATGAATTATCCAAAATCAATTCAAAATTTGATAGATTATTTTTCTCACCTGCCCTCGGTCGGGCCGAAAACCGCCGAGCGCTATGTTTTTTATTTACTGAAAGCCCATCCCGAGTGGCTGCAAGGCTTTGCCCAGGCCATTGCCGAACTTAAAGAAAAAACTACGCTTTGCCGAATTTGCCTGTCCCTGGCCGAGTCCGACCCCTGCTCCATCTGTTCGGACAAAAAAAGAAGCCAGGCGCTCGTCTGCCTGGTGGCGGAGACGCGCGATTTATTGGCCATTGAAGAAACCAAACAATATAACGGCTTGTATTTTGTTTTGGGCGGCGTCATTAATACCATTGAAGGCGTCAAGCCGGAACAACTAAACATTAAACCGCTAGTAGCCAGAATAAAACAAAAAGGCCTGAAAGAAATTATTCTGGCTTTTAATCCCGACTTGGAAGGCGAAACCACCGTCCTGTACCTGGCAAAATTATTTAAGCCATCTAAAATTAAAATCACCCGCTTAGCCAAAGGACTGCCCATGGGAGCCGACCTGGAATACGCGGATGAAATAACCTTGGCTCATGCGTTGAAATATAGAAATGAAGTATAATCTTTAGGCAATCTTGGTTATTTCTATTTTCGTGAACGGCTGGCGATGGCCCACGTTCCTTTTGTATCTGGTCTTGTTCTTGAATTTTATCACGCTGATTTTTTTGCTTCGGCCCTGCTCTAAAATTTTTCCTTCCACCAAATCGCCCAAAATCGGCTGGCCCAACTCCAATTTATCATCATCGGCCACCAATAAAGTCGGAAACTTTAAGGCCGCGCCGGCGGCGCCGTTGATTTTCTCAATTTTTAAATTTTGCCCTCGGCTCACTTTATACTGCTTGCCGCCGGTCTTAATTACCGCTATTTTCATAATTGCTTTTATTAAAAATAAAACTCCGCTAACAAGCGGAACATTAATATCCTAAACCACTTTTTTCTTTCTGTCAAGATAAGCGAAAAATATAATTATCATTATCATGACGGCCGCTAGCGTAGCCAAGGCGAAAACTTTGCCCAGGCTTTGCAGCAGCAAAGCGCCCAAACCGAAAATCAGGGAAATAAAGTAAAAAAACCAGACCGACTTTCTCACGCTTAAACCTAAATCCAGCAGGCGAAAATGCAGATGCCGGCGGTCCGCGAATTTAAACGGATTTTTCCCGGCCGCCAGCCGCCGCAGAATGGTCCAAGCCACGTCCAAAATCGGTATGCCCATGACTAAAAGCGCCATGGCGATTTTCCCGCCCGAAATTATAGCCAAAACGCCGAGAGCGTAGCCCAAAAAAAGCGAGCCGCCTTCGCCTAAAAATATTTTAGCCGGGTGCCAATTAAAAAATAAAAAGCCGAGACTGGCGGCCGCCAAAATCAGCGCGGCCAGGCCGATGTCCGGCTGATAATACTTTTCGCTCATGGTAAAAAGAAAAATCACCAGGGCGCCGATAGCCGTCATGCCGGAAACTAAACCGTCCAAGCCGTCTAAAAGTTTAGTCGTGTACATCATGCCTAAAAGCCATAAAACAATCAGCGCGGCTGAACCCGCGCCCAAATAAATAAAACCGCCGAGCGGATTGGTTATTTTTTCAATCTCCACCCCGCCGGCGATAACCGAGGCGATGGCTAAAATCGGCCAGATAAATTGCTTAAGCGGTTTTAAATTATATTTATCATCCAAAAATCCGCCGACCATTAAAAAAACGCCGCCCGCGAAAAACCCCAGCCAGTGGCTTACTTCCAGATTTCCGGCCAGCAGTTTGTCGCGCGTAAAATATAAAATAATAAAAAACGCGGCGAACACGGCCGAGCCGCCGAGTAAAGGAACCGGTCGGCCGTGCAATTTTCGCCCGCCGTCAGGCCGGTCAACGATATTAAGAGCGCGCGCCAGCTTCATCACCAGCCAAGTCAAAACGGCGGACAGCAGAAGCGTAATAATAAAAATTTGCAGATAGTAAAGCGCCATATAATAATTTGTCATTGCGAGGTCTGACCATTTTTGTTATTGCGATGAGCTCCGCATTTTGCGGGGCGTCGAAGCAATCCGTTCACATTGTCATTGCGAGGAGCTCCGCCAGCAGGCGGAAGCGACGAAGCAATCTCCGGTTTACCAGTCTAAAGTTAAATCTTTCCATATCGGGTTTAACTTATTAATCAAGGCTATTTTCTTTTTTCTGGAACCGCCTTTGATTTGCTTTTCTCTGGCAATGGCATCATAGATATTATTAAACATTTCGTAATAGACTAACTTTGTAATATTATACTTTGCTGTAAAACTTATTTTATTATCTTTATTTATATGCTGATAATTTCTGACTAACAAATTATTGGTTACTCCGGTATAAAATACATGATGCAATTTATTGGTATTAATATAAACATAATAATTTCGCTCTTTTATCATATTTGCTAATTGACCGGAGATTGCTTCGCTTCTTCCAGAAGCTCGCAATGACATTCAAAGTTATCCACAATTTTAATTTGCGCGTTTTTAAAAATTAAGCTATAATAAATTTTTGTGGATAGGTTAATTATCTATTCAACATCGCACATAAAGGAGGTGAACATTAACAAAAACAAGGATTTAAATTTAAAAATTACTTTACTTAGGAGGGATGGAGATTTGAGCATTAGAGATATTCCGGAAATTGAGGCAGAGGCAGAGGATAAAAAAATATCGAGATGGTCTACTTTTATGACGGGGGTAAAGTCTAACGAAGAATTAGGCTACCCGGCTCCTCGAAAAGTAATTGATGAGGTATATAAATTTATTTTCAGCGAATGGTACCAAGTCAAAATGTAATGCACTCGAGGACGGCATGTTATATAAATTCTAACACGTGAAGACTTCATAAAGGCAGCCGTCCTTTTTTTATACTATCGCAGTCCGGTTTGGGTAAATTATTTTTCTCGCGCATACGAAATTGTAGCAGTTTTTGTAAAAACGCCCAAATTTCGTCTAAGCAGGAAAAATAATTTGTTCAAGCCTGACGCCATAACTATAAAAGCCAACTTTAAATCCCCCTTGCCCCCTTTAATAAAGGGGGCTTTCACAGCTCTCTCCCCTGCCTGACGCTCACCTTAGCGTCATTGTCAATCACCACCGTATCTCGCCGCTTCACTTCGCCGGCCAAAACCAAATTAGCGATTTCGTTTTCCACTTTTTCCTGAATCAGCCGGCGCAAAGGCCGGGCGCCGAATTTAGGGTCAAAGCCTAAACCGGCCAATTTTTTCACCCCGGCCGGCTCGCATTCCAAGCCGATACCTTTGGCTTCCAGCATACGCCGAACTTTACCTAGCATCAGTTCCGTGATTTTTTCAACTTCAGCCATGCCTAAAGGCTTAAACACCACCACGCCGTCAAAACGATTTATCAACTCCGGTTTTAAATATTTATTAAGCTGATCGTTTATTAACGATTGCTTTATCGTCTCGAGCGAGGCGCCGGCCTTAATTTGATCCTGAATATAAACCGCGCCGATATTGGAAGTGGCGATGATGATGGAATTGGTAAAATCAATGGTCCGGCCCTGCCCGTCGGTCAGGCGGCCATCGTCCATCACCTGCAAGAACAGGTTTAAAATATTGGCATGCGCTTTTTCAAACTCGTCCAGCAAAATCAAGCTAAACGGCGCTTGGCGCACGGCTTCGGTCAAGTAGCCTAAAATGCCATCAGGCGCGCCAATCATTTTTTCCATGGCTTCCGGCCGCTGATATTCACTCATGTCCAGCCTCACCATATAATCTTCGTCCCCAAAATAAGTTTCGGCCACGGCTTTGGCCAGTTCGGTTTTGCCCACGCCGGTCGGGCCCAAAAACAGAAAGCTGGCAATCGGCCGCTTGGCCTCTCTGACCTCGGCCCGAGCCCGCCGCAAGCTGGCCGCCACCATGGCCACGGCCTCGGCTTGGTCCACCAGGCGCTCGTGAATTTTTTCTTCCAAGTTTAAAAGCACCTGGCTTTCTTTGGCCGTGATTTTGGTCAAAGGAATTTTGGTTTTTCGGCTGACGATGGCGGCCACGTCATCGGCGTCCACCAGGCTGTTTTCGCCCTTGTCATGAGCAACCTTAACCGCGATCGCTTCCAAAATATCAATGGCTTTGGCCGGCAGATTCCTGTCATGGACATACTTAGCGGTTAATTCCACGGCCTTGGCGATGGCCGAATAAGTAAAATAAACTTTAAACTTGGCTTCATAATAGCCGATTTTGCTTTCAATCATCTGGATCGCCTGGTTGTTGTCCGGCTCGGCGATGTCTACCTTAACCAATAAATTGCCCAGCGGCTTATTTTCCAGATATTTGGCGTAATTATCGTTAGTGATGCTGGCTAAGCAGCTTAAATTATGACGCTCCAAAGCGTTGGCCAAAACTTCCGATAACTCCAGGCTCTCCTTCTCGCCCGCGGTTATGCCCATTAAATTTTCAATGTTATTGAAATACAAAATAATGTTGCCGGCGCGGGCGACCTCGTCAATTATCACTAAGAGCCGCTGTTCGGCCGCTTCGGCCGAGGCGCCGCTTAAAAGCCGCGCCACGTCCACTTCCACCAGCCGCTTGTCTTTAAGCCTTTTGGGCACGTCTTCCTCCACCATCCGGCGCGCGATCTGCCCGATGATGGCATTCTTGCCCACGCCCACCGGCCCGCATAAGAGGACGCCGCTTTTGCCGCTCTCCAAATTTTCAAAAATTTCTTTGACTTCATTAACGCGCCCGACGCATAATTCCAGCCGCCCCCACTTAGCCGCCAAAGTCAGGTCGTAGGCGAAATGATTTAAAACCGGCGTGGCCACGGCCGTATAAGCCCGGTCCATGGCGCTAGCCGGCTTAAAACGCGACGCCTTACGGTAAAGCCGGTAATTTTCCAATAACTGCTCGTTAATCACAAACCATTGGATGACGTTGTTGATTTTATCATGGTCAATTCCCAAATCGTAAAGAATCTCCTTCAGATTCCGGTCGCGCGCCAAGCTGGGCAAAATGAAATAAATCGGCTCAACTTTCTTCTGGCCTAAATCAGCGGCTAAGGCGTAGCTTTCCAAAAAAATTTCTTTAAGTTCGAGCGATAATTCGGTTGGCGAAGCGCCGGCCGGCAGGGCCAACAGCTGATTTTTTAATTTACTGATCAGCTTGGCCGGGTCAACGTTCAAGCGGGAAAAAATCGCTGCCGCCTTAACGTCCCTTAACAGGCTAAAAAACAAATGGACCGGCCTGACCTGGCCGTGCTTGGCCCGGTCGGCCAAGAGAAAAGCTTGCTCTAAGGCCCGGAAAGCGGCCGGGCTGAAACCGCTGGAAATTTCAATTTTATGCTTGCCTCTGACTTTTTTCAGTTCGGCCCAATTATCCGGCGACTGGTCAGGCGACGCCTGGCCGTATTTGATTTTTTTTATTTTTCGCTTAGCCGCCTCCGCTTCGCTTAAGCGGTAAATAATGAACATGTCGGCGATAACGCTTAACCAGAAAGTCAAGATGAGCTTGTCTTTTATGCGCCAAAAAGCAAAAGCGCCAGCGGCCGTGGAGCTTTCGCCGGCCCGCCAAACCCAAAAGGCTAAAACCGTCAAGCCGGCCAAACCGATAATAAAAGCGGCTAAATTTAAAATCAGATGCAGACTTTTCTTCAGATGCCTTAATTTAATGATGGGCGCGCTTAAAGGCAGGTTCCAATAATAAAACCGGCCATGATGCAAGGCCACCAGGCCATTGCCGGCGCAATTCTGGCAGCTGCCCTTGCCCGACCGGCCGGTGGCATCGCAAGCCGGGCAGGTAATGAATTGAATATTCGTTGATTCGTTAGGGTTCATATAAACTGAAAAATTATTTCATAAATCACTAAGGGCGGCAGCAGCAGCCAGGCGGCCACGGCCAAAACGGCCAAAACCAACCAAAATAATAAAAGCGCGCT
>Ga0210024_1002186_pt1 | contig 16995 bp, 10 predicted proteins | sample CryGeymeta201525_FD_183988 | JGI IMG/M metagenome (GOLD analysis project Ga0210024, IMG submission 183988) | Groundwater microbial communities from Crystal Geyser aquifers in Utah, USA - Crystal Geyser metaG 2015-25 (SPAdes) (version 2) | ecosystem: Environmental > Aquatic > Deep subsurface >... | reverse complement strand
AGATATTAATAAGACAAGTTTGATGAAAAACCCTCAAAACAGTATTGCTTTGTGCACATTACCTGCTGAAAAAGATTTGCCAAAGAAAATTGATTCGGACCTGAGCATTTATTTGGATGAAATTCAGGATCCCGGAAACCTGGGCACAATCATCAGAATTTGTGATTGGTTTGGTATTGATCATCTTTTTTGCTCTCCCAAAACTGCTGACTTGTATAATCCAAAAGTAATTCAATCCACAATGGGTTCGTTTTGCAGGGTAAATGTTTATTACACTGCTTTTGAACCAGTTGCTGAACTTGCATCCAAATCAGAAGTGACAGTTTTAGGCGCTTTTCTCGATGGTGTAAATATTTACACTCAGAAATTTCCGTCCCGGATTTTACTTGTAATGGGAAATGAAGGCAACGGAATTAGCCCCGAAGTTGAAAAAATAGTTGAGAAACGTATTAAAATTCCGGAATTTAACAAAAATGCCAGGTCGGCAGAATCGCTAAATGTGTCGGTTGCAACAGCAATTATTTGCGCTGAGTTTAAACGAAAAACCCATGTTGCCGGGTTACTCGAAATGAAATGAAAGGGTAAAAATATTCGACCTCAAACTTTTTATTGACTGAGCATAATATTTGCGCTGTTGTTCAGGCAATCCACCCAACTGGTCGTTTAAACCAAAACTAAACTTCCCCTCCACAGTAAAACGAAAAAACGGAAAATAGTGATCCCAACCACCGCCAACTTCTGCATAAAATCCGCTGCTTTTTAGCTTTACCAAATCATCTTTTGCCGTTTTTGAAATGTCCTGACGGAATGCGCTGCCAAAAATAACAAAAGGCCTGTCGTTGTTTATTCGCCTGGCTTTATACTTAATTAGCAAAGGGAAATCGAGAAAAGTTGATTTTATGGAATAAAACTTTAAAGGTTCAATACCTGCATTAATATCATAAACCGGAATATTATAGGTTAACTTTCGCTCGCCAAACGACATCCCCGGTAAAAACCGCAAATCCAAATCTTCTGTTAATCTTAAACTCGAAACAATCCCAACAGTAAACCCAGGTACCAGGGATTGTAAATCACCCCTCACTGACATTCCCCCTGAAATTTGATTTGGATCATTGGGAAATGGAACGCCATCTGCGAATTCGGGATTTTCGCCAATTGGATTATAATTTAAAATATTAAAATCGAGTAAGTTGTAGCCTAAAGTAAAGCCAAAATGAATTAGCTTTTCATCGAAAGTGTTAAGATAATTCACCATTTGCTTTTGAGCAAAAACATTCGAAATAAGGAGAATGAATAATATGGATGTTAAAATTTTCTTCACCGGCAATTGATTACTCTGACATTCAAAAAAACCCCGTTTTGTTTAGTTTATTGTATATTCAGGTTAATATTATGGCTTTTGTGCTTCATAAATGGTCGCTATTCCAAAGGTTTGTAAAATATATTTGCTTTCAACAAATCCAACTTCTGCTAAAATAGTTAAAAATTTATCTCCATCCGGAAATTCATTTACAGATTCAGGCAAATAAGTGTAGGCATTGCTGTTTTTAGAAACCATTCGCCCAATTAAAGGTAAAATATTGGTAAAATAGAACTGGTAAATTTGTTTATAAGGCGACTTCGCGGGTTTTGAAAACTCAAGAACATAAAAAACAGCGCCGGGTTTTAATACTCGCTTTATTTCGGCAAGCCCGGCTTTTAAGTTTTCAAAATTTCTTACTCCAAAACCTACAATCGCTGCATCAAACGTATCTTTTTCAAACGGAAGCTTTTCCGAATCGGCTTTAATAAGTTCAATTCTTTTTGCCAGGCCCTTTTTATAAACTTTAGTGCGCCCAACCCCAAGCATCCCTTCCGAAATATCGATGCCAATTACCCTTGCACCGTTAATTGCAGTTGCTTCAATGGCAAAATCAGCAGTTCCGGTTGCCACGTCAAGAATTAATTCAGGATGCCAGGGTTTAAGCAATTTAATCGTTTTTTTTCTCCACAACTTATCAATATTAGCCGAAAGCAAATGATTCAGCAAATCATATTTTGGGGAGATATGGTTGAACATTTCTTCAACCTGAACTTTTTTTGATTGCTCTGAGTTTTTATTGGGAAGAACTGCCATTAAACGCCAACTGTCATTTTATCAATAAACCCATAAGATCTGTCATCAATGCGAAGTTCTCCTTTGGTAACGTGTCCAAGCGTAAAAAAAGGCACTTTCATTTCGGTTAATGCATCAACAAAATCATCCTCTTTATCTGGGTGAACTTCTACCAGGATGCGTCCCATTGCTTCACCAAATAAAAACGAATCCATCCTTGTTTCGGCAGCAGTTGTAACATCAAAACCCAATTCATTCGGGATTGCAGCCCGTAAAAGTGTAAAAAAGAGCCCACCTTTTCCAACAGGACTGGCGCTTTCAAGCAAGTTCATTTTATTAAGCTTTTTAATCGCCTGCTGAATCCTGATTTCGTTGTCGATATTAAACTGGGGTAGCGGAGAATCAGTTATTCCATGAAAAAATTCAAGGTACTCTGAAGAACCAATATCATCGGTTGTGCGTCCTATCATAAAGATTATATTTCCTTTGTGCTTAAACGAATGTGTTGTAATGTTTGCTTTATTTTCTATCAGCCCAATCATGCTGATAATAATGGTTGGAGCAACCGGTCCATGTTCTGAGAAATGGTCGAACCTGATTTTTTTTTCTGAAATCTTCAGATCAAATTTTACAGCGGCATTTTCCAATCCTTTTTTAGCGCCCGACGCAATAAACTGACCTTTTGGATCGGCAAAATTAATATGATATAAAAATGCACTGATTGCAATGGGTTGTGCCCCGGCACAAATCATTTTCCTGGCAGCTCTCGAAATTAAAATCTCTATAGCTTTTTGAGGATTGTTCTGTAAATGATGATGAACTGCGTGGGTGCTCATGGCAATTTTATTCCCCTCAGCATCAATATCAAACAAACCCGATTCGTCGGTATCACTGTCGCCAATTGAATCGGGAGAAATGTTGATTTCACTAAAATCGTTAAAATAATTAATGCTCGACAAATTTGGGTTAACCATCAGTGAATAAATCACATCCTCCAAACTTTCAGGTTCGGGTATTGAATCGATGGTAAAAGCATTTTCTACTTGAATAAGTTCACTCATAACACTTTAATATTTGTCATTTATCTGCAAGCAAAGGTAATTAAGTAGCTCATAATTCCATAAATTTTGATGTTTTTTTTAATTTCGACCAGAATTTCAAAATTTAAAAATGAAACAAATTGCATTAATTACAGGCGCTACTTCAGGCATTGGAGAAGCAACAGCATTGCTGCTGGCAAAACATAATTTCAACATCATTATAACCGGCCGACGTAAAGAAAAGCTGCTGTTATTAAAAGAAGAAATAGAATCAGAAACCGGGGCAAAAGTTTTAATCCTGAATTTTGACATCAGAAAACTATCAGAAAATCAAGCCGCAATACAAAGTATCCCTGAGGAATGGCAAAACATTGACGTGCTAATTAACAATGCCGGATTGGCTGCTGGATTTAGCACTATCCAGGAAGGAGTTATCGATGACTGGGAACGAATGATTGACACCAATATTAAAGGGTTGCTTTACATTACCCGGCTGATTTCGCCAAAAATGATTGAACGTGGCAGCGGACATATCATCAATATTTCGTCGGTTGCAGGAAAAGAAACGTATCCGATGGGAAATGTTTACTGCGCCACAAAACATGCTGTGCAAGCGGTAACCAAGGGAATGAGGATAGATTTACTGAAACATGGAATAAAAGTAAGTTCTGTTTGCCCCGGCGCTGTTGATACTGAATTTTCAATTGTTCGCTTCAGCGGCGATAAGGACAGGGCAAAACAGGTGTATAAGGGATTTACTCCGCTTTACGCGCAGGACCTAGCAGAAACTATTCTTTTTATTGTTACCCGGCCCAAACATGTAAATATCGATGATGTATTAATTATGCCAACCGATCAGGCCTTTTCGCGCGATTTTAACCGCAGGAAAATTGATTGATTTTCTGTAATTTTGTATTTCAGAAAAATCAGAATGCCAGAAGCAGTAATAATTACACCGGTAAAAGATTCGTTAAATACAACAAATCAAACCATCAAAGCCATTTCAGAAGCTAAAGGGGAATTCGAATATTTCGTTTTCAACGATTTTAGCCAGCAGGAAACCAAACAGTTTCTTGAAGAAACAAAAAAAGAATACGGATTTCAACTGATTCACCTCGAAGATATAACTTCAACCCCATCTCCCAATTATAAACTGGTTCTCGAAATTGCCCGGAAAATGGCTCTTGAAAAAAAATGCCCATTGATTATTGTTGAATCAGACGTTGTAATTATGCCCAATACTTTAACCGGGCTGCTTGAAATATTAAAATCGCAAGCTAAACCCGGATTAATTGGCGCAATTACCGTTGATAAAAACGGCAATTACAATTTCCCTTATACTTTCGAAAAAATAAAAAATACCGAAATTGTTAACACTTCGCATAGTTTGAGTTTTTGTTGCACTCTTATTTCGCTTGAATTTCTTCAACTTTTCGATTTTAAAACACTTGCTCAGAATAAAGACTGGTTTGACGTTTACATCAGCCGGCAATCAAAAAAAATGGGTTTTAAAAATTACCTGGCCAAAGGTATTGAAGTGTTGCACCTCCCACATTCAAGCCGCCCCTGGAAACACCTAAAATATACAAAGCCAATGCTTTATTATTTTAATAAATTATTTTACAAACGCGATCGAATTTAAATGTCGAAAGAGAGAATTTATAATCGTTATAAAATAGCAGGGCATGTTATTTTCTGGTTACTTGGCATTTCGCTACTAACTTTTATTTTTTACTTATACGATGAAAAACTCAGTGTCAACATTATTGAGAAATCTACTATTACCAATCTGTTTTTTGGAGTAGCTGTTTATACCAATTTATATCTGTTGATTCCAAAATTTTTAAAAGAGAAAAACTACATCTTTTACTTTTTTTGGTTAGTTGTTTTACTTTCTGCAACGAGTTTAACATTGCAATTTCTTTTTATTTATCCACTTCGAAATATACTTGGAATTACTAAAGATTATGCTTCATTCAATACCAACCTACATTCAGCCTATTTTTTCTCAACCCTTTTGTTTGTTGGGATTACTTCGTTTTTGAAACTGATAAAGGACTGGGTATCACTGCAGGATGTAAATTTAAAACTGGTAAAAATTGAACAACAAAAATTGGAAGCCGAATTAAAAACATTAAAAAGTCAATTGAACCCACATTTTCTTTTTAATTCACTCAATAATATTTATTCGCTTTCATTGGTTAAATCCGATAAAGTACCTGAACTTATTTTAAAACTTTCCGATTTGATGAGGCACATCATTTACGAGTCAAAAGAGAATTATATTCCGATAGAAAAGGAATTGGAATTTGTAAATAATTTTATTGAATTACAACGAATAAGAACATCTGATAAAACAAAATTAAACTACAAGATTACAGGAAAAATTCCGGCAGCTAAAATAGCTCCTTTATTATTCGAACCTTTTATTGACAATGCTTTTAAGCATGGATTACCTGGAACCGAAAACTCAGACTATATTAATATTGAATTTAACTTTGAAAAAAACGGCTGGCTCAGTTTTAATCTTGAAAACAACTTTGAAGAACCTTTCAATAACAAAAAAACAAACTCCGGAATAGGACTTCAAAATGTTAAACAGCGGTTAAAACTATTATATCAACCTAACGAGTACAACATAAACATTTATAAAAAAGATCACATACACCTGATTAATCTGGAACTAAAATTAAAATGACATGGAAATAAAAGCGCTCATAATCGACGATGAACCTTTGGCCCGCGATATTATTAAGGAATACGCCCGAAAAATACCTTCATTAACCATTTCGGGGGAGTGCGGGGATGCTATTTGCGCGCATCGCATAATTCAGGATAAACAAATCGATTTGCTTTTTTTGGATATCCACATGCCAAAACTCTCGGGAATTGAGTTTTTAAAAACATTAAAAAATCAGCCCCTGGTTATTCTTACAACAGCTTATTCTGAATACGCGCTTGATGGATTTGAATTGAACGTAATCGATTATCTAAAAAAACCATTCTCGTTTGAACGCTTTTGCAAAGCCTACTTTCGCGCTGAGGAATTGCATTTATTAAAACAGACCGTGCCGAAACCTGATATCATTGAAAATAAAAATAATTTTTTGTTTATCAAATCTGATAAAAAAACAATTAAAGTAAAGATTGCCGATATCCTTTATATTGAAGGACTTGGTGATTACATAAAACTGTACCTGACCGACAAAAAACTGGTTACAAATCTTTCAATGAAAAAATTAGAAAGTCTGCTTCCTACAGATCAGTTTTACAGGATACATAAATCATTTATTATATCACTCGATAAAATAGAATCGATAGAAGGGAATATGGTTAAAATATGTAATACAAAACTCCCAATTGGTAATCTTTACCGACAGGAATTTATGTTGTTCGTTAAGCATTTTCTGGCAGAATAAAACTTATATCAGGAATCCCTGCTCTTTCAACACTTCGAGCATTTTTTGAGAAAAGAACTCATTATCTGTCTTTTTATAGCGCACATCAGTAAATACCAGTGCCAAATTCTTTTTATTATTATCGTTTACAAACTGTTTCGATGATTTAAGGTTCATTTTAAATGAATACAATTTTTTTGAGCAACAATAATATCATCGATAGCCGTAGTAAAGAATGACAGAAAATTATAATATCCCGGGGATGCCCTTCTGAGTAAGCGCAATTTTGTAAAACGATTAAAATCGGCACAAACGTCAACAAAACCAAGGCGTTTTTCGCGACCTTCTCATTAAAATAAATATAAAAAAAAAGGGAAGCATAAAGCTTCCCTTTTTAATCAATCAATTCGGTATTACCTTTTAATCATCCTTTCTGTTTTGGCAATTCCGTTTTCGGTATAAATACTGATTACGTAAATGCCGTTTACCAGATTAGCAGTACGGATTTCACGGTTCGGATATTCAATATCAATAACTCTTTGACCAGCGATGTTGTTAATAACCACGCGGGTCACTTTGTCATTATTGTCTATCAAAATTCTATCATTGAACGGATTAGGATATACTTTGAAAGTATTAGCCAATTCCGGATCAACCTTAGTAATCGTGATGTCTTTCACATCACTCTCTCTTCTTGGTTCAAGTTTGAAGTTATCAAGTCTTGAATTTACAATACCAGTAACATCATAATAATGATCTGCCACAACAACTGCTTTGTTATATAACCAGTCGTTAACAACAGTATTATTTGTTTCCTGATAGTAAATTGTCCATTCACCATTTCCAGCATCCTGTCCAGTTGCACGGGCACCTTCAACTTTAACTGCAACACTTTCGTATTTTTCAGCTTTTAAGTCTGATGGATTTGCCAAAACTATTGGAGTAACTTCAACAAGCACCGGAGGAACAAATTCTATAGTTACATTTATCAATGATGTAACATTTGCAACTTCTGCAACTTCTCCAATAACTGAAACTCCATTTCCAATCTGAATGCCTTCGAATGTAGCAGCGCTAAACTCTACCCAAATACCACTCCAAGCAGCATTGGCATCCTGCATAAAGAATCCTTCACCAGGAGCAATTCCTGATACAGTAGCAACAACTTTGACAATTTTACCAGCAAGAGGTGAATTATCTGTTTCTCCCTGAATTTCAGCAATTGTTGCAATTCTCATTTTTTCAGTTATCGTAACATTTAAAGTTCTGGTACACCCTTGGTAGTCATAAGTGAAAGTATGTTCACCCGCCATAAGCATTTCATCAACACCTGCTTCTTCGTTTACATAGTGAACAGCTTCACCATTGTATGTTTCAACAGTATCTGTTTTAACAACTGGTTCATTTCCTATCGTGATATTTTTAGTATCACTGCAATCGCCGTCAGCATTTGTTGCTACAAAAACATAATCTCCGGATGCAAGCGTATGTTCACCAACCTCAACAGTATCTCCATCTAAGGTAAGAACATAGTCTCCTTCAGTTACAACTTCAACGTTTATCACTGCAGAACATTCCATTTGTTCTTTTACAGTAATAACGACTGAAATTGGATCACATACCAGTTTTTCAACTTTAAAGTTCCATCCCTGTGTTGTAGTTATTCCGGCAAATGGCCAGTTTTCAGAAGAGGTTCCTGTAAAGGCACCTGTTTCAACTATTACATAATATCCGGCTTCATATTCTAACCATTCAGCTAATGCTATTGTTGCAACTTTTTCATCAATGCTTACCGATGCAGAAGTAGGATCTATAGTTTCAATTAATACACCAAGTTGTCCGACAACTTCCTTGTACAATTTAATCTTACCAGCAGCGTTTGCCACAATACTACGATCAAATGTCATCACAAGATTAGTCTTATTGTCAACACCCGATATATTATCAGCAGGACTTAAACTAACTACCATAGGAGGAGTATTGTCTTCCGTGCTAAAGTACCATGAATCATCCATAATACCAGCAAATACGTTTCCTGCCATATCAACAACCGAACCTTCCATAACTCTTACAAAGTATTTTTTGGTTGGTTGAAGATTTGAATGTTTAATAGACATAACACGATTAGCCTGGTAAACCGGAGTTGTTATTGGTTTTAATTCGATGTTTACACCATTTACTTCAATAACCTGATTTGGCGTCCAGTCTTCGTTATAAATAACTACCCAACGGGTAATGCCATCCGTATTAAATGCAATTTCTTTATCAAATACAACATTGATTGCAGTATTCAATGCAACATTGGTTGCACCTGGAACTGGATAAAGCCCAGTTTGTGGTAATACAACCGGAGGAACAGCATCAAGTGTGCTGAATGTCCAGGTATTAATTGCATTTGTTGCAATACCAGCCCAAGGATTGGCATTGGTTGAGATATCTTTGAATGTAACAGAATCAGCAGTAGCAAAGAAATTCATTGCAGCAGGGAAATCAGCATGAAGAATAGTAGCTGTAGTCCCGGCAGCGTCAATAGTAACATTTGTACCATTTACAGCTATAGTTTCAACCACTTCTCCATTGGCATAATTACGTACATAAATGTTACCTGTACCAATTTGAATCTTTTCGCTGAAAGTGATGGTCATAGCAGCATCATTAGCTGCAGCGCCAATCGGACTATAAAAAGTAGCTGTTGGAACAACTGTATCTTCAATTCTGAAAATAGTTTCATCCGCAGCATTTGCATTTTCAGCAACATCTTCAACAACACCAGCTAATAAACCTACCCGGTACCAAGCTTCAGAGGCTAATGGAACCGCTGCTGCAACCGGAGTTAATGTAATAACTTTCTTGTCAGCCGATATTGAACCTGTAAAACCTACAGCAGCACCAGTTGTCCAAGAAACAATTTTGTTATCTACATCTCTTGTAATATTGGTAACAACGTTGTATGTGAAGAAATCAGGAATATTTGCTGCGATAATATCAACCACAACCGGATTTCCTTCTGAAGTATATGTTACGTCATCATAAATTTCTTCACTGAAAGTTACTGTAACAACACCTGTTTTAGGATTTAACTGAGTGTCATAAACAGGATTCCATGCAGTTACCTTTGGTGCTGTCATATCCTTTGTAGTGAATGACCTCATCATTTCGCCACTAACGTTTTTAAGAACGTCAACTACAGGACTAATAGTCACAGTGTATTTTGTTTCGCTCTTTAAGTCTGCCGTTGGATCTAATGTTACTGTAACAACCCCACTATTAGCATCAACCGTAGTTAAACTTGCTGTGTATGCAACAGAAGCACCTGCAGCATCTTTTAAAGAAATAACATCTTTAATAGAAGTTGCAGTAAATACAGTGGCATCAGGCGCCTTGAAAACACCTTCAGTGAAGGTAATTACAATATTAGTTCCAATTACAATACCTGTAGCGTTATTTGCAGGTGCAATTGTAGCTAAAGCCGGTGGAGTTTGATCTTTAATGATGAAATTCCAGGTAGAACCCAATGTATTCACCCATGCATTATTTGCTAAATCAGTAAGCGTAATCGATGAAAGATCAACCCAAAATTCAGTTTGTTCAACCGGTACATTTACCGGGCTAAAACTGAAAGTTTTTTGATCAGCGCTCAATGTTAATGCATTTGCGTTGATTACTTCAAATACATTACCTGTTGAAACATACCTTACATATACAACTCCGGTAGTTGGAACTTTCATCGCTTCATTAAATTCGATTGAAAGAGTCGAACCTTTTATTATCATAGGTGTAGTTGAAGCGGCATGATCGGGAACTGTTTTAACGAGTAACGGTAAAACTGTATCCTTGGTTGTAAACGACCAGTTAACAATACCACTCATTGCAGCCATTGGATTGGCAGCTAAATCAGTAAATGTACCTCCATCTACTTCAACATAGTACTGTTTCAAGCTTGAAAGCGCAACACCTCTGGTTATTTCAGCAGTGGTTTTACCACTCGTGTTCGTTAACACCGTATTTCCGGCGGTAACAGTCAAGGCTTCAACCACAATATCAGTTGCCACTTCACGTATAATAACTTTACCTGTTCCAATAACAACTATTTCGTCAAACCAAAGTTTAAGTTTTGCATCAGCAGCAACATCAACAGCGCCATTGGCTGGTGCAATATTGGTAACAACAGGAGCCACAACATCAATTGTAGTAAATTGCGCAGGAGCGTAAATAGTACTCTGATTAGCATTAACTGAAGCATCAACTGCAACAAAATATGCCCTGTAAGCAGCACCTGATGTAAGTCCGGTTACTGTTTGAGCAGCGCTTGTTCCACCGGCAGCAAATTCAATAACTTTACCTAAGGTCATGATATCAGATGCATTAGGAGCAGCGTCAGCAGCAGGTTGAATCCAGTAGTAAACCTTGCCCTTTTCGTCAAAGTTAACTGTAAATTTAACTTCAGTTCCTTTTGTGTCTTCAGTAACTACAAAAGCAGCAGGAGGATTGCAGGTTAAATCAGCCGTAGTAAACGACCAGTTATAATCTGCTGCCTGAGTCTTACCACCAGCGTCTTTAACCAAAGTTTGTTTTACAACGACAGGAATAAGTATATTCTGAGCAAAAGGTGTATCCATGGTTAAAGTCCACTGCAAACCATCAACAGATGCAGTATAGTTAGTTGTACCATTAACCGTTACTAAAGCGTTATTTTTTATAATTGCAGCAGAAACAGCCGATCCATCCGAAGCCAAAAGTGGAGTTTCATCCCAATTTATAACAACAGTAGTGCTAACCGGAATATTGGTTACATCTTTTACCGGAGTATGACTTGCAACCTTAGGACCATTGTTATCAAATGTGTAGAAAGTGATAACTTTCGCGGTGTTTGCAGTATTATAAGTATCAGAAACTACTCCAGATTCAATCGTTAACGAATATTCTTTATTTGCTACAACATCAGTTTTAGTATCAATACTCAAAGTAGTTCCGCTGTAAGTAAAACGACCAGTATTTGCAGCGTCGCTGATTACAACCAGATTATCTGTTTCATTTTTCAAAATAATCTTTGCAGAAGCTGATTGTGAATTAACCTTGATATCGCGGTTAAATGTTACAGTAATTGGATTAATTCCTGCAGCAACCTTGTCAACTCCATCCGCAGGAACACTTGATGCCACTGTGAAAGATCCAGGATTGGAAGTAGCTGTAAAATTCCATGAATTATCTGTAATTGCAGCAGCCTTATTACCATTTACATCTTCAACAAGGCCTTCAGTAATAACAACATAATAATGTTTGTTATAATCAAATTCAGCAACCGGAGCTATTTCAAGCTGATTATTGTTTGGTGAATCCAAAACTTTACTATTAACTTCTGATAATGATTGAACAGTTACATCAGTAGCATAATCCTTAATATAAATATTACCAATTTTTAATGCTATCGGTTCACTGAAAGTTAATTTAAGTTTAGAATTCAAAGCTACTCCAGGAGCAGCAAGTCCAGGAGAATATGCAGTAATTGTTGGTTTAACTGTTTCATGAGTTTTGAATGTCCATGAAACTGCTGGTGCATTAAGACCATTTGAACCTTTCACAAAACCTGCAGGAACATTTACAGTGATTGTTTGATCATTCACAAACGAAGTGTGACCAATTGTAATAACATCTGTCCCATAACCAGTAACTGTTCCAACAGTTGCAGTAGTTCCGCTAAAGGTAACAGAACCCGTTCCAGCAACAACAGGTTGATCAAATTTTACAGTCAAAACTACATTATTTGGTTGCTCAACTGCATTGTTTGCAGGTGAAGTTGAAACCATCGCAGGAGCCACATTTGACCAGGTTGTAAATGTTGTGGAAACCCCCATGAATAAATTATCTGCAACATCCTGAAGAGATTTACCTACAGAAATTGTGTAAGTCTTACTTGGATTGAAAGTAGCTGAGATAATTATTTTCGGAGCAGCAGGAGTTGTAACATCCCATGCTGCGGTGAAAGTCATATTTTCACCGTTTTCCTTTAAATTTACTAAACTGGTAGCATCACCGCTTACAGCAACTCCTGCCAATGTTTCCATTGCTTCGCTTAAAGTAATCACTGGCGCAACTGTTGCATAATTAACCGGAGAAGTTCCAATACCAGAGAATACTGCGGTAGGAGCAATAAAATCTTTTACTGTAACTACTTGTTCTTTCAATGCATTGGCATTACCTGCTGCATCTTTAACCGCACCGGCGCCTAATCTTACATAGTATTGATCACCAGGTGCGGTAAAATCATTTGTTGGATTAATAATGAATGATTTTGCATCGGCTGCAACCGAATAAGTTGCAGAAACAATAGATCCTGAAGCATCAGTACCTTTTCGGAAAATAATCATATTCGCCACATCAGCGTCTGTAATCACAGAACCATTGGCATTGATTACTGGTTCATTAAATTTAACCAGAATATTATCTGTTGCACCAGGACTTAAAGGTTCAACTGTTACTACAGGTCCTTCATAATCTTTTAATGTGAAATTGATTACGTCAACGGTAGTGCCTTTATTTCCCGTAGCGTCAAAGAATTTTTTAGTATCAATCGAAAGTTCAAAAGCTGCTAAGCTTGTAACTGCTGCAGGATCAATAGTCAGTTTTATAACTTTTCCATCAAAAGATGCCACCGTGTAGGTAACCGCAGTTGTTCCTTTCTTCAGGCTGATAGCGGGAGGAACAATGTCTCCGGCAACCATTGCAGTTCCAGTAGCATTTGAATATAAAGTTTCGTTAAAAGTAATTGTAATTTGAGGAGCTACCTGGCTTACACCTGTATCGCCATTTGCAGGAACAACTGTATAAGTTGGAGCAAGAAAATCTTTAACCGTAAATTTCCATGCTTCTGTAGTAGTTTTACCTGCAAGTTTATTTCCGGCAAGGTCAGTAACAATACCTTCGTTATAGTTGATATAATACTGTGTTGAACTTTTCCACAAAGTTTTTGCAACAGGGATAAATAATGTATCACCATTTAATGTCGTAGTATTTTTTACCGTGAGCGAAGCAGCAGGCACAGAAAGAGCCAAAACATGGTTCAAACTGGTACTCCATTCGTAGATTTCAACCGAACCTGTTCCGATTTTGATATCCTCATTAACAACAACATAAATTTTATCTTTTGTGTTAACATCGGCAGCCATCGCTCCTGGTCCAGGATAATAATCAACGGTTAAAGGTTTAGTTACATCTATCGTTTTAACATCCAGCTTTTTAACCGGCGCACTTACCACAACAGGCACGTCTTTTGTTTCAGTGTAAACCCAGACATCATAATCAGTTCCTGTTACCATAACAGCACCTGTCGTTCCATCAAAAAACTGAGTTAAACTAACTTTTACACTTACATTAGGATCTGTAACTTCAACAACTTTCATTCCGTTGCCCGCAATAAAATCGCCAGCCACAGGAGTTGCTCCGTTTGCTACAGCTAAAACATAAACTTTACCTTTTTCATTTAATTTGGTGAATACATCAAAAGATGTTGCACCAATATTATCAGCCATAATTTCAACAATTGTTGGAGCTGATGCATCGCGTGTGGTAAATGCCCAGGTATTGTTTGTTAACCAACCTGCAAATTTGTTTTTGTTATCAGTATATGGTGGAGCGTTAAAATCCACAATTGCACCATCAGGAATAGTGACGTAATACTTTTGTAATTCGGTAAAATCAACATTGGTATTGATTACCAAAGTTGTAGTTGTACCACCAGTTACATCAGCAGATTCAATAACATCATAAAGATCACCGCGCGGAGTACCATTATCTTTATATATAAATAACTGACCCCCAGCCGACATTTGGACCGGTTGATTAAATTTAATGGTCAAATCAGCATCCAATTGAACTGCTGTTCCATTATTTGATGGTACAAGCGGAGTCGCAGCCGCTAAAACCGGAGGTGTAAAATCACCAACCAAAACATTCCATGTTTTAGCGCTGTTCGGTGCACTACCGCTAGCATCGGCCATCACAAAGTTTGCATCAGCTTCAAGGGTGTAAGGCATTTCTTCAACCAAAAAGCTTGAAAAATTAACCGAGATATCGGACTTACCATCAGATTTAACTGTGATGGTAACATTTGAACTAGATGCCTGATAAGCAGCCAATGTGCCGCCACCGCCATCCTTAAGGCGAATAACACCTGTGCCGGGAACCACTTTTTCTGAAGCAGTCAGCACAAAAGCATCACCTTTTTTATGATTGGTAAAATCGCTACCTGGCCCCAAAACAGGAAATGTTTGGGCAACGCCTTGTAAAACGAATACCGTAATTAGTATAAAAATACTAATAAGCTGAGTAAATAATTTTCTCATAGCATTTGTTTTTAAATTGTACTTAATTGATTGATTGTTTTTTAATTTATTTAATTCTTTAATCATATAATCACACTAACTAATATGTTCACCACTGCTAAATATTACAAACGTATAAAAATTTGCAACAATGTACAAAATATATGTTGCATAAAATACTTTCTTTTTTATTAATGTTTTCAACAGTCTTCATTTGAAAACCAAATCTTAATTCTTCATAACTGCCCAAAAAATTTATGTTTGACCATCCAAGATCTGTATCATCTTCAAAGTTGATGCAATTTTAAACTTAATTTTTCAAATATCTACAATAAATCTTTTATTTTTTCGCTGTAAAGTGGCGTTTAGGGTGCATTTAATACAATAATAAAATTCAAAATAATGAAAAATGGATTTTATTCGTTTTTAAACATAAATATTTGTGGGTTTAAAAAGTTATCAACGATGAATCAATTCAAGGACTACTTAAATAAACATGCGGCAATTATTATGGTATTTACCATAATCACAATTTCAATATTAAACAGTTCATGCAAAACTTGTAAATGCCCTGCTTACTCGCAAACCGAATATAAAATTCCGGCAAATTCAGGGTATTCAACGGTATAATATGGCATTTTTTTCTATTTTGATTTAAATCAGGATAGCGAAAAACGGATTTAATTCAATAAAAACAAATATGTTACGCAATTTTTAACCCGCTGAGAATTGAATATTTTCCATTTTATTGCCGGTATTGCAGAAATATTCAAAATTTTGCCCGGAAATTGACCTTTAAATTAACATTAAGGTTAACCATTTTTAAACAGAAATTGAAAATATGGCTTGATTCAATGCAATATTAGTGTTTACTTTGTAAAAATTTAAAAAACCGAAAATAATTTACCTGATTACTAATTCATATAATTTTTAAATAATTAAAACTTTTACAAAGATGTCAAAAATAAAAATAGGTATTAACGGATTTGGCCGAATCGGACGTTTTGTATTCCGGGTAGCAGTTGCAAATGAAAATATTGAGGTTGTTGGTATTAACGATCTTATCGATGTTGATTACATGGCTTACATGCTAAAGTATGATTCAACGCATGGAAGATTTAAAGGAACTGTTGAAGTAAAAGATGGCGCCTTAGTGGTTAACGGGAAAACAATCCGGGTTACCGCTGAGAAAAATCCAGCAGATTTGAAATGGGGAGAAGTGGGGGCTGAATATGTTGTTGAATCAACCGGTTTATTCCTCACCAAAGAAAAAGCACAGGGACACATTGACTCAGGCGCGAAGAAAGTAATTATGTCAGCTCCTTCAAAAGACGACACTCCAATGTTTGTAATGGGAGTTAACCACACTTCTTATAAAAACAACATAACATTTGTTTCGAATGCTTCTTGCACCACAAACTGTTTGGCGCCAATTGCCAAAGTACTGAATGACAATTTTGGTATTGTTGATGGTTTAATGACCACAGTTCATGCAACCACCGCAACTCAAAAAACAGTTGACGGGCCTTCAGCCAAAGACTGGAGAGGCGGACGTGGTGCAAGCCAGAATATTATTCCTTCATCAACAGGAGCTGCAAAAGCCGTTGGAAAAGTTATACCTGAATTAAACGGAAAATTAACCGGGATGGCTTTCCGTATTCCAACGCCCAACGTTTCTGTTGTTGATTTAACTGTAAATCTTGCAAAACCTGCTTCTTACAAAGAAATTTGTGCTGCAATGAAACTGGCTTCTGAAACTACCATGAAAGGAGTTTTAGGTTATACTGAAGATGCTGTTGTTTCGACTGACTTTTTAGGCGAAACGCGTACTTCGGTTTTTGATGCCGGCGCTGGTATTGCTTTAACTGATACTTTCGTAAAAGTTGTTTCGTGGTATGATAACGAAATGGGTTACTCGAAAAAGGTTGTTGAGCTTATTGAATATATGGATTCAGTGAAATAAACTGCAAATTATATACTGTGAAAAAGGATGTCGAAAGGCATCCTTTTTTGTTTTATTCATATCGAAGAGATTCGATAGGATCAAGTTGCGATGCTTTTTGGGCTGGATAGTAACCTGAAATAATTCCAACGCCAAAACACAATGCAACTCCCATCACTATCCAACCCCAAGGTAT
>Ga0210024_1002184_pt1 | contig 17000 bp, 18 predicted proteins | sample CryGeymeta201525_FD_183988 | JGI IMG/M metagenome (GOLD analysis project Ga0210024, IMG submission 183988) | Groundwater microbial communities from Crystal Geyser aquifers in Utah, USA - Crystal Geyser metaG 2015-25 (SPAdes) (version 2) | ecosystem: Environmental > Aquatic > Deep subsurface >... | reverse complement strand
TTGCTTCTAAGCTCTTGAGCGGCTTGGTCAAGAATTTGCCGGCGGTTAAATTCATTATATTTCGCCACCCCAATGCCAAAAAGAACTCCAATTATAGAAATTGTTACCAGAAGTTCGATTAAAGTGAAACCAGGGTTTACCCGGCTAAATTTCCGGGAAATTTTTGTCGGGCAGATTTTTTCATACATGTTAAGGATTACAAACCTCGTAGGTGCAGGATATTCCTACACCACAGTTAGCACAGCTTCCTGGGCAGCTTAATGAGCTCCCCGTTTCCAATACGGCACAAAGAGTATAGGAATTAGCGGTTCCATTATAAGTATAAACCCTGCCTGCACTTGAAAGTGGATCATTGGGAATGGTCAGATAGATCGTGGCGGCACAGCAGGTACAAGGAGCTGGATTGATCCCAGTGATATTATTTCCAGAAGAAAGACTTCCACTAGGATAGCTACCGCAATCCGCGCGGCGCATCTCCAAAGCGCTTCTGATTTGTTCCAAATCCGCTTTTCTTTTTCCATCCCGAGCGGTTTTTCTAGTTCCTTGAAAAGAAACCAAAGCCAAGCCGGCTAAAACCGCAATAATCGTCATTACCACCAAAAGCTCAATTAAAGTAAAGCCAGATTTTTTCCTTAAAGCGGCAGTTAGTATCATAACGGGCAAAAAGAAAGTACAGCACTCCAATTATTATCGGTTTTTCCTGATTTTCCGTCGTAACAAATTACCCACGTTCCGCCCGTCTCTAAACCTCCATTGACATACAAGAAATATTTTGTGGCTCTTGGCTCTCCAATCGGGCTTGTATCATTAGTGCGATAGCCATACCATCGAGACGCCGATTCAAGAGGATCACGAGGGCAGGAGCTAATAAATGGCTGAAAGGCTGCAGCGCTACATAGGTTAGCTGCATTGATCGTAATTGATGGTCCTGAACTAGGATACATACCGTTATTGGAAGCAGCATAAGCCTCTAGGGAATTTCGATATTGAGCCAAATCAGACCTTCTTTGGGTATCTCGGGTTTGCTTTTGAGCGCCAGAATAACTTACCATTGCCAATGAGGCTAAAATCCCAATAATTGAGATGACCACCAATAATTCAATTAAAGTAAAGCCTAATCTAGGTGATAGGTGATAGGTGATAGGTGATAGGATTTTTTTAAACTTTTGCATACTCACCTCCTTACATCTAATATCTAATATCTAATTCAATCCGCACAAGCGACATAATCATAGGTGCCAATAGTTATACCACTGCAGGCAGTGGCACAACGGGTTTGTGACTTGTTAATATCACCATCTGATTTATTTTCCAGGCTTGCTCGAAGGCAAAAATCTTGACCAGGCAAAGTCTGGTTGTAACTATATTCTGGCGTGCCAGTTGCGGCTTGATATGAAGGGTCATGAGGTAAAATCTTCATATAAATCATACCACCACTTATTGATTGAAATGGGCTTCCCCAAACTAGTGTCCCGTTAACCGGATAGAGATTATTATCATTATAATACATCCTTAAGGCTTTTTTAATCTGGTCTAGGTCTGATTTTCGAGAAACATCCCGAGTTCTTTCCCGGGCGGCATTAAAATTTACCATAATCAAAGCGGCTAAAACTCCAATTATGGAAATTACTACTAGAAGCTCAATTAAAGTAAAACCTTTTATAAATTTTCTCTTCATGGTGTTATGTTCGTGCTGGCAACAGCATAATTACAATCATTAGTGCCACAGCAACTTTCAGTATACGACTTAATGCTTTTGTCTTGCAAATTTTCCAAACGGGCATATAAAGCATATCCGGTGCCACTACTTTTTTGAACATATTTATAACTACATCCCTTAGGATCATTGGGAACTGTCTTTATGTAAATTGTACCCTGAGCGTCTTCCCAGGTGGCACCAAAATTAATAGCGTCTGGATAGGCTTTATAATCATTATAATACATCTCCAGGGCCTTTTGGATTTGACCTAAATCGTGTTTGCGCTGGGCATCCCGACCTTTTATCTGGGAACTTTGGAAACTTCCTATTCCCACGGTCGCCAAAATACCCAAAATGGCGATAACGACCAAAAGCTCAATTAAAGTAAAACCAAACTTTTGACTTTTAATCATAGACAGGTTAGGTCATAGAAACAACAAGTTGCAGTTAAATTACATCTATATTCTGCTCCAGGACAACAGGTACTACAAATGTTGGAGTTACAGTAGAGTTTCTGATTCTTAACATCCCAACAGTTAGGTTGAACTCCACCGTCTCCGCATGGCACCAAAGTGGGGGTTGGGGTAGGAGTTACCGGCGAGGTGGGTGTTGGCGTCGGGGACACCCCTGGGGTGGGAGAAGGGGTCGGAGTTAGGACCGCAGTTGGGGTTGGGGTGGCTCCCAGAGATGGAGTAGGGGAAACCCCTGCTATCGGAGGCCACCAATCTTCAGCCAGAGGAATTGGGGCTACTTGATTCATGTTTGGGCTAGAAACCCAATAATTATAATTTCCTGAGGGTCCACAACCTCCGGTACAACCAACTTTTTCGATAATCGGATCTTTAGTATTCTCTAATTTAGTATAGATTTTATACCAGGATTTACAGACAACTTCCGGTCTGCCATCATAAGAATAAAAGTAATTGTAATAGGTGTTATTTATCGGATCACAGGGAACTTCAGAGATATATCCTGCCATGTCTGTTCCCGCCGTGGACCCACAGGTTAATCCATCTGGATAACAAATTTTATCATTCAAATAATCCTCTAAAACATTTTGGGTTTTATCCAAATCAGCTTTTCTTTTGGCATCTCTACCTTTTGCTAGTTGACCTAGGTAGGTAAAAATAGCAACCAGAATAAAGACAGAAAGAATCGCCAAAACGATTATTAACTCAATCATTGTCAACCCATTATTTTTTCTAAATACCATTGCCAAATTAAACCTCCCCAAAATAAACTAATTAAAGTTGCCGTTGTCAGAAACGGACCAAAAGGAATATGGGAGTTTAGTCTTCTTTCACCCATTATGACCAGTATTACACCAATAAATGCTCCTGTCAAGAAAGCTAGAAATAAAGCCACGACAATTTTAGGCCAACCCAAAACCAAACCCATTAAAGCGACTAATTTTACATCACCCATTCCCATTCCTCTCCCGCGTGTCACCATCACTAGAAAAAGGAAAAACCCAGCGGCACCTGCTCCAGCTAAAAGAGAATTTAGAATGGAGAATGGGGAATAGAGAATGGAGTAGAGAATTGCCAAAATTATTGCTGGAAAAACAATTTCATCTGGAATTGTTTGATAACGAAGGTCAGAGACAAAAAGAGTAATGAGAGCGTAAGTAATCAGTAGCCAGTAGACAGTAGAAAGGGAATCTTCGCCCCTGACGACTGACAACTGAAAACTGACGACTGTTAAAATTCCGGTTGCCAACTCGACAATCGGGTACTGCCAACTGATAGGGGAGCGGCAGTAACGGCATTTCCCCCGAAGTAAAACAAAAGAGAGTAGGGGAATATTATCTTTCCAGCCCAATTTATGCTTACACTTCGGGCAAAACGAGCGTCCGCGTAATGGCGAGCAGTCGTGATTTAGCCTCCAAACAACACAATTCAAAAAACTCCCAATACAAATTCCAAAAACAAAAAGAAAAATACTCTGTAAAGCACTCATTACAGATTCAGTATACCACAACCCAATTCTCCCTTACGGCAGGCAGGAATAACAAGTCTTAGCCACTGCGCATCCTGCTGGACAAGCCCCGCTGCTAGGAAAGTCGGCTGGTAAGGTAGCGCCGCATCTTATCCCCGCCTCGGTTTCAAAATTGGCCGATTTGGGGAGGAAACAAATATAGGTGCTGTCTCCCTGTTGTCCACGATTATATTTTTTCAAAGTATTATAAGCGGTAGCAGTTATTCTGGTAACAAATGATTCTTTTATCTCGGCGGTTCCTCCAGAGGACAACTTAGTTAAAACAGCAACATTATTATCATCAGCCCAGGCAGTTAAATTGACGTCACCCCAGGGGGTTGTTACGTCGTCAATATCTGTAGCTCCAGTTTGCCAAGGATAATATCCTTGAGTATAAAAACGATCAATCGCACTTAAAAGTTGTTCGGCGTCTGATCTTGAACCAGTATCCTTACCTCTGTTTATTTGTTCAATTGGATTAATCGCTGACAAAACTGCGACTGCTAAAATACCCAATACCGTGACAACGATCAAAAGCTCAATCATCGTAAACCCCAAAATTTTTCGTTTTAAATTTTTCATTTTTATTTTTCTTTTTTCACCCCCTTTCTATTTCGAGCTTCGAGAAACAAGGTTCTGCGAAGCAGGTTCTTAAAACTTACTTGTTAAATTATAAATTGGCATAATGATGGAAATTATCAAAAATCCAACTCCCGCTCCTAATACAATCATGATAAGTGGCTCCAAAGCAGTTGTCAAGTTTTTAACTGATTGGGCAGATTCCTGCTCAAAATAAGCAGAGACCTTGGCTAAAACCTCATCTAGTTTTCCTGTCTCTTCGCCAACAGAAATCATTTGAGGCAAAATAGGCGGAAAAATTCCTGTTTCCGCCAAAGCAACGGCTAGAGGGAAGCCGCGCTGAACATCTTGCCCAGCCTGGGCAACTGCCTCCTCATAAAGCGAGTTACCCAATGAACGACGAACAATTTCTAGGGCGTCAACAATTAAAACCCCGGCGCTGATTAAAAGTCCCAATGTTCGGGTAAATTCGGTAAGCATTATCTGCTTACGCAAACTACCAATAATAGGAATTCGAAGAAACAACCTGTCGTACTGCTTTTTCAGAATTGGATTTCTCAATAATTGAGGAATGATAAAAACCAAACCAATCAATCCAATCAGTCCTAGCCACCAAAAATGAGTGGCAAGTTTGGAAACCTGAAGTAAAATCTTAGTTGGTAAAGGCAACTCTGCCTGAAATTCTTCATATAAAGTGGTCAGCTTGGGAATTACAAATAAAATCATAATTATTGCTACCAAGACCATTCCTCCGATGACAATCGCCGGATACAGCATCGCTCCTTTTACCTTACTTGTAAATTCTCTTTGGTTTTCTAGATTTTCTGCCAATCGAGTCAAGATATTATCCAAAATTCCCGCGCTTTCCCCTGAGCGAACTAAAGCAATATAAACTTGGTCAAAAACGTTAGGGTGCTTTTCTAAGGCCTTACTCAGGCTTCCGCCACCCTCCACCTCTCGTAAAATTTCCCCCACCACCTTGGCCATTGCCGGAGAGGCTTGAGCTTCAAGAATAGTTAGAGCATCGGTTAATGGCAAACCGGCGGCGACCATGGTCGCTAACTGACGGGTGAAGTTAACTTTATCGGAAGTGGAAATTCGCCTAAAAATTCCTACCCTTGCCTCGGTTACTAAATCTTTTCCTTTAGGAACCACAGAAATCACTAGCAAACCTTTACTTTGGAGAATCTTGACCGCTCCTTTTGGATCAGCAGCTTCAACCAAACCTTCAATTGTTTTTCCTTGATTATCTTTTGCTTTGTATCTGAATTTTTCCATTACTGGCTACTTTTTACTTAATCTCGCTAGTTCCTCTGGTCGAAGAGCAAATGCCTGGGCAACCTCCAGGTTGATTTTTCCTGCCTTGACTAACCGTAAAAGATCCATTTCCATAGTTTTCATTCCTAATTCAACTGAAGTCTGAATAATATTGTCAACAAGATGGGTTTTGCCTTCACGAATCGCAGTTCGAACTGCCGGAGTGGAAACTAAAATTTCACAGGCAGGAATTCTCCCACCATCCAAACTTGGAAGTAGTCTTTGGGATAAAATCGCCTTCAGGGTGAGGGAGAATTGCATTCTAACCTGTGCCTGTTGATGTTCAGGAAAAACATCAACAATTCTATCCATTGTTTGGGCTGCCGAATTAGTATGTAAAGTAGCAAAAACTAAATGTCCGGTTTCAGCAATGGTTAAAGCCGAGGCAATTGTTTCATAATCTCGCATCTCACCAATCATAACCACATTAGGATCTTCTCGCAAGCAAGATCTTAAGGCAATCTCCCAAGAATGGGTATCGCCCCTCATCTCTCTTTGAGAAATTATGCTTTTTTGAGAGGAAAAAACATATTCAATGGGGTCTTCAATGGTAACAATATGAACCGCCCGGGTTTGGTTAATTTCTTCAAGAATCGAAGCTAAGGTTGTTGATTTCCCATGTCCCGTGGGTCCGGTAACCAAAATAAATCCCTGACGAAGTTTGGTAAATTGATGACAAATTTCTGGCAAATTAAGTTCCTCAATTTTAGGAATTCTTAAAGGTAAAAGCCTTAAGGCAACAGCCAGCGTCCCTCTTTGATAATAAGCGTTAATCCTAAATCTGGCTTTATCTTGGTAGGCTAAAGAAAAATCAAGTTCCTTGTTGACCAAAAGAATTTCTTTTTGTTCTTCATTAACCAGGGCGAGAACTAATCGTTCGGTTTCTTGAGGAGTCAGCGTTTCTTTCCCGAGGATAGGAGAAAGGACTCCATTCACCCTAACCATTGGGGGTATTCCCACCACCAAGTGTAAATCTGAAGCCTTCTTATTAACGGTAAATTCTAGTAGTTCATTAATTTCCATTTTTTATTTCGTAAGAAACAAGCTTGCTTACTCCTGAGCGACTCTTATCACCTCCTCTAGGGTGGTAATTTCCTCCAATGCCTTTAAGTATCCATCTTGCTTCATCGTCACCATTCCTTCATCAAACGCCTGTTTTTCCATCGCCGATGCTGCTGATCTTTCTAAAATCAGTCTACCAATTTTTTCGCTGATTGGCAAAACTTCAAAAATTCCAATTCGTCCAAGATAACCAGTATTATTACAACGAGCGCATTTTTTACCCCGAACAAGCTTGATTTCTTTTTTATCTTCAAAAAGTTTTCCTAAAACATTTTTAATGTCTTCGACAACTTCGGGTGGGGGTTTGAATTCCTCTTTACAATCAGGGCAAACTCGACGACAGATTCGCTGGGCAACAATACAGGTCATTGAAGAGGCTAATAAAAATGGCTCCGCCCCTAGATCCAAAAGCCGAGGCAGGGTAGAGGAGGCGTCATTAGTATGCAAAGTAGAAAAAACTAAATGGCCGGTTAAAGAAGCCTGAATTGCCAACTCGGTTGTTTCTTTATCACGAATCTCACCAACCATGATAATATTCGGGTCTTGACGCAAAAAACTGCGTAATCCAGAAGCAAAAGTTAAGCCAGCCGCTGGATTAACTTGAACCTGGTTAACTCCCGGAATCTGATATTCAATCGGGTCTTCTAGGGTAATAATATTGACTCTAGTGGTATTAATTCTGGACAAAACCGAATAAAGAGTGGTTGTTTTCCCAGAACCAGTTGGACCACAGACAATAATAATCCCATGGGGTCGTAAAATGGAATCTTCAAGGTTTTTCAACGCCCTGCCCCTTAATCCCAACTCTGGTAAATCAGGAACTCCGCCCGTCTTTTTTAACAACCTCATAACGATTTTTTCCCCATGAGCAGTCGGTAAACAAGAGATACGCAAATCTATCTCTTGATCACCGGCGCGAAAGTTAAACCGTCCATCTTGAGGTAATCTTTTCTCATCAATTCTCATTCCTGAAAGAATTTTGATCCGAGAAATCACTCCCTCATGAATCCTTTTGGGCAAAATTAATTTTTCGTGTAAAATACCATCAATCCGGTAACGAACTCTGGTTTTATCTTCTTGAGGTTCAATATGAACATCAGAAGCGCGGGCTTTAATGGCAAACTCCAAAATGGTGGAGACGATTTTGGCAATCGGAGCTTCCCGAATAACCTCGCCTAACCTGGTAATATCAATAGCTTTGGCCTCTAGTGGTTCAGGAGCTGCCTCGCCCATGGCCGCCTTAACCTCAGTTGCCAGACTTTGAGCGTAAGCGGTGGTAATAGCCTGCTGAATTTGGGTTGAAGTGGAAATAAATGGTTTTATTTTAGCCCCAGACTTTTTCTCGATAAACTCAATTGCCTCAAGGTCTAAGGGATTAACCATCGCTACCGATAAAAGATTTTGGGCTTTGTTATAGTCAAAAGGAATTAAATTATAGCGTTGGGCGACTGCCTGGGGAAGCAGAGAGAGAGCTTGAGGGGAGACGGCTTTTTCCCCAAGATCGACAAAAGGAACATTAATTAGAAAGCCTTCGGCTTTGGCAATCTCTCCTTCAGAAACAAGATTACTGCCAACAACGATTTCTTTCTCGGGCTTGCCAGTATTAACCTGTTCAAGCCTAAGTTTTTCCCCCTGCTCGGCGCTAAGACTTTTTTGGGTAACTAAGATATTAATCAGCGATTGGGCAGTATCAGGCATTCTGTTTACCATTATCTTGGATTAATGATAAAATGTCAACATAAACAAGTTTGTTTCTTACGAAATAATGATTCACTCAATTTTGATTACCGGGGGCAACACTCAATCGCGGCTGGAAAGAGCGCTTCAAATTGTTGAGGAAATTTTAGGTAAAAAAATTACTAACCATCCCGATTTTATTTTAATTGAAGCCAAAGACTCAATTAAGATTGGTCAAATTCGAGAGCTCCAAAAGAAACTCTTTCTAAAACCATACTTGGGAAGGATGAAGGTAGCTTTAATCAGCGATGCTGACCAGCTTACTCTCCCAGCCCAGCATTCTTTGCTTAAAACCCTAGAGGAGCCACCAGCCGCTTCGATGATTGTTCTTGCTGTTCAAACCAAAGAAACTTTGCTGCCTACAATTATTTCTCGCTGCCAAATAATATCTTTACCAATAAAACCAGGCACAGAATCTGATGAGACAATCCTCATTAAGATTTTAAAATCAAGTCCTGGAGAACGAATACTTATGGCTGAAGAATATTCCCAAAATCGGAAGCAGGCGATTGAATTTTGCCAAATTCAGTTAACAACCCTAAGAGAGGCCCTGCGAAAAAAAATTTCCTTGTCTCCACCAACAACCCCCATTCAAATCACCAAAACCCTTCATCTGATTCAACAATCATTGCAACTTTTAAAAGCAAACGCCAATCCTCAGTTGGTGGTCGGAAATCTCTTGCTTTCATACCCAAAATCAATTAAAATATAGTTGTATGCCTGAATATACCGCTGCCCAAATCAAGGTACTTGAGGGATTAGAGCCAGTTCGCCGCCGACCGGGAATGTTTATTGGCTCAACCGACATAAAGGGTTTCCACCATTTAATCACCGAAATTATTGACAATTCCATTGATGAAGCTTTAACCGGGCGGGCGAATGAAATTTGGGTTACTCTTAAAAAAGACGGTTGTGCTCAAGTTAAGGACAATGGAGCAGGTATTCCAGTAGAACCTCATCCTCGCTATAAAATCCCGGCATTAGAGTTGGCGATGACAAAACTTCACGCCGGAGCCAAATTTGATGACAAAACTTATAAAATTTCCGGCGGGCTCCATGGAGTGGGCGCTTCGGTGGTTAACGCCTTATCGTCTTGGTTTAAGGTTGAAGTCCACCGTAATGGCAAGGCTTACGCCCAAGAATACAAACGGGGAAAACCAATCACTTCCGTTAGGCAAATTGGCAAAGCCAACAACACCGGAACAATTACTACTTTTTTACCCGATAAACAGGTTTTTAAAGACATTACCTTTAACTATAAAACTATCGAAGAATTGATTCGGGAAAGAGCCTATTTGATTCCTCAATTAAAGTTTAATCTTTATGATGAACGAGAGAACCGTCTGGCTAACTTTTACTTTGAGGGGGGAATTGTTTCTCTCGTCACCTATTTCAATCGTAATAAAAAAACCCTCAACGCACCGATTTATATCCCCGGCGAGGCTGATAGTGTGAAGGTTGAGGCAGCTCTTCAATACAACGACAGTTTCTCGGAGAACATTTGCTCTTTTGTCAACGTCATCAACACCCAAGACGGAGGAACTCATTTAACGGGTTTTAAGATGGCTTTAACTCGCGCCGTTAATGATTATGCCAAAAAAATTGGGGCGATTAAGGATGGAGATGGATTTACCGGAGAGGATACTGTTCAGGGACTAACGGCGGTGGTGGCGGTTAAAATTCCTACTGATAAAATTCAATTTGAGTCGCAAACTAAAGCCAAGTTAAATAATCCCGAGGCTCAGGGACTAGTGGCTACAGTAGTCAAGGAGGGGCTTGATATTTTCTTTGAGGAACACCCAGGCGATGCCCGGCAAATTATTGAAAAAATTAACCTGGCCGCCAGAGCGCGTTTAGCGGCTCGGGCGGCTAAGGAAGCGGTTTTAAAAAAGGGAGAATTAACCGGCTTAACTTTGCCAGGGAAATTAGCCGATTGTCAGGAACGAAATCCGGCTTTATCTGAGCTTTATATTGTCGAGGGTGATTCAGCCGGTGGTTCAGCAAAGCAGGGAAGAGACCGACGCTTCCAGGCTATCTTACCATTGGGAGGAAAAATTCTTAATACCGAGAGAGCCCAGCTTGATAAAATTATTAAATTTGAAGAATTAAAAGACTTAATTGTTGCCTTAGGAATGGGAATAGGGGAAACCCTAAATTCTAAAAAACTACGCTATCAACGCATTATTATCATGTGCGACGCCGATGTTGACGGCTCTCATATCGCCACCCTTCTTTTGACTTTTTTTTATCGCCATCTGCCAATAATAATCGATCAAGGTTTTCTTTATCTTGCCCTCCCTCCACTTTACAAAATTCAGATTGGTAAAGAAATTTATTATGCTTATAATGATGAAGGGAAGGAAAAGATTATTTCTGAGTTTAAACAACAAAAAAAATCTATCAAAAATCTTAGTATTCAACGTTATAAGGGACTAGGAGAAATGAGTCCCGAACAACTTTGGGAAACAACAATGAATCCGGAAAAAAGAACTTTAAAAAAAGTAACTATCGAGGATGCCCAAAAAACTGATGAAACTTTTAGTATGTTAATGGGAGAAGACGTTTTACCAAGAAAAAGATATATTCAAAGTCATTCAAAATTTGCCACTTTAGATATTTAAAGTGGGTGGTTTAGATATTTAAATCGAATGGATAATAGTTTAATCCATAATTTGCCAAGCGGAAAAAATCCCCCAGAAGAGGTTTATTGTTTGGTGGAGATTCCAAAAGGAAAAACTAATAAATACGAATATGACAGAAAGTTGGGGGTCTTTAAACTTGATCGGGTTTTATATGAGGCGGTTTTTTACCCAACAGAATACGGAATTATCCCTCAAACTCTCAATAAAGCAGACAACGACCCAGTTGATATTATGGTCTTGTCAACCTTTCCCACCTTTCCTGGCTGTTTAATTGCCTGTCGCCCCATTGGGGTCTTAAAAATAATTGACACCGGAGAGGGGGACGATAAAATCATCGCCGTGCCCGCTAACGATCCGAGATTTGAACAGATTAAAGACCTTAATGACCTCATTCCCCATTTAAAAAAAGAAATTGTCAACTTCTGGGAAAATTACGCTGAACTTCAACCCAATAAAAAAATAAAGATTAAGGGGTGGGGAAGCAGGGCAGCCGCTTTAGCGTTCATTAAACAGGCAATCAAAACCTATCAGCAAGCATTCCAAAAGTAAAAATGGCAGAAATCGGAAAAATTCAACCGGTAGAAATAACCGAAGAAGTAAAAAAGTCCTATTTGGACTATGCCATGAGCGTGATCGTTGCCCGAGCCCTGCCCGATGTTCGCGATGGTCTTAAGCCTGTTCATCGGCGGATTCTTTACGCCATGCACCAAGTGGGACTTACGCACAGCACCCACTTTGCCAAATCAGCAAGGGTTGTTGGTGAAGTTCTAGGAAAATATCACCCCCATGGTGATATATCAGTTTACGACGCTTTGGTTCGCTTAGCCCAAGATTTTTCCATGAGATACCCCCTAATTGATGGTCAAGGAAATTTTGGCTCAATCGATGGTGACTCCGCGGCGGCGATGCGTTACACTGAAACCAGGTTGGCAGCAATCACCCAGGAAATGCTGTCTGATATCGAAAAAAACACGGTCGAATTTCGCGACAATTTTGATGGCACCCTCCAAGAGCCAATATATCTGCCGGCAAGGCTGCCAAATCTTTTACTAATGGGGTCTGAGGGAATTGCTGTCGGCATGGCAACGAAAATTCCTCCCCATAATTTAGGCGAAGTTGTCGACGCCGTTGTTCAAACAATCGACAAAGGAAAAATACTACTACCAAACAAACAGAGAAAGAACCACTTTGTCATAAAAAAAATTGATCTTGGAGAACAGTCTCTTCAATTGGAAGAAATCTCATTTGATTCCCCAATTACAGTGGAAGAATTAATGCAATTTATAAAAGGACCTGACTTCCCAACCGGAGCAACAATTTACAATCGCCAAGATATTCTTCAGGCCTACGCTACCGGAAGGGGGAAAATTCTGATGCGCGCCGTCGCTAATATTGAACAGGCTCGTGGTGATGAACTCCAAATAATTATTAGCGAAATTCCTTATCAAATAAACAAAGCAAGATTGGTTGCTCAAATTGCCCATTTAATAAAAGAGAGAAAAATTGATGGGGTCAGTGATTTAAGAGATGAATCAGATCGTCGGGGGTTAAGAATTGTTCTTGATTTGAAAAAAACTGCCAAACCAAAAGCAATCCTTAACAACCTTTATAAACATACTCCAATGCAGACAACCTTTCCAGTGAATATGGTTACCCTAGTTGATGGTACTCCTCTAACTTTAAATCTTAAGCAAGTCTTGATTGAATTTATCAAACATCGCCAAAGAGTAGTTACTAGACGAACGCTTTTTGAGCTCGAAAGTGCCAGGCAACGCGTACATATTTTGGAAGGTTTAAAAATTGCTTTAGATAATTTGGATGCGGTAATCCGAACCATCCGCCGCTCGCCAGACGTTGATACCGCCAGAATAAATTTAATGAGAAAGTTTTCTTTAACCGAGCTTCAGGCTAATGCCATTTTAGAGATGCAACTTAGACGTCTGGCTGCCTTAGAAAGACGCAAAATCGAAGAAGAATATGAGCAAACAGCAAAATTGATTAAATATTTAAGTGGTTTGTTAACCCAACCTACAAAAATTCTTAAAGTTATTAAAGATGAATTATTAAAAATTAAAGAGCAATACAAGGACGAAAGAAGAACTAAAGTTTATCGCCAAAAACTTGAGGAGTTTTCTGAAGAAGATCTGGTCCCCTCGGAATCTTGTTTAATTACTATTACCAAAACAGGCTATATTAAAAGATTACCTGTTGGTATTTATCGAAGTCAACGCCGAGGAGGTAAGGGGGTAAGGGGCATGGCCACCAAAGAGACTGATGAAGTGGCACAACTTCTAACCGGAAACACTCATGACCAGGTCCTATTTTTTACCAATAAAGGTAGGGTATTTTCCATTCGTGCCTGGGAAATTCCCGAGGGTTCAAGAATCTTCAGAGGCCAGGCGGTGATTAATTTACTCAATATTGACCAGGGAGAGCAAGTCCATTCGGTTCTTAATTTACCAGAAAATCTTAAAGAAGAAAAATTTAAATATCTACTAATGGTAACCAAAAATGGAGTAGTCAAAAAAACAAACTTAGCCAAATTTTCCAATATTCGTTCTTCAGGATTAATTGCCATTAAACTTAATCGTGGAGATGAACTTCGTTGGGTAAAACCAACTTCTGGCACCGACCATGTTTTACTCGTCTCCTATGATGGCAAATCAATTCGTTTTGAGGAAAAAGATGTCCGCCCGACTGGAAGGGATACTGTTGGTGTTAGAGGGATTAGATTGAAAAAGGAAGACTGTGTAGTAGGAATGGAGGTTTTCCCTGCCCAACAAGCAAAAATAAAAGATAGACGGCGGCGATTTTTCCGCGATGTTTTGGTGATAATGGAAAATGGTTTAGGTAAAAGGACCGGTATTAAGGCCCATCCAGTGCAAAAACGGGGTGGAATTGGGGTTAAAGTAGCTAATGTAACTAAAAAAACTGGCAAAATCGTTGAGTCCCTTTTAGTGGATCAAAATATCAGCCAAGTAGTCATTACTAATAAAAGGGGACAGGTAATTAAACTACCTTTGAAAAATATTCCTCGCTTGGGTCGAGATACTCAAGGAGTAATTTTGATGCGCTTTTCCAAACTTCAGGATTCGGTTGCCGCCGTTACTTGTTTAACAAAATAAATTGGGATACGAATTTCTCGCTTGACAAATTATTCTTGTGTATCATATATTAATATATAATACAAAGCGATATGACTCACGTTTCCCGCAAAAAACTACCAGATAAAACCCTCCGTCAGATTTTAGACTCTTTTTTATTTGCGCTAGCCGACACTAAAAATAAAGAACAAATGGCTCAGTTCCTAGACGCCTTTCTCTCAAATACAGAAAAAATAATGTTAGCTAAAAGATTGGCAATTGTTTATCTTTTAAATGAGGGAGTAGAGGAGAGCCGGGTTGCAGAAATATTGAATGTTACCAGACCGACTGTGGCCCGAATACATCTCTGGTATGAAACAAAAGGAAAAGGCTATCAAATAGCCATCATTAAACTAAGAAAACAAAAACTCTTAAATGCGCTCAAAATTCTTGCCTTAAAAGCTACTGATCGAATAATCCGCGGAGCTATTGGTCACACTTAACCTTTATGTATCATATATTAATATATAATACAAAACATCCTTTTCCCACGAAATGTTTTGTGGACTTGGAAATGTTGAAAAATTTACCTGATTTATATTAAAATACCCTCAATGCCCAAGTTTTAACTTGGGTTTTTTATTAAGAAATGACATTTATAGAAGGCGAACCCATTTTAAGACAAGCAGAAACCTCTGAATTAAGTGGCGGAGAAAAGCCTCTTCTTACTCCTCAAGATAGAGAAATTTTGAAATTAGCTGCTAGAGGACTTTCAAATCGCCAAATCGGCAAGGAGCTAGGAATCGCTCAACAAACGGTCAAAAACCATTTCTCCCAGCGATTTGAAGCTACCGGACGCGGTGGAATATTTGAGAAACTTGGAGTTCAATCGCGGACTGAGGCAGTGATTAAAGCGATTAGGCTAGGATATATAAAAATAGAAGAAATTTAGTTACTTTCCCTTTCCATGAAAGGCTTCCTTTCGACAAGTCTCGACTCCGAGCTCGACTCGAGGAGCTCAGGGTAAACTTCTCACTTTCCCCTACCGTGGAACGTCTCATGGATCTCTCTTAATTGTTTATCGGTAACGTGGGTGTAGATTTGGGTGGTTGAGATATTTTTATGTCCCAACATCTCTTGGACTGAACGAATATCGGCTCCGGCCATTAAAAGATCAGTGGCAAAAGAATGACGAATAACATGGGGAGTAACTTCAATCGGTAGGCGTGCTTTTCGCCCATATTTGGCAACAATCCGTTGAACTGACCTGGCAGTCAAACGCATTTCCTTACCAATAAACAACGGTTGAGTAGAATCTTCCCGTCCGTCTAAATATTTTTTCAACCAATCTGCGGCTCTTTGGGATAGAAACACTACTCTGGATCGACCTCCTTTACCAATAACCCCAAATTCTCGCCGCCGCAAATCAATTTGGTCACGATTTAACTTCACCAATTCACTTACCCGAAGCCCAGTTGAGAAAAGGACCTCTAAAATCGCCTTGTCTCGAATGCCTCGAAGGGTGGAGATTTGAGGTTGGGATAAAAGTCGCTCCACCTGTTCGGTAGATAGAAACTTAAGGCTTCGACTTTCGCTTTTTGGCAGGTCAATTTTCTCCGGGGGAATTGTCTTATAGTCATTCTTAATCAGCCATCTTAAGAAAGCCCGTAAGGCTATCACATGGTAGCTTTGAGTGCTACGCGAAAGGGGAATTCCGTTTGGCGTGCTAAATCGGGCTAAAAATACCCTATATTTTTTAATAATTTCCAAATTGATTGAACCTGGCTCGCCTTGAAGATTATTTCTTTTTAACCAAGAGGAAAAACGGTTAAGATAATGACGATAATTACGGATGGTTAGGGGAGAGCAGTTCCGCTCAATCTCTAAATTCTCTAAAAACTCTTCAATCAACCGATCAAGCTCGGTCCGGGAAATTTTTTGATTATCTTCGGGCATTAATAATATTATACGACATTTTGCAAGTGCTTGTGGTGAGTCCTTAACGAACCATCAATATTGTGCGACGTTAAGGCTGAGTGGAGTGAAGAAAATAGCCTGACAACGAACTAACTTATAAAAAACCCACCAGTTGTTAACTAGATTTTCTTTAGGAACAATCTTAAGATTATGTCTTTGGGCGAGAATAAAAATTCTGTCTCTAATCTCAGTCGCTAAAGGATGATAAAGAAGCTCTCCCATATCATCCAAATGAAGATCTAACCCAGGAAAGTCTTTATATTTTCCGAAAGAAAAATCGCCTCTAATCGCCAATAACTTAAACTCTTCGCTTGTCATCTCTTCCCAATACTCACCATCACGAATTAGAATGTTGCCCCCATCGGCCCAATCGCCTTTAATCCAGTCGATCCCTTCAGCGCTAAATTGCTCTTCAATTATTGCTTCAAGACCTGGAGGGCGGGAAGTTAAAACAAATGGTTTGTGACCGACACGATAAATTCCATTTAAAACTTCAACTGCCCCAGGAATTGGAGGCGAATCTCTATAAACTCGATACTTATCATCTGATGAACGATAGACTTCATCGCGGAAAAATTCAATTTCTCTCTCGGTCTTTCCTAATTGTCTAAGAAACGCTTGGACATACCAAAATTCTTCGATCTTTTCGACGGTGAAGTTAGTTCCAAATCTTTCATTAAGAATTTTTAATGACGGGTCGGCAATATAGAAAAAAGTATCGTCTAAATCAAAACCGACCCGCTTAACTCTAGTCAGTTTTTCTTTTTTTTCTACAAAAACTTCCGGATGAGACATAAAAATTAGACAGGAGAAGTATATTTAACCAGAAAAGGTATCGTCTGTCAAACCTAACGAGCCCTCTTAAGCCCCTCTAAGGCCTTTTTTCAAAGGAGGGTGATTAGGTAATCGGCTTAATCGTCTAAAACC
>Ga0210024_1002180_pt1 | contig 17005 bp, 15 predicted proteins | sample CryGeymeta201525_FD_183988 | JGI IMG/M metagenome (GOLD analysis project Ga0210024, IMG submission 183988) | Groundwater microbial communities from Crystal Geyser aquifers in Utah, USA - Crystal Geyser metaG 2015-25 (SPAdes) (version 2) | ecosystem: Environmental > Aquatic > Deep subsurface >... | reverse complement strand
CCTTCGCCATAAAACGGCTCAGGGTGACAAACCTTACAGGATGCCTGCCCGAACAGGGATTCTTCTGAGAGAATGACACTTGGGCTGAATAGTTACCAGGAAATGCCATAAAGGAGATGTTGGATATGAATATGAAAATGATTGTCACTATACTGGGTTTCTTGCTGCTCATCGTTGTGCTGCTGGCTCTCGGCGGCGGGCTGCTGTTCCTGCTGGCCTATGGCGTAGGCTGGGTGGTCAACCTGGTCGCGCACTTCGAGCCATTCCAGGTTACTATCATCAGTCTGGTATCTATCTGCGCCTTTGGCTTTCTGGCCGCGAACATTTGGACTGCCGTCACATCCTCGACGCGAAACATGGAGGATGATGACGAATACGACGATGAATACGAGGATGACGAGGAGGATGACGAACCGCCGCTCATCTATCCCGGCATTCCCCGCTGGCGGCAGCCGATAAAGTCGCCGGATTTTTCCAAAGCCAGGCCGGATGACCGCTGCCCGTGCGGCAGTGGGCGCAAGTACAAGAATTGTCATGGAGTGAAAAAGGCAAGAACTGGAGACTGACCATGCCCACCCCTGTCATCATAGACGCCATCCGCACACCCATCGGCGCGCTGGGGGGCGCGCTGGCCGCCGTCCGCGCCGACGACCTCGCCGCGCACGTGATCAAAGCCATCCTCGAACGGAACAAACTCGACCCCGCGCTTGTGGAAGAAGTTTACTTCGGCTGCGCCAACCAGGCCGGGGAGGACAACCGCAACGTGGCGCGCATGGCGCTGCTGCTGGCCGGGCTGCCGGTCGAAGTGGCGGGCGTGACCTTCAACCGGCTGTGCGCCTCCGGGCTGAACGCGGTCAACCAGGCGGCGCGCGCCATCCGCTGCGGCGAAGGTGACGTGTTCATCGCTGGCGGCGTGGAGAACATGTCACGCGCCCCGTATTCCCTGCCAAAGGCCGAGTCTGGTTTCCCCTTCGGCAACCTGACTGCCTGGGATACTGCCCTGGGCTGGCGCTATCCCAATCCGAAGATGAAAGAGATGTACGGCGCCGAGCAGATGGGCGAGACGGCCGAGAACATCGCCGCCATGAAGCCGGAAATCACGCGCGAGATGCAGGATGCCTTTGCCCTGCGTTCGCACCAACGGGCGATTGCCGCCATTGACTCCGGGAAATTTGCCGAGGAGATCGTCCCGGTCACCATCCCGCAGCGCAAGGGCGACCCGAAGATCGTGGACACCGACGAGCGTCCGCGCCGCGACACCACGCTGGAATCGCTCGGCAGGCTAAAGCCTGCTTTCCGGGAGGGCGGGACGGTCACGGCGGGCAACTCCTCCGGCCTGAACGACGGCGCGGCTGCCCTGCTGCTGATGAGCGAGGAGAAAGCCAAAGAGCTGGGACTCAAGCCGATGGCACGCATCCTGGCTTCGGCTGCAGCCGGCGTCCCGCCGCGCATCATGGGACTGGGGCCGGTCGGCGCGACGCGCAAAGCCCTGGCGCGCGCCGGTCTCACGCTGCAAGACATCAGCCTGGTCGAGTTGAACGAGGCCTTCGCCGTCCAGTCGCTGGCGGTGATCCAGGAATTGGGCCTCGACGCGGAGATCGTCAACGTCAACGGCGGGGCGGTGGCGCTCGGTCACCCGCTGGGCTGCTCCGGGGCGCGCATCCTGACCACGCTGCTGTACGAGATGAGACGACGGGCGACGGACGACGGACAACGCGTGCGGTACGGGCTGGCGACGCTGTGCGTGGGCGTCGGCCAGGGCGAGGCGACGATTGTGGAATGGATTGGATGACCTATGAAATCTAGCCTTCTCTTCCTGTTGAGCGTTCTTTTGCTAACCTTGCTTCCCTCGACCTGCGGCCCGCTCTGGCAGGTCAACCCGCTGCCGCCCGGCGCCGTGATCCCCAGCCTGGCGCCCAATATCGCTTCACCCACCTTCACCGCTACGCCCCTCCCGCCGACCGAGACCCCCCTCCCGCCGACCGGGACGCCGCGCACGCTGCCGGTCGTCGCTTCGCCGGCGATCACGTCCATTGACATGCTGGATGAGACGAACGGCTGGGCTGCCGGCGAGGCATACATCCTGCGCACGGAGGACGGCGGCGTTACCTGGCTGAACGCGACCCCCGCCGACGTGACCAGCGTTGGCTACCTGGGCGCTTCCTTCTTTGCGGATGCAGCCACTGCCTGGTTCGTCTTGCCCTCCGCCGATTACACCACCGGCATCCTCTACCACACCACTGACGGCGGGTTGACGTGGACATCCAACGCGGCGCCCTTTTCGGGCGGCTCGCTCCAGTTCCTGGATGCCCAAAGCGGCTGGATGCTGGCGGAGCTGGGAGGCGGCGCGGGGAGAGCGGCGGTGGCGGTTTTCCAGTCCAGCGATGCGGGCGTGACCTGGAGCCGGGTCTACGTCAACGACCCGACCGTCGCCGGTTCCAGCGACAGCCTGCCCTTGAGCGGACAGAAGAGCGGCATGACTTTCCTGGATGTCGCGCACGGCTGGGTGACGGGCAGCGTGCCGATGGACGGTTACGTTTACCTGTTCAGCACGCAGGATGGGGGCCGCACTTGGGCGCAGCAGGAGGTGAACCTGCCGGCTGGCTTCGAGACAGCCTTGACCTCCGCGGATGCGCCGCGCTTCTTCACTTCGACAGATGGCATTTTCCACGCCGGGTTGTACGCGGCTGTTTCCTCGACCGTCTTCTACCTGACCCAGGATGGCGGCGCGACTTGGACGCCAACCTTCCCGGTCAACATGGCGGGACACTACGCCATCGCCACCTTGCAGGATGTTTGGGTTTGGGATGGCGGCGCGGCGATGCTGGTCTCGCACGACAGCAGCGTGACCTGGAACCAGGTCAACACGAACATCAACGTGACCGATACGCTGATGAGGATTGATTTCGTCAACGCGTCCACCGGCTGGGCCTTGACCGGCGACGCCAGCTCGCATTACTTGCTCTATAAGACGATTGACGGCGGCGCCACCTGGACAACGCTCATCCCATAATTGAAATTTCTATGACCACCCTCGACCCCGAACGGCAAAAGCAAGTAGGGGCGACATGACGTCGCCCCTATTTCTTCCCTCTTGCCGCCCGCGGCGTCGAACGCCCTCCCCACAGCACGCCAAAGATCACGATCACGACCATGGCGATAGCCAGGGCGATGACCGCCGTCGTATCGGCGGAAGCCAGCTCGTCGTCGGGCGTGGCCGAGGGTTCCAGGGCCAGGTCCGGGGTCGCGGACTGATCCGCAGCCGGGGTCAGCTCAAGGGTCGCGGAGGCGGAGGGTGTTGGGGCCGGCTGGGGCGCGGCAAAGGCGCGCAGGGTTCCCATCAAAAAAGTCAAGCAGATCATTATCGAGAATAAGAAGAGTGTGCGGGAGAGGTGAGTTCGTTTCATCTTCTGGGCTGGGTTGCGAGGATTTCGGGCAAGTATAACATGAGAAAAATTGCCAGAGAGAAGGTGTAAAATAGAGGCGAGGAGGAACCATGTCCAAACTTGCTGTGTTGACCGATAGCACCGCCAGCATCCCTGAGAACATTCTCCAGGAATTGAATATCCACACCATCGCCTATTACATCCACCGCGGCCAGGAGGTGCTGCGGACTGGTGACCATCCAGCGGCAAGAGTTCCTGGACTGGCTGGTGACGGCCAAAGTCCTGCCCACCACGGCCAGCCCCGGCCCGGGCGATTACCTGGAAGCCTATCGGAATTTGGCCGACCAGGGCAGCCAGGAGATCGTCAGCATCCACATGACCTCGCAAGGCAGCGGGGCGTATCAAGCTGCCACTGTGGCGCAGTCCATGTTGCAGGAGCAGCGTCCAGAACTGCGCATCGAGGTGATTGACACGCGCAACGTCTCGCTTTGCCAGGGTTGGATGGTAATCGAGGCGGCGCGCGCCGCGCTTTCCGGTCTGAAACTGGATGAAGTGGTGGAGCGGGTGAAGGATATGATCCCGGTCACGCACATGATCCAGACCGCCGATACGCTCAAGTACCTGTACATGGGCGGGCGCATCGGCAAGGCCAAGCACCTGGTTGGGACGCTGCTCAATATCAAGCCGCTCATCGGCATGGACGACGGCGTCATCGTGCCGCTCGGCGCGGCGCGCAGCCGCGGACAGGCTTACCAGATGATGGTAGACAAAGTCGAAGAGGCGGTCGGCAAGAGCAAGATCAAGATCGCCTATGTCCACGCCGGGGCGAGACAGGAAGTAGATAAGATCAAGCAAATGGTCGAAACGCGGCTGAACGCGGTCGAATCGTTGATCGCCGAGCTTTCCCCCGCGCTGGCCGTCCACACCGGGCCGGGCACGGCCGGGCTATGCTATACCCCTGTCCTGGCGTGATCGTGATCGGGCAGCCGGGTCAGATTGCGTTACCAGCAAAAGCGATAGGCGTTTTCGGGCGTGACAACTTGAATTCGTAAGCCTAAATTTGGCCGCCCCTTATAGATAGTCAAGTACATTCAAGCGATTGACCAGGTGAATCTGGCTGCCTGGGTAGGCCGACGTAAATGTTTCCGGGACGCGCCATTTCTCGCTGCCCCATTTGCATTCAAAACCGGTCAATTGCCCGCCTTCCTCTTCCAGGTAGTCAATCTCCTTTCCGTCATACGTGCGCCAGAAGTACAGGTTCGGGCGCCGCCGCTGGTTATGCACTGCTTTGAGACGCTCGCTAACGAAGAAGTTCTCCCACAGCATGCCCACATCCTGGCGCAGTTCCAGGGGGTTGAAATTGTTGATCAGCGCGTTGCGCACGCCCAGGTCGTAAAAATAGACCTTGCGCTGCTTGCCCAGTTCCTTGCGCAGGTTCCGGCTATAAGGCGGGAGATGGAAAATGACGTACCCCTGTTCCAGAAGGGACAGGTAGCGGGCTACGGTGACTTTATCAATCCCCAGCATCGTGCCCAATTCGTTGTACGAGACTTCGCTGCCAACCTGCAGCGCCAGCGCCTGTAACAGCCGGCGCAGCAAATCGGGGTTCTTCACGCTTTGGAATTCCAGCACATCCTTGTAGAGGTAACTCCTGGTGATTTCGAGGAGGGTTTCTGTTGGGTCATCGCTAAGAACCACCCCCGGATACATGCCAAAGCGTAGATGGTATTCCAGGGAGCGCTGCATTTCCAATGGCGTGTTTTGCGTCAGCAGTTCGCCAACCGAAAGCGGGTACAGGTGAAACTCGATCTTGCGGCCGGTCAACGGTTCAGAGATGTCGTTGGACAGGTCGAAGGATGAGGATCCCGTTGCAACGACCTGAATCTGGGGGAAATTGTCCACCAATAGTTTGAGCGTCAGGCCGATGTTTTTAACCCGCTGCGCCTCGTCAATCAGGATCAGGGTTTTACTGCCGAGTAAGCGGCGCAGTTCCGTGGAAGTCCTATCGCTCAACGAACTGCGGATGTCGGGTTCGTCACAGTTGAGATACAGCGTGTTTGCGGGATATTTTTCCTGGAGGGCGCGGATTAGAGTAGTCTTTCCCACCTGCCGGGCGCCGTATATAACAATGACCTTGCCCTTGTATAGAGCCTGTTCAATGGCCGGTTGAATAGAGCGGGGGTATTGGGTCATAATTTCCTTCTAAATTAGGCGTATGCACTCGCCTAATTTATCACAAATTGGGTGAATTGCATAGCGGGACGCGATCATTTACTTGGTATCAGCAATTTTGTCTTCACTGGTACCGGGGGGGGTGCCGTTTCAGGGAGAGTACAGTGTGACGGATCATGCGGAAGTAAGGGTGGAATCGCAATAAGTAAGAAGTTTTTCGCTTGTTAAACCCACTCCCCCGCCATCAACTCGGCCTGTTGGATGACGGTCTGAGTAGCGATTTCCTGCTTATCGGGTGGATAACCATACTTCCGCAACACTAGTTTCACCAGACTGGACAAATTGACACGCCACCTGCCAAGTGAACCGTTGCACATTTGAAGTAACAATCTAAATCTCAATTCCCATCTGTCGGAACGCCTCTTTGACTTTATCCTCATACTCTTGCTCCGTGAGCTGACCATCGCCTACATTGACCGAGAGTTCGAGCCGGTTAAATCGGCTTTGCAGGAAGTTGAGTACGCCCATCAGACTGGAGACTTTTCCCTTCGGAACGATAAAGTTGAAGCGCAGTTGCTGATATTTCCCGGCTGTGGGGGGCGCGGATACGAAAACGGATCGCCCAAATGCCGGTGCGGCGGCAGTTTCGCCAACAGGTTGACCGGTGGCGGTCTGAGCGGGGGTGAATGTCACCTGCCCCTCCTGTTCAGCACGCTGGGCTTCGCAGACTTCAGCCTTGATCAGGATTTCGTTATCCGTGAAGCTGATCGAAGGCTCTTCTTTGTAGTAGCGGCAAATCGGCTGATCATCTTTTAGTTCGCCCAGGCCGAAGAGACCCTTGCGGACACCTTCAGCAATGCCAATCTCCCACCCAGACTGGTTGACGGCACGCGCCTCGCCGGGCGTCTTCAGGCTGGCCTGGTAGAGTTGGGAGGTGGAAACCCACTCGCGGTCTTTGAGATACTTTTCCTTGATAACCAGCGGAGCAATTTTCTCCAGGATCTCGCTATCCATGCGCAGACGGTCGTAGACTTCCTGATCGAGCGACTTGTTGTCGCCGACGGTGGGCAGGCCGAGGTCGATCTCTTTCCAGCCGGTGCGGGCCGGCAGGTAGAGTTGCCGGTACAAGCGCCGCACGCCTTCGGAGAGGTCGCCGTCCAGCCGCTTCAGTCCGTCCTTGATCTCCTTATGCTGTTCGGCGGTCAGTTTCAGAGTCGGGTCGTTGGATAAGTTCTGGAAGGCCAGGTGTTTGCGCACCAGGTTAGCGAAGGCAATGCGCTCGTTGGGCATCGGAACCAGGAAGAAAATGGTATTGCGATGGACGCGCGGGGTGCTGCCCTTCTCTTCGAGCATGGAGCGCATACGGGCCTCGTCCGGCTCAAAGAAGAGTAATAGCTTCAGGTCCGGGGTATCCGGGATGTCGCTGGACTGCTCGCGCCAGATGGAAACCTTCAGCCGGTCGCCCTTGATGCGCCCGCGCAGCAGGGACCCTTCCACTTCCGTGATCTCCGGGTCGTGAATATTCTCCATGCGGGTCAGCAGCAAACGGTTGAGGTTAGCCTGGTTGGAGAAGAAGTATTTGCCAGCCTGGTTCTGGATGTAGAACAGACGGCCCTTGAGTTCCTCGACCGCCTCGGCCACAACCGCGGACGGGTTTTCGAGCGTGGTGGCATTGCGCTTGATCTCGGCCAGGGTGGCGCCGCGCTCGACGCCTCCAGAAAATGAGTACATGAACGTGGCGGTCGTGACGCGCTCGCCCAGGCGCAGACCCTGGTAAGCCTTGCCCAGGCTGACGCTGACCTTTCGGGAGCCGGCATCGGGTGCGGTGATGTCGGCGGCGATGACACTGTCAAACTCGGCGCCAATGTGCTTCAAGAGTTCGCGGCGGATTTCCTGGTTGGCCAGGTCGAAATCCGCCAGGGAGAGGTAGGGCAGGTTGCGATCCTTGAGGGCATGGATGACCAGCGCCAGCAGGCGCAGAACGCCGCGCGTGCGCTGGAAGGTGGAGAAACTGCCCCAGCGCTGGTACAGGATGTCCACCACGTCCGGCAGGAACGGGTAGGAGGCTTCGAAGCGCTGGCGGTATTCCGAGGTTTCGACCCCGGCCGGCAGGAGTGACTCGCGCCCGGCGTAGTCCATGAAGGCGGTGATTTCCTTGGCGGCAGCTTTCTTGTCCACAGACGAGAACAGGCGGCAGCGGATGACCTGGGTGATCTCGTTCTCCTGCACCGGGGTGTAGATTTTTTCCACCCGCCCGGAGACGCGCTGCAACTGCTGGAACAACTGCTCGGCACGTGCATCGAAATGCTCCATCAGGCTGGACGGCAGGGTAACGACCAGCGCGACCTTCTCCAGCGTGCTGACCAGCTCGGTCAGTTCCTGCATGAAGGCGATGGTCTGGGTTGCCAGTGTGCTCTCGGCCACATGGACGCCGGCGGCTTTGGTGACGTATTCCAGCAGTTCGTCGAGCAGGATCAGCACCGGCCCCTGGCCGGCCAGCAGTTCCCGGAATTCTTCCGTGCGGCCAGGCGAGGTCAGGCCGGCAAATTTCTTTTGCTTCCCGGTCAGTTGCTCCTCGAGCAGACCCCAAAGGGTATCCTTGGCGGACATAGCCGTACCGACCATCACGACGCGCTTGGCTCCCCATTCGGCGGACTTGTGGTACATGGCGATCAAGGCATGGGTCTTGCCGCCGCCGAAGGGGGTCTGGATCTGCAGAACAGGATCGCCGCCCTTGCCCTTCAGGCGTGATTTGACCACTTCCAACAGGGTTTTCAGCCCTTCGGTCTGGTAGGTCTTCTGAAAGAACAGGTCGGGTGTTTTGTATTCGTCGCTGCCGCGCTCTTTGAAAACGTCCCACAGATCGGCGGCGAAGACATCCATCGTCAGGCGGCCCTGGAGGATGTCGTCGTGGGGAATTGCAATCGTGTGAAAGGCGGTCATGTTATTTTCCCTCGGATGCTTTGTCTCCGCCATTTCGGCGCTTGGGGAGTGAGATGATAAACTCATTGCCTTCCAGGAACAAGGCAGGTTCTTGATGGGTAAATTCCCGCACCTGCAGAATAGCGCGATACACGCCAGTGCCGATCCCCGTCACCAGCCCCAAACGGCTGAACAAGGTGTAGATGGTGGGGTTTCTCAGCACGTGAACCGCCCCTAAACGGATCGCTTCGATGGTCACCGTGTTCGGCAGCCCGCCGGGTGTGCGCACTTCCACTCGATCATCGAAGACGAAAACGCGGATCGGGGCAGCCACCGTGTAATCGCGATGGGCCAGGGCGTTCACCAGCACTTCGCGCAGCGCTTCTTCTGGCAATTCGGGATAGGCTTCTGGCTCGAAGGCCTGAATGCGGTGAGCGATTCTCAGGTGGATGTGTAAAAAGCGCACACTATCCTCTAACATCGCCGCTGCCGGACCAGAGATTTGCTTGTTATCCGAAGGTGGAGAAGAAAAGTCAATTCCTGGGATACGCGCCGCGATAACATGAGCGTGCGGGAAAAAGCGCTGCGGCTCGCGCCCAAAAAAGAGCATACAGGCCATCGTTGGGTAGAGGCGGCCTTCTTGCTCACGGATATACCCCAAATTGCGCAGCAAATCCTCGTAGTTGATCCCAAGTTGCTCTAACGGCCGTTGATAAGCGCGCTGAATGTAATTCTCGAAGGCGTAGCGATCCAGGTCAGCCAGCGAGGCGCGCAGGACAAGCGTTTCATCATAATAGAACGTTTCGGTGGATTGGAACAGGCGCAGGAGTTCCTGTCGCGAGGCGCGCCGACGACCTGATGTGGTGCGGATGAAGTAATCGCCGCGATTCGTGCGATAGGGGCGCTGGTCGCCTTTGGGGATATTCACGACGACGACCAGGCCATTTTCGGCGGGGAGGGTTTCCTGGAGGATGGTGAGCGGAGGCTCGCAGTTGTTGACCGAGATCTGGTCGAGACGCTGCATAACCTTATCGGCATCCCTGACGCCCATAATTTGTTTTGTTTTGGATACACCAATGATCAACTGACCGCCGTCGGTGTTGGCGAAAGCCACCAGCGCGGCAGACAGGTCGTCCTCGTGAGCGGAGGATTCCTTGAACTCAGTGTGGATATCTTCCCACGTTTTGATACGACGGCGCAATTCGATCAAGTTCATGTCAAATCCTTTTCTTGATTCTAATGCAAAGGCGCAAAGACGCTAAGTGTTTGTGTAAGTTTACGTTAGAACAACTTCCCTTGCCCGCCTTCCCTCTCCACTTCCTCCTGGACCCGCTCCCTCCCCGCCAGGAAGCCATCCAGCAGTTTCTTTTCTTTGCTCTCATTGGGCAGCGTTTCCGAGATCGCCTGCGCCACGCGGTAGAACGCTTCACTGCGACCAAAGCCGCGATCTGCCAGCGCCTTGACCATCTCGGCTCGCTGACCCTTCTCCCACAGCAGCAATGACTTGTGCAGCACATCAATCAGGTCGCGCGGATCATCGAGGTCGTCCAGCTTGCGCCCCTGTGGACCGAGCAGGCGGACGAATTCCTTCTCCTTGCGGACGAAGCCGGTCTTGCTCCATGCCTGGGAGATGTCGAGGCCGCAGGATTGGGCCAGTTTGCGGGCCTCGTCGAAGGGGACGATGGCTTCGCCATAGTTCCAGCGCCACAAGACGTACAGACGGGTGAGATTGGAGATTTCGGATTTCGGATTTTGGATTGCGGATTGGGGAGCAGCGCCGAACCCCGAAGCGCCGAGGATTTGTTTTACGGCGTAATCCGTGGCTATTGTGCGCACTTCTTCAAGCAGGCGGTTGGCACGAACGATGTTGCCCTCGTAATCCATGACCTGCTCGTACTTGCCGAAGACTTCGATGGCCGAGCCGATGGCAGCGATAAAGAAATCTGCGCCGCCGATGCCTTCTTCCCACAGGCGGTGAAGTTTTGTGTTCAGATGACGGCTTAGTTCGGTGCGCACATCATTATAAAAACCGGTGGGTTGGCGCGGCATTTTGCGAGCGACAATGTAAATAGACGATGCCAAGGCAGCAGACTCACTAGCGCGCAATCGAGATTGCATTTCAGTGTTAAGAGGCCACGCGCTAGTAATCACTAGACCCGAATCAAGAAGCGCATTGATTACTGTTTCCCAGCCTTCTGTTGATTTATGGGCATAAACAATGGTCGCAATGCCATTAGGTTTCAGAATACGTTGCATTTCTTGAAACGCCTTTTTCAAATTATCTTCAAAAAAGCGTTTGCCTGCTTCTAGTCCCCCTTCTTGATTTGAATATGCAACGATTTCACCGATTTTCGGCGTGAGAGGCGTTGAAAACATCTCGGGAATGGTATGTCCCAGCGTTCTCTTAAGCCATACATAGAAAAAGTCAGAAAGGTAGGAATAGGGAACATTGTCATAATATGGAGGATCGGTAAGCACAGCATCAAATGAATTATCCGAATATGGTAGATGAATTGCATTTTCATTGGTAACAGTTGGCGTCGGTTTTGCATCACTCGAGATCTGACCTAGATGCTCTAAGACTTTAGCATAATATTTTTGACCGGATTCAAAACTGCCTGAGGACCCACTAAACGGATTCGCCTCAGCGTAATCCCATAATATTGGAAGTACTTGCCTCGCGTACAACTGCTTTATGATTTCAGATGTATTTTCCCATCTGGCCAGCGTATTAGTAAACGCTGCCATCATATCCAAGGCCAGTGCCAAATAAGTTTCTATAGCAAGCACAAATTCTGAATTATTTATCGCGGCCGACATTCCCTCGTGTGCTCCACGCAATTTGTCCGCGAATGTAATTAGAGATAATTTCTGTCGGTCATTGAACAGGTCGCCCCATTTAAATAAGCCGTAGTTTTGTACAGAAAAGGCGCGCTCTGCTCCAGAGCCCTTGCCTTCTGGTGTAGACTCATCGGGAATAGGATCCAATCCCCATTCTAAAAGCAGTTTCGAACGTTTTGCATCTAAAGATTCAGTAGTACGCCGATATAGCTTGGTGTCTCTGTCGGAGGCAATTCGATAGGATTTTCCCATTCGATCATTTGCTAAAAGTACGACGGCGATCATTCTTTGTCCGCTCTTACTCTCTCTAAATAATCTTCGAGTGGTTGCATCGTCGGTTACCGAGCCGCAAACAAGGCATGTTGCTACAGCACGGGCAACTGTACCTTTTTCTGGATTAAATCCTCCAGGCCATTTTTCATAACCATCACCCACTATCCTAAATTCAAGTTCACCTTTATTGGCTTTCGGGTAAAGCGCAACCTTCTTCTTATCCTTTTTCGCTAACCAAAACTGACGCATGAGTGGGATTGCCGCCCCGCAAGCCGGGTTCTGGCAGGGGATGGTGCGCGCCCAGATATAGCCAACGGGAATACTGCCATCCGGGTCGGGCGGGTAGAACTCGGCCAATTCCTTGCGGGCTTCTTCCAGCACCCATTCTCCCCAGTAGCGCACCGCGTTGAGCAGGGGATTTACGATTTCGGATTTACGATTTTCGATTTGCGATTGGTCGAGCAAATCCAGTTGCTTTTCTTTATCTTTCCTCTTTCCTCTTTCTTCATCTTTCATCCTTCTGCTTTCATCCTTTGCCCAACTCGGCATCCCCTCGAACGGCCGCCCAAACTTCTGTGGGTATTCCAGCGTGGCCTTTTCGATCAGCACCGCCACGGGGTTGTAATCGTTGGCGTAGGCTTCGCATCCCAGGCGCAGAGCCTCCAGCGGGTACGAGCCGCCGCCCGCGAACGGGTCGAGCACGCGCGGGCGCGGAGCGCGTCCGGCTTGGATGTCTTCGACAGTCACCGTTTTGCCGGTCTCTTCGCTCAGGCGCGCAGCGTGTGCTTCCAAAATCGCCTTGCGGGCGCGCTCCAGCAGTACCGGGTTGTTCGAGTTCTCCCACTGGCACAGTTCGATGATGAACTTGCGCTGTCTATCCCATTCTTCGATGTCTTTGGGCGCGGGCGTCAACGCAGCATAGGCCGTGGCGCGGCTGGCGGCCAGCGGTCGCCTCGCCCACCAGATGTGCAGGGTGCTGATGTGCCCGTGACGAATGTTCTTCTCGCGGGTGGACGCCTCGCCCACTTCTTTGACGGGGAAGGATTCTTCGATGAAACGGCGGTCGGGTGATGGCGTGCCGGTCATTCTTTTCCCCCTTCGGACAGGGTCCATTCGGCAAGCAGGTAGCGCAGGCGCAGGATGAACTCGCCGGGGGTAATCGTGACCAGGTCGCCGCCGCTCAGGACCAGGACATCGGGCGGTTCCGAGCCGGTCAGCGCAGGCAGGATTTTATCCGGTTCCAACGGGGCAGTCACTTCGACCTGGATGCCGGTTTCCGCGGTGTACTTGTCGAACAGTTCTTGCAACTGCTGCGGGTTATCGCCCCACTGGATCCAGACGCGTAACAAGCTCGGTTGGGCCGGTTTCCCGCCGCCGCAGGAGGCCAACAACATGCTGGCGATCAGCGCAAAGCTGGCGATGCGCCAAAGGTTCTTGTGTTTCATGGGTACACTCCTCCTCGGAAAAATAGGGGTTGGAAACCATCTCAAAAGGTGCCGATTGGGCTCCCACGCCCGATGATGCGACGGCATGGGAGCCGTCTCTGCAGAGTTCTGAGATAATTTCTTGGGAAATGAAGTTTGGGTACATTCGTTCGTATTGTTTCCGGCGCCTCCTTTGGTCAGGCTGGACATCCGCACGACTGGCGGATGGACAATTCGGCAGGCCGCGCCGAAGCGCATTTCCAGATATTGCGCGGCGGTTGCGGGCAGCGGGCAAGTGATGGTCGCCTCGCCCCAGCCGTTCCGGCGCTGCTCAAGGTCTCATTGCACCGAAAGGACACATTTATTCTACAACTTCACGGCGGTTATGGCAACACCCTGCGCTTGACAGGGGTGCTATAATATTTGCAGTGGATGTGTGTTTGTGACCTATGACCCTGAAATGTGGGGATAGACCGTCCCATAAGCCGTTAACCCGCCAAATGGCGGCTCAAAAAAATAGTTAGGCGCTTGCTCTTCAACCAATAAAAAATGCCTCAAATTCCCTCTTTCGATGAGTCAGTCTTAAAGGCGATTTGCAGTATTTTAGGTGACACCAATGAAGGTTTTACTGGTAGCGAAATCGGGCAACTTCTAAAAGAAAGCAATATTGACGACCCGCTTCCAGGGTTTACAAAGCGAGATAGGCTTTTTGAAGCGTTAAACCAGAAGCAGAAACGAGACGGTTGCGCAAACAACATTGTGGCCTTCATTTATAAGGCCATGAGTCCTGTTCGATACACAAAGAATCCTCATGTATTTGAAAATCGCCGTTTTGAGCTTAACAAGGCTTTAGCATTTGCGGGTTTTACACTTGGTGATGATGGAAAACTTAGAGAAATAAACATTGCTCATACCTTATCTGAAGCACAGGAAAGAGCAGGGAAGTTATACAAGCAACTACTGGCGAGAAATGCTCATGCTGATATTCTCCTTTTTTGCAGAGCTGAATTATTACAAGACAACTATTTTCATGCCGTATTTGAAGCGACAAAAAGTATTGCAGACAAGATCCGCGATAAATCGAGTCTAATGGGTGATGGTAGCAGATTAGTTGATGAAGCCTTTGGTGGCGCATCCCCAATACTGGCTTTCAACACTTTGTGCACTGAAACAGAAAAGAGCGAACATACTGGATTCACGAATTTGCTCAAAGGTTTATTTGGCACTTTTAGAAACACAACGGCTCATATACCAAAAATCAAGTGGAATATCAATGAGCAGGACGCGCTCGACATGCTTACTTTCATGTCACTGTTGCATCGCAAGCTTGATGAATGTGTCCGCACAAGAAGCAGTCCGTAAGACTAAGAAGCGCCTTACACCGCCTCCTGCGGACAGCGGCTCCGCCGCTCGGGATCAGGCACGTTTTGCCAGAAGTTGCGCGATAATGGTAAGTAGCCTTGTCCGCACCGCCGCTGACGACCTACCCCCGAAGGGGGGTGAGCCCAGCCATTAGGCACACATAATTTCGAGCTTTGGATAAATTATTAAACTCTCTTCGTGTCAGTTGCTCAAAGAGGAGGTAGTTATGGGAAACTGTAAATATTGTGGCAAGCCTGCAGGGCTTCTAAAATCTGAGCATATTGAATGTGCTGAAAAATACCGAAACGGCAAGAAATTAATGATTGAGACAGCCAAAGAAGCAGCTTTGGGTAGAAAAGATAAGGAAACACTTCAAGATTGGCTTTCTGGGATTGCGGCAGAAAGCTATATCTCAACTGCAAATATCAAACTCTCGCTAATTGAGGGTTTTTCAAAGGCTGTCGAGCAATCTCTTGAAGATGGGGTTCTCTCTAAGGAAGAAGAAAATTCTCTTGTCCAGTATAAAAATCAGTTCTCGTTGACTCAAGATGAACTTGATTCTCATAATGGTTCCTATTCTCGTTTAGCAAAAGCAGCTATACTAAGGGATGTGTTAGAGGGAAAAATCCCTGAAAGAGTCAAAGTTCAAGGCCAACTGCCATTCAATTTCCAAAAAGACGAAAAGCTTGTTTGGCTCTTTACTGGCGTTGATTACTTTGAGCAAAGAATCAGAACACATTTTGAAGGTGGTTCGCAGGGAGTTAATATCAGGGTAGCAAAGGGCGTTTATTATCGAGTGGGGGCATTTCGTGGAAACCCTGTGCAGACTACTGAAACTATCTTAGCAGATAGAGGATTTCTGGCAATAACAAACAAACATATCTATTTCAGTGGTTCAACAAAGAAATTCCGAGTGCAGTACAACCAAATTATGGAATTCACCCCTTACGATGACGGCATTGGAATTCAAAAAGATTCTGCGTCTGCAAAACCACAAGTTTTCAAGACTGGTGATGGTTGGTTTACATATAATATCGTGGTCAACCTGTCAAGGATATAGCCAAGAATTGCGAATGAGTCTTGCTGGTCTGTTGCTGCCGTCGAGCCAAAACGTTACCCGCCTTCTCAAATCGGTGGAGGAAAAATGGAAATCGTCCAAATTGTTCTGATTGTCCTTATCGTCATCCTCCTGGGTGCGCTTATCGTACTCATTAGAACTCAAACACGTTTGAGTGAATTGTCAAAGCAGTTTCCCAATGCACAATCAATTGACGCACTCGGTAAACGAATCCAGGATGTGGACGATAGTAGCCGCAAATCTTTTGAAAGATTGTCTGGGACTTTAGGAGAGTTATCAAAAGCAACCGAACACATGATGGAAGTGGGCAAGACAATTTCAAGTATTGAAGACCTTTTGAAGCCTCCTAAATTGAGAGGTGGTCTGGGTGAAACATTGCTTGAACAGCTTCTTGCTCAGATACTACCTTCGCAACATTATCAGCTTCAATACGCTTTCAGAGGCGGCGAGGTGGTTGATGCGGTTATTAGGCTAGGCGAGCGATTAGTCCCAGTGGACTCTAAGTTTCCGATGGAGAGTTTTCGCCGTCTAATATCTGACGATGATGAGCAACCTGCAAAGAAGGATAGGAAAGAATTTACTCGCACGATGAAACAGCATATAGACCAAATCGCACAGAAGTATATACTCCCCGATGAGGGAACTTTTGATTTTGCACTGATGTACATCCCCGCCGAGAATATATATTACGAGACAGTCATCAAAGACGAACAAGGGGACGAACTTTATCCTTATGCAATGGAGAAACGAGTTATTCCCGTAAGCCCCAATTCCTTCTATGCCTATCTACAAGTGATTGTCTATGGCCTAAAGGGTATGCACATTGAAGAGAAAGCCAAAGCAATCATGAATCAATTGACTCGTCTGAGTGGCGATGAGGGAAAGTTTAGAGAAGAATTTGATACCCTCGGGACACATCTTAAAAACGCGCGAAACAAATTCGAGGAAGCCGAAAGGAAATTGGCTCGATTTGAAGATAAAATGTTGGAAGTAAGCACGGCGCAACCAGCAGAACTTCCACCAGGAGAAGAATAATTTTGTCACAAAAAGCGGCGGCTAACAGCGTCTGCTGAGAAACAGCTCCTTTCTGTTTCTTGTGGCTTGAAGGATAGTCCACCGTCCGGGTAGATTCCAGCGAACAGCGGATCCGCCGCTCGCGAGCGAGCACTTTTTGCCAGAGATGGCGCGATCATGGGAGCGAGGCTTGTCGCTGCCGTTGAGCCTGATCGTAATTACGGACATGCAGGCGTCACTACGAAAAAGCAGCGTTTCACCTACTTCCAGAAAGTCTATGGTCATGGTCGCTGGAGAAAGTTGAAAGGGATCGCCTTTGTGAAATTGCCCAAAAAGAACCTTCTTCACAACGCCGCCGCGATTTCTCTTATAATAGCGGGGAGTTCTTTACAGTTATATTCATCTGACAAGGAGACTCGATGAAACGACTTCTTTCCGGCAACGAGGCGGTTGCGCACGGCGCGTGGGAGGCCGGTGTGACGGTCGCCTCGGCCTATCCCGGCACACCCAGCACCGAGATTTTGGAACACCTG
>Ga0210024_1002175_pt1 | contig 17026 bp, 18 predicted proteins | sample CryGeymeta201525_FD_183988 | JGI IMG/M metagenome (GOLD analysis project Ga0210024, IMG submission 183988) | Groundwater microbial communities from Crystal Geyser aquifers in Utah, USA - Crystal Geyser metaG 2015-25 (SPAdes) (version 2) | ecosystem: Environmental > Aquatic > Deep subsurface >... | reverse complement strand
ACCGTCGAGCCGGTAATCACTCACCACCAGATCGGGCACGCCGCCTTGCCTTGCAGAATCAAGCGCCTGTTCGGCAGTGCGGGCCAGGTGCACCCGGCAGCCCCAGTCTTGCAGCAGCATACGCATCGCCTCGCCACCGAGCTGATCGTCTTCGATCAACAGGACTTTCATGTCCTTGAGGACCCCCGGCTCGGGCTGCGCGGATGCTAATGCAGGCGTCGGCAAGGGCGGAGCAGGCGCGCATGGAACGGTCAGAGTGAATCGGCTACCACAGCCGGGCTGTGATCGAAGTTCCAGCGGGTGCTGCAGCAGTTTGCACGACCGCGCAACCATGCTCAATCCCAGCCCAAGACCTTTGGTGCGGTCACGCGCCTGGTTATCAATCTGGAAAAACTCCTCAAAAATCTGCTCGTGATGCCTGGCATCCATGCCAATGCCGCTATCCCAAACCTGGATGCGCAGACGCTGCGCGTCGGCTGTCCTGCGGCAAGTGACCAACACACTGCCTTCAACGGTATAGCGGATGGCATTGCTGACCAGGTTGAGCAAAATTCGCTGCAACAGGATCGGATCGGTTTGCGCCCAGGCGTTCACGCAGGCACGGACTCGCAGCGTCAAGTTTTTTTCAGCGGCTGAATTGGCAAAGCACACGCGCAAGTGCGCAAATTGCGCGCTGATGGAAACTGGAACTTCCTTGATTTGATCAGCGGCTGCCTCCAGACGGGAATAGTCAAAAAAAGAGTCCAGCATTTCCTGCAAGGCACGCGCGGACGCTTCAATGCCATCAAGCAATTCAGGCGGTGGTGAGCTGCGCACCTGGCTCAATCGGTCGACAAACATGCCCAGCGCATGGGCGGGTTGCCGCAGGTCGTGGCTGGCTGCCGCAAGAAAGCGCGATTTTGCGGCGTAAGCGGCGTCCGATTGCGCTTGCGCCAAGCGTGATTTCTGGCTGGCTTGCTCGGCGCTTTCCTTGGCATGCAGCAACTGTGCCTCATAGCGCACACGCACATAATTGAACGCTGCGGCCACCAGCGTGTAGAACGCCAAAGACAACAGGAAATGCGTCGATACGGTGGGCGTGTAGTGCAAGCCAAAAGTGGTCAGCGGCGCCAGCCATAACAGGTAAATTGCGGTCAAGACAAGAAATGCAGCGCTGTATCTCCATCCCAGGCATTGGCCTTTGAGAAAAAATGCCAGAAACGGCAGCGTGTAGACCCAAAGTATTCCAGTGCCTTCGATGCCGCCATGCACGACCAACGCGCCAAAAATAATGATCGCCGCCAGCAGCAACAAAGATTCTGACAAACTCACCCATCGCGGAATACGGCTGATGGCAATGGCCGGAACAATCAATAGCAAAACAGATCCCAGTTCGATCAAACCCAATGCCATCATGCCATCAGTGACGATATTGAAGACCGAAAAAGCAAGCCCGACCAACGAGCCAATCGCGGTGGCCACACGGATCTGGCGCACGCGCTCGTCCTGACCGAAGATGCTTTGAAGCCAAAGCAAAACTTTCACAAAAATTTGTCCTTATTTTTTGACGTGATCAACCGTGTTGTCCGTAGTCAAACAGCGTGGAAATTCAGCCCTCCGCCGCCTCGACCAAAAACCGCACCTTGCGTTCGCCCCGCCAACTGTCGGCATCGAGCCGGAAGGCCAGTTTGACGCGCGCGGGCAGCGGCTCGGTGTGGCCAAACCAGATGCCGTCGACCGGCTCACCGCGGTGTTTGAGCTTGAGCGACAGGTGCTTTTCACCGACCAGGCGCTGCGACACCACCTCCAACTCTTCGCTGAAGGTGGGCGCGGCAAAGCCCTGGCCCCAGACCTCGTGGTGCAGCGCATCGACCAGGTCAACGCGGCGGTATTCAGGCTTGAGCGCACCGTCGGTGTCCAGGCGGCGCAGCAGCGTGGCGGCGGATAGCCACTCTTGCGCGACCTCGGCCAAGCCCCGTTCAAAGACCTCGAAATGTTTCTCGGCAATGGTGCAGCCGGCCGCCATGGCGTGGCCGCCAAAGCGCAGCAGCACGCCGGGGTAGCGTTTGGCCACCAGGTCGAGCGCATCGCGCAGATGAAAGCCGGCAATGGAGCGCCCCGAGCCCTTGAGCTCGTGGCTGTGGCCAGTCGCTCCGCTGGGCGCAAAGACAAACGCCGGGCGGTGTAATTTGTCTTTGATGCGCGAGGCGACGATGCCGACCACCCCTTCATGAAAGTCGGGGTCAAACACACAGATGGCGGGTGGCGCCTCGGCGGCATCTTCAAACAGCGACTCGGCCACCGCCAGCGCCTGCTCGCGCATGCCGCCTTCAATCTCGCGGCGCTCGCGGTTGATGTTGTCGAGTGTTTTGGCCAATTCCAACGCGCGGTTGGGGTCGTCGGTGAGCAGGCATTCAATGCCCAGTGTCATGTCGCTCAAGCGGCCAGCGGCATTGATGCGCGGGCCCAGCGCAAAGCCAAAATCAAACGTCGTGGCGGTTTTGGCGTCGCGCGAAGATGCTACAAATAATGCAGCTAGTCCCGCATGTAATACCTGGGCTCGGACCCGTTTTAACCCTTGGGCGACGAGCCGGCGGTTGTTGGCGTCGAGCTTGACCACGTCGGCCACCGTGCCCAGCGCCACCAGTGGCAGCAGGGCATCGAGTTTGGGTTGGTCGTGCGCGTCAAAGCGGCCAAGCGCGCGCAGCTCGGCGCGCAGCGCCAGCAGCACGTAAAACATCACGCCCACGCCAGCGATGGACTTGCTCTCAAACGCGCAGCCGGGCTGGTTGGGGTTGACGATCACGTTGGCGTCGGGCAGGGCGGGCGCGCCGTTAACGCTGGCGCACAGGTGGTGGTCGGTCACCAGCACCTGCAGGCCCAGCGCGCGGGCGGTGGCCACGCCGTCAAAGCTGGCAATGCCGTTGTCCACGGTAATCAGCACGTCGGCACCGCTGGCCTTGACGCGCTGTGCGATCGGCGGGGTCAGACCGTAGCCGTCCTGAACGCGGTCGGGCACGATGTAGTCAACAAAGCTGGCACCCAACAGGCGCAGACCACGCACGCCGACAGCGCAGGCGGTGGCGCCATCGCAGTCGTAGTCGGCGACGATGCAGAGTTTCTTGTCCTGTCCAATCGCATCGGCCAGCAGCGCTGCCGCTTCAGACGCGCCTTTCAGGGCGCTGGGCGGGATCAGTTTGGCCAGTGCGTCGTCGAGCTCGGCGGGGTCTTGCACACCGCGCGCGGCGTACAACTGCGCCAGCAGCGGGTGAATGCCGGCCTTCTCCAGCGCCCAGACGGTGCGTGGCGGCGCATCACGCACCAGCAACTTCATGGTCTGACAGACAGGACGGGCGCTCGGGACGAGGCGGGCGTGACCTCGGGTTCGACCACATCGGCAAACAATTGCGCCGGGGTGATGTGCAGCGCCACGCTGGCCAGCGTCACCGTGGCCTCGCGCTCAAAGGGGTGCAGCACCCACAGGCCGTCAGCGCCCTTGCGGTACACGTCGGTGTTGCGGGTGTCGATGTCGATCAGCACATATTCCTCCAGACTGGCCAGGTGGCGGTACGCGTTGAACTTGATGCCCCGGTCATAGCCTGCCGTGCTGGGTGAGAGCACTTCAATGATCAGTTTGGGCTCGGTCTTGACCAGTGCGCTGGCCTGGTCACGGGCGCTGCAGGTGACCAAGACATCGGGGTAAAAATAGCTGTTGACCGCAGCCACGTGCAAGCGCATGTCGCTCATGTAGGTGCGGCACGGGCTGCCGCTCAAGTGCTGGCGCAGCGCAAATGCCGCGTTCATAGCCACTGTCACGTGGCGGTCTTCGGCACCCGCCATGGCAAATACCTCGCCGTCGAGAAACTCGTGGCGCTCTTTTTGGTCGGCTTCCCAAGCCAGGTAATCGTCTGCGGTAAAGACAGATTGGTGTGCTGGTAATCCCATGCTGGTGTCCTCAACAGTGAACTCAAATCACATTATCAACGTGCCGGGCTGGCGGTTTGCAAGCGCTTGGTATCACGTAACAAAATTCATAGCGTCTCAAGCAATTCCAATAAGGGCTTGGCGGCAAAATGAGTGGCAATTTTTTGCCAGAGACTGCGTTTTTGTTGCTGCCAGCTTTGGCAGGTGCGCTCGCCACACAGGGTTATTTGCACGGGTTTGTCTGACTGTGCATGTTCCAGCAGCGATTGGATCAGGGTCGCATCGAGTTGTTCCCAAGCCTGCGACCAGGCGGCCCAGTTTTCAGCCAGCGCGGCGGTGCGCAGCTCGTCCACGACGACCGGCTCGGCATCGGTGCTGGGCTCCTGGTAGCCCGCAGGCAGCGCACCGGTGCCGCTGAGCCAGAACGAGTTGACCGGCGGCAATCCTTGCGCTGCGCGTTGGTCATTGACCGGATGGGTATAAAAGAGCATCTGCATCTCGTTTTGCAGGCGTAGCAGCGCACCAGCTTGGGTGGCTGAGGGCATCCAGTGCTCCAGGTTGTGACCGAGCACGCGGTCCAGCGACGCGGTGTCGATGTTGGCCAGGACAGGTGCCCGCGCCAGGTAGCGGCCCGGCTGGTCGGGGTAGAGCGCGATGCCGTCTTCTTCAAAATACGGTTGCATGGCGGTTAACAGCGCGTCAGACTGCTGCGCCGTCAGGCCGGGTAGCGGCAGATGGCTCATGACCATGTGGTTGGTGTTGACCTGCCAATGGCACAGCGTGACATAGCCCCAAGCGCCGCCAAATGTGGTCAGTGAAGGGTCCTGCTGTGCCTGCAACGCGGCCCAGGGGATGCGCCCGTCAGCCACCGGCAATCCAAGTGCCTTGGCCAGCGCGCGCTCGTGCGGCGGGGTCAGGCTCATCACGTCGCCAACATTGGCTGGTTGCGCTTGCAGGCGCGCCAACAGCTGCGCCAGGTGCGGTAATTTCAGGCCAGGTCGGGCGGCGACGCAACCCTCAGATTGGCTGGATGCGTAGGGAAGGATCAGGTGCATGGGGCGAATTGTCAGGTAAATGCTGGACAGGTTGTCGAGTCAGGTTAACCGGCATAATGGACGTTACGGATGTAATAAACGTTTGTCCAGGAAAGATGCACCATGATCACCATGTCCTCCCTTGAAGCCCAGAACCAGTTTGGTACCCTGATTGACGCGTCGCTACGAGAACCTGTCGTCATCACCCGGCGTGGCCGCCCGGTGTCGGTGGTGATCTCGTGCGAAGACTTGCAGAGCTTGCCGTTTTCGGTGGTCAAGTCGATCAGTGAACTCAAACCCCTGCGCGGCGATGCAGCGGCGAAGACCATGAGGCAGACTTTGTCTGCGCTGGGTAGCCAGGCCCCGGCGGCGGGCGTGGCAGAGCAAGACGTGACGCGCTGGGTGCATGAGCAGCGTTGAAACCCGGCCGGGGATTGGCACGATTGTTGTTGATACCAACGTGTTGGTCAGTGCGGCGCTGTTACCGCAGTCAGCCAGTGCCCAAGCGCTGGTGCACGCCTTGAGTCAGTTTGAATTGTGTTTTTCCAACGCGACTTGGACCGAACTACAGCAAGTTATTGCACGGCCAAAATTTGCCCGCTATCTTGGCACCGAGGCCAGGCATCAGTTTCTGCAGCGCCTGATCAACGTGTCGCGCTTTATGGCAACGCATTCTGTCGTGACAGACTGTGTTGACCCCAAGGACAAGCCGTTTCTGGAATTGGCGCAAGACGCGCAAACCCGTTGGCTGGTCAGCGGCGACAATCACTTGCTGCAACTGCACCCTTGGCGCGGTATATCCATTGTTTCGCCACAGACTTTTTTGTGTTCTGTTCCCTCAGCCGATGCAAACCCCTTTTGAACTGACCCTGGGCTGGCGCTACACGCGCGCCGGTCGTGCCACCCGGCGCAACGGGTTTATCTCGTTCATCTCGGGCGTGTCGATGCTGGGCATTGCGCTCGGTGTGGCGGCGCTGATCATTGTGCTGAGCGTCATGAACGGCTTTCAAAAAGAAGTGCGCGACCGCATGCTGGGCGTGGTCTCGCACATCGAGATTTTTGCCCCCAATGGCGAGGCGCTGCCCGATGTGGCGCGCACGCTGAGCCAGGTGCGGGCCCATCCGCAAGTCATTGGTGCTGCACCCTTTATAGCTGCTCAGGCACTGCTGGCAAGGGGAGAGGACATGAAAGGCACCATGGTTCGCGGCATTGACCCGGCGCGTGAACCCGAGGTGACCGACCTGGCGGTTGACCTTAAAGGTGCCGCCCTGACGCGCCTGGTGGCGGGTGAATTTGGCATTGTGTTGGGCGGCGAACTGGCGCGCAGCCTGGGCGTGGTGCAAGGCGACAAGGTCACGCTGGTGGCTCCCAGCGGCCAGGTGACACCGGCCGGCGTGGTGCCGCGCCTGAAGCAAATGACGGTGGTGGGCACGTTTGACTCGGGCCATTTTGAATACGACTCGGCGCTGGTGCTGATCCACATTGACGATGCCGCGCGCATCTTCCGGCTCGAAGGCCCCAGCGGCGTGCGCGTGCGTCTGAAAGACCTGCACCAGGCGCGCACTGTGGCCGCTGACCTGGCCACCACGCTCACCGACCGGCTGGTGATCCGTGACTGGACGCGCCAGAACCGCACCTGGTTTGCCGCCGTGCAGCTTGAAAAACGCATGATGTTCATCATCCTCACGCTGATCGTGGCGGTGGCGGCGTTTAACCTGGTCAGCACGCTGGTGATGACCGTCACCGACAAGCGCGCCGACATTGCCATTCTGCGCACCTTGGGAGCCAGCCCGGCGTCCATCATGGGCATCTTTGTGGTGCAGGGCGCGATGGTGGGGGTGATCGGCACGCTGGCCGGGCTGGCGCTGGGGCTGGGTGTGGCGTTCAACATTGATGTAATCGTGCCCGCCATCGAGCAGCTGCTGCATACCAGCTTTTTGCCGCGCGACGTGTATCTCATCAGCCGCATGCCGAGCGACCCGCAGCAGGCCGACATCGTGCCGGTGGCGGTAATTTCTTTGGTTCTGGCCTTTGCCGCCACGCTCTACCCGAGCTGGCGCGCTTCCAAAGTCAACCCGGCGGAGGCGCTGCGTTATGAGTGATATGACTGAGGGTAAATTGGTCCTGAGCGCACGCGGTCTGACCAAGCGCTTCACCGAAGGTCGGCTCGACGTGTCGGTGCTGCAGGGCGTCGACCTGGACGTTTACGCCGGCCAAACGCTGGCGATTGTGGGCGCCTCGGGCTCGGGCAAATCAACCTTGCTGCATCTGCTGGGCGGGCTGGACGCACCAACGGGCGGCAGCGTGACCTTGCTCGGGCAAGACCTGGCGCACCAAAGTGCGGCAGCGCAAGGATGCTTACGCAACCAATACCTGGGCTTTGTCTACCAGTTTCACCACTTGCTGGCAGAATTTAGCGCGCTGGAAAACGTCGCCATGCCACTGAGAATCCGGCGCATGACGGCCGATGATGCAGCGCAGATGGCCGCGGCGATGCTGACAGCGGTGGGCCTGGCACAGCGCTTGCATCACCGTCCGAGCGAGCTCTCGGGCGGCGAGCGGCAGCGCGTGGCGATTGCCCGTGCCCTGGTGACGCAACCGGCTTGTGTGCTGGCCGACGAACCCACTGGCAACCTGGACCGGGCAACCGCGCAGGGCGTGTTTGACCTGATGCTTGAGCTGGCGCGCACGCAAGGCACGGCGTTTGTTGTCGTCACGCATGACGCTTCGCTGGCCGCGCGCTGTCAGCGCCAGCTGACGCTGGTGCAAGGGCATATTGAAGAACTGGCGCACGCGTCAGAGTTGAATTGATCTGTTATTGAAGTTGGAGAAAAAAATGAGTTTTCAGTGGACGGATGACTATGCCAGTGGCAATGCCGAGCTGGACGCGGCCAAGAAAGTCTTGTTTGAGTTGAGCGCCAAACTGGAGGCCACCGACGACTGGATCGCGTTGCGGCACGTGATCCTCGCGCTTTACAAAGAGATGAAAGCACTGTTTGAGATCGAAGAAGCCTGGATGCGCCAGCGAAACGCCCCCACGCTGGCCGCGCATGGCCAGCAGCACGCTGATTTTCTGGAGCGTCTGGCCGACCGCAGCACCGACGTTGGCAAGGGCCACATGAATAAAACAGCCATCCTCAAGGTGCTGACCGACTGGGCGCAAAACCATGTGCCTGTGGACGATGCCGGATTGACCCGCGTGGTGCAGCCGCAGTCCTGACCCAGCGCGTGGGCTGCTGTGCGCTGGATTGACACCCACTGCCACCTGGATGCTCAAGAGTTTGGGCCTCTAGCCCATAAGATACGTGCGCAAGCAGCTACGCTAAATGTAGCGCATTGCGTCATCCCTGCGGTCGAAGTGAGCAACTTTGACGCCGTGCGCACGCTGGCGCAACAACTGGGTGACAGCTACTGCCTGGGCATTCACCCGCTCTTCGTGGCGCGCGCCGGTGATGACGCGCTGGCGCAATTGGCTGCGGCCTTGCAACAGCACCAGCATGATCCGCGTTTGGTGGCAGTCGGTGAGATCGGGCTTGATTATTTTGTGCCCGAGCTGTGCGAAAGCCCGCTGCGCGAGCGCCAGCAATTCTTTTACCGTGAACAACTCAAACTGGCGCGGCAATTTGACCTGCCGGTGGTGTTGCACGTGCGCCGCTCGGTCGACCACATCATGCAAGGGCTGCGCGCGGTGGCTGGCTTGGGCGGGCGCTGGCGCGGCATTGCGCACGCCTTCAACGGCAGCATGCAGCAGGCCACCGCCTTGATCGCGCTGGGCCTCAAGCTCGGGTTTGGTGGCGCGCTCACATTTGACCGCGCCAGGCAATTGCGCCGCCTGGCCGTCACCCTGCCGCTGGATGCGATCGTGCTGGAAACGGACGCCCCCGACATGCCGCCGCACTGGATTTACAAAACCGCCGAACAGCGCGCCAGTGGTGCTGCGCAAGGCGTCAATTCACCCGCTGAGCTGCCGTGCATCGGGGCGGAGCTGGCCGCGCTGCGGGGGATTGCCGTTGCTGAATTGGCCGAAGCGACGACGCGCAATGCGCTGGCGGCGTTGCCAAGGCTTGCGGCAGTCACCGTCGAGTTATGCTTGAAGCCGCCTTGGTAAACCATCTAAAAGGCGGTCCAAGCACCGTAATTCACGGTTGTTGCGAACAAAACGGCATCCAGCATGGACCCCGTCCCGCCGGACGCATTGTCTGGCATAGATCGTTGCTTGCTCGGGGCAGACTATAAACTCCAGAAAACTCAACGGTGTTGAATATCTGGTTGCAAGCCTATTTTTTTACAGATCAGCGCCCGTAAAGTAATAAGTTGTGCATTTTGACGGCCAGATTTGAGATGCCGTGCTAGGTGCAACGCGTGCGGTTTGGCTCGGCTAAACAGGCGATTTGCAACAACGCAATGCACTCAGAGATGGCTAGACAAAAGTACAAGTCATTGCTCTGTGAGCCCTTGGCGCAATGGATAAGCTTGCGTGACTTGACCTTCCAATGTGCACTCAATTGAGTTGGAGACTTACAAATTGACACTTTTTAAAAGATTCTTTGATTTGGTAGCTGGCGCAGTTGTTGGCGCGTTTTGTTTGATGCCGTTTTTATTGGTCGCCTTGGCCGTGCGTCTGTCCTCCAAGGGCCCCACCTTGTATTGGTCTGACCGGGTAGGTCGCAATAACCAACTATTCAAAATGCCAAAATTCCGCAGCATGAGAATCGGTACACCAGCGGTGGCGACGCATTTGCTGACTAACCCAGACGCTTATTTGACCCCCATTGGCAGTTTCATCAGAAAAACCAGTCTGGATGAATTGCCGCAGCTCTGGAGCATCCTCAAAGGCGATATGAGTTTTGTCGGACCCCGTCCGGCGCTGTTTAATCAGCACGATTTGATTGAACTGCGCACCAAGGCAGGTGTTCATCGGCTTACGCCCGGGTTAACAGGCTGGGCGCAAATCAACGGACGCGACGAATTGCCCATACCGCAAAAAGTGGCGCTGGATGTCGAATACCTGCACCGGAAATCCTTGAGTTTTGATTTAAAAATTATTTTTCTGACAGCTTGGAAGGTCATTCGAAGAGATAATGTCACGCATTAAAAGAAACACGTCTACGTGTTCCAAGCTTCGACATTTTTTATATTCAAGGAAACAACATGACCAGTCTGATTGACATTCAAAACCAAATTGCCCTGTTGCAAAAACAAGCTGAAGAAATCAAGGCACAGGAATTCAACAACGCCGTGACCGATATCAAGGCGAAAATGGTTGCGTTTGGTATCACCTTGGCTGATTTACAAGACGGCAAGGGCCGTGCGCGTAAATCCTCTGCCCCCAAAGTCGGCAGTCCCGCACCCATTAAATTCCGCGGTCCCAACGGTGAAACCTGGACTGGCCGTGGCCTGATGCCGCGTTGGCTGGCTGGACAAGTAGCTGCTGGTAAGACCAGGGAATCTTTCGCGGTATAGCTTTGCCGCTGTCGTACCATAATAAAAGCCGCATTCAAGCGGCAAGCAGCGTTATCAGGGATATTTCATGCAAAGCAATGTTTTAGGGTGGTCGCGGTCGGCCAAGCAGGCTGCCGTCGTGTCGCTCGACGTTTGTCTGGCACTGCTGGCAACCTGGATCGCATTTACATTGCGGCTGGATGCGCTGCATCGGCCCAGCGGTGCGCAATGGTGGGTTTATGCTGTCGCGCCGGTGCTGATGCTGCCGGTGTTTGTGCACTTTGGTCTGTACCGCGCCATCTTCAGATTTTCAGGGCAGGCAGCGTTGTTTGCCACCACCAAGGCGGTACTGGTTTATGCCGCGCTGCTGCTGGGCTTGCTGGTGTTGACGCATTGGCCAGGGGTGCCGCGAAGCTTGGGTGTTTTGCAGCCGCTGATTTTTTTGTTTCTGGTGGGTTCCAGCCGTGCCCTGGCACGGGCTTGGTTGGCTGAAGAGCGCCACACCAGCGCCATGCAGTCTGGTCGTTTGCTGATTTACGGTGCCGGTACGGCGGGCGCGCAAACCGCTGTGGCATTGCGTGTGTCCCACCAATATGCGGTGCTGGGTTTTGTTGACGATGATCCTGCCAAGTTGGGCCGCAGTGTCAATGGTGTGCGGATTTATGAACCCGGTGACATTACCCGTTTGATTGCCATGCAGGGTGTCACTGACATCTTGCTCGCCATTCCTAGCGGGAGCCGGCAGCGGCGTAATGCGATATTGAATACGCTGCGTCAGTACCCGGTACGTGTGCGCACCTTGCCTGGGTTGTCAGACCTGGCCAGCGGCCGTGTCACCGTACAGGATTTTTGCGAGCTCGACATCGAAGACCTGCTCGGCCGCGAGCCGGTCCAGCCGTGCGTTGAACTGTTGACGCGCGACCTGACGCTTCAGGTGGTGCTGGTCAGTGGTGCAGGCGGCAGCATCGGCAGTGAACTCACGCGCCAGATCGTGCCGCAGCGCCCGCGTCAGTTGCTGCTGCTCGATCACAGCGAATTTGCCCTTTACACCATTCACCAGGAACTGCAGGCGCTGTGCGCCGCGCGCAGCCCGGGCACTGAGCTGGTGCCGCTGTTGGGCAGTGTCACCAACCCGGCGCGCTTGCAAGCGATCTGTGATCAGTACCGACCCGCCACGGCCTACCACGCGGCGGCCTACAAACACGTGCCGATGGTTGAAGATAATCCTGGTGAGGGCGTGTTGAACAACGTGTTTGGCACTTTGAATCTGGCGCAGGCGGCGCAGCGCAGTGGCGCCAAGCGCTTTGTGCTGATTTCCACCGACAAGGCGGTGCGCCCCACCAACGTGATGGGGGCCACCAAGCGCATGGCCGAGCTGGTGTTGCAGTCCCTGGCCGCGCAACATTCACAAACCTGTTTCACCATGGTGCGCTTTGGCAATGTGTTGGGCTCCAGCGGCAGCGTGGTGCCGCTGTTTCGTCGCCAGTTGGCCGGCGGAGGGCCGCTCACCGTGACGCACGCCGAGGTTACCCGCTATTTCATGACCATTCCTGAAGCAGCACAGCTGGTGCTGCAAGCTGGCGCCATGGGCTGCGGCGGCGATGTGTTTTTGCTCGACATGGGTCAGCCCGTCAAGATCATCGACCTGGCCCGGCGCATGGTTGAGCTCTCTGGCCTACGCGTGCGCGACGCCGCCCACCCTGACGGCGACATCGAAATTGCCGTCACTGGCTTGCGCCCAGGTGAAAAACTCTATGAAGAACTGCTGATCGGCGACAACCCCGAGCCCACCGACCACCCGCGCATCATGAAGGCGCATGAAGTTTGCCTGCCCTGGGACGAAATCCAGCCGCAGTTGCAAGCCTTGCAGCAGGCCGCGCAGCAGGCCGACGCGCCGCGTATCAAGACGATTTTGCAAATGTGCGTGCATGGCTACGCGCCGACAGCACATTGATCACAGTGGTCAGTGGGCTACACTTGAACCATATTCCGTACAAGTGAAGATCAATCCATGAAAGTGCTGACTTACTCTGAAGCACGAGGCTCCTTGAAGTCTGTGCTAGACCAGGTGCACGAAGATGCCGATATCGCCATCATCAGCCGCCGTGATGGGGCTGATGCGGTGGTGATGTCGCTTGATCACTACCAGAGCATCATGGAGACCCTGCATTTGCAGGTCACACCGGCCAATGCGGCACATCTGGCGAAGTCCATTACGCAACACAAGGCGGGCAAAGCGGTCCGGCGCGCGCTTGTGCAAGTTTGAGGCATGGCCCGATCGATTCGATTCACCCCTGCCGCGTGGGAAGACTATCTTTACTGGCAAGGCCAGGAAAAAAAAAGCCTTGAAGCGCGTCAATACCCTCATTGAAGCTGCTGTGCGCACGCCATTTGCGGGTATTGGCAAGCCCGAACCCCTGATGGGCGACCTGAGCGGCTATTGGGCCAGACGCATTGACGAAGTGCATCGGCTGGTTTATGCCGTGGACGAAGCCGACCTGGACGTGATTGCCTGCCGAGGTCACTACGACGATTGAAAGTTATCGCTTATGACGACACCCACCATCCCCCGCCATGACCAAGCGCAAATTCTGGCGCAGGCGCTGCCCTATATCCGCAAGTTCCACGGCAAAACCATGGTTATCAAATACGGCGGCAACGCCATGACCGACCCGGCGCTGCAACAAGCGTTTGCCGAAGACGTGGTGCTGCTCAAACTGGTTGGCATCAACCCGGTGGTGGTGCACGGCGGCGGCCCGCAGATTGAAGGCTTGCTCAAGCGACTGGGCAAAAAAGGCGAATTCATCCAGGGCATGCGTGTCACCGACGCCGAAACCATGGAAGTGGTGGAATGGGTGCTGGCCGGTGAGGTGCAGCAAGACATTGTGGGCATGATCAACCACGCCGGTGGCAAGGCGGTGGGCCTGACCGGGCGCGACGGTGGCCTGATCCGCGCGCAAAAGCTCAAGATGCTCGACGCCGCCGACGCCAGCAAAGAGCACGATGTCGGCCAGGTCGGCGACATCGTCAGCATCGACCCCAGCGTGGTGAAAGCCTTGCAAGACGACGCGTTCATCCCGGTCGTCAGCCCGATCGGCTTTGGCGAAGCCAATGAGAGCTATAACATCAACGCCGACGTGGTTGCTGCCAAACTTGCTACTGTTTTGAAAGCGGAAAAGCTGATGATGCTGACCAACATCAGCGGCGTGCTCGACAAAGCCGGGGCCCTGCTGACCGACCTGACGGCCAAGCGCATTGACGAATTGTTTGCCGACGGCACCATCAGTGGTGGCATGTTGCCCAAGATCGCCGGGGCGCTCGATGCCGCCAAGAGCGGCGTCAACTCGGTGCACATCATTGACGGCCGCGTGCCGCACGTGCTGCTGCTGGAAATTTTGACCGACCAGGCCTTTGGCACCATGATCCGCTCGCACTGAGCGGGTTTACCCTTAAGCGCGTTAGAACTTAGACCCTAGAAGCCCCTGGGGGTCTTGCGTCTTCGTCGAATTGCTGCAAAATAGCACGATCGTTCTTTTCTGATCGTGCCATGACCGTTTCATCTTTCACCGCCAAAGCTGCCAGCCGTGCGCTACCGTCCAAAACCAAGGGCGAGCGCGCGCTGCAAAAGGGCCAGCAAACCAAGCAGCTCATCGTCAACGCCGCGCTCGGCCTGGCTGAACAAATCGGCCTGGAAGGCCTGAGCATTGGCGCGCTGGCCGAGGTCACGCGCATGAGCAAGTCGGGCGTGTTCGCCCATTTTGGCTCGCGCGAAGAGCTCCAGATTTCGGTGGTGCGCGAGTATTACCAGTTGTTTTCCGATGAGGTCTTCTTCCCGGCGATGAACGCCCCGCGCGGCCTGCCGCGGCTGCGCGCGCTGTTTGCCAACTGGATGAAGCGCGTTGCTGTCGAGATCCAGTCGGGCTGCATATTCATCAGCGGTGCGGTCGAGTTTGACGACCGCCCGGGCCCTGTGCGTGACGCACTGGCCAGCTCGGTGCAAACCTGGCTCAACGCCGTGCACCGCGCGGTGCTGCAAGCCCGTGACGAAGGTCATCTGGTGCCCGAGGCCGACGCGCAGCAGATGGCGTTTGAGATTCACGGACTGATTTTGGCGCTGCACTATGAAGCACGCTTTTTGAAGAACCCGGGTGCCACCGCGCGCGCCAACACGGGGTTCGAAAACATCGTGCGGCGTTACGGCAAAGCCCAAGCTCTCGCTGAAGCTGTAGGGCCGGCTTCAGTCGGCCATTGACGACTGTTTAAACAATTTTTTTCAGGAGAAAACCATGCCCATCTACACCCCCCCGCTGCGCGACATGCAATTTGTCATGCACGAGCTGCTCAACGTCACAGCTGACTTGCAAGCCATGCCGGCGCACGCTGATATCGACGCCGACACCATTAACGCGGTGCTTGAAGAAGGCGGCAAGTTTGCATCTGAAGTCCTGCTGCCGCTCAATGTTAGCGGCGACGAAGAAGGCTGCACCATCGACCAGGCCACGCACGCGGTGACCACGCCCAAGGGTTTCAAAGAGGCCTATGCCAAGTACATCGAAGGCGGCTGGGCCGCGCTGGCGTGCGACCCCGAGTTCGGCGGTCAGGGCTTGCCGCTGATCGTCAACCAGTGCTTTTACGAGATGATGAACTCGGCCAATCAGGCCTGGACCATGTACCCAGGCCTGACGCATGGTGCTTACGCCGCACTGCACACGCACGGCACCGACGCCCAAAAGGCCACCTACCTGCCCAAGATGGTCAGCGGCGAATGGACCGGCACCATGTGCCTGACCGAACCGCATTGCGGGACTGACCTGGGGCTGATGCGCACCAAGGCCGAGCCGCAGGCGGACGGCACCTACCGGCTCACCGGCAACAAGATATTCATCAGCGCCGGCGAGCACGACGTGGCTGAAAACATCATCCACCTGGTGTTGGCGCGCCTGCCCGATGCGCCCCCGGGCATCAAGGGCGTGAGCCTGTTCATCGTGCCCAAGTTCAACGTTAACGCCGACGGCTCGCTGGGCACGCGCAACGGCATTTACTGCGGTGGCCTGGAGCACAAGATGGGCATCCACGGTAACTCCACGGCGCAGATCGTGCTTGACGACGCGGTAGGCACGCTGGTGGGCCAGCCCAACAAGGGCATGCAAGGCATGTTTGTCATGATGAACGCCGCCCGCCTGGGCGTGGGCAACCAGGGGCTGGGACTGACCGAAGTGGCGTTTCAGAATGCGCTGGCCTACGCCAAAGACCGCATCCAGATGCGCAGCCTCTCGGGCCCGAAAGTCAAAGACAAACCCGCCGACCCGATCATCGTGCACCCGGATGTGCGCAAGATGCTGCTCACCGCCAAGGCGTACGCCGAAGGTGGCCGCGCCCTGCTGTGCTTCAGTTCCATGCTTCTGGAAAAAGAGCTCAACGCAACTGACGAAACGGTACGCAGGGAGTCGGCCGAGCTGCTGGCGCTGCTGACGCCCATTTGCAAGGCCTTCCTGACCGACAACGGCTGGACCGCCACCTCGACTTGCCTGCAGGTGTTTGGTGGCCATGGCTATATCAAGGAATGGGGCATGGAGCAGTTTGTGCGCGATGCCCGCATCAACATGATCTACGAGGGCACCAACACCATCCAGAGTCTGGACTTGCTGGGGCGCAAGGTGCTGGGCAACAACGGTGCCACATTGCAAAAGTTTGGCAAACTGGTTGGCAAGCTCGTCGCCGAAGAAGGCGTCAACGAGAAGATGGCCGAGTTCATCACGCCCATCGCGATTCTGGGCGAGCAGATGACCAAGTTCACCACCGAGATCGGCTTCAAGGCGTTCCAGAACCCTGACGAGGTGGGCGCCGCTGCGGTGGACTACCTGCGCGTGGCTGGCCACCTGGTGTTTGGCTACTTCTGGGCGCGCATGGCGCAAGTGGCGCTGCGCCAGATTGCCGCTGGCAACACCGACCCGTTTTATGTGGCCAAGCTGCAAACCGCGCGTTTTTACTTTGCCAAGCTTTTCCCCGAAACCGCGTCGCTGATGCGCACCGCGCGCGCCGGTGCCAAGGTCTTGCTCGACACCGATGCCGCGCTGGCCTGAAGCAACCAATCAATTAACCCAGGAGACTTTCTATGAAAAAAACGACTCTAGCCCTTTTCAGTAAAGCAGTGGCAGCTATAACTTTCGTTGCAATCAGTGGTGCCGCCTGTGCCCAGATGAGCCCGGTGGGCTTGTGGAAAACCATCGACGACGACGGCAAGACTGAAAAGTCGCTGGTGCGTATCACCGAAGCCAACGGCGTGCTGACCGGCAAGATTGAGAAGATTTTTGACCCCGCCAAGGCCGCTAACAAGTGCGACAAATGCAGCGACGACCGCAAAGACCAGCCAGTGCTGGGCATGACGATCATCCGCAATGTGCGTCAGGACGCCGACGACAAAACCATCTGGACCGGCGGTGAAATCCTCGACCCTAACAACGGCAAAACCTACAGGACCCGCCTCAAACCCGTTGACGACGGCAAGACCATGGAAATGCGTGGCTACGTTGCCTTCATTTACCGCACCCAGGTCTGGCAGCGCGTCGAATAAATTCAGCCCAAACAAGGAGTCATTTGTGTCTAGATTCAATGTAAAAAAAGTCGCCGTCCTCGGCGCTGGCGTG
>Ga0210024_1002173_pt1 | contig 17038 bp, 16 predicted proteins | sample CryGeymeta201525_FD_183988 | JGI IMG/M metagenome (GOLD analysis project Ga0210024, IMG submission 183988) | Groundwater microbial communities from Crystal Geyser aquifers in Utah, USA - Crystal Geyser metaG 2015-25 (SPAdes) (version 2) | ecosystem: Environmental > Aquatic > Deep subsurface >... | reverse complement strand
AAAAATAATCCTAGTTCCCTGATTACCTAACAAAAAAACCGCAAAGGCTATCCCGTAAGCGGCAATTGCCTTAACCCAGACACCTCCCATCCGATAGGTGGTCATAGCCGAATAAAACCTTGCCCACCCGAACCTGTCGGAAAGTCCCATCATGGTTTCCAAAAACCAAAAAGGCTGCCAGACCAAAAGCGCAGAGGATGATTTCAAAAAAGGCCAAAACAAAACCAAAGAAAGAAAAAGAGTTCCTAAAAAAACTTTAAAATTTTTTGACAAAAATAAGCCAATCAGTACCAAAATTGCGGCGTAGACTTTTATTTCAATAAGCACACCCAAAAAAAGAATTGCCAGCAAAACCTTCTTCTTTTGCAAACAAATTAAACCGAGTAAAATAAAAACTAAAGACAGGGCAAAAGGCGGGTTAATTAAAGTTGAGATCGCCTGTTGGGACCAAAACATACTCTCCCCGGCCAAAGAACTGCCCCGGGCCAGAGTTACCAGCCAACCCAAGCCTGCGCCAAAATAAACAAAAAAAACTGCCCAGAGTGAAGAACGGACGGATTTGGTCCAGCCTAAAACGAATTTGTAAGTCAAAAAACCGATAAGCAAAGCAAAAAACGGCGGGAGAATCTGAAAATACAAATTTATTACTGAAATTCCGGTTTCAAGGCGCAAAAAAGCGACCATGAGATCAAAACCGATATGGTAATTTTGTAAGGCGTGGCCGGCAAAAACAGGCATATTAAAGTCCCACTTGGAAAGGCTGTTAATCAAAGCCAGATGCCAAACCCCATCGTGACCGTTAGCTCCCCAAAAACCAAACCCTCCGGCACAGTCGGCGTTCCAACAAAGTCCGCTTCTGACCATGGTCAGAGACCACATCAGCGTTCCCAGTCCCACGATCAGGTAGAGAAAAAGATTACTTTTTGAGAATATTTTCGACAAGTTTTTTCGCATCTGCAATTAAAGAATTGCCGATAAAAAGATAAAGCAAACTCAGGTAAGTTATCCCGCCTGCCATAATCATCGCCACTAAGCTTTTGAGCTGGTTGCCCGGTAAAAGATACTTAATAAAAATAAGAACCAAGCCCATGGCTCCGGCGCAAATTAAGGGGATTGCCACCGACCGATAAATTGACCAATTTAGGTATTTCTTGACAATGTAAAAGGCAATTCCCGAACTTGTTCCGACCAAAAGATAGGCGAAGGCCGATCCGGTCACGCCGAATTTAAGCGAAAAAACCGGTACCAACGCCCAAGTAAGAACGGTCCACATAATCATTAATTTGAAGGTGGTTTTAATCCTGCCGACCGCAGAAAGAAAATTGGTCAGCTGGGTTGTCGCCGCTGCCCAAAGGGAATTAACCGAAAGAAAAAGCAAAGGCGCAAAAGCGGGTGCCCACTTAGCGTACTTGGGAATCACGGTAATTAAAACCGGAAAAAGAATACAAAGACCCACCAGACTCGGGAAAACCAAGGCACAGATGAAAAAGATTGACCTGGTTAGGCTTGTTTCCAAATGTTCTTTTTCATCCTGCATCCGGGAAAAAGCCGGGAAGGTAACTTTGGTGACATTATCCATAAAAAACCGTAAAGGGTATTGAGCCAGTTTTTGGGCCATTCCTAAAATCCCTACCCCGGCCGAACCCAAAATTCCTCCTAAAACAATGGTCATGCCGTCATCTTTGAGAGTTGCCAAGAAATTATTAAGTTGATATGGAATTCCGAATTTCAGCAAGTTTTTGAAAGATCTTAAGTTAAACCCGATTGCCGGCTTCCAAGGATTAAGAACATAAATTGCGATAAGGCCAACTACCCCCCTTATTAAAACGGAATAGGTAAAACTGGTTATGCCAAATCCCTTCCAAGCGAAAAAAACAACCGCCACAGAATAAACGACATTTTCCAAAACTTGGGGAATAATAAATTTGCCGAATTCAAGCTTTCTTTCCAGCTGTATTGAAGGAATATTTTTCAAAGAAGCCAGAAAAAAAGAAGCCCCTAGAGCATACAGAAGCATCAAGCCTTCGTGGTTCAAAGAATGAGTCTTGACCAAAACCGGACCCAGAAAGAGAATAATTACAAAGATAATCGACACTAAGATTTCCTGAACAATAAATACCGTTCGATAATCTTCTTCTTGAGGAGTTTCCTTCTTCTGAATCAGGGCAGCCCCTAAACCAATATCGGCAAAATAAGATAAAAAATTAACCGTGGCCGAAACAACCAGAAATACCCCGAATTGACTGGGATCAAGAAAGGCCCAAAGAAGGCCTTGAGAAATAAAAGAGATAAGATTAAGAACAAGCGTTCTTCCGGTTAAAGCCGCCACTCCCTTGACAGCCCTCTTTTTGACAACCTCGAGCTCAATTTCCCCTTCCACCCCTAAATTGTAGCATTATTTAAGCTCAAAGAAATACAAAATCTCTTGGGGGCCTTTGAGGAAAAATTCCCTGTCTCCCGGCGGTCTTAAGGCTTTGGGATAAGCGGCCAGAAGCGTCAGGCCCAATTTATCCGGATCTGTCCCAAGCCGGGATTTATTTACAACTAAAAAGGTCGGATTACCTGCTTTCTTTGATGCCAAAAGACCGACCGGAATTTCCTTAATACTAATCCCCACGCCAATGACAACAATTTCCGGATTTTCATTTAAGTACATTTGAAGTCCATCAGGAAGCGTGCCGAAATATCCTTCGGTACCAACCACAATTTTCTGATGGTTAATGGCTAATGATTGATGTTTAAGAAAATCGGCAATTTCTCTGATGCCATCCCCCGCCGTCCATTCCTCCAAATAACCGCTTCTTTCGCTCCGGGGTAAATCGGCTCTGGCCGGATCGGTTAAAAGCAGATAATCAAACTTAAGCGAAGTAATCGCAAAAAGTATTATGAACACCCAACCCCACTTCGCCAAGACTACGCGGGGCGCCGTAAAAACTGCGCCCGCAATAATAAAAAGCGGCGGGAGGGTAAAAAGAATATATCTGGCCGTAAAGACCTTGGCAAATTCCGACTGAATCAAGATAGGAATAATAAACCATGAACCGAGAAATATGATTTCCCGCCAGTGTTTTCTGGCCGTAGTCAGCAGTCCGATAGCTATAAGCATCAAAACAGGCCACGGCCCTATTTTGGGAAGCCATTTTAGAAACACATCCTTAAGGTGCGGGATAAAAGGATCCCTAAAGTTAGTCCAAAGACGGCTAAACGGTAAAACATAATCCCTGTTGCGGCTGGAGATTAAATTGAAATTCGGCCCCAAGCGAAGAATATTGTACATAGCGTAGCCGATACCGTAAGTCACCAGCAAAAGCAGTCCCAGTTTAAGTAAATCTTTCGGCTTCTTAAGAAAAATCCCTGCCGCAGGCAAAAGCAAAACGAAAAAAATAGCCGGAGACTTCGTCAAAAGCGCTGCGCCTAACAAAAATCCCGTAATCATGGCCAAATCCAGCCGCCTCCTCTTGGCGGTCAAAATTCCGAAAAACAAAATCCAGATACCTAACATCGCCAGCAGTGAATCAACCAGGGCCAGCCGATCAAAAAATAGTGTAATAGGGCTTAGAGCATAGAGGATAGTCGAGAACAAAGACACAAACTTATTTCTAAAAAGAAGATAACTGACCGCAAAAATCCCCAACATTGTCCCAATTCCGGAGGCAACCGAAAGAATCCGGCCGGCAAATAAAGGATCCGCCAACCTCCGGACATAAAACATCAAAATCCACATAAAAAGAGGTTGTTTGCCGTCGGAAAGGGGTAAAAATCTTAAGGTCGGCTCTGCTCCCATCACCTGCGCCCAGCGGATATAAATGGCCTCATCAACAAAAACGGGAAGGATAGTCAGATTATATATTCTGATTCCCAACGCCAAAAGAAATATGCCCAGCCCCGCTACAATCGTCCACCTCCATTCTTCAAGAAATTTTTTCATTACTTATTAATATAACCTAGATTTTATATCTACCCAAAAGCGCATTAATTCTCACCTTTACCAAATCCCTCAAACCTTCCCAGGAATCTTTGACGGGATTTATCCTTTCGGTTTCCTTATGATGCCAGGCAACCGGCACTTCCGCCACTTTAAAACCCAATTTCCGGGCCAAATAAAGTATTTCCAAATCAAATCCGGCGGTGACTGCGGCCCCATGGGCAACGGCTTTTTCGTTAACCACTTTCATCCGACTGAAGATCTTTTTGGCCGCTTGGCTATTGAAGGCCTTAAAACCACACTGGGTATCTCTATAGGGAAGTCGCAAGACAATATTTCTTAAAATAGTAAATCCGTAAGCCATGGCTTTACGAATAAAAGGCGCGCCTTGCCGGCCGGAACGGGAACCAATAACGATATCGTGGTCAACAAACTTCGGCAGGAATTTAGCAAACTCCGTAATCGGAGTGGCCTGATCCATATCGCAAAAAAGGACAACGTCACCGGAAGCCTGAAACATTCCGGCAATTACCGAACCACCTTTTCCTCTGTGCGGCTCAGCCAAAATCCTGACTCCGTTATGTCTTTTGGCAAACTCCCGGGAAAGAAAAAGTGTTTTATCGGTCGAAGCATCATCAGCCACAATTACTTCCCATTGATATCGCAGTTTATTTAGATAATTCCAAACTTCCAGCAAAGAACCGTTCTTAATGGTCTTTTCTTCATTGTAAGCCGGAATTACTACGGAAAGTTTCTTCATATTATTCGGTGTAACCGAACATCGCATCTACTAAGTTTGAATTTTCACCGCTGCAACTTTGGTCAACCCTACTTTGAGTATACTTTTGATACTCCGGCAAAATCAAACCCAAAGCGTCAAAGTTTTCATCTATCCGGTCAACCAAACTGTGAGGAAAAACTATCGTATAAACCGGGCTACCGGAGTCCGGTTGGTTAACATGCATTTTTTTAAGCCAGAAAAAATACCGATACCCCAAATTATTACCCGGAGAGGTGATATATGATATTGAAACACAAGGGTAATTATGGTTTCTGGAATCCTCGCTTTGGAACAAAAAATTAGTAGTTAAGGAGGAAACTATTGCTTTGGTCTGTCTGAAAGAATGTCTTAACTCGAAAATAATAAACGGGGAAAAAGCAATTAAAAAAGCGGCTAACCCGAAAAATAAATACCTCACTTTAATCTTCTTTTTTGAAACGATCTGAGCAACTAAAACCAAAGGAGTCAAGATCGCCAAGGCCAAATTAAAATTCCAGGCAATCCCTAATAAAATCCCGAAAGGAATTTGCAGGTAATAAAACAAGGGACCGATAAAAACTCCCTGGGAAGAAGTTTCCTGTCCGATTAACCTTAAATGTTTGTCAACCAAAATAACCAGCAGTGGCCAGTTTTTCTTAAAATAATTTATTATTTTCCCCCTCATCCCTTAGTCTTCTTTCCACGGTAATGGCCCCGAATTTTTCCTGCTCAATCATTTTTCCGATCCCGTTTTGTCTGGCCAACCAAGAATCCAGTCTTTCCTGGTGGTCCGGGTCGTGTTCATACAAAAGATAAAGCAGGGGTGTGTTTTGAAAAACCAAATTCGGATTTGACCGCCATTTAAACAGATAATCATAGGCGTAAGGGATAACCGGAGGCACATAAACATCAACGTTAAATTTCGCCTCTTGAGCGTCCCGGTAAATCCAGGCAATTGCCTCTTTTTGAGCAGCAAAGCTAATGCTGTTGACTCCCAAGCCGTTATCAACTAATTTAAATTTCAGAACATCGGCGTTATTGGCCAAAAAAATATAAATGAAATAAATCACAAAGACCTTCCCCAATTTATATTTCCAGAGATAGCCTAAGGTAATGGCGAAAAGAAGCAGAAAGGGCAAATAGTAACCGGTCAGATAATAATCATAGATGTTGCCGAAATTTCCCTGAAAAAAGATAAGCCCCAACATCACCGAAGACAAAAGCAAAATCAGAATCTTGATGCCGTTTTTCCTGAAAAGTTCCCGGAGACGGTAGATAAAGAAAAATAAAATACTCCCCAGCAAGAATTTCTCAAGATAGTACCTGGCATTAAAAATTTTACTGGTAAAAACATTATAATAAAATCCAAGCTTGTCCCCGACCAGTTCCCAAGTGGGCAGTTTGAAGCTTCTATCTGTTATTAAAAATTTCTTGATATTGGCCAAAATTAAGCCGTGGTTTTTAATATCAAAGGCGATAAGGGGCAGGACAGTAAAAAGTAATAAGTAAAAAGTAATAAGTAAGATCTTTTTGTTCGGTAAGTGTTTACGCTGCCAAAATACCAAAACACCTAAAGCAACAAAATAGAAAACTTCCCCCGCAGAACCGAAATGAAACAAAGAAACCGCAGCGATAAATACCGCCGGTGTCCAAGCCCAAGACTTGCCTTCCACAATAAGAACCAAGGTCCAAACAAAAAGAACGGAAAGAAGAAGCATCGGTGTCGGGTTGGACAACCAGCGGGAAGCCATGACAATATTAAAAGAAAATGCAGAAAGAACTGCGGCAATAAGTCCTGTTACCCTATCCTGAATTTTAAATCCCAAATAATACATTAGGGCCGAGGCAACAATTGTGGTTAGAGAAAGAAAAACCGACGGCCAGACCGGATTGCCTTTCCCCAGCCAATAAAACGGGGCAATCAGGTAATAATAAAAAGGGCCCCTGAATATTCCGGCTATCCCTGTCGTAGGCCCGATAAAAGGAATGTTACCTAAATGCCAGAGATCCCAAATGGCCAAAGCGTCTCTGCCCTGGTCATAGTAAAAACCTAAAAGGTTATTAATATTGTAAACGCGCAAGAAAAGTCCGAGTCCGAGCACAAGAGCAAGAAGAAAATAAATTAACTTATTTCGCATATTTCCGGCAAATTTCTAGGACTTTATTAACTGCCTCGGTAAAGCTCATTCCCAAAATTCTCGCTCCGGCCGCTTCTTTATGCCCCCCGCCGCCCAGTTCCTGGGCAATTTTTGCAACATCAAAACCCCCTCTGGATCTAAAACTAATTGTCAAGAAGTTCCTCTTTTCCTCAACCATGATTACTCCAAAATCAGTGTTATCCACTACACCGGCGAAATTACTGGCCGCCGAACTTTTGGCATCGGCCGGTCTACCGTAACTTTCGTAATCAGCCAAATTAATTGCCGTCCAAACAAAATTTCCAGAATCATCTTTTTGCATCGTATCTAGAACTTTTCCCCAAAACTTCATCTCGTCAAAAGGAATTGACTCATACGTCCTGAAAGTAATCATGTTTTTATCCGCCCCCGTCTCCATAAGTTTCCTGGCAATCTCCAGAGTTTTAGATGTTACGTTTGTATACCTGAAAACTCCCGTATCGCCAATAATTCCGGCAAGAAGCGCCTCGGCTATTTTTTTATCAATCCCCAACCTCCAATCCTCAAACAAGCCGTAAAGAAGTTCGCAGGTTGAGCTTAGACCCTTTTGGATAATGGCGTCGGGAAGATTTATCTCATTTGTCTCATGGTGGTCAATATTCAAAGTGCATATCTCCGGCGGCTCAAAATCCGAAATGCCGGAAACCTGCCACCAATTGGCTGCGTCAGAAATAACCCACAAATCATATCCGGAAAAATCAAAATTATGATACTCGACAGTTTTAATTTCTTTAAATCCTTCCAAAAAATTCAAGGCTTTAGGGGGAAAACTCGGGCAAATTAAAGTAATCTCAAAGTTCCCTATTTTTTTAAACTCTAAGGCCAAGGCCAAAGCACTCCCTATTCCGTCGGGATCCGGTTTGTAGTGGCAATTAATCAAAATTTTGTTTGCCTTTTTGATTTCCTCTAGAATTTTGGCTGATTGTTCGTAATTCATTTTGTATTTACTCCGATCTAATCGGAGTGACCAAGTTTGTAAACATTAGCACCCCATACTTCCCACTGGTCAACTATTTTAGTCCAACCAAAGTTGGTTATCCAGGCTGAAGGGTCGTGTGTCGGATCACATTTTTCCTTTGGCTTTTCACAAACAACAAATAGCTGGTCCGTAATTGTATACTTTAAGGCACTGGGGTCCGTATCAACTACTTTAGATCCCCACAAAAGAAGAAAATACTGATAGACATCGCGGTTGTTTCTTTCGGAAATTGTTGCGATATTAAACCTCTCTCCACCGCTTTTTTCATTAATAAATTTGGCTATCACTTTAGTTCTCTGTAGTTGTAAGTCGGGAGGAAAACGAATGGGGGTTTTATTTAAGTTAATAAAAAGCAAAACCAGTAAAACCATATATACCAGTATCTTATATTTCTTATTTCTGAATAAATTCTCTGCCAAACCCCCCATAAGTAAAAAGGGAGCCGGAAATATAAATCCAAAATAATGGTCATATATTTCTTGTTTATAAAGTCCCAGTCCTATTAATGCAAAAGCCAGCCAAATAAAAAGTATGCCGTATGCAATCCGCAATCTATGGTCAATTTTTTTCCAACCGGCAATTATCCACCCAATCAAAAAAAGCAAAATCAGCGAGACGGTCTTGCCTGCAATTTCATTTCTGGCAGTTAACAAACGCGTTGTCACTTTTTCAAAAATGGGCCACATATTCGGAATTACTTTCCAGGGTTTTATAGAAACGGTTTCTTGACGAGCGGTGATAAATTGCTTCATTGCTTCGTAATTTCTCCACCCGTGGCGTGCATCAAAAATTAGCAAAGGGCTCATCAAAAGTACAAACACAGACAATGCAATAAGCGAATTATTCAAATACTTTCGAATCTCGGATTTTGAATTCCTGATTTTTAGATAAGTTGACAACCAATAAACAAATATGGTTGGAGCCAGAAGAAGTCCCAGGTAGTGCGACTGAAGAACAAATGCGTAAGAAACACCCAGAACGATAAGCCACTTGTACTTTCGATCCTTATACACTTTCCAAATCGAGTAAATACACAGAAGCGAAAAGAAAGGCATGATGTTGGGATTCCAGGAAGAACGGGAAAAAATAATCACCGTCGGGGCTACAGCGTAAAGCGCCGCGGCAACCAGACCCGCCGTTTTCCCCCACCACTGCCTTCCCATCCACCAAATAAGAGCAATGGTGGCCACTCCCAAAATAGCAATCTGAACTGCCGGACCCACCGGTGAAAAACCGGCCAAGAAAAGAGCGGGTACCATCAGATAATAATAAAGAGGGCCTAAGTACATATTCCCAACCGAAGTGCCGGGCCCTACCAGCATTAAGTCAAAATGTTTAATAAACCGGCTGACGATTATCACGTCTCGGCCCTCATCTCCCAAAAAGGTCATATATTGATCGATTTTATAGAGTCTTAAGAATGCACCAACGACCAGTATTAAACCAAGCAACCAAAGCTCTTTAGAAATTTTTAAATTAACCTTTGCCATGGCTTTGACCAAAAAATCCTCCAGATTCCTCTTAAGTCTCCCCAAGCGGTTTTAGCAACTTTAACTGTCGAGCTGGGGTCGTCCTTCCAAACAATGGGGACTTCTGCAATTTTATACCCGCTTTTTTGCGCAATTACCAAAAGCTCGGTATCAAAAAACCAGCCGGTATCCAAAACTGCCGGTAAAATCTTTAGAGCGGCACTTTTTTTAATCGCCTTAAACCCGCATTGTGCATCATAAAATTTAATACCAAAGACGGTCCTAAATAACAAACTGTAGCCCCGGGACATTATCTCCCTAACCCGCGGCCTATTGATAACCTTAGCCCCTCTGGCTAGCCGCGAGCCGATGGCAATATCGTTTCCTTCTTCAAGCTTCTCAATTAACCGGGGGAAAAACGAAATATCTCCGGAAAGATCAATATCCATATAGGCCAGATACTCCTTACCCGAGCCAAGCCAAACTTTCTTTAAGGCCCGGCCTCGGCCTTTTGGTTCCAGTCTGACATACTTGACCCTGCCTAATTTCAGCAAATCCCCGACCACGATCGGTGTTTTATCCGTTGAGGCATTATCGGCAATTACAATTTCCCAATCAAAATCCCCCATCTTGTTTTGCAAAAAGGAATGCAAGGGGGGGATATTTCTGGCAAGATCAACTTCCTCATTATAGACAGGAACAACCACCCCCAGGCCTTTTTTTGCCATACAGGCAAAGTCTAGCATATAATAGAGAGGATGAAAAAGCTCCAAACACTTGCCCTTGTCTCCTTAATTGCCGTTGTTCCTACCCTTTTGGTTTGGTTACCGTTTTTTTTAAGACTGAAGAGTTTTTGGGGAATTCCCCTGCCGCAAACCGGGATGGCGGCAATTGTCGCTAATTATGACGGGCCAATATATTTGGTCATTGCCAAATCTCTCTATAATCCTGAATTTATCAAATGGAATTTTCAGTTTCCCCTTCCCTTGGAATACTACGCGGCTCATTTTCCTTTATTCGCGATTTTAATCAGGGCCTTGGCGCTGTTTTTGGTTTTTCCCTACGCCATGCTTCTGGTTACGGTTATCTCCTCAATAGCGGCCTGTTATTTTTTCTTTCTTTTCATCAGGCAGTATCTCAACGAAAAAAACTCTCTTTTTTTAACTTTGGTTTTTTCCATTCTTCCGGCCCGTTGGCTGATTGTTCATTCGGTGGGTTCAGCTGAACCTTTATTTCTGGCGGCAATTATCGCTTCCGTTTATTTTTTCCAAAAGAAAAAATATCTTCAGGCAGGAATCTGGGGCGCAGTGGCCCAGTTGACCAAACCTCCCGGAATTCTTATTTTTGTAGCTTACTTGGGTGCATATCTCACCACAAAAGTCAAAAGAAACCTTGCCTTTAAGCTCAGGGAAATCTGGCCAATATTTTTAATTCCCGTTTCCCTTACCTTGGTATTTGTACTTTTTAAGATTCAACTAAAAGACTTCTTCGCTTATTTTCATTCAGGAGATAATATCCATCTTATCTTTCCCCCGTTTTCAATTTTCAACTATTCTGCTCCTTGGGTGGGAACTTTTTGGCTGGAGGAGATCATTTTTGTCTATCTTTTCGGGATTTTAGGATTGTTAAGACTGATCAAACAGAAAGAAAACACCCTGGCCTGGTTTACCGGGATTTTCCTTGCTTCGCTTTTCTTTGTGGCCCATCGGGACTTAATCCGCTACGCTCTTCCCATTGTTCCTTTTATCCTTAAAGCATTTTCGGATGTTCTAGCCACTAAAGAATTCAAAATTGCCCTGGCATTCCTGGCAATTCCGATTTATTTGTTTTCCCTGGCTTACATCTCCCAAAACATCATGCCCATCTCCAACTGGGCACCCTTTCTTTAAGCGTGGGGTAAACTTAAAACTCCCGACTAACAAGGTACAAGTGGAAGTTCCGCGACATTGGCGTCTAAAAGACCAAAGATATAACCTAATCGGCGAGATTTGCCCTCGGTGCGACAGGAAGATGTTTCCGCCCCGCGACTTTTGCTTAGGCTGCAACCAAGAAGTACCCAAAGATCCCCGACCGATTTCAGAAATTATTTATGAGGCTCAAGCTTCTTCCGCCACGGCAGCTTCCACGTCTTCCAAATAACCAGGTTGTACATGAGGTAGTTATAGGGCAAAACCAAGCAAACAACCACGAAGGCCAACACAGCGGCGTCGTATTTAACCCCGACCAGTTTCACTCCCAAGGGGCCGAAAACCGACTGAATAGTCAAGGCTCCGACGGAAGTTAAATTAAACTGGAAAAATTTGGAAATTGTCTTTTTGACTCCTCCGATTTTCTTTTCTTTAAATGTCCAGAGATTATTTAAAATATAATTATTAATAATTGCCGCCTCGGTTGAAAAAAGCCAAGCCCAAAACTCTTTCAAACCAAGACTCCTGAAAAGCCTTAAAAATAAAAAGTTGACCAAAAATCCGGTAAAACCCACCGTCCCGAACTTAAAAAATCTGGAATGCAAAAAATCAAAGATTCTGGTTTTGGTCACAAAGGTAAAAGTTTTTAGGGTACTGGACATTCCCGGCATTTTCGACTCTCCCCATTTCCTTTCGGCAAAATTAAGAGGGACTTCAGCAATCTTTGCCCCAGCTTTTTTGGCAAAATACAAGAAAGAAATCTGAAAAGTGTAGGTTTTCAGTTCGGTTATCTTTCCCCTGACTTTTTCAAAAACCCAGGGGCGAATTGCTCGGTATCCGGTAGTCCAATCATGAATCTGTCGGTCAAGCATCAGAAGCCTGATATAAAAATTTCCGCCCACTGAGAGTACTTTGCGCATCAGGCCCCAATACCTGGGAATTGAACCACCCCGCATATACCTTGAACCCAAAACCAGATCCGCGCCTTGGTCAATTTTCTCCAAAAACTGCGGGATCAATTCAGGATCATGCTGGAAATCAGCATCAAACTCAAATATTAAATCGGCCTTTAAGTCCTCAAGCGCATAATTCATTCCCTTCATGTATGCTCCTCCCAGACCAACCTTCTCACTATTGGTAAAAAGGTGAACATTATTAAACTTCTTCATTTTCTCTTTTACGACTTCCCCTGTTCCATCCGGAGATGAATCATCAACGACAAGAATGTGCATATCCCATTGAGATGGGACTTTCTTAAATACCTTTTGAAGAATATCAACCAGCGGTTCAATATTTCCCCGCTCATTATAGGTAGGAATAATAACGACTACTTTTTCCATATATGTTTAACTGTAGCAAAAAGAAGTTATCAAATACAGAAGATAAATTTAAGCGGTAACTAATATGGCGTATAACGTTCAAGTGTATGCGATGTTTTTTGCCCGCTTCCTCATTATATTTCAATAACAGAAAAGGGCAAAAAATATGGGTGAAAGAAATTTGCACTCCTTATAAAATCAAAAACGCAAATTTCTTGAACCGCATACACTTTGTTATGTGATGTGTTGCCCAATATTCGTTTAATTTCATGATTATCTTTGTTTATAAGTAGCAAAAATTTTTGTAAAGTCCCATAAGCTAAGTATTTTATTCAGCTCGTTTAAGTTTGCTTTACCATTTTTGGTTGACTGTAATAGCGCATATAGCGGACCTTCCCAATCTACAAGCCATATTGAAATTAAATAGCGCAATATAAACTCATCAAACTTTTGGTCTGAACCAGTTATTTTAAGCGGAGAGCCGAATAATTTTTTTGCGAGCCGTCCCATTTCTTTTTCATGTGTCCATACAGCCCAAGAATAATCGATGACAAACCTTTTTGATTTTATGGAATTGTTGATAGTTTTGAGGGCGGTTTTTTTTGTTAAATTATCATAGATAGCTTGAAGAGGTGCTTTATAATCTCTAAGCATTTGAAAACATAGCAGAGATTTTACAAAAAAGACCTTTTCATTATCGTCTCCAACGAAGGTGTATTTACCTTTTACGGCTTTTTGAAGGCTCGCAAAAAAATTCCTGTTAAATTCATCAACTAATGGATAAAAAATTTTTTGCGTTATCATATTAAAAAGATTAAACCGTTAATTTTAAAGTTGGGCAACATTTCACATAACTCGTTTTTAGACGAATTGAATGCATAATATTGACCTTTTGTTGCATATTATACGAACTCAAGGTATAATCATTGGCAGGATTGTTAATAATCATTTACTCATTTTATTTTATCAATTTTATAAAATTATGCAAGAATATCTAGAGAAAACAAAACAAGAATTAAGATTAAGAAATTACAGTTTTAAAACTATAAAAGCTTATTTGGGCTGCCTGAAAGAATATTTTAACTTTCAAAAAATAAATTTAGAAAAAATAGATGAAGAAAAAATAAAAGAATTTTTACTGAATAAACAAAGTAAAAACTATTCTTCGCAAACAATTAATCTTTACTTAAACGCAATAAAGTTTTTCTACCGCGAAGTATTGAAAACTCCTCAAAAGATAAATTTGAAATTCGCCAAAAGAAGTAATAAATTACCTGTTGTCCTGTCGCGGCAGGAAATTCAGGAAGTGATCAGTTCAATTAAAAATTTAAAACATAAATTGATTATCTCTCTTGCCTACGGCGCAGGATTAAGGGTAAGCGAAGTGGTTAACTTAAAAATTAAAGACATAAATCTGGATGAGTTAACTATTCATCTTAAAAACGCCAAAGGGAAAAAAGACAGAATTACTATTTTCTCGGAGAAAATTAAAAATGATCTTCAAAATTTAATCGCCGGTAAAAATTTAAACGACTATCTTTTTGAAAGCGAACGAGGCGGAAAGTTAACCGAACGGACAGTTCAAAAGGTTTTCGAAAACGCGCTCCGGGGAGCCGGTATCAAAAAAGACGCCACCTTTCATTCATTAAGACACAGCTTTGCAACGCATTTATTAGAAAATGGCGTCGATGTCAGGTATGTGCAGGAACTCTTAGGCCACGCAAATATAAGAACCACGCAGGTGTATACTAAAGTAACCAATCCGAAATTAAAAAACATCAAAAGCCCGCTGTAATGAAAATTGATATTTTGACACTGTTTCCAAAAATGTTTGTTGGCCCTTTCGATGAATCTATTATTAAAAGGGCTAAAGATAAATCTTTGGTGGAAATTAAAATTCACGATTTGAGAAAATGGGGCCTTGATGAAAGAAGAACCGTAGATGATAGACCCTATGGAGGAGGTCCGGGAATGATTATGAGAGTTGATGTGGTCGATGCAGCCCTTAAGTCACTGATCACTGTTCACTGTTCACTAACCACTAAGGTAATTCTTTTGGATGCAGGAGGCGAAAAATTTAACCAGCAAAAGGCACTTCAATTGAGTAAAGTGGATCATTTGATCCTTGTCTGCGGCCATTATGAAGGAGTTGATCACCGGATTCACGAACATTTAGTTGACGAAATAATCTCTATCGGCGACTATGTTTTAACGGGCGGCGAAATTCCAGCCATGGTTCTTGCCGATTCCATCGTCCGCCTTATTCCCGGCGTAATCAAGTCTGAATCTCTTGCTGAAGAATCTTTCTCCAAATTAAAAATTGGTGCGGAGTATCCCCAATACACCAGACCGGAAAAATACAATGGTTGGAAGGTGCCTGAAGTTCTTCTTTCCGGAAATCATAAAGAGATTAAAAACTGGCGACAAGGGAATCAATAACCTTGCGCCAGGGGCTAAACTTGATACCCAAACTTTTTTGGGTTTCTTCAACCTTTAGTCCGCCATATTTTTGATACCTTACAGGAGAATTTCCAGAACTTTCCAAAAACTCATCTAAAGAAGATGATTTAATCACATCTTTTACCCCCCTTGCTTTCTCAATTAAATAACTTACCAGTTCATACGGAGTTGATAAATCAGGAGTTGATGCATGAAATACCCCATATATTTTTCCGTCAATTATTTTTTCTAAAGCAAGACAGGCTTCATCAATAAAAGTAATTGTCACCTGCTGGTCATTAAATAAAGGATAAAGCTTCCCTTGATCAAAAAGGGCCAATGGCTTTCTTAAATAATCAAGCTTGGCAGGATATTTTGCGCGCACCGGATAAACCAATCTTAAGACGGTTCTTTCTTTACCTAAAAGATTATTGACGACTCTTTCTGCCTCTGCTTTAGTAAAACCATACCAAGTCACTTTTGAAGAATCTGCCTCGGGAGTATCAGATTCTTTATGTGGTCCCGGATTTTCTTCTGACCCGGGAAAAACATAGTCAGTTGAAATATGAATAAGGTGCGCTCCGACATTTTTAGCTAAGGAAACTAAATTTTTTGTTCCCTCTACATTTATCTGCCAGCAAGTACCAGTTTTGTCATCTTTTTGACTTTCAGCCTGACTGACATCGGTGTAGGCTGCAAAGTGCAGGATAACATCCGGTTTTTCTTCCTTAATTATATTTTCAAAGGTTTCTTTTTTGGTTAAATCTATTTTCGGATATTCCGGGGCGACTATTTTATATTTACCGGAGTAATTCTCTACAAAAAATGACCCAACCAAACCCGACCCTCCCGTGACAAAAACCTTCTTCATTTTTGAAACTTTTCAGGAAACAGATCCCTTAATCGAGGATTATTCCTGTCTCTTTCCGAAATAATCGGATTTTTAATCGGCCATTTAATATTTAAATCAGGATCGTCCCAAGCAACGGCCCGGGTATCCTTCCCATCATAATAAGCATCAACCAAATAGAGATAATGGACAGGTAAATCTCCATGAACACAAATCGAATTGGCAAGACCTTTGGGAATAAAGAGAGCTTTATGATTACCTTCACTAAATTCAAATGTCTCCACTTTTCCAAAAGTCGGCGAATCCGGCCTAATATCAACAATTGCGGAAAACGCCTTTCCCGTTAAAGGGTAAACCAACTTATTCCAATTTTCAGCATGGAGCGCTCTAATAACTCCGGGGACTGAATATGAATGATCCGCCTGAACTATTTTAAATTTAATGCCGGTTTCCTCTTCTAAATCGTTTAATCTAAAGGCTTCTCTAAAAAATCCGCGATTGTCTTTAAAAATTGGTCTTTCAATAATAACAAGCCCCGGAATAGAAGTTTTAATTATGTAATTTTCATCTGTCATCTTTGTCCGGTTTTTTCATACAATCTTTCAGCTTCTTCTTTTAAGGGCCTCCACCACCATTCATTTTTCTTGTACCAATCTACAGTTTTTGCCAGCCATTCATCAAATCCAAATTTCGGCTGCCAACCCAATTCTTTTTTGATTTTACCCCAATCAACACTGTAGCGCCGGTCGTGGCCGGGTCTATCTTTGACAAATTTAATACTTTCTTCCTCTTTTTTAAATATTTTTAATAGCTTTCCGGCAACTTCTAAATGATCAATATCTTCGGTCAAGCCCCCAACTAAATAAGTTTCCCCCGCTTTTCCTTCTTCCAGAACCACCTCAATTGCCCTTATGTGATCCTCAACAAAGAGCCAATCCCTAACATATTTACCGTCTCCATACAAAGGGATTTCTTTTCCTTCAATAAGATTAGTGATAGCCCGTGGAATAAACTTTTCGGGATCCTGATACGGGCCAAAATTATTTGAACAGTTTGTAATTGTAATAGGAAGGCCGTAAGTATAAAAGTAGGCTCTAACTAAATGGTCGGAGGCTGCCTTTGATGCAGAATAGGGACTATGAGGATCATACAAGGTCTTTTCATTAAATTTTTCTTTGGAATCTAAGGAGAGTGCCCCAAAAACTTCATCGGT
>Ga0210024_1002159_pt1 | contig 17080 bp, 13 predicted proteins | sample CryGeymeta201525_FD_183988 | JGI IMG/M metagenome (GOLD analysis project Ga0210024, IMG submission 183988) | Groundwater microbial communities from Crystal Geyser aquifers in Utah, USA - Crystal Geyser metaG 2015-25 (SPAdes) (version 2) | ecosystem: Environmental > Aquatic > Deep subsurface >... | reverse complement strand
AGGTTGACCGACAGGCCGATGGTTGTGGTCGGGTCGGCGGCGAGCGCGAGGTTCTCGATCTTTACGGGGACCAGCCCCGCCGTGCCTTCGCGGTTGGGCGGCGTCACCGTGCCGTCGGGGTCGGCGGCCCAACCCAGCAGCGCAAAGCCGGTCGGCGTGGTCAGCACGCCGTCGGCGTCGGGGCGGAACGAGCCGGTGGTGACCAGCTTCAGCGGCAGTGCGCCGCCGTCGTCGAGGTTGGCGACGTCGGTCACGGGAAAGAAGCCGGAGCCGCCGATGGCGAGGTCGGTGGCGTTGCGGGTCGAGAGGATCGCGCCGCGGTTGTCCACCTCGCGCACCGGCGTCGCGCGCACGCCGCCGGCGTCATAGCTGGTGACGCGCTCGGTCAGCACCAGCGACGAGAACTCGACGCTGGCGCGCTTGTAGCCCTTGGTCTCGGAGTTCGCGATGTTGTCCGAGATCGTGGACAGCTTGCTCGCGTTCACGTTCAGACCCATCACACCCGCGTTCAACGCCGAGGAAATACCCATGCCTTCGCCCTTTCTGGGATACGCAACCTTGGGCGCAACCATGCGCGCGGAGGGTTTAACGAGGCGCTAATGGCCCGATTCGGCCGCTGGCGGCGCCGTCTCGCCCGCCTTCGCGGCGGCGGGCGGCCCGCCGTGCGGCGTGGCCGCGCTGGCGCCCGAGGCGCCGCCCAGGCCGCGCAGCAGGGTGATCTCGACGCGGCGGTTGCGCGGGTCGAGCGGGTCTTCGGCCACCGGCTGCGTGGCGGCCTTTCCCGAAACCTCGGCGATGCGGCCCGCGTCCAGCCCCGACTCGATCATCAGCCTGCGCGCTGTGTGCGCGCGGTCCGACGACAGCGACCAGTTGCCGTCGTCGCCGCCCTTGCTGAAGGCGGCGGCGTCGGTGTGGCCGGTCAGCGACACGTCGTTGGTCACCAGTTGCGCCACGCTCGCCACCACCTCCACCAGCGCGCGCAGCATCGGCGTCGGCGTGGACGAGCCGCGCTCGAACAGCGGCGCGCCGTCGGTGTCGAAGATGTCGATCACCAGCCCGTCGCGGGTGACGCGGGTGCGGATGTGGCGCAGCATCTCACGCTCGGCGTCGCTCTCGCCGCTGAGCGATTCGAACGCCGCCTCGATCATCGCCAGCGCGCGCGCCTCGGTCGCCTCGCCGCCCGCAGCGTTCTGGGCCTGCGCCTGCGCGTCGGCGACGCCGGCCGCGCCGCCGGTGGGCCGCGCCTGCTCCTCCTTGCCGCTTTCGGCCTTCGCGCCCTTCACGGTGACGGAGTCGCCGCTGAACGCGCTGGTCCCGCCGCCGGAGATCTGGGCGATGGGGATGCGGTTGTCGAAATAGTCCGCAAGGCCCTTCTTGGTGTCCTCGCTGGTGGCGTTGAGCAGCCACATCAGCAGGAAGAACGCCATCATCGCGGTCACGAAGTCGGCGTAGGCCACCTTCCAGGCGCCGCCATGGTGGCCGCCGCCCTGAACCTTCTTGATCTTCTTGATGATGATATTCGGCGCGTTACCGGCCATTGCGCGCAGCGCCTTTCAACGGGGATCACGCGGCGACGCTGCATCGGCCAGGTTGATAAAACGTTCATGGCGTGAAGCGGTTAACGGCTTGGCAAGGCGGCGCGGCCAAGGTCGGGGCCGTATCGATATGCGGAGCGGCCATGTCCACCAACGCGATCCTGCGCCGGAAGATCGAGCAGTCGCGCGTCTCGGTCTCCTCCTACCCCAAGCTCAGCGTGCTGGCCGCCACCCACGCGCGCGAGACGGCCGCCCGCGTGCGCGCGCTGTTCAACACGCTGGCCGACGTCAAGACCGAGGCGAGCGCGGTGATCCGCGCCGGGCGCTATCTGCGCGGGCTGCCGACGCCCTCGGTGCTGGGGGTGCTGGAGGTCAACGGCGTCGCCAACGCCGCCGCGTTCCACATCGACGCCGAACTTGTCAGCCACATCATCGATCTGTCGCTGGGCGGCGACAGCGCGATCGACAGCTCCTACCCTGACCGACAGCCTACGCTGATCGACCTCGCCATGTGCGGCCGCTTCGCCAACGCGGTGCTGGACGCGTTCGACGCCGCCGTGGCGACCGTGTGCCGGGGCAAGTCGCTGGGCGTCATGCGCTGCACCCGGTTCGAGACCACGCCGCAGATGGCCAACATCGCCCCCGAACGCTCGGAGGTGATGATCATCAACCAGCGGGTGGAGGTGGGCGAATCGACCCGCAATGGTTTCTTCGAACTGGTGCTGCCGCTGTCGGTGGTCGATTCGATCAAGGTCGATCTGATGCAGCATTTCGGCTCGCCCTCGACGCTGAATTCGGACCTGTGGGAGCGTCACCTGCGCCACAGCCTGATGAAGGCGGGGCTGCTGGTGGACGCGGTGATCGACAGCCAGAAGGTCTCGCTGGCGGCGCTGTCGGCGATGAAGGCGGGCGACGTGCTGCCGCTGGGGCGCAACGCGGTGGATGAGCTTGAACTGGTGATGACCAGCTCGCGCGGGCGCACCGTGATCGGGCGCTGTCGGCTGGGCGCCAAGGGCGCGTTCAAGGCTGTCAAGCTGACCGAAGACCCGCCCCCTGAACTCATCGAGCAACTGCGTCTGGAGCGCTGAGCGCAGGGCTTGCGCGCCGCGCGCAGCCGGGGCCTTCTGATCCCTGGCGGCGGCGGAGCGCAGGGTATGCAGACGGGCGGGATCCGGCTTCTCGACCATGGCGACCCCGCTGCGCTGCTGGCGTGGGCGGGCGCCGACGACGCCGACCTGCGCGCGCTTGCGCGGCTGGCGCCGCGTCTGACGGCGCTGTTCATCCTCGCCGCGCCACAGGCGCCGGGGGCGGTGGTGGTGGGCGGGCTGCTGGCGCAACCGGCGGGCGCGCCGCTCAGCGTCACCGGCGCGGGGTTTTCGCGGCGCGCGGCGCTGGCGGGTTGTCTGGGCGAGGCGGCGGAGGCGCTGGCGCAGGCGCCCTGCGCAGGCGACATCGTCGCGCGCGCGCCGCTGGCGGCGCCGCCTGCGGGCCATGGGCTGAATCCGGGCGAACTGGCGGCGGCGGCGGCGCGCGGGCTGGACCCATCCGCGCCCGTGCCCTGGGTGCGCGCCGCGCGGCTGCCCGACGGCGCGCCCTGCCTGCTGCCCGCGCCGCTGGTTCTGCGCGGCATCGCAGCGGCGGGTGGACCGCCGCTGAGCCTTGGCTGCGCGGCGGGGCCGACGCTGGCGGCGGCGCGGCGCGCGGCGGTTCTGGAGCTGTTCGAGCGCGACGCGGCGGCGCGGTGGCGCGCCGGTGGCGCGGCGGCGCCGGTCGGCGCGCGCGCCGCGCAGGCGGTTTTTGCGGCGCTTGGCGGCGACGCCGGGCGCGTGTGGCTGGCGCGGATCGACTGCGGCGCCGGGCCGCCGACAGTGGTGGCGCGCTCGGCTTTGGGCGAGGGCGTGGCGGCGGGGCTGACCGCGCCGCAGGCCGCGCTGTCGGCGCTGCGCGAGATGCTGGCCGCCGAAGCCGCCGCCGCCTTTTCCGCCGCCCGCGCCAGCGCGCGCGACGCGCAGGCGCTTGCGCCCAACTCCCCTGCGCCCAACTCCCCTGCGCAGGCGCAGCCTCCGCCGCCGATCGGGCGCGCGCCCGGGGCGGCGCCGCTGGGCGCGGCGCTGGCGCGGCTGGGCGAGGCGGGCCATCCGGTGCGCGCGGCGCCGCTGCTGCGCGCGGCGCTGGGCGTTGCGGTGATCAAGGCGGTATGTTTCGGGCTGGCGTCTGGATAAATGATGTATGAAATTTCAGGTTCGAGAGCCGGGCTTGCGGCGTGCGATTCGCCGCAGGCCCGCCCGGAGAGGGAGGGATTCGAAGCGCGTGGCGGATGCGGGGGGCCTGACGCCCAGACATTTCCTCAAGGTGATCGGCGGCTTCGCGCTGTCGGTCGGGGGCCGGGACATCGATCTGCGCAACCGCAAGGCGCAGGCGGTGCTCGCCCACCTTGCGCTGTCGGCCCCGTCGCTGCAGCCGCGCGAGCGGCTCGCCTATGCGCTGTGGAGCGAGCGCGCGGGCGAACAGGCGCGCCAGTCGCTGCGCCAGACCCTGCATGACCTGCGCCGCGCGCTGGGCGCGGACGGCGCATCGCTGGTGGCGGTGCGGCGCAACGAAGTCGCGCTGCACGGCGACGCGCTGCGCATCGACCTGATCGCGCTGATCGAGACCATCGAGACCGCCGACGCGCCGCCTGACGGCGTGGACTGGGCCGGTCTGAGCGACGCGATCCTGCCGGGGCTGGAGGATGTCGATCCGGTGTTCGGCGAATGGCTGTCGGCGCGGCGCGCGGCGTTGCTCGCGCGGCTTGTCGCGGCGCTGGAGGCGCGCATGGCCGGGGCGGCGGCGGATGCGCAGGCGCGCGCCTGGGCGCTGGCGCTGGTCGGCCTCGACCCCGCGCACGAACCCGCCTGCCGCCGTCTGATGCAAAGCGACGCAGGCCGCGGCGACGTGCGCGCGGCGCTCAAGCGCTACGCCGTGCTGTGGGAATTGCTGGAGGAGGACTACGCCGCCGAGCCGTCGCCCGAGACGCAGGCGCTGGCGGTGGAGCTGAAATCGCTGGAGGCGGCGCCGCAGGCGCAGCCCGCCGCCCGCCCCAGCCTGACGCTGAGCATGGGCGCGTTCCGGCTGGACGGCGTGGACGACAAGTTCGGCTATCTGGTGCGCGGCTTCCGGCAGGATCTGATCGCGACGCTGACGCCTTATCGCGACTGGGTGGTGATCGAGCCGGGGCCGGGCGGCGCCGCGCCGCAGGCCGACGGCGTCTATGAGATCGACGGCGTCGCCTATCCCAGCCGCGACGGCGTGCGCATCAACGTCACGCTGAAGGAAAGCGCGGCCCGGCGCTTCATCTGGGGCCAGCAGGACGTGGACCTGAGCCTCGACAGCTGGTTCGAGACCTGCCGCACCACCACGCGCCGCATCGCCGCCGCGCTGGACGTGCGCATTCCGGGCGACCGGCTGGCGCGGCAGGCGCGCGTCGCCGACGTGTCGCTGCCGCTCTATGACAAGCTGCTGAAGGCGCGCGACCTGCTGACCAGGTGGACGCCGGAGGACGACCGCCACGCGGAGGCGATCTTTCGCGACATCCTGCGCGTCGAGCCGGATTTCGTGCGCGCCAAGGTCGGGCTGGTCAAGCTGATCAACAGCAGCCACATCGTGTTTCCCGGCCTGCGCCGCCCGAAATCGGGCGAGACCGACGCCGTGCGGCTGGCGCAGGCGGCGGCGGAGGCGGACCCGCTCGACAGCGAGCACCAGCTTTGCCTCGGCTGGTCGCTGGCGATGAACGGGCGGACGGAGGAGGCGGTGGCGGCGCTGCTGGCCGCCTGCGAGAACAACCCCACCAACCCGCGCACGCTGGCCTCGGCGGCGGACGCGCTGGCCAATTGCGGCGCGCTGGCCAAGGCGCGCGAGATGGCGCAGGCCTCGCTCGACCTCGACCTTGGCGCCGCGCGGCTGCACTGGGGTTATCGCGTGTCGGTGGCGCTGTGGTCGGGCGATTTCGAAGCGGCGGTGGCGACCGCGCGCAAGGCCGACAACGCCATCCCGCTGACCGGCGGCTACGAGGTGGCGGCGCTGGCGATGATGGGCCGCACTGAGGAGGCGCGGGCGGCGTGGACCGCCTACGCCGCGTGGCTGCGCGCCCGCTGGCGCGGCCCGGCGGCGCCGCGCGACGCCGATCTCGCCGACTGGTTCATCGACGCCCCGCCGCTGGCCGACCCTGCGCGCCGCGCCGCGCTTGCCGATGCGCTGCGCACGGCGGCCGCGCCCCGCTAGAGCGCCGCTTGCGGGCGGCGCGAGGGCTGGGGCGCGGCGGTCATCATGGCGTCAGCGGCATGACGCGAAGGTGTAGTCGGCGATCCGGCTGTCAAGAAAATCGCTGTTGCCCGGCGCGTTGGCGCCGCCGCGGACATAGTCGTAGTAGAACCGATCCACATAGAACTGCCCCGGCCTGCGCCCGGCGTCGAACGCCACCGCAAGGTTGCGGCTCTCGGCCAGAAGGTCGGGGTCGGGCAGGCGGATCGTCACCTGCTGCGCGGTGTGGGTCGCGTAGGCGGCGGTCGCGTCGCGGTCGATGTCGAGCATCTCCAGAACGCCGGGGATGCGCCAGCTGCGCGTCGGCTCGGCATAGCGCGCCTCCATCGCCTCCACGCCCAGCAGATCGTTGGCGAACGACGCCAGACCCTCCATGAACGCGGCGACCGTCGCCGGGCGGCCCGCAGGCGAAAGGGCGAGGCGTGACAGATAGGCGCCGACGATCTGGTGGGCGATCACGTTCATCTGCACGGGCATCAGCAATACTCCGGTTTCATGCGCTCAGGCGGCGTGGGTGAGGTGCGCGATCAGCTGCGCCATCGCGGCGGGGGCGGGGGCGTCGCCGAACACGGCGCGCAGGTCGCAGGCGAGGTCGGGGTGATCCTCGACCCGCGCGCGGGAGCCGTCGCGCGCGGCGAACAGCGGCTCGGCCAGCAGCGATGAGCCGACCGCGCCATAGCGCCGCCCGGCGCCGCCGCCCTGATCCGCCGCCGCCGCCGCCTCAAGCAGCACGAACAGATACAGCGGCGGGTCGGCGCAGAGCGCGGCGGCGTGGCCGCGCAAGGTGCGGTCTCGGTCGATCCAGTCCAGCACCGCGCGCCCGCGATGCGAGGCGTCGAAACCCAGCCAGCGCTCCAGCCCCGGCAGGTCGGCCCCCGTCTGGTCGGTGAAGGCCGGGCGCAGCGCCTCGGCGATCGCCTGCACCCTGAGCGGCCCGCTGTCCATGCCGCGCGCCAGATCGCGCAGCACCAGATGGGCGCGGCGGGCGCGGGGGTGATCCTGCGCCAGCAACCCCGGCGCCTCCGCCAGGAACACGTTGACGTAAGGGCTGAACGGCTGCGCGCCCTGCGCGTCAGGGCCGAAAAAGCGCGACCAGTCCAGCGCCCAGGCGCGCCCCTCGCGAAAGGCGTCGGGGTCGCGCCTGGAGGTGTGGCGCAGCATGTAGCGCACGTTCACCGCCTGACCGCCGTTCACGGCGTCGGCGATGGCGTAGTCGGGGCGCACCAGCGCATGGCCGGCGCGGAACACCGCATGGGTGAACTCCACCGGCATGTCGTCGCTTTCCTCCGCCCAGCGGTCGAGCCTGCGGCCGGCCTCATAGGCCGAACGCACGTCGTCGCGCAGCAGCATCGGCGCCAGATCGGCGAACACGATGCGGCGGAACACCGCCTGCGTCACCCGCCGCGCCGCTTCGAACCGCGCCGCAGGGTCGCCATGGCGCGCAAGCCTGCGCAGCGCGACGTTGTGCAGCCGCATGAAAAAGCCCGCGATCTGCGCCACCACCGGGTTCTCGTCGTTGCGCGGATCGGCGGCGCACAGCGGCGGCGCATCACCGAAGTCGCCGTCATGGCGGCGCCGCGACAGCGTGCGCTGGCCGACCGGCGCGCCGGGGCCGAACTTGCCGACCGCCAGCCGGTAGGGCGCCAGCGCGTCATAGCCGTCGTCGTAAAGCTCGGGGTCTTTCTGCGGCCCCTCGCCGTAGATCGTCTCCAGCGTCAGCCGCCGCGCGCGCAGCGGGATCATGGGCACCTGCGTCGGCGGATAGAACGCCTCGTCGGTCGAGAACTTGAGGTCATGCGCCACGAATTGCGCAAGATAGGTATAGCCTGCGGGAAACGGCGCCGGGGCGGGCGCGGGCCGCGCGCCCATGATCCGCTCGGCCACGGCGGCCAGCATCATCTCGGTGTCCGCCGCGCCGCCGAGGCCGCGCCAACGGTCGCCCTCCGGCGCCTCGGCGTCATGGAACATGTTGCGAAAGCCGGGGGCGGGCGCACGCGGCAGACGCAGGTCGCGCGCATCGGGGCGCAGGCTGTCGGGCAGGGCGTGGCGAAACAGGGCTGTGGGCATTGCTGGCGCACTCCGCTGGGGGCATTCTTCATCACTTGTTAATGAAGTATGCGCCGCCATCGTCAGCCAAACGTCAGCGCGGGCCGCGCGCATCAGAAAAAGAGGCCGGACGCGCCTACGCCTGCGCCATCCGGCCCAAATCACCGCCCGGTCAAAATAATACGCTCCGGGCGGAGCCGCTGGCGACGCGCGGGGACGGGAGAACCCCTGCCGCAGGGAAAATGACGACACGTCCCACCAGCGATGCGACCCACTTTGCCGCCGCAGCGTCAGCGCGCCGTCAATGCGACGTGAGCCGACGCGCCGCGATGCGCTCACGGTGAAAGATCACCATGCCGGAGCCGACGATGATCGCCACCCCCGCCCATGTCATGCCGCCGGGAAAGTCGCCGAACGCCAGCCATCCGGCCAGCGTCGCGGTGATGATCTCGAGATACTGGAACGGCGCCAGCACCGAGGCCTGTGCGCGCGCGAAGGCGGCGGCGATCGCGAGATGGGCGACGGTCGCGAACACGCCCACCCCAAGCAGCAGCGCCAGCGTCGGCGCGCCGACGGCGTGCGCGGTCAGCACGGCGGATCCCGCCAGCCCGCCCAGCGCCATCGCGGGCGCCAGCAGCGCCGCCCCCGCGACACCCGACCAGAGCTGCATCGTGACCGGATCGAGGCGCAGGGCGTGGCGCCGCGTCAGCGCGAGATAAAGTGCAAAGCACGTCGCCGCCGCCACCGGCGCCAGCGCCAGCAGGCCAAAGGCGGAAAAGCTGGGCTGGATCACCAGCAGCGCGCCGCCAAACCCCACCGCGCAGGCCAGATAGCGCCGCCAGCCGACCGTCTCGCCCAGCAGCGGGCCGGAGAGCAGCGTCAATATCAGCGGCTCGACGAAGAAGATCGCAATGGCGTCGGCCATCGGCATTTCGGTCAGCGCCAGAAAGAAGAACACCGTCGAGGCCGCCAGCAGCGCGCCGCGCCCGGCGTGCAGCCCCCACTCGGCGCGCGGCGGGGCGCGCAGCCGCCCGCGCAGCCGCAAGAGCAGCGCCATGGCCGCCGCCTGCACGGCGAAGCGCGCGAAGGCGGTTTGCGCAGGCGCGGACTCGGTCGCCAGCTTGGCGAACATGTCGAGCAGCGGCGCCGTTGCGGCGAACAGAACCATGAAGCCGACGCCCGCCAGCGTGCGGTTCGGCGCCGCGCCCGGCGCGGCTAGCAATTGGGCACGTTCACGGCGAGGCCGCCCAGCGACGTCTCCTTGTATTTCTCGCTCATGTCGCGGCCGGTCTGGCGCATGGTCTCGATGCAGGCGTCGAGCGACACGAGGTGGCGGCCGTCGCCGCGCAGCGCGAGCGAGGCCGCCGCCACCGCCTTGACCGCGCCCATGCCGTTGCGCTCGATGCAGGGCACCTGCACCAGCCCCGCCACCGGGTCGCAGCTCATGCCCAGATGGTGCTCCAGCGCGATCTCCGCCGCGTTCTCGATCTGCGCGTTGGTCCCGCCCAGCGCCTGCGCCAGCGCCGCCGCCGCCATCGCCGCCGCCGAGCCGACCTCGGCCTGACAGCCGCATTCGGCGCCGGAGATCGAGGCGTTGGTCTTGATCAGCCCGCCGATGGCGCCCGCCGTCAGCAGCATGTCGCGCACGCCGCCCGCGCTCGCGCCCGCGATATGGTCGCAGTAGTAGCGGATCACCGCAGGCATCACCCCCGCTGCGCCGTTGGTGGGCGCCGTCACCACCTGGCCGCCGGCGGCGTTCTCCTCGTTCACCGCCATCGCATAGAGCGCCAGCCAGTCGTTGGCGACATGGGGCGCGCGCTGGTTCAGGCCGCGCTCGTCCTCAAGCTGGCGGCGGATGGCGGCGGCGCGGCGGCGCACCCTGAGGCCGCCGGGAAGCTCGCCCTCGCGCGACAGCCCGCGCTCCATGCAGGCGCGCATCACCGCCCAAAGCCGGTCAAGCCCGGCGTCGAGCGCGCGGGCGTCCATGAAGCGCAGCTCATTGGCGCGCTTCATCGCCGCGATGCCCAGGCCGGATTCCGCGCCCATCGCCAGCATCTCGGCGGCGGTGCGGAACGGGTAGGGCGCCGCCTCAAGGCCCGGATCGGGCGCGTTCTGCGCCGCGAGGTCGCGCTCGGTCAGCACAAAGCCGCCGCCGATCGAGTAATAGGTCTCCCGCGCCGCCACCACGCCGCCCGCGTCGCGCGCCTCCAGCGTCAGCGCGTTGGCGTGGCCGGGCAGGGCGGGGCCGTAGTCGAACACCAGATCGGTCTCGGGCGCGAACGCCATCTCCGGCGCGTCCGGCGGCGCGATCCGGCCCGTGGCGCGCACCGCCGCCTCCACCGCCTCGGCGCGGTCGGCGTCGAGGGTGTCGGGGGTGAAGCCCGCCAGCCCCAGGATCACCGCGCGGTCGGTGGCGTGGCCCTTGCCGGTGAACGCCAGCGAGCCGTGCAGGCGGCACGACAGCCGCGCGGGCGCCCCGGCGCCGGGCGCGCGGGCGGCGGGGTCGCGCAGCAGGTCGAGAAACCGCGCCGCGGCGGTCATCGGCCCCATGGTGTGCGAGCTCGACGGCCCGACGCCGACCTTGAAGATGTCGAAAACGCTGACGAACACTGCTGGGATGCTCCGTCTATCGCCGCCGCGCGGCGTTCATCGACCGACGACCGTGCGATACTCGGCGTAGTCCAGACCGATCGCGCCGACGACCATGCCCAGCGCCTTCGCGCCCTTCATCAACTGACGGAATCGCTCACGCGGACGCCAGCACCAGATCAGCGCGAGAACGCCCGCGTAGAGCGCGCGCAACAGGCCGCGCGTCAGGGCGTCGGCGCGGCTGCGCGGCTTGAGGCCCATGACGATCTCGTTGATCCCCACCCGATAGGCGCGCCGCAACAGCCAGCCCGCGCGCTGCTTGGCGGCGGGGCAATGCTCAGTCGCGCGGGTTTCCCGCGTCAGCATCGCGACGCCGCCGCCGCTGAGCGCCTTGCGGAAAAACAACGTATCCTCGCCGCCGTTGAGGGGAAACCTTTCGTCAAAGCGCACGCCCATCCCGCGCCAGACGCGCGCGCCGATCAGCACGCCGTTGGTGGCGACGCTGGCGACGCCGACCTCGCGCAGCGGGGCGCCCGGATCGTCGAAGTCTCCCGCGAAGTGATCGCAGAACCTGCCCGGCGGCTCGAAACGCCAGTCCACGGCGGATTTGACCACATCGACGCCGGTCTCGCGGTGCGCGGCGACCAGCACGCTCAGCCAGTCGGGCGGCACGGTCTGGTCGTCGTCGAGAAAGACCAGCGCGTCGGCGCGGACGGCCTCGGCTTCCGCGATGGCGCGGTTGCGCGCGACGGGGATGCCTTGCCGCGTCTCCACCACCATGCGCGCCGGAAAGGCGCCGACCTGCGCGCCCACAGCCGCACGGTTGCGCGCCAGCGTTTCGGTCGCGGAATTGTTGTCGATCACCACCAGCGTCGTCTCGCAGCCGTCGGGCGCGCGCATCGCCGCAAGAGACGCGAGGCAGGCGCGCAGCATCTCCGGCCGGTCTCGGGTCAGCACGGCGAGCACGATACGCATAGTCCCTCCCGCCGCATCGTCGAGGGTTTGACGATGGGTTACGCCATGTTAAGCCAGCCGCAGCCGCAGCGCCAGCGATCAGGCGGCGCGTCGCGCCCTGAGGGAGACCCGCCATGCCGCATACGCTCTCGGACGCCGATCTCGCCAAGCGCGCCGCCGGCCTGCGCGCGCTGGATTTCGTCGAGGACGGGATGCGCCTCGGCCTTGGCACCGGCTCGACCGCCGACTGGTTTGTGCGCGCGCTGGGCGAGAAGGCGCGCGGCGGCGCCCTGTCCAGGGTCATCGGCGTGCCGACCTCGCTGCGCACCGGCGCGCTGGCGGAGCGTGAGAAGATCCGGCTCACCACGCTCGACGAGGCCGGCTGGCTGGACCTGACCGTGGACGGCGCCGACGAGCTGGACGGCGCGCTGACGCTGATCAAGGGCGGCGGCGGCGCGCTGTTGCAGGAGAAGATCGTCGCCACCGCGTCGGACCGCATGGTGGTGATCGCCGACGGCTCGAAGCGCGTCGAGAAACTGGGCGCCTTCCCGCTGCCGATCGAGATCGTGCCGTTCGGCTGGGAGACCACCAAGGCCATCGTCGAGGCGGCGCTGAAGGACGCCGACGTGGCGACGCGCGGCGTGACGCTGCGCCTCGCCCGCGACACGCCGTTCATCACCGACGGCGGTCACATGATCTTTGACCTGCACCTCGGCGCCATCGGCGCGCCCGCCGATCTGGCGGCGGCGCTGATCACGATTCCCGGCGTGATCGACACGGGGCTGTTCATCGACATCGCCGACGCGGCGGTGATAGGCCACGCCGACGGGACCACCGAGGTGATCGAGCGGCCCGCCTGAGCGCGCGGGGGGAAAGCGGCATGGCTGATTTCGACTACGATCTGTTCGTCATCGGCGGCGGCTCGGGCGGCGTACGCGCCGCGCGGCTGGCGGCGCAGGGCGGCGCGCGGGTGGGGATCGCCGAGGAATACCGCTTCGGCGGCACCTGCGTCATCCGCGGCTGCGTGCCGAAGAAGCTGCTGGTCTATGCGTCCTCCTTCGCCGAGGCGTTCGAGGACGCGGCGGGATTCGGCTGGCGCGTGGGCGAGACCCGTTTCGACTGGGCGGCGCTGATCGCCGCCAAGGATCGCGAGATCGCCCGGCTTGAGGGGATCTACGCGCGCAACCTCGATCTGGCGGGGGTGGAGCTGCACCGCTGCCGCGCCACGCTGGCCGGCCCGCATGAGGTGCGCCTCGCGCTCAGCGACCGGGTGGTGAGCGCGCGCCATATCCTGATCGCCACCGGCGGCGCGCCCTTCGTGCCCGACGTTCCCGGCGCCCACCACGCGATCACCTCGAACGAGGCGTTCGACCTGCCGCATCTGCCGCGCCGCGTGGTTGTGGTGGGCGGCGGCTATATCGCCTGCGAATTCGCCGGCATCTTCAACGGTCTCGGCGCCCGGACCACGCAGCTTTATCGCGGCGCGCAGGTGCTGCGCGGCTTCGACGACGATCTGCGCGACCACGTCTCCGCGGCGATGACCGGCCGCGGGATCGACCTGCGCTGCGGCGCCGACGTGGCGGAAATTCACAAGCGCGGCGACGCGCTGGCGGTGACGCTGACCGACGGCGCCACGCTGGAGGCCGACGCGGTGATGTATGCCGCCGGGCGTCGGCCCAACACCGCCGGGCTGGGGCTGGAGGCGCTGGGCGTCGCGCTCGACAAGGGCGGCGCGGTGGTGGTGGACGCGTGGTCGCAGACCTGCATCCCCTCGATCTACGCCGTGGGCGACGTAACCGACCGCCTTGCGCTGACCCCGGTGGCGATCCGCGAGGGCGCGGCGTTCGTCGAGACGGTGTTTCGCGGCAATCCGACGAAGGCCGATCATGCGGACGTGGCGACGGCGGTGTTCACGCAGCCCGAGCTTGGCACGGTGGGGCTGACCGAAGCGCAGGCGCGCGCGGCGGGGCCGGTGGAGATCTACCGCGCGGCGTTTCGTCCCATGCTGGCCACGCTGTCGGGCCGCGACGAAAAGATGCTGATGAAACTGGTGGTTGCGAAGGACACGCGCCGCGTTCTGGGCGTGCACATCATGGGCCACGGCGCGGCGGAGATGATCCAGCTCGCCGGCGTCGCGGTGAAGATGGGCGCCACCAAGGAGGACTTTGACCGCACGGTCGCCGTCCACCCCACGGCGGCGGAGGAGCTGGTCACGATGCGCGACCCGGTTCCCGAGGCTGCGGCCGCGCCGGTTTGGTGAACCTCTTGAACGCGCTGTGATGCGCGCCACCTAGGGTTCACCGGCAAAACAGCCGCATTGCGTTGCGGCGCGGGCGCAGGGCGCCTATAACCAGCGCGCCAGCGCGCGCAGGAGGAATGATCTCACATGCCATGGTCTAACAATTCCGGCGGCCCCTGGGGCAACCGAGGCTCAGACGGCGGGTCGGGCGGCGGATCTGGCGGCGGCAAGGGCGGCGGACGCGGTCCATGGGGCGGCGGCGGCGGCGGCGGCGACAACCGCCCGCCCGACATCGACGACATCCTGCGTCAGGGTCGTGAGAAGCTGCGCGTCATCATGGGCGGCGGCGGCGGGCGCGGCGGCGCAGGCCCCGGCGGGCTTCCCCCGATCGGCAAGCGCGGCTTCGCGCTGATCGGGCTGGGCGTTGTCGGCCTGTGGGTCGCGGCCTCGCTCTATACGGTCAAACCCGAGGAGCAGGCGGTAGAACTGCTGTTCGGTCAGTATTTCGCCACCCGCGACCCCGGCCTTCAGTTCGCGCCGTTCCCGGTGGTGACCTATGAGAAGAACGCGGTCACGCGCGAGAACATCATCGACATCGGTTATGACAGCGCGGTGCGCGGCCGCGGGCGCGGCGTCGATTCCGGACTGATGCTGACCGGTGACGAGAATATCGTCGATATCGACTTTCAGGTGGTCTGGAACATCAACAATCTGGGCGACCACCTGTTCAACCTCGCCGAGCCGACCGAGACGATTCGCGCGGTCAGCGAATCGGCGATGCGCGAGGTCATCGGGCGCTCGAACCTCAGTCCGATCCTTAACCGCGACCGCGCGCTGATCAGCCAGGCGGTGCAGGATCTGATCCAGACGACGCTTGACGGCTACGAGGCCGGGGTGAACGTGTTGCGCGTCAACTTCGACCGCGCCGACCCGCCGCCCGAGGTGATCGACAGCTTCCGCGACGTGCAGGCCGCCGCGCAGGACCGCAACACCCAGGAGAGCCAGGCGGAGGCTTACGCCAACCGCGCGCTCGCCGAGGCGCGCGGCCAGTCGGCGCAGCTTCTGCAGGAGGCCGAGGCGTATCGCGCCCAGACGGTCAACGAGGCGGAGGGCGAGGCGTCGCGCTTCAAGGCGATCTACGCCGAATACGCCCTCGCGCCGGAAGTCACCCGCAAGCGGCTGTATCTTGAAACCATGGAGCGCGTTTTCGGCGGCATGAACAAGGTGATCCTTGACGACACGACATCGGGCGGGCAGGGCGTGGTGCCCTATCTGCCGCTCAATCAGCTGACGGGGGGCAATCAGTGATGAAGAGCCGCATCGCCGTCATCGGCCTCGGCGCGCTGGCGCTGGCGCTGTTCCTGCTGGCCAACGCCCTGTTCACCGTGGATGAGCGCCAGCGCGCGCTGGTGCTGCAGTTCGGTCAGGTGCGCGGCGAGCCGATCGCCGAGCCGGGCCTCTACTTCAAGATTCCGTTCATCCAGAACGTGGCCTATTTCGAGGACCGCATCCTGCCGCTGGAGACCTCGCAGCTCGAGGTCACGCCGCTCGACGACCGCCGTCTGGTGGTGGACGCCTTCGCGCGCTGGCGCATCGTGGACACCATCCGCTTCCGGCAGGCGGTGTTCGACGAGGCTTCGGCGCGGCAACGGCTGGAGCGCATCCTGAACGCCTCGCTGCGGCAGGTGCTGGGTTCGGTGGTCTCCGAATCGCTGCTGTCGGATGAGCGCACCGCGCTGATGGTGCGGATCCGCGACGACGCGCGGCGCTCGGCGCGCGAACTGGGCGTCGATGTGGTGGACGTGCGCATCCGCCGCGCCGATCTGCCGGAGCAGAACCTGCAAGCCACCTTCGAGCGGATGCAGGCCGAGCGGCAGCGCGAGGCGGCCGACGAGCGGGCGCGCGGCGCTGAGGCCGCCCAGCGCGTGCGCGCCAACGCCGACCGTCAGGCGGTGGAGCTGGTGTCGGAGGCCAAGCGCGAATCGGAGGTGATCCGCGGCGAGGCCGACGCGCTGCGCAACCGCGTGTTCGCCGAGGCGTTCGGCCGCGACCCTGAGTTCTTCGCCTTCTTCCGCTCGATGCGGGCCTATGAGCAGGCGCTGCAGGGGCAGAACTCCTCGATGGTGATCTCGCCCGACAGCGAATTCTTCAACTATCTGAAGGATCCGGCGGGCGGTATCGGCCCGGTCGCGCCCTCTGCGGGCGTTCTGGGCAACTGAGAAGCGCGCGCCGCGCGCCATGGCGCGCGGCGGCGTTCAGGCGAAGGCGCACTTCGCCGGGGCCGTTCATCGACGGGAGCACGGGATCCATGATCGCATCCACCGCCAGTGTCCGAAGCATCGTCGCCGTCGCGGCGGCGCTGATGATCGCCGTGACGGCGCCGGTGGGCGGCGTCGCGCAGGAGCGGCCGCTCAGCTTCGCCGATCTGGCGGAGCGGCTCAGCCCGGCGGTGGTCAACATCTCCACCCGTCAGACGGTCGGCCAGCCCGGCGTGCAGGCGCCCGAGATTCCGCCCGGCGCGCCGTTCGGCGATCTGTTCAAGGACTTCTTCGACCGCAACCAGCGCGGCCCGCGCTCGGTCAGCTCGCTCGGCTCGGGCTTCGTGATCGACGCTGAAGGCGTGGTGGTCACCAACAACCATGTGATCGAAAACGCCGACGAGATCGTGGTCAACTTTCCCGACGGCCTGTCGCTGCCCGCCGAACTGGTGGGCACCGACCCCAAGACCGACATCGCGGTGCTGAAGCTCAGCCACGACAAGCCGCTCCCCTTCGTGTCGTTCGGCGACAGCGAGACGCTGCGGGTGGGCGACTGGGTGCTGGCGATCGGCAATCCGTTCGGCTTGGGCGGCTCGGTGTCGGCGGGGATCGTGTCGGCGCGCAAGCGCGACATCAATTCCGGGCCTTACGACGATTTCATCCAGACCGATGCGGCGATCAACCGGGGCAACTCGGGCGGGCCGCTGTTTAATATGGCGGGCGAGGTGGTGGGGGTGAACACCGCGATCATCTCGCCCAGCGGCGGCTCGATCGGCATCGGCTTTTCCGTGCCGTCGGCGCTGGTGAAGAACGTGGTGGCGCAGTTGCGCGAGTTCGGCGAGACGCGGCGCGGCTGGCTGGGGGTGCGCATCCAGACCGTGACGCCGGAGATCGCCGAGAGCCTGAAGATGGACGAGGCGGCCGGCGCGCTGGTCGCGGACGTGACGGCGGGCGGCCCTGCGGCTGCGGCCGGCGTCAAGGGCGGCGACGTTGTGCTGCGCTTCAACGGGCGCAAGATCGACGCCATGCGCGATCTGCCGCGCATCGTGGCCGAAACGCCGGTCGGCGCGCAGGTGGTTGTGGACGTATGGCGCGACGGCGAGACGGTCTCGTTGACGGTTGCGCTGGGGCGGCTTGAGGAGGGCGAGCAGATCGCCGAA
>Ga0210024_1002155_pt1 | contig 17123 bp, 14 predicted proteins | sample CryGeymeta201525_FD_183988 | JGI IMG/M metagenome (GOLD analysis project Ga0210024, IMG submission 183988) | Groundwater microbial communities from Crystal Geyser aquifers in Utah, USA - Crystal Geyser metaG 2015-25 (SPAdes) (version 2) | ecosystem: Environmental > Aquatic > Deep subsurface >... | reverse complement strand
CTCAATAAATGCCTGATGCGGAGCCAGTTTTCCTCTGCCGCGCGGTGCGCCTGGGGGGGCGGGTTCCGCATGGCCCGGTGTCCGTATCTGGCGGGCCCAACGTGCGCCCGTGGCTGGTGATGGCTTCAGGCGCAACCCCGTCGATCGCCCGCTTAACCTTTCCTCAATCAATCTCCGAAAACGCGTTCGAAGTGCCGATGGCAATGGTGCTGACATGTTCCATCCTCCAAAAAAGGATGAGGCACATCTCACACTTCAAGGGAATCCCCCTCGATTCAGGTTCAAACGGAGACGCTTTAAACCAACGCATCGTCCGTCGCCAAAGCGATAATGCTTATCAAGCGGGCGGTTATATTGTCGCCCTTGCATGTCCGTCTTTTGGTATTGTCCTCAAAAACGCCTCGTTTCAATATATTACTGGAACATCACAGGCGAAACGAGTTCTTCTGCTGGTTGACGGGCGAAGTCGGAGCGGCCAGGGCTGAGCACAAGAGTTGATCGAGGTAGAGCATGAGCCAGCATGAAGACGCTCAGGGACAAGGCGGCGAGGTTGCAGAACCTGCCGTAGTTGCCGTTGTGCGCAGGGTCATCCAGGACCGCAGGCTCACGAAGGAGTTTCTCGAGACGGATGAGTTCAGGCGCATTCTTGCGGGGCTGTGTGAAGCGACTTTGAAGGGAAACCCTTTGGACGTGTGGAGCAGCCTGTCGATTGCAGGACGGGCAGCCTCGGTTTCCAAGCCAATGGAAAACGTCTTCTTCCCGATCGTGGACCGGCGGATCGACGCAGGACTTCCTCCCTTTGAGGCACTCCAGGATGGCGAAGATCGTTGGTATCTTGCAAAAGCCGTGCAACGGAACCCCTCCCCGGAAGTGGTCGAGATTTCATTTTCAGAGATAGTTCGAGATGACCTGGGGGAGAAGGCAAGGCGAGTGTGGGTTGAGGTCGGTTTGGCTGCGGCCGAGACTCGTGAAGAATTTCTCAAACGAATCAATACGAATATCGATCGCCTGTTTGGGTCGGCACGTGATCGGTCCGATACACTGGCGCGCCGCATCAGACGGATCAATTCAGCCATCAGTGAGAAGGTGGCAACGTCCGACTTGCCGGCTGGATCGGATTTCAGTCACCAACTCAGGATCTTGTACACAGGCCACCTCTCCGAGGAAGGGCCGGAAGACCGTCGTCTGCGAGACGAGGTAGCTTTCGAATTGATGGCGTCCCTGACAGGTGTCGTTCGCCTGTCTTTTGCTGCCGCTTCCGATCCGAGCTCATACTTAATTGCTCAAGACCTCAGAAACTGGTGGCGGCCGGCTTCCCCGCCACAGGAGTTTGACGCAATATCCCGCAGATTGGTACGTCATGGTGCCGAAGCGTTGCATGTGTTCGCACGTCAGGGTCTTCGGAACGATGCGTTGCGTAGAAGCCTCGTCGCGATTGGTGGAAGCAACCTTCTGGCGCGGGTCGCGCGAGAGATCGTTAACCGCGACTCTAGCCTGCCTGAGGATCTTTCCGCCTGGTTCTGCACTGGTGAAGAACCTGCGAAGCGCCATTCAAGTGCTGCTGTCGAAGCCCTTTCCAGCGAACGTCTGGATACAGATGTATCGCGCCTCCTCGTCTATGTCAGATCTTCGGAGTTGGACGGAGCCGCAATCGAGAGAATTGCCGAGGATGTGAGTGAGCTCATGCCGGACGAAGGGAAGTTGATCTCGGGCATCTCGGGAAGATCGAAGCAGGTTTCCCAAGTTGTACAGTCCCTGGCCACGAGACTTCATGTTAGTCTGTTCCTCGATACTGGCGAAGTGGTTCAATTCGATCCGGCGCAACATGATGCGATCAATGAGGGTCCTATTGGTGCAAATGTTTTGGTTGTCAGACCGGGCACCCGAAAGACAGAGCCAAATCGTTCGCCGCGCATATTGCTCAAGCCAAAGGTAAAACATTCATGAACGAGGAGTTCGCAAATCTTATTCTTCAGGGTCTCGTTGAGCGAGCTGCGGCAGACAGAAAGAACACCTTTCTTTCGGAGGCCGAATTGAAGGCTGTTCAATGTTTGATCGGAATCCGGCAAGAAGTGCCTGAGGACCACGCACCTAAGATCGAGCCGGTTTCGCAGCTCTATGATTTTCAGCCGGTCGTCAAGTGGTTGCCCGAGTGCCCTCCGGATGACGGAAAGCTTGTCTGCATTGACTTCGGGACTTCGTTTTCCAAGGCCTATGCCAGCGATGAAGATGATCCCGAAGAGGCCCCTGAGCTGATCGATATTGCGCTGTCCCCCGACGCTGAAGGGTCAGCGCGATATCTCATGCCCTCCGAGCTCTTGATCCATCGGGGCGAAATTCACTTCGGACGGTCTGCGCGTAAGGTCTTTGATGACATAGCTGCCGAACAGGACCAGCTTATTGATAACCCGAAGCAGTACATGACCTTGAGCAAGGATGTTTCCAACCTCGAGAAGCGCATGCTGCCTGAAACCAAGGATCCGGATGGGATCTTTGCGGAAAGGGATGCACTCGTTCTTTATCTTTCTCACCTTGTAAGAATGGTCGATCAGTCCCTTGCTTCAGCTCGGCTGCCCCAATCCCTTTCCATGCGCTACACGCATCCGGCATGGAAGAAGGAAATAGCTGAGCAGAACTCAATCTCGATGCGTCGGATAGTTGCGGAGGCGATAGCTTTGGCGCGGAGCTACCCTTCGGATTTTGAGGCGCAGCTGGACGTCCGCCGGGCGTCGAAGCTCCTGCTCGCGGCAAGACAGGCCTCTGACGAGGATTTGCCGTTCGATATTCTCAAGGAAGCTGTTGCTGAAGCTACTGCGGCGGGTGCCGGTGCCTTGATGGAGGCACAACCAACCGGGAGACAACACTTCGTCATCCTTGATATTGGCGCGGGCACAACAGACGTTGCGGGATGCATATGCGTGAAGGGAAGGGGTCAGCGCGCAAAGGTGTGGGAGATCCAGAGCGCACGCGATGCCAAGAATCTTGCGGGAAATGCGATAGATAACGCGCTCCAGAAATTCATTCTGGAGAATAGTTCTCTCGCGAAGGGTAGCACTGAATATTCGCAAGCGGAAAGAGCGCTGCGCCGGACGATCCGTGCCGAGAAGGAGACACTTTTTTCAACCGGCGAAGCTCTCGTCGAACTTGTCACAGACGAGCTTGTCGAGATATCCCTAGTGGATTTCCGTCGAGATCCGATGGTCGAAAAGATCTATGGCGCGATCAGGGATATGGTTTCCAAGGCCGCATTCGCGATCAGGGAAAGCAATGCGAGGGTCTATCTTGTTCCAACGGGAGGAGGCGCAAGCTTGTCATTGATCGAGGAGCTCGTTTCTGAACCACTTGTAGACGGTGACCAACGGGTAAAGCTTGAACTCAGCGATGCCATGCCTGAACAGCTGAAGGAAGCCTACCCGGAGATTGAAACCTACTATCCTCAGCTGGCGGTGGCGATTGGTGGGGCCCATCCTGCGCTGCCGGAACAGAAGCCGACAATCGAACATTTTGAGGGTGATCCGGGACCAAGACAGCTCAGGCCCATTTACACTTCACCACACTCGTGATTCCTGCTGGTGCAGTTTAAGTCACTCGCCGCAATCGTCGGTCGAAGTTGAGTGAACGACACTAATGAGGTCGAAGCATGCCTGAAAAAGCCCATAGAATGAATTCAGAAGCGCGGGACATTGCGCTGTTACGACACAAGGATTTTGATGCATCCCTTCACAAATTGTTTAGGCTTGGAGGGCAGAACAGGAAGCGATTTGAAAAGGCCTCAGGAATCATCGAAGCGATTCACCATGGTGGATTGGAAGATCTGACGAGGTTTCCGATCACCAATCATGGAGAGAGCAGAATCAAGTCATGTGTAAAGTTTGACCTCGGCGATGGTTTCCGGCTGGTTACTCAGCAAGCGAATAAATGCATAGTACTTCTGTTTGTCGGAAACCACGATTCATCTGAGAACTGGTTGAACAGAAACCGGGGTCTTGAAGTGGCCTTTGATAAGGAGGCGGGAACTCTTCGGCCGATTTACAAGTCCGCCCCTGAGCAGGGCGTTGTGTTGTCTCCCTCGCCGAAACCGTCCGAGGGACCGATACTCGAAAAGTTGGCTGCATCGTGCGTTGATGAACTGCTGGACGGTGTGCCGGCAAGGACGGTGGTGAAGTTGAGTCATCTGGGCGGAACTGTAACTGCCAATGAGATTCAGGAGATCTGCCAGGACATCTCAGCGACAGACAGGCGTAATCTTGTTCAGGATGTTCTTTCTCACTTGGCGGCGGATGACGTCGAGAACGCCGAGCTACGCCTTGATGAGTTCCTTGGAAGAACCAAGACGATCGAAAGCAGTGAGGTATCCGAGGTGCTCGCGGTCAAGGACGGCGACACAATCAGGCGTCTTGTCGTCGGATCCAAGGAATACGATGAATGGCTGAAACGCTTCTCCCTAGAGGGCGATCATCTTGAGTGGATGCTGTTCATGCATCCTGAACAGGAAAGGATCGTGGACGAGGACTTCGAAGGCGCTTCACAGCTCTCCGGTGTTTCTGGCTCCGGCAAGACCTGCATTGCAGTACGTCGTGTGCTCCGGCTTGCATGTTCCACCGAAGATGAGAAGGTTCTTCTGATCACCTTGAACCGAAGTCTCGCTGGTCTGATTGCAAAGCTGGTAGATGCTGCAGCGGATAGTGACGAGATCCGGTCCCGTGTGAAGGTGACCTCGTTCTTCGAGTTGTGCCAGGAGCTGCTCGGTGAGTTCGAACCCGATAGGGTGCACTACTACGACGCTGTTTCGTGGAAGCTCAATGAACACATCGATGAAGTGTTCAGAGAGTATTACCGCTGCTGGACGAACTCTCGAACCGCCGAGGTACTAGTCCCGATACATCAAAGCCTTTGCGCGCAGAGTATCAACTCGGAGGCCTATCTTCGCGAGGAGTTTGACTGGATTCGTACCGCGCTGTCACCGGATAAGAGAATTGACTATGCCGATGCCAAGAAGACCCAGCGTCTGGGTCGCACACATCCTATCCAGGAAGATTGGCGTCGAGCCATCCAAAAGGGTCTCGACGGCTGGGAGCAGAAGATGGAGGCCGTCGGGGTCATCGACTACCTCGGCCTGACCACAGCCCTCTTGCGCCACAAGGACAAGCTCTCCAATCGTTTTACGAGGGTTGTGATCGACGAGGCGCAGGACTTCGGGACAATGGAGCTCTCGATACTGCGGCGATTGGTGCCTGTGGGTCCCAATGACATCTTCTTGTGCGGGGACATAGCTCAACACATCCTGCCCAAGCATCGTGTTCTTCCGGAAGCCGGAATCGACATCGGCGGTCGGAGACGCCGGATTCAGCGCAACTATCGTAATACAAGACAGATTCTGGAGGCCGCATATCATGTTCTGTACCAGAACCTGCATGATGAAATGCTGGATCGTCCCGAAAAGGATCTTGAGATCCTTGACCCGAAGTATGCCAATCGTTCCTCGAATGAACCCCTTGTGCTGAAAACGGAGTCTCTGGAGAAGGAAATCGGATATGCAAGGACAGTTGTCAGTTCGCACCTGAAGCAACATCCAAACGCCAATTGCTGTATTGCTCTTGCGGGGTATTCAACGTGCGAAGTGGAGAGATTTGCCAAGAAGCTTGGCTTGCGGGCCCTTGATGGCAGCGGAGGGTTTCTGCTCGAGCATCTCGTTCTTTCCGATCTTGAGCAGACCAAGGGGTACGAATTCGACTTGGTCGTGATCGTCAATTGCTGCGAAGGGGTATTGCCGCCTCATGATACACCAGCCGACGAGATGTATCGCGATGGCTGCAGACTCTACGTTGCGATGACGCGCGCGAAGAATGATCTGTATCTTTCATATCATGGAGAGCCAAGTCCGTGGCTGCAATCTGCCAAGGAAAAGCTATCCTTCTTTGAATGGGACGAAGTGGAAGAGCTCGATACCCAGTTACTGGCGCAGGCGCCGGACAAGATTACCGAGTTGGAAGAGAGTGATCACAGCGGAATTGGCTCGCTGAATGGTAAACAGTATTGTTACACGGGGCATGCTCTTGGTTTGTCGCATGAAGCTCAGGAGAAGCTGCGTGACTTGGTTGATGGCCGCGGTCTGACCAGAAATCGGGAAAGAGTGAAATGGAGATCGGTCGGGGATCTGAAGATGGATCTTGAGTCTTCTCCACGTGCTCGAAACATCTTTGGTCCCAAGACATCCATCGAGTTGAGGGACAACCTTAGAGCCATTCCGGACTAGAGCGGACTAGCTGGCCTAACTTGAAGTGGAGCGCCGAGAACGAATTTGCGTAGTATGGCAATTGTTTGTAGCCTTAGGCAAGCACTCCACGAAACATCTTCCTTTGCTCAGAGTTCAAGTACAACTTACCGACCCGTTTTGTATCATCAAAGATCAAACTGAGATGGAAATCACAGTAGTTGTACGAGCTTGTTTCAATCCCCCTCCCGCAACCAAAAAAACCTAACCTTTCCAAATGGTTAGAATCAGACAAAAACACTTGTGTAAGGCCCGCGCAAAAACGAGTCAACGCCACATCAACGTTTGAACAGTCCCCCTGAAAGGTACGCAGATGTGGTTCGGTTGATCTGAACAGGTTCCGGGCGTTTTCTAAGTGGACTTCCGCCTTTGTTATGCCGCTACCGCTTCGGGCATCGGCAGGTTGAAGTAGGCCTGATCGGGGGTTCTCCCGTCAAGCGACGAATGTGGGCGGCGGCCGTTGTAGAACGTCAGATACTGGCCAATCCCGGCGCGAGCCTCGGAGACGCTGGCGTAGGCCCGCAGGTAGACCTCCTCGTATTTTATGCTCCGCCAGAGACGCTCGACGAAGACGTTGTCGCGCCATGCTCCCTTGCCATCCATGCTGATTCTGATCTCGCGGGCGACCAGAACCTTGATGAAGTCGGTCGAGGTGAACTGGCTACCCTGATCCGTGTTGAAGATTTCGGGCGTGCCGTGTTTCGCCAGCGCCTCCTCAACAGCTTCGATGCAAAAGTCGGCCTCCAGCGTGATCGATACCCGCCAGGCCAGGACGCGCCGCGTGAACCAGTCCAGCACCGCGGCCAGATAGATGAACCCGCGGGCCATGGGGATGTAGGTGATGTCCATCGCCCAGACCTGATTGGGCCGGGTGATGGGCAGCTTGCGCAGCAGATACGGGTAGATCTTGTGCCCAGGCGCTGGTTTCGAGGTGTTCGGCTTGCGATAAAGCGCCTCTATCCCCATGCGTTTCATCAGCGTTGCGACATGCAAACGACCCACCTTGAAGCCTTCCTGGACCAGCAGCCCTCGCAGCATCCGGCTGCCCGCGAACGGGAATTCCATGTGCAGCTTGTCGATCCGGTGCATCAGTTTCAGATCGGCGTCCGACACTGGGCGCGGCTTGTAATAGACGCTGCCCCGGCTGATCCCCAGCATGATCGCTTGACGGCTGACACTCAGTTTCGCGGTGGGATCAATCATTTTCTTGCGCTCGGCAACAGGCCCGCCTTGCCGAGCGCGCCGGACAAAAAATCGTTCTCCAGCGTCAACTCTCCGATCTTGGCATGCAGGGTCTTCACGTCGATCACCGGTTCCGGTTCGGCCTTCGCGGCCTCGCCAAACACCCCTGTCGCGCCTTCCAGCAACTGGTCGCGCCACTGCTTGATCTGGTTCGGATGGACATCGAAATCCTGCGCCAGCTCGATCAGGGTCTTCTCGCCCTTGATCGCGGCCACCGCCACTTTCGCCTTGAATGCCGGGCTGTGGTTCCGGCGTGGTCGTCTTGCCATGGTCTTCTCCTCGCTCGCAGCATCATGCCGCTGTCGCGCGAAAAATCCACTTATCCCGGCTGTCCAGTTTTCAGGAACCACCTCTCTTGGCGGTGACCTGATCGATCAGAAGATTGCGCGCGGCCTGCGCGAATTTCTTGAGGGCATTGGTATCCATCAGACGATCACCTTCTTGCGCGCGAGGATCTTCCTTAGCGTTCAGGAGCGCGTCTTCCTGCTTGACCGATTCGGTGATTTATGGGCGAGCTTTCTTGGCAGCAGGTCGTCGAGTTTGTTGATCTTGCAGTTCGGAATTGCGCAGCAGTATTCGCCCTCTTTATTTCACCATGCCACCAAGGGGTGGATGTATGACTTTTCATTAGCACAGCGCTCATTCACGGCGAGTTAGTCGATCACAATCAGGTTCTGTGGATCGAGCCGCCCTTCACCAGCCCAACGATAGGCGCAGGCCACGTTAGGATAGTCGAGGCAGACTGCGTTGGGGGCATCGATGGCCGGAGTGCCCAGACGCTTGTAGTGCCCAAAGAAGACGGGCTTTGCCTCGGCTTGGTAGGCGCGAAATGCAACGTCACCCTCGATTGGCGTCATTGGAAGCGTATCGGGCTCGGGCACGGACAAAGCCGCGTCGCGCCACGTCATGACACCCGATTGCCACCATTTCAGGCGCAGCGCTGTGCGCCGGTGCCCCTTGATGTCATGGAAATAATGGGGTTCTGGAAGTTTGGCTTCCGGCCCCTTGAGGGTGGTCAGGACAGCCTCCGCAAACCCGCGGGCATCATTTTCGAGCGCAATCTCCTGCAGATCGTCGATTGCCAGCAGGCCATCCTGGCGGCGGTCCATGATCGTGGCAATGCGTGCATCATCCCAACAGGCATGAACCAGACGCAAGCCGCCCAGATCAAGGAACAGGGGCAACGACAAAAACCAGTCCATCACCTCATTCGTATCCGGGTGTCCGACCGGGAATTCATCCAGAAACGTCTGGTGCTGGTCCCTGTTCTTGTCCGAATGCGCCCGCATGTAGCCGTCGTCCGTCCTATCCGCGTTCAGACCAGGACGATGGTAGAGCAGCGCGTTCAGTTCATGGTTGCCCATGATTGCCACGGCATGTCCCCCATCGCGCATGGCGCGGACGAGGGTAAGGACCGAACGGTTCTCGCGGCCCATATCGATGAAATCCCCGAGGAAGGCAGCGATCCGTCCCTCCGGATGTGCCCATGACGCGCCGCGAGGCACATAGCCGAGGTGCAAGAGCGTACGTGTTAGGCGATCGAGATCCGCGTGAATATCGGGGATGATGTCATAGTGTTGCATCATGCGAGCTTACCCCAGAAGCCCGTCTTCTTGCCATGCTCAACCCTCAGGCGCGCAACATAGGCGGAGTGCGGCTCAAGCGACGCGAAGTCCTCGATCCGTCCGGCTAGATCGGCACAGGTCGCCAGGTGCTGCGCGGCATAGCCATAGCGCTTCTGTCTCGCCTCGTTCAGCGTGAAGTCGATCATCGCCCGCAGCGCCACCGTCGCGGCAAGCGGATGCTTTTCCGCCAAGACCCCGGCTGCCGGGGCGAGGACCACGTAATGATCACCGTCGACCTCGTCCTGCCGGTCGATGAGCAGGCGGGCGGCGCGGTCCAGCGACGGCCAGTTCAGGAGGAAGGCGAGGGCGGCAAGCAGGTCCGGGTGCGCGGCGGCATGCGCCATGGCGCGTTCTTCAGCCTCGATGTCTTCAAAATCCGGCAGACGCTTGAGGTAGGCCCGCAGGTGCTCGCCCGACAGGTCGCGCTCGAAGCATGTCCGACGGAACGCTTGCGCCTCATCCTTCCGATCCAAGGCCTCCAGCACGGCAAGACGTGCGTCCAGCCACTCCGGCGGGATCCAGCGTGCTTCTTTCACCTCGGCGCGCTCGATGAAACCAAGCGCATCCTCTGCCCGGCCGGCTGCCAGTAGGCGCTGCGCAATCCCGGCCGCGATCTTCGGCACCTTGCGGGTCTTCGGGTCATACTGTGCGATGAAGCCATCGACGTCGCCCTGCACATCGGCGATGTCCTCAAGCGCCATCTCGACGGTGCTTTGCCGCGCGCGTTCTTCCATCTCATGAGCATAGCGCGTGCCCCCGCTGCCCCAACTGAGGGCTTGCCACTCGCTCCTTGGCGGCACCGGCACTGGCGTTCGCCCGAGTTCCTCGACCAGTTTCTTCAGATGCGCCACCCCCTCGGAGCCCAGCGCCGGTGCGATGATGGCGATCAGCCCGTCATACTGACCAAAGCCATTGTCCTGCAGGGCATCGAGAACCCGCCGCGCCAGCGCCTCAGGCTCCGGCCCAACCATCTTGGCCACCTCGCCCAGATTGGCACAGGCCTGGTGGAAGATGTCCATGACGGTGCCGCTGCTGTCGTCGCAGCGTTCGAACACCGACGTGGCCAGTCCCATGAACCGCCAGAGGAGCGCGAGCGCCTCACCCGGATCATGCGGGGCGATCTGTTCCATGATGGCGCTGCGCTGGGTCCTGAGATCTGTCACCAGCGGCTTGCGGTTTTTCCAGTTCACGAAGGTCCGGGCTCGCGCGATGCTGGTCAGCCGCTTGGCAATCTCCCGCGCTGCCTCCCTCGGGCCTTCCGCGCCGGCAAGAGCCAGACGCAGTTTGCGCTTGGCCGCAGCATCGCCCGTGCTGATTGCGATCAGCAGTTGCGCTAGGCGTTCGGCGCCCAGAGCCTCCAGGTTCTTCGCATTAAGGGTAGTTTTAGACGCCATCGGGATTCCGATTCTGTTTAGCAGACCCTAGCAGGAAGGCTGAAAGACCGGAACCGAGCGGGACGCCGGGCGAAAAGCCATCACCATCAAGAAACTGGCCGATAGGTTCGACCAGAAACACATTTCCATTTGCGTAAGGTTCACCACAGAGGGTCCCTCATCCTCAATGTGTCATAGCCCCTTCATGTGGCAACGCCCTGAGTTGACGCCACGTCAGACATTCCATTTCTCCTCGCCCCTGTCGAAAGACACCAAATCAACTATCCTGACCTTGATGTCACCACCAACATCCTCGGGAAAGCTGAACGCCTCGCGCGTGCGGTCTTGGAATTCTTGTGTCCACCTCAAGCCGCCGCGCAAATGGGGAAGCTCAAAAATCGAGGCGCCTTCGTGTCCAGTACGCAAAAGAGGGATCACATGGGGGATAAAATGGGGGATCGGAAAAATCGAAACCTCTATAAGCTGTTCTTTTAGCTTATAAAATCTACAATCATTGGTGCGGTCGAGAGGACTCGAACCTCCACGGGTGTTACCCCACAGCGACCTCAACGCTGCGCGTCTACCAATTCCGCCACGACCGCACGTGATCAGGTAGGTTCGCGCCGTATAAGCAAAGAGATCGGGGTTGTGAAGGGGCAAAACACGCTGCCCCTCCCGAATTTATCAGCGCCAGGCGAACCCGATCATTCCAGTTTGAAGCTCGGCAGGGCCGATGACGCCGGTTGCACCGTCTCGCCGCCAGATTGCGCGGCGTCACCGGACGTTTGCAGCGCCGCCTTGCGGATCAGATCGACCCGGCCGGTATCGCCGGGGGCAAAGACCGGCTCGGCCCCGTTCTCGACCGCATCGATGGCGCTCTGATACCAAGCCACAGCCAGATCCGGGCGCCTTGTGGTGCCGAAGCCCTCCTTGAGATGATGGCCAATGAGTTCACCATAGACCTCCTCACCCAAGGCGGCGAGCAACAGTGCCGAGCCCAGTGCGACATTCATGTTGTCGATCCGGTAGCCGACCGAAAGACAGATCTTGGCGGTGCCCGAGAGTTGCGCTGGGGACTGGCCGGATTGCACCACAAAGTTGCGGACCTGCGTCACCACAACATCACGTGGGCTCAGCGACAGCGCCGCGACATGATCCTTCATCGCCGGACCAAACGAGCGGCACTGTTCCTCGAGCTGCGCCGTGGTGACGCCCTTGAGGCTCGACGCCATCGTTTCGCCCTCGGCAATCGCATAGGTGCGCGCGAGACAGAATTGTTCGTTGAGCGCGACCCGCGGATCGGTCATCGAGGCGGCGGTCACGAAACCGCCATTCGAGTTCGTGATCAGGCTGACCTGATTGCAATGCGAGGCGAGCGAAGGCCCTTCACCGACGCCGCCCAAAAGATTGGGCAACGCCGTCAACGTCGCAGCCTGAGGAACCTGCGCCTCCTGAGGGATCGCCGCCATTACGGGCGAGGACGCGGCCGGAGCCGATTGCGGGGCCACGGCAACGGGCACACTCGGGGCGGGCACCGCCGCATAGACAGATGGCGCGCCGACAGCCTCGTCGCGATAGGCGTAAAGCAGGCCGCGTGTGCCCTGCCCGCGCTCTGCGATCAGTTGCGCTGTAGCCGCACCGCTGCTTTGAGCGCGGTAATAGGAACTGACCAGGAACTGTCGCTCGTAATCGGCAAGATACCCGGTCACCGGATATCCCATATGGCCCTGAAACTGCGCAGCTGCATCGCGCGTGTTGCGGCCCCGCACCCCGTCGGGTGTGCCCGCCGGAAATCCGAAATAGTTGAGCGCCATCTGTTCGTCGCGCACCTGCTGGCGCGAAACGGAATTAACCGGCGCGCGGTAGGTGCGCGTCGTGGTTGTGGTCGTCTGCTTGCGCTCGCGCGCCTTGGCGCTCTCATTGACGATGATCCCGCTCACCGCCCCGCCGACAAGGCCACCCACCAGACCATCGGCGAAATCCGCCGTTGCGCGCGTCGTCGGCACGATGGCGACACTCGCGGCGAGAGCCGCCATTGCAAATCGTTTTGTAAACACCCGTCATCTCCCTTAATCAGAAACACAGTACATCTACAATCATAGCACAGAAAACCGATGAATTCCTCCAAGAGTTCCACTTTTCCGCTCAAACAGCCGAACGCGACCCATGAGGGCGGTGTGGAGTGGAACATCTTTGCCGATCTTGTCCCCTATCGTGCCGCCGTCGCCGCGATGGAGGACCGTGTCGCGCGAATCGCCGCTGGCACCGCGCCAGAGGCAATCTGGCTGCTTGAACACCCACCGCTCTATACGGCCGGCACATCCGCCAAACCTGCCGATCTCAAGGATCCGGGGCGCTTTCCCGTCCATCAGGCGCAACGCGGCGGGCAATATACCTATCACGGGCCGGGGCAGCGCGTGGTCTATGTCATGCTCGATCTGGGCAAGCGCGGGCGCGACGTCCGCTGCTTTGTCCGCGCGCTTGAGGCATGGGTCATCGCCACACTGGCCGAGTTCAACGTAGAGGGGGAAGTCCGCGAAGGCCGCGTCGGGGTCTGGGTCACGCGCGGCGACAAACCCCTTACGGCGACGGGTCAGAAGCACGAAGACAAGATCGCCGCCATCGGCATCCGCCTGCGTAAATGGATCAGCTTTCATGGCATTTCGATCAATGTTGACCCGGATCTGGAACATTTCAGCGGCATCGTGCCCTGCGGCATCACCGAACATGGCGTCACCAGCCTGGTTGATCTCGGGCTTCCGGTCGCCATGAACGATGTCGATGTGGCGCTGCGCCGCTGTTTCTCGCAGGTTTTTGACTGAGACAATCCGTCGCCACGGCCAGCAAGGCGCAAGATCACGGTTGCAAGCAGCAAAGACCAAGCTATTGTCCTTCAAGATCGTTTCGAATCCTGTCAATGAGGTAACCATGAAGTCCATATTCGCCGTATCCGCCACACTCATCGTGCTCGCCCTTCCCGCCCTTGCCGAGGGAGACGCCGCAAAGGGAGAAAAGCAATTCAACAAGTGCAAGGCCTGCCACATGATCGCGTCGGACAGCGAGACGCTGGTGAAGGGTGGCAAGACCGGGCCCAACCTCTATGGCGTGGTCGGCCGCGTCAAGGGAAGCGTGGAGGGCTTCTCCTATTCCGACGGCCTGAAGGCGAAGGCCGCCGATGGTGCGGTCTGGGATGAGGCAAACATCGCCGAATACGTCAAGGATCCGAGCGCCTATATCGGCAGCAAGTCGAAGATGACGTTCAAGCTGGCTAAGGGCGGTGAAGACGTGGCCGCTTATCTGGCGACCTTCTCGCAATAAACGGATCCCGTCACCTGCCGGGAACAGGGGTCGCGCAGAACGCTGCGCGGCCCTTTTTGTTGCGGGCCACAGCAAGGCAGATGCCACCTCCCCGATCCCGGACCTGCCACGCTCAGAGCGGCCAGAGGAGCGGGATCAGCGCGGATGCCAGAAGGCCGACACTCAGGTTGAGCGGAATGCCCACCCTCAGGAAATCGGTGAACCTGTAGCCGCCGGGGCCGTAGACCAGCGTATTGGTCTGATAGCCGATCGGCGTGGCGAAACTGGCACTCGCCGCCACCATGACAGCCACCACCAGAGGCCGCGCGTCTATCCCCATCGCATCCGCCAGCCCGATGGCGATCGGCGTGACCACCACCGCCACCGCATTGTTGCTGATCAGTTCGGTCAGCACGGAGGTCAGCAAATAGATTGCCCAGACCACCAGAAAACCGGGCAAGCCCGTCAGAGCGGGGGCGATGCCGCTCACGATCAATTCCACCGCGCCCGACGCCTGCAAGGCCACGCCAATCGCCAGCATCGCAAAGATCAGCGCCAGCAATTGTCCGTCGATGAATGAAAACGCCTCATCGGCGTCGATGCAGCGCATCAGCAGCACCAACGCCACCGCAATCACCGCCAGCGCCAGAATCGGCGCTACCCCCAGCGCCGCAAGCACCACGATTCCCGCCAGCGCCAGCACTGCGAGCGGCGCATGGCCGCGTCGGAACGCCCGCGCCGAAGGATGCGAGACATCGACCAGGTCCATCTCGCGCGACAGGCGCTGAATATCCTCGGGCGCGCCCTCCAGCAGCAGCGTGTCACCCACCCGCACCACCAACTCGTCCAGTTGCATCCCGATGTTCTGGTTGCGACGGTGCACCGCCAGCGGATAGACGCCGTAGCGTCGCCGAAGCCGCATCCCCCCCAGCGAGCGCCCCACCATCTTGCAGCCCGGCGTGATCAGCACCTCGACCGTGGTGGTTTCCACCGCCGAGACCTGATCGACCCGCCGCAGGCTCTTGTTGCGCTGCAGGCTCAAAAGTTCGGTCATCTGCGTGCGCAGCACCACCCGGTCGCCAACCTGCAGGGTGACACCCTCAAGATTGCGGCGCAGCGACAGATCACCCCGGATCACGTCCACGAGCCGCACCCCCTCGCGCTTGAAGAGCTGCACGCCAGTAACCTCGCGACCGATCAGGTTGCTGTCGGGCGGGATCACCGCCTCGGTAAAAAACTTCATCTTGGACCGGTCCGACAGCATGTCCGCCATGCTGTCGCGCGCCGGCAGCAGCAAGGGACCGAACACCTTCAGATAGATCGCCCCCCAGAGCACGAGAACCACGCCCAGCGGCGTCACCTCGAATATGGTGAATGCAGCCATTCCCTGCGCCCGCGCCACACCGTCAACCAGCAAATTGGTCGAGGTGCCAATGAGCGTCGTCACGCCACCCAGAATGCCGGCATAGCTGAGCGGAATGAGCAGCTTGCTCGCGGGGATCTCGAGCGTCCGCGCCAGTTGCACAAAGACCGGGATCATCACCACCACCACCGGCGTGTTGTTCATGAAAGCGGATCCGACGACCACCGCCAGCAAGAGCATCCCGATCGCCAGCCGCGGGCTGTGCCGGGCCTGACGCTCGGCCAACGAGGTAAAGGCATCCAGCGCACCGGTGCGCACCAGCGCCCCCATCACGATGAACATCGCCGCAATCGTCCAGGGTGCAGGGTTGGAGAACACCTCGAGTGCCGCCTCATAGGGCAGCACACCCATGGCCAGCAAAACCGCCACCCCGGCAATCGCCACGACCTCGGTCGGGTAGATCTCGCGCACAAAAAGAGCGAACATCGCCGCCACAACCGCCAGTGTCAGGATCCCCTGTCCGGTCTGGGACAGTCCGAGCAGTTCAATCACCTATCCCCGTCCCCCATTTGACCTCGGCACAGTCTCCCTGAAATGCTGCAACGCCGCAAGCCCGATCCCGTGACGCTCAGGGTTCCGACTGCAGCAGCCGTCCACCCGGAGGATGCGGTCGCAGGATCGGCGCGATCCTCGAGACCGGATCGTCATGGGCGCGGCGCCTGACCACATTCCCCGACAACTGCGCGAGTGGCACCTGTCCAGTTTGCGATCTCTCGAGGGCCTGCATCACGGCCTAGCCTTCTCATGCTGAACCGGTGGATTCATGGCCATCACGCGGGCCGGCACAAGCACCCGCGCCGCGCGCGGTTGCACCAGAAACATGCCCAGCATCATCGTGCCAAGCGCCAGCCAGACCCAGATCGAATAGCGCTCGTTCAGCATGATGATCGAGGAGACGACACCGCAGACCGTCACGATATACGCCGATTGCGCCGAAAACACCGATCCCGCGCGCCCCACCAGCCAGACATAGCCGACATAGACCAGCGCGTGCAGAGCAGCACCAAGGGCCAACGCGATCTCCGGTTTGCCGAAACTGGCCAGCGGGTTGATCCACTGACCGCTCATCAGCGCCAGGGGCGCGGCAAAGAACAGCCCCACGACAGCGGCGCCCAAAACCACCTGGATTGGATCGAGCCCCTGCGTGCCCCATTTCATCACCAGATTACCCTCGCACGCGTAAAGCGCCGGGGCCAGAAGCGCGATCAGGATGTAGAAAGCGGCGGTTCCCGCAGGTAGGCTGGCCTCCGGCGTAACCAGCAGCAAAATGCCGACAAAGCCGAAGAGCAGCCCGAAAAAGCGGCGTGGCTCGAATTTCTCGTTGCGAAACAGGATCGCGATGGGCATCGAGAACATTGGCGTGGTTGAAGCAAGGATCGACATGATCCCGCCCGGCAGATGAATCGCCGACAGGTAATAGAAGATGTCCGGCAACACCGCCCCGAGGAGCGACACCATCACAAAGAGCTTCAGATGCCTGCGCGCCAAAACCGGACGCTTGCCGATGAGGGGCAGCAGAAGCCCCAGAAATACCACCATGACGAACAATTGCCAGAAGATCAGACCCATCGGCTGATGCCCGGTGCTGACCGCGATCTTCGCCATCGGAAGGGTCAACCCCCAGCCGATACCAAGGACGAGAAGCCAAAGGTAGAGAAACGGCGTGCCACTCATGGCCCGGCCTGCACCAGCCGTCCACCCTGCCGGACCATCTCGATGCGCGTCGCGCGGCCGGTCTTGTCGTCGGTCTCGACATAGACCCCCGAAACGGTGACAGCCCCCATCGCGGGCGTGAAGCGCTCCTTGCCCATGCCGGTCACAAAGCGGCGCATCGGCTCGGTCTTGTCCATGCCGATCACGCTCAGATAGTCGCCACACATGCCGGCATC